>WLWD01000731.1_pt1 | contig 86003 bp, 66 predicted proteins | sample 6712731 | NCBI WGS metagenome assembly WLWD01 (sample SAMN12718690, study PRJNA576275) | sponge metagenome | isolation source: marine sponge | host: Mycale hentscheli | place: New Zealand: South Island, Marlborough, Capsize Point | collected 2014-11-01
GGATGTTTGTTTATTTATATATATGTTTGGACGTATGTATGTCATTTTGTACTTTGACCCTCCGTATTTTTGTGTTCGCTCCGCGTTCGACCCCGTCCCAAACTTCACTAAACAGAATCCTCCGGTTTAGTGACCATTACCCGTATCACCTTAGAAATTGAATTGTTTACTGCTTTGAATTATTTTGTGGGTGCAGTTAAAACGAAAAAACTTATGATAGCTCCATTTCTATTCGAGTTAGTCGCTATTTGTCACAGTTATAAGCCTTACTCAACAGCAGCATTTACTTGTAAATTCATTGTCGACTAGACGAACCACGAAGATAAGTCTTGTAGGTATGTTCAGTTGTGTGAAAGTATGCGTTACAACTACTGTTAAGAATGTCACAAAGAAAACTTTAAATAACGTGACGTGATTTTGTTGCTTCTTTTTCAATTCAAACAGTTGCGGGGAGCGGTTACTATGGCATGGAATCCCCTTTACCGCATACGTAATTTAAAAACTCGACTTTATTTTAGTAGCTTGAGTGTTACTTGTTAAAATTAATCATTACAATAGTTTAGTTTAAGGCTCGCTCGCCATTTGTGCTTAAGCACACCACTAGTTTATCTGTTTATGGGGTACGTGAGACCTCTGTTTTAGCCCGCGCTTCTAATTACGTAAGTTAGGTAAAGCGTTCACAGTTCCAGTATTTTTCAATTAAAGAGCGCGGAGAATCCTTCTGCACTACCTTACGCAACTCTGTTTCAACCAAATCGTTTATAGCTACTCTCTCCTTGAAACAATTGTGAAGTCTTTGTCAAGCTGCGCGTCTTTGCCATTGCTTTCTAAGTTTATTCAGGTAATTCTGTTATTGTTAACTCAGCTAAGAGCTTGTTGTCAACAGTGACTGGTAAATTCAAATAGTCAGAATGACTCAAATTTGGTACTACGGAGGTTACTACGGCTCAAGAAAATGAGGTAAGAAAGTAATTTTGTATTTGTGTGCTAAAATTGATTGTCTTTTGTTTATGTAGCTGAGAGCTTCTTGTCAAGAATTCTAGGTAATTCAGATGGTCAAAGTAACTTCAATTTGATATTACAGAAGTTATCAATACTCAAGAATGAGGTAAGTAGTAATTCCATATTTGTTGGCTAAAATTACAAATAATAACACTGGTTTATTTTTTATCTTAGCTGAGAGCTTGTTCAAGAGTCACTGGTGATTGAGATTATCAGAATGGTTGACGTTTGACACTACAAAAGTTACCATTAATCAGGTAAGAGAGTGATTTTGTATTTGTTTGCTGAAATCCAATGTCATAACTGCTATTATAGTTTTTGCATGAAGTAAGCTAAAAATAGTAACATTTTATGTTACCTAACTATCAGGCTCGCTCGCCATTTGTGCTCAAGCACACCACTAGTTTATTTATCTGTTTATGGGGTACGTGAGACTTCTGTTTTCGCCCGCGCCTCTAATTACGTAAGTTAGGTAACGCGTTCACAGTTCCAGTATTTTCAATTAACGAGCGCGGAGAATCATCCTGCTGCACTGCCTTACGCAACTTTGTTTCAACCAAAAAGTTTACAGCTACTCTCTTCTTGAAACAATTGTGAAGTCTTTGTCAAGCTGTGCTTCTTTGCCACTGCTTTCGAAGTTCATTCAGGTAATTCTGTTAGTTTAGTCTGGGATCAGAGATTTTAGATTCTCTGATGCTAACTGAGAATGGAAAGGGTTACACTGTGCACTACAGTTAGATGTTGTTTTTTTCCTTCCAAGCAGTTGCAGAGAGTTGTTACTATGGCACTGAAATACCTTTACCCTGTATGCTAAATTTAAAAACTGGACCTTATTTTCAGTAGCTTCAGTGTTAGAAGATATAAAAATAGTATAGTCTTTAGGCTCGCTCGCCATTTGTGCTCAAGCACATCACTAGTTTATTTAGATATATGTATGGACGTACGTATGTCATTTTGTACTTTGACCCTCGCGTTTTTGTGTTAGTTTGGTTGTCGACCCCGTCCCAAATTGCACTAAACAGAATCCTCTGGTTTATAGATCAGCACCCTTATCACCCTAGAAATTGAATTGTTTACCGTTTTGAATTCTTTTGCGGGTGCAGTTCAAACTTGAAACTTAAGGGACTTCCATTTCTATTCGAGTTAGTGGCGGTGGTAAGTCAATGCGATCTTTGTCATGGTTATAAGCCGTGCACAATAGTATTTACTTGAAAATACATTGTCCACTATACTACTGCGAAGGTAAGTCTGTGTAGGTGCATGTCCAGTTGTGTCAAAGCATTGTGTGTTACAACCACTACTTAGCTAAAGAATATCACAAAGAAAACTTTTAAATAACGTGTATTGTTTTGTTGTTGTTTTTTTCCTTCCAAGCAGTTGCAGAGAGTTGGTACTATGGCACTGAAATTTCTTTACCCTGTATGCTAAATTTAAAAACTGGACCTTATTTCCAGTAGCTTCAGTGTTAGAAGTCAAAATCAATAGTATAGTCTTTAGGCTCGCTCGCCATTTGTGCTCAAGCACATCACTAGTTCAATTGAAAAAACTCGCCTGCTTTCTCCTGAGATATAACCATCTTCACAAATATACCTCAACTCTTCTGTGGTGGCAAAACTAACTGAAATGTTAAGGGGCATCGGAAAAAATCGGGGATGTTTGTGTATTTGTGTATATGGACGTACGTATGTCATGTTGTACTTTGATCCTCCGTATTTTTGTGTTCGCTCCGCGTTTGACCCCGTCACAAACTTCACTAAACAGAATCCTCCGGTTTAGTGACCATTACCTGTATCACCTTAGAAATTGAATTGTTTACTGCTTTGAATTCTTTTGCGGGTGCAGTTAAAACGCAAAAACATATGGGAGCTCCATTTCTATTCGAGTTAGTCGCTATTTGTCACAGTTATAAGCCCTATTCAACAGCATTTACTTGTAAATTCATTGTCCACTAGACGAACCACGAAGGTAAGTCTTGCGTAGGTATGTTCAGTTGTGTGAAAGTATTGTGCGTTACAACTACTATTAAGAATATCACAAAGAAAAATTTAAATAATGTGATTTGATTTTGTTGCTTCTTTTCAATTCAAACTGTTGTGGGAGCGGTTACTATGACATTGAAACCCCTTTACCGCATACATAATTTAAAAACTCGACTTTATTTTAGTAGCTTGAGTGTTACATGTTAAAATCAATCATTTAACAATAGTGTAGTTTAAGGCTCGCTCGCCATTTGTGCTCAAGCACACCACTAGTGTACTACTGATACAGTTTTTTTACTCCCTTATTAACTCACTATTGAATTGATCGTATAGTGTGGTCCATTAGACAATGAGAATCCTATAGGAAGTGTGAGGATTCCCATGTAGAGTAGAGGTACTCCGTATCCCACTGCAGTGTACCCCATAATATACTTAACACTGTGGGTCTCAAATACTCTAATTAGTGCCACATAGAGAGCCACACCCTCCATTAGCATCCACATGAAAGTGCACAGGAAGAAGTAGTGTAAAAGGACTGCAATGACTTTGCAGTGAGTGGGTGGCTGACTGGGAGGAGTTCCAGTCTGGTCGATACCAGACACAAATGTTATCTGAGCGATAATGAGGGAGAGACACAAGTTGATGTGGATGTAGTTTCTTACCACCATCAATGGCCTGAGGGAACATTGATATAGTAACATTTAATTAAGTTGTGTTTGATTTCAGTATTCTACCAACACTCTTTGAATATTAGAATGCAATACACATTAATTTGTACTTATATATTACATTTTTATTCATTTTATAGAACAATTTAATTAATAGTCAGGTGACATTATTTGCATAGTAAAAAATGGGGTGTAACGGTACACCCTTACTAGGGTGTAATGGAACACCCTATTAAATAGGGGTGTAATGGTACATCCTATGGTGCATCATAACACCCTACTATAAAGTAGGTGTTTAATGAAACAGCTTATAGTGTACCATAACACCCTATGATGTATCACTACACTTTATAGTATACTCTTAACCCTCTCGTTCCCGAATTGTTTGGACGCGCGCGGAAAAATCTAATCTTCCACCGACCGCGGAATAGTGCATTACCGTTTTATTTTTTTAACTCGATGCTGGCTGGGAAAACCCCATAGCAACCATATATCACTAAATAGACCTAGAGTTTGGGATTCCCCTCATTTTTTGATTGAGAAAATTGAATAATATTTTAGGCCCTCTACTAATACTTTAAAAAAAAAAAAAATTTTCCCCCAAAAAATTCCACTTTTCCCATCAATAAAAATAAAATAAAAAATAGAAATAAAATTGTTTGATGTATTGTATACCAATATTATATTAGTTCTACAATAAAATATGTTGTTTGTTGTGTTTGGTGCTGATTGTGATCATGTAGGAGACATCTATGAGTGTCCACACGGAACATATGCCATCGGACGTCTAGCTCCACTACAAAACAATTTCATATACACAAAAACACAAACAACAAAGATATTTGTAATACAAACAACAAATGTGACCGGATTTGTGAAAACCCGGCTAAACGCGGCATCTAAAGTTTTCTAATTTATTCTACCAGTAGGCTGCACGGGGCCTTGGGATGCCTTCCTCCTAATTTGGAAGCTGTAGCACAAGCCGTCTTCGCCCTACGCACTACAACACTTCAGTATTTTTGCTAAACTTATTATTGCTGATTTCGAAAAAACGCCGGGTAAAGGCGTTGCTAAGGTCAGGGGGCGTGGCTTGTGTCCGTATACTATTACTGCGTGTCTCCGGGACACTATGGAATAAACCGGTTACAGGCGGATTGAAAGAAGTCTAAAAGGCTTAATGCAGGGCTCCTTAAGAAACTATGATGACGAGAATTGCGTGAGTACTTGAATTATGTAGAATAGTAAGTGAATTAGTTAGCTACAGTTTTTTCCTGGCTGTTAGTGAAAAGCCCGCCAATAATTTCTTAGCAACTCTCCGTACACGAGTCCAACCGGCTAGTGTTTCTAGCCTCCTAGTGTGAGTTCTAGAGCACGCCAGAGCTTACAACTGCGTCATAAGCTAGAGCTAACTGGTGTCTATTCATTTCTGCCATAAAAAAATTTTCGAAAAAAATCGACCCATAAGGCTTTACCGGGGGATACTGAAAAAAATTGTTTGCCTCGTTTAGGCGGATTTTCCCAAATCCGGTCACAAATTATTCATGATCCTATATAATTGCAACTTTATGATGTATTGTATGCGGTTTCATACAGGATTTTTGTTTGGGGGGAGGGGGGGTTGGGCTCTGAGTGTACTTCGCCACACCCTTTTTTTGGAACCTACACTACTTTGATGCACATCTTTGCATAAGAGTATATACTTCACACTGATGATCAGTGTTCGGTACTATGCACTAAATGGCTCAGTTATGATAGGAACATAATGGGATACAATATCAGACTAAAAATACATGCTTCCTAAATGTTTATTTCTATTCAACTCCCAAAATTCTAGGGGGGAATCCAGCACTAGCCTCCCACTGTATGAACCCTGGTATGTATACTCCACACTGTCCATGAGATAAACAATCGTTGTATTGAGAAAGTGTAATTTGAAAATGAAAAGCAGTACAAGCACACACGTGGAATTCAACCGGCATGGATGGTGTCACAGACTGAACGATCCCTCCCAGGTTAGGATTGACTGGTGTACACACACACTCACACACACACACATGAAATTCAACTTACATGGGCATAGTAGCCCCGATCCAAAAAGATCCAGAGTTCCCTCCCAGGTTGGATCCGGAAGTGCCGCATACTGTTTGTCCACGGTTGCTCTCTCTCATTCCACAAATGCACGCACACACATATACACACACACACACACATACACACAAGAAAAAAGAAGCTACAGGTGAATACAGATCATAAAAATAAATTTATAATTTATTATACATAAATTGACTGGTGTACACACACACACACACACACACACGCATGAAATTCAACTTACATGGGCATAGTAGCCAAAAAGATCCAGAGTTCCCTCCCAAGTTGTATCCGGAAGCGACGCATACTGTTTGTTCATGGTTGCTCTCTCTCTTTTCCACAAATGCACGCACACACACACACACACACACACACAAGAAAAAAGAAGCTACAGGTGAATACAGATCATAAAAATAAATGTATAATTTATTATACATAAATTGACTGGTGTACACACACACACACACACACACACACACATGAAATTCAACTTACATGGGCATAGTAGTCACGATCCAAAAAGATCCAGAGTTCCCTCCCAGGTTGTATACGGAAGTGCCACATACTGTTTGTCCACGGATGCTCTCTCTCATTCCACAAATTCACACACACACATACACACACACTAGAAAAAAAAAGATACAGGTGAATACAGATCATAAAAATAAATGTATAATATAAATTGACTGGTGTACACACACACACATACATGAAATTCAACTTACATGGGCATAGTAGCCCCGATTGGAAAAGACCCCCCCCCCCCTTCCCGAGTTCGTTCCCTCCCCGGTTAGATCTGGAACTCCACGCACACACATATACATCGAGTGTGAAGCTCCACTACAACACCACAAAAACACAGACAACGACAACGACAATAACAATACATATTACAACTTTTGGGATGTTCAGGGGGGGGGGGGGGGGAGCAGCCACAAATATCAAAGTCTGTGGTCCTTCACACAAAAGATTATGGAATATCAATGGGTGTGTTGTCCTCTTTCTTCCACTCTCCCCCTACCTCATCCACCCGACTCTTCTTCTTCGGTTCCCGCCTTCTCCGACCGCGAGGACGTCCAGAACTCGGAGCAGGAGGAGCCACTTCCTCGTCTTCATCACTGGAACCTGCTGCCTATTCGTGTTTCATCATTGGAAGACTCAGGTCCGGTATCCTCTCCTTCATGACTGGAAGACTCTGCTCCTGTCGCCTCATCTGCGTAATCGGGTCGCTGACTGCATTCACATCTGGTCCTAGTAGTATATGTGGTAAAAAAAAATTTAAATTTTTTTGAAAATTTGAAATTGTTCAAAAAACCACAAGCCACTTTCTTTGGTCTGGTCTACCAATCCTGATACAGGGCCTCCTATAGCCCTAGATGTCGTCTCCCTTCTCTCCGCTTGATCCTGAGTCGCTAGAGTCAGCATCAAGCAAGTCTAAAACTTGCACCGCATTGTAATTTCTAGACGCCATCTTCCAAAAAATGACTTTGAAAAAAAAATTTTTTTGCATAGTTACCGGGGTCACACGACACGCTCACTTTTTTTCCTATGATGTAATAAGCATTACCTAAGACTGTACGTAATAGGGAGGTCCCCAGTTGAACTGGCGATTTTATAAAAAATGGAGAAGACAGTAAGTCCAACCGCAAAGTCTTGGTCGGCAAAGAAGCGGTTGTTTCAATGTGTTATGGAAGGCTACTGAGCTCAAGCAATTTTTTGCTGCTTCTACAAAGCTCTGGAGATGACTGGATCCATAAATGAAGCTGCTGTGAAGAAGGTAACTTTTTTAAAAATTCGACGGAGAACCGATGTTTTTTTTTTTTGCCGAGGAAGAAATAAACGTAACTGCTGTGAGGTACTGTCGAAGCAGTCCTGGCTGAAAGCTATTTTAGATGCTTCTCCAATGCATTGGGCACCTGTGTATGCAATCTGAAGGTTCTAGCTATAAAGTAACTATTTTTAAAAATTCATAGAAGCCAACCGGTCTTCACCCGCTTTTAAGCGGGATTGGGAACGAAAGGGTTAAATTCTAGAATGGCTCAGGCCACGAAGTGGCTGCCAGCTATTCTGGATTATATGAAGAAGGTGAAGTTGAACATATCAACGTGTTTGGCCAGTTTTCCTACTCGAACAGCTAATTATTTGTCGCTTAATTGGAATAATTTAACTTTACATACCGTCCGCCCCGCCTATGGGCGTGGCCATCGACGGTATAAGACCGCTCGTGCGCATGCTCTCGTCGGCCTTTGATTAGCTCGTCCCAGCTACCCTCATTATTTTATTATTATTATTGTTTTTTGTTTTGTTTTTTTTTGTTTTTTTTGCCTTGACCCTTGATTATTACATGCCCCATCCAGGGCGGGTGGGCGGGACGTTGATATGTTCAACTTCACCTTCTTCATATAATCCAGAATAGCTGGCAGCCACTTCGTGGCCTGAGCCATTCTAGAATTATATTTCAGAAGGCTCAGTCTCACATATCAACGTGTTGTTTGTAGCTACCTCACTCCGAAGGCTCGCCTGCTGATGACAGCACCGTTCTACCAAAGTGTGGGTTCTGTTGTGACTTGTGATAGAATTTCTGGAAGACTGACTCCGAGCTCCAGTCTGCTGCCTTAAGAATGTCACCTGTAGTGACCCCACCCTTCGAGGCCATGCTGGAAGCCGCTCCTCTTATGGAGTGGCCGCTAAAAATATTTGTGTCAATGCCTGCGCACTCTAGCATGGTTTTTAGCCACCTTGCAATGGTACTAGGTGCCACTGCTTTATGTGGCTTGATTGTGCCAATCAGCACCTTTGTGACCTGTCCCCTGCAGTTCTTCGTTCTTTCTAGGTAAGCCTGCAGTGTTGTCACCGGGCACAGCAGTAGATTCTGTTTGAAGGATGGGAAGAAGAAGTCTTGAATGGGTCTACCCTGTCTGGATTGTTTTGACAGGTGTGTAGGCGTAAAGCTTACTCCATCCGGGTGAGGGTGCATGGCCTCCACTTCAAGCTGGGCTAGATCCGCCGATCTTGATGGTCTGGTAAGGGATAGGAGCATCACTGTTTTAAGAGTGAGCTCTTTCAAACTTAAGCCATTGTTAACACCCCTGCTTGTAATATGATCCAGCACTGTCTGCACATTCCATGTACTGGTGTATTTAGGTAAGGGTGGTCTAGTGTTAAATACCCCCTTAATTAGCCTAGTGATAGTGGGTGATGTCCTACCTCGTACCCTTCCACCTTCTCATGCGCCGATGAGATGGCTGACCGGTAGGCATTGAGTGAGTTATATTTATATCCTTCAGTAAATAGCTCTGCCAGGAAATTGGCAACGTCTGTTACCGGGCCTGAAAATGGATCGGTACCCCGTCTACTACACCAGCTATGCCATCTCCCAAAGAGGGAGTTGTAGGATTTATTTGTTTTTTCCCTCCACGAGCCAAGGATGAGCGAGCTAGCTTTCTCCGAAACCTTGTGATCTCTGCATTTTTCCCGGATATGGGCCAAGCGGCTAGCTGAGGGGTTCTCATCTGTGAGCGACTTGTTGCTTGTCTCTGTGGGGAATCAGGTGTGGGGCATCTACCAGCATCTCCAGTAGAATTGGGTACCAGGGCTGGGTCCTCCACACTGGTGCTACTAGGACCAGCGAGGCTTACTGAGCCTGAGCCTGTGCTGCCACTCATCCCACCAAATTCCATGGTGGATTTGCATATGCCTTGAGCCCCGTCCAGACTTGGAGGAAGGCATCTGTTGCTGCCGCATATGGATCTGGCCGCCAACTGAAAAAGACTGGGCACTGTGTTGTCAGTCTGGAGGCAAACAAATCCACCTCCAATGGGCCCCAGAGCTGATGGATTTGTCGAAAGACTCGTGAGTCGAGCTTCCAGTCCGACCGGTCTAGCATGGTTCGAGACTCCGAGTCGGCCACTTGGTTCAAACGACCTGGGAGGTGTTGTGCCTTGATGGTGATATTCCTCTGCAGGCACCATGTCCACAGCTCCTTGGACAGTCTCACCAGCTCCCTGGAGACTGTACCTCCCTGGTTGTTGACATAAGCCACTGCCGTGGTATTGTCCATCTTCAAGAGTACTGACCCTTTGTGAATGACTTTAATGCCAATGTTGCTGCCAGCAACTCCAGGCAATTTATGTGCAGGTTCTGCTCCTCCCTTGACCATGGCCCGCCCGTCTGTTGGTGGTTGCAAACTGCTCCCCACCCTATCAGTGACGCATCTGATTCTATCACTAAGTCCACTGCCTTCCGCAGCATGCTCTTCCCGTTCCACTGGCTCAGGTGATAGTCCCACCACCTTAGCTCGTCCAGGCAATCCTGGGACAGCGTCACTTCTCCTTCGTAATTCTGATTGCTGGCATTTAGGGTCTCTGTCATGGCCATCTGTAGGTTCCTGAAGAATAGCGGGGCAGGTGGTATGGTATGGCTGGCTGCATTCATCTTCCCAACTAATCGGGACAGAGCTCTCACAGGTATTACCCTCTGCTGGGCCAGTTTTCGGGCCTCCGCCCGGATGTCTTTTAATTTTTTGGCAGGCAACCTCAGTTCCATCTTTGTGGAGTCTACTGTTATTCCCAGGAACTCCATCACTTGCCCCGGGGTCATGATTGATTTGTCTCGGTGCACAATAAAGCCGAGACATTCCAACAGGTATTGCAGCCCCTTTACCTGCTCCTCTGCCACTGTCTGGGTCTCCGCCAGCAGGAGTATGTCGTCTATGTAGCAGACCAGACGAACCCCCATCTTGCGCAGCGTAGCCGCTACTGGCTTGAGGGTCTTGGTGAAGACCCATGGTGCTGCTGCCAGGCCAAAGGGGAGACATTGAACTGGTAGGTCTGGTTGTCCACTACAAATCGTAGATACTTCCTGTGGCTTGGATTTATAGGGATCGCGAAATAGGCATCCTTTAGGTTCACCTTTGCCAACCAATCTCCGGGCTTTTAACAGGTCCTTTAGCGTCTGCAAGCCTTCCATCTTGAAGTGGTACGTCTGAACGTACTGGTTTAGCGCTTTGAGGTTTATTACGGGGCGTTGTCTGCCGTCTTTTTTCGGCACTAGGAACAGGGTTGAGTAAAAACCTCCCTTGGCCTGTTCCATCTGCGCGACCGCCCCTTTTTGCAGTAGCTCTCTCAGCTCCACCCTCATTTGCGCCATGAGCTCCGCCCCGTATTGTGGTGGGTGCGGTCTCGTCCTCTGGTAAGGGTCGTTTGTGAATTCTATTAGGTAACCCTTTACCGTATTTAGGACCCACCTGTCCTTGGTGACCCTTTCCCAATTTGCTAGGTGGTATTGGAGCCTTCCGGCAACCGCCTTTGGAGCTTTTAAGGGGACTAATGGTGGTGGAAAAGCATGAGGTTGGTGCATTAGTTCTTGGGAAGTTCTGGCTTCCGGTACCTCTTGTGGAAGGGCCTGTAGCTGCTCCGAGCTCCTCCCCTCTGGAACTGCTGGTATGATCCTCCTTGCCTGTTGTTGCTGCCTCTGAACTTGCCTCCTCCCCCCCTCTTGGGGGGGCCCCCACGAAAAGGCGACCTGGTGTCTGGCTTGGTGGGGAGAGATGCCCTCATTGCCTTGACCTGGTCGTCATGGTTCTTGGCCTTCTTGGCAAACTCCGTGCCAAACAATGAGGGTGGGGCAGACTGAAAATTGGTTGCTTCCTTGGCCACTGGAAGCAGCGCCTTGTTTAGGTCTGTTGTGACCTTTTCCCTCCTGAGGTGGGTGATCTTGGCGCTGGCATTGCTCACCAACTCCGTGGCGGCAACGACAGCCTTCTTGGCCTCCTCCCATGTTGGGGGTCCTCCCCTTTGTTCTGCTTCCAGCAGGTGGGTAAGGGGCGCCAGGGAGTCGAGCACCAGGGAGTCGAGCACCAGGGACTGGAGTCTGGCGAGTTCCTTGTCAGCGTTCCTGGTGGCTATTGGTACTTCGCTCTTGATGAAGCCATCTAGCTGCGGGGTCTTCGTGGCCGGCACCTTTGGGAGCGGGTAACGCCTCCTCGCCTTCAAGCGGGCGTCGTTCTTCAGACCCAGGGTACACCGCTCAGTAAGGAGCTCCGCAGTGGCCTCAGAGACCTCCACCAGGTCTGACTCTTCGTCCGAGTCCAGGAAGGTAGGGATAGGCCCAAGGCGATCTTCCTCCTCTGACAGGCGCTCCATCCTATGGCCCCAGTTCTCGCTGTCAGCGCTCTCCCGCCTCCGGCGCGGGCGCTGCCGCTCCCTCCTTCCTGACCTACTCCGAGATCTGGAGGGGCTGGGGTCCCTTCTCTCCTGCCTGCTCCGAGACAGGGAACGCGTGGAGGGCGACCTCGACCTGTGGCGCCTCTCCGTGTCATCCACAACCGACCGCTCTTTCAGGCGGTCAACGTCTTGCCTCAGGGAGTCGAATTTTGACGACAGCTCCCTGAGAACTGAAACAACTTCATTGTTTTCAGCAGTCATAGCTTCTCCAAGCAAGAGACGATGTCCACGTTGTTCGAGCTAAGAAAAAGGCCGACGAGAGCATGCGCACGAGCCGTCTTATACCGTCGATGGCCATGCCCATAGGCGGGGCGGACGGTATGTAAAGTTAAATTATTCCAATTAAGCGACAAATAATTAGCTGTTCGAGTAGGAAAACTGGCCAAACACGTTGATATGTGAGACTGAGCCTTCTGAAATAATATAAGCAGAAAGTTAAAAGGTCAGTTTCTAAAAAATCAAAATTGAAAAGCTGATAAAATATATGATGAGAAGCAGTAATAATACTTGGGATGTCATTTTTGATGAAAATATATGACCTGTTCTCAAGGGACACATAAACTTGAGCAAAAAATACGAAGCCACCTGCAATTCCACTAGCTAAATTAATGTCGAGAAATATGAACAATAGGAAGACAATAGTCACTGGCAATATCTCAGACAATAAAAATATAAGGGGACCAATTTTACAATTTTTTTTGTCTTTACATTCAAAAGTACGACTATGATAGTGCACCACTTTGTCAGGTAAACATTCACCACACAGAATACCTTTGCGATTGTAGCAGATGGCCTTGTCTAAAGTCTGTACAGAGCGAAAGGTAATTGAATCATAAATGTGTCATTAATACCTGATAGTTGACAATATCCTATTGGGCAGAGTCCTGTGAGGTATTTACCACTTGTTGTATCATCAGGAACATAATCAATCCAAAATCCATTGGATATTTGAGAATAGGAATTGTCACTATTGAAACAGTTGAAAGAAAACATTAACAAAAAGTCATAGGTACGTATACAAGTGCATGTCATTGTGTTGTTATCAAAAAAATGGAGTGGAGGACAGTCAGTCAGTTGAACATCAAGATCAACAGATAATCCATCAAAAGACAAGGTTTTTAAGTATATTTTAGCTGTGGCATTATTTTCTCCTTGAAATGCAAGACTATCCAATACATACTCATTGTTTTTGCTAAGTGTAATACGCTTAGGTCCAGATTTATACAATAACACTTTGAAAAGTGTAGGTGGATCTGTTATAGACAGATTCCTCTCGAATCCTGGTATGAAATACATTAGTTTTTCTATGTAGTTGTATGTAAAATTCTATTTTCCAATCGTCCATATAATTGCAAATCTCATTATGGATAGCAGTGTAATCTTCTATATTACATTTTGCACTTGAATTTATAGTTAACTGGTGTGAGTAAGAGTAGTTTTTTCGACTGTATGACTGAATTGATGATTCCTGAAATATATTATTTAAATATCTGGTATCTTTAGGTGCACAATTTTCAACAAAATGAAATGAAGCTTTGGTGTTGTAGTAACTGTTAATGGGCTGAATAAATCTGCAATTGTGATGGGCTGATATGCGTTTGCTAATGGAGTGGTATAGAATACCAGCACCACGAGCTTGGACAGTGTTGCTGACAAAATGAAAAACACACTCTCCTTTGATTAGCATCACAGACACACCCAACAAAGCAATGCCTGCACATATTCAGCTTTGTTGTTTTTAAACTCAGTTACTGCATTGTCTAGAAAAACAATGCAACTACCTGTGGCATGAATGCAGGAGCCAGTGTTGCTTAAGAATGTATTTTTTTCCTGAAAGCTTACCAGAAAATGAGTTATTAAAATAGTGCCATATCCTTCCATTTTTAGAATGGTGTTGGATGACAATGGTAAATCACAGTTACAATTTCTTTCGAAACTACAATTGCTTATTTCCACTTTTGGTAAAGTACCCCAACCATCAGATTCCCTTGCTGGATAAATATTCATGGCAGAACCAAAGTGTGCTTTGTTGCTTTCCCATTTACACTCATTAAAATATATACAATTATCAGTAAAATTCTCAAAGTTTTCTTTATTGAAACAGAAGTTGCTCCATCATACTTTGCTGAATTTCCTCTGAACATTGATTTTTCCATGATAATGATATTGTTCTTATTATTCGGTCCTTTAATGAATATATCAATTCTTGAAAAGCTTTGTTTCAAAAAAATGTTATTTGACTGAAGCAAATGTGATGTCTTTGAGCACTGCACAGCACCATTTCTATGGCGCCGCCCCAGATTGCTGAATTCCCAATAAACACACTAGAACGTATCTCTACTTCTGTGCTTTCAGAATCTTGAAACTGGAAGCTTAATCCACCTCCGTATCCTAATCCAGAATAAAGTCCTGCACTGCAGCCTATGCTTCTGTCTGATGTTGTGGCCATATTGTCTGAAAAGTTGCAGTTTTGTAGAATGATTTTAACTGTTTGATGCAAGCGGTAGTCTGGTTGGTCTTTATTAAGTTGCTGAATGTACACACCCCCACCACCAGTTGCTGAATATCGTAGAAACTCTGGTAATCAACTTGTCTGAAAAAGGAATCATAAACATTAATTGATTCCCTAGAATTGACCATGACTAGGCCAGTACATACTGAATTCTGAAAGGTAGTTTCTGTAATGTTGATTCTACTGCAGTTCACCATTGAGACTGCACTATAGTAGGTAATGTTGTTGGCATACTGTAGCGTTCCACAACCATGAAAATTTAAGTTTTTAATTTCTACTTCAGATACATTCGAAATTTTAATGCCAGAGAAGTTATGGCACTTAATTGAGTTATATTGACCAACAAATATTAGCTCTCTTATATAGGAAAAGCTTTTTTGTAGAATTCAAGTTAAAGTTATCATTGACAACTATTGAAATGTTGTAGCAATGATTCTCAATGTCTGCAGGAATATTTTCTGACCAATTTAATTGGCAGTTCTGTTGGTAAGATTAGCCTAAAATTTTAAGCAGAAGAAATACAATCAACTTGGTGTACATTCTGAAACAATTTGGTTAATACACTCATGGAGTGCTCACTTAAAATGATACCTATCCACTTGGGAACAATTTTGTTTTTCACCTTATCCTCATCTGTAACTCATCACATGTTATTATTAGTGCTAAATATTATTTATTGCCAGTCTATTATGGTTCAGGTGTTATTAATAACTTTATTTATAGTTCAAAAAGTATCTGAACTTCCTCAATTGGCACTTTAATAATTATCAGTTTCAATATAATGATTCTTGGGACTACTTATCTCAATTTACTATGAAAGAGTTTACATCTGATAAATGATGTAGGGTCAATAGTAGGCCTGTTACAGTTTAGAATGTATTTCACTTTATATTTTGTAAATTTTGACTTATTTGGATCGAAAAGTTGGAAGCCACTTTAATACCACTTATGCGTATACAATATTTGATATGCAATTAAACTGAAGTTTTGTGGCGGGATTCTTCCACAGCTATAATATAGTCTCGACGAAATGTTATTTTCCAGATTAATAGTGTCCGTGCCAGAACAGCATCAAAGACTTTGCTAAAAAATCTTTACATCCTAAAAATGAGTTCTTAGATGTACTGCTTTCTACTGACAAAGTTGAAAAATAACAACAATGCACTAAAGTAATGTATAGCCAAGCAAAAGAGCAATGAAGAAACCCTGTGTTAGACTTAAATACTCAACTTGATAGCAGGCTCTAAAGGTCTACATTTCTCTTAGTATTCTTAGCCTCCTTAACTGATTAGCTGTTGGGGGAGGGAGGTGAAGAACTAACAAAATGTTGAAAATGGCTAAGTAGTATACCAAATTGTGAGTAAAACCATCTACATAAAGACAATGGTATTTATATGCAAAACACATGCTAAAATGTACAGGAATATTAGCAGTAAAACGTTCACAGTACGAACACTCTATATGTTTGTAATAACGAAAAGTAATCATAAACTCTCACTATTACAACATGTGATTCACAAAGATAACAAGTACACAAGAAATGAGGATTACAGGTTCTAAGTCATTATCAACAAAGAAGAATGGGAGGAAGAATAAAGAAGTAAAAAATAAGAAAGTTAAGAGGGAAAAGGGTTTGGTAGACTGACATTGAGCAGTTCGTTCTTGCTTAGTCAGCAAGTGGGTTAACTGAGTGTGAGTGTAAATCGTTAAATATTTTAAGGCGCGTGAACTGTTTAGATCAGTAGGCAGAGCTCGTTCTGTATTGCCATGGAAAAATGTTGCTTACGCATAATCTACTGGGAGATGCTGCTGTTGAATTTTAATGTCACTTCTATTAATTCTTTGCTAGCACTGTTCACCTTTAAGCATGTCAAAAACTTAATGTACCATAATGGTCCATAGGCAAAGAAACAACTGTATCTTGCTGCTAAGGGAAATTTTTGATAGGTTACAGCTGCAAATCTCTTAAAGAGACTAGTCCAAGTCGCTGCTTAGCATTAAAGGCATCATCCAAAGGAACAGTTCTGACACAACTCTGTGTTTGATAGAAAAATACACGCGCAAAAGTTTGAGCAGTCTTTCGTCACAGGATACGCGTCACCTATTGTTTGTGGTCTCCCCAATTAGAGAGGGGAACTGAACAAACTGCTCAATGTCAGTCTACCAGACCCTTTTCCCCGGTAGCGATTGGGTAAAGGGGGTGGCTACGCGAGACTACTCGCTCATCGCTTAAAATGCAGACCGCGAGTAGACCACCAAGACCAGACCACCAGACCGGACCACCCTGTAAGATCAGACTACACCTACCACAGCAGCGACTCTCTACATCCCAAGTCTTGTGCAGTATATACTTAAAAAATTGTACAGATACATCCTCAGCTGAAGCCAGAGCGCTGCCAAGGTTAATCTATTTTATACCATAGTTACTTTTTTAACTGAGTAAAGACCGAAGAAAAAGAGCAGATATTCCTATCCTTATTCTACTGTAGCTGCACTGTAGTTACTCTACTGTAGCTGCACTGTAGTTCTGTGGTTCTTAACCTGGACTACAAATTACAGTAAAGGGGTATGTTTGTGATGGAATGGAGACCATCAGAAGTAAGTTAACACTATAACTCAACCTGGTAAACTATTACCTATATACTTGGCTAGAACAATCTAATACACAATAATTAGACATTTACTGGTTGGCCCCATGAACAACAGTTTTGTATGTAGGAGAACTGAACAAGGCAGTGCTGTTGATGAAACTATGGCTTACATACATGAGTACAAGAGCACGCTCTCCTACTTCTTCTGGCTGAAATAAGGTATCATAATTCTTGCAAAGTAGATCAGTCCGATGAACATTGCCATAGCAGCAAGTTGTTTACGCTCCATGTGTGGTTGGAGGTTGGATAGAATTCAGTTAAGGGAATAAATCTTTAGTACGCTCAAGTTGTGTTTCTGGAGTTAAAATTAAAGATAATTATAATTTTCACTGAAGGAGGACAAGTGTTCTCAGATAAAATATCAAGGTGAGAAATATTTAGCTGAGAAGATTGTCTCTCACATTCCCATGTTTTAGAAGAATGCTAGTTTAATTTAGTCCATATAAAGCTTAAATGCTAATGTGACAATATTTTTTATAATAGCACACATGTAAAAATGAGTAAAATATTAAATGTTTGTATAGTCAAAATAAAAGGAAAAAAGCAACAGGAGTGAATTAACTCTACATGATATGATAGTGATCTGAATACGATTCATTTCTTATGTCATCGAGCAAAAAAGAGTCTCGACGGTTTCCTTCTTCTCTCTTATTTTTCTTCCACTTCTTGTATTTCATTAGAATTTCTTTAGTGATCATAATACATCCGACAATGATTGGTATGTTCACCAAAATTATTTCAACTGTGTGAACAAATTCAATGACTCCATCTGTAGAAATTTTAGCCAGATACACCAGCAGAAGTTTAAAGCTGCATATTAGCCCAAGATTTGCCAACAGGAGAGTGTTGACAGTATTATGAAGTTTACTTTTATATGGGGAACAGATTACATGGATAGTGAGTATCATTATAATAAGAATTAGTACAACCAAATATATCACAGTCATTCTGAGGGCAAAGAGGGAACTCAGAATAATTACTCGATAAACAAAGTATAGTCCAGCAAAGAAACGGTATTTTTCCTTAAAGGTTCCCTGGAAACTATCAAAAAATGGAAGAAATTTATAAAATGGGAATAGTTTTGATACGAACAAAACCACAGAATTTTCGTGCAAGTGCAACACAGATATGACTCTGTTTGAAAGAGGGTAAATAAGCAACACAGCTGGAAGAAGTAGAGTGAGGAAGACTGTAGTGAGAATAGCAGTTATGGCATAAGGAAGGTGTTCCTTTTCAAAATATTTTAAATTTCCTTGCAGTGTTACCACTGTCCGCCAAGGCTTTTTGCCATTGTATAAGCTCTGATACCAGAGAATACTAAAAGAAGTGGATGTACACTTAGTATAGACAATTACAAGAAATGTTGAAATGACCTTCATCAAAGAATGCCGACCCAGCCTCAGCTTGAAGAACTTAAACCTGCTGCAAATTCTAACCAAGCTGATCACACTCACTATTAGAAACAGAGCATAAGCAGATACTATATATTTGATGGCCAAAAGTTTCAAAGTTGTGGCATTATCCCGTAAGCAGAAAGTTAAAAGGTCAGTTTCTAAAAAATCAAAATTGAAAAGCTGATAAAATATATGATGAGAAGCAGTAATAATACTTGGGATGTCATTTTTGATGAAAATATATGACCTGTTCTCGAGGGACACATAAACTTGAGCAAAAAATACGAAGCCACCTGCAATTCCACTAGCTAAATTAATGTCGAGAAATATGAACAATAGGAAGAGAATAGTCACTGGCAATATCTCAGATAACAAAAATATAAGGGGACCAATGTTGCAATTTTTTTTGTCTTTACATTCGAAAGTACGACTATGATAGTGTACCACTTTGTCAGGTAAACATTCACCACACAGAATACCTTTGCGATTGTAGCAGATGGCCTTGTCTAAAGTCTGTACACTGGCACTGAGAGCGAAAGGTAATTGAATCATAAATGTGTCATTAATACCTGATAGTTGACAATATCCTATTGGGCAGAGTCCTGTGAGGTATTTACCACTTGTTGTATCATCAGGAACATAATCAATCCAAAATCCATTGGATATTTGAGAATAGGAATTGTCACTATTGAAACAGTTGAAAGAAAACATTAACAAAAAGTCATAGGTACGCATACAAGTACATGTCATTGTGTTGTTATCAAAAAAATGGAGTGGAGGACAGTCAGTCAGTTGAACATCAAGATCAACAGATAATCCATCAAAAGACAAGGTTTTTAAGTAAATTTTAGCTGTGGCATTTTTTTCTCCCTGAAATGCAAGGCTATCCAATACATACTCATTGTTTTTGCTAAATGTAATACGCTTAGGTCCAGATTTATGCAATGACACTTGGAAAAGTGTAGGTGGATCTGTTATAGACAAATTCCTCTCGAATCCTGGTATGAAATACATTAGTTTTTCAATGTAGTTGTATGTAAAAATGCTATTTTCCACATCGTCCGTATAATTGCAAATCTCATTATGGATAGCAGTGTAATCTTCTATATTACATTTTGCACTTGAATTTATAGTTATCTGGTGTGAATGAGAGTAGTTTTTTCGACTGTATGACTGAATTGATGATTCCTGAAATATATTATTTAAATATCTGGTATCTTTAGGTGCACAATTTTCAACAAAATGAAATGAAGCTTTGGTGTAGTAACTGTTAATGGGCTGAATAAATCTGTAATTGTGATGGGCTGATATGCGTTTGCTAATGGAGTGGTATAGAATACCAGCACCAAGACCTTGGACAGTGTTGTTCACAAAGACAAACACACAGTGTTGTTCACAAAGACAAACACACACTCTGCATAGATCAGCATCACGGATACACCCATTAAGGCAATGCCAGCACCATATTCAGCTTTGTTGTTTTCAAATACAGTTGAAGCTTTATCTAGAAAAACAACACTACTGCTTGTGGCATGAATGCAGGAGCCAGTGTTGTTTAAGAATGTATTTTTTTCCTTAAAGCTTACCAGAAAGTGAGTAATTAAAATAGTGCCATATCCTTCCTTTTTTAGAATGGTGTTGGAGGACAACGGTAAATCACAGTTACAATTTCTTTCGAAACTACAATTGCTTATTTCCACTTTTGGCGAAGTACCCCAACCATCGGATTCCCTTGCTGGATAAATATTCATGGCAGAACCAAAGTGTGCTTTGTTGCTTTCCCATTTACACTCATTAAAATATATACAATTATCAGTAAAATTCTCAAACGTTTTCTTTATCGAAACAGAAGTTGCTCCACCATACTTTGCTGAATTTCCTCTGAACATTGATTTTTCCATGATAATGATATTGTTCTTATTATTCGGTCCTTTAAGGAATATTTCAATTCCACCACCTACTTGAAAAGCTTTGTTTCCAAAAAATGTTACTTGACTGAAGCAAATGTGGTGTCTTTGAGCACTGCACAGCACCATTTCTATGGCACCGCCCCAAATTGCTGAATTCCCAATAAACACACTAGAACGTATCTCTACTTCTGTTTGTTTAGAATCTTGAAACTGGAAGCTTAATCCACCTCCGTATCCTAATCCAGAATAAAGTCCTGCACTGCAGCCTATGCTTCTGTCTGATGTTGTGGCCATATTGTGAGAAAAGTTGCAGTTTTGTAGAATGATTTTAACTGTGTGATTCAAGCGGTAGTCTGGTTGGTCTTTATTAAGTTGCTGAATGTACACACCCCCACCACCAATTGATGAATTTTGTAGAAACTCTGGTAATCTACTTGTCTGAAAAAAAGAATCATAAACATTAATTGATTCCCTAGAATTGACCATGACTAGGCCAGTTCCTACTGAATTCTGAAAGGTAGTTTCTGTAATGTTGATTCTACTGCAGTTCACCATTGAGACTGCACTATAGTAGGTAATGTTGTTGGCATACTGTAGCGTTCCACAACCATGAAAGTTTAAGTTTTTAATTTCTACTTCAGTTACATTTGAAATTATAATGCCAGAGAAGTTATAGCATGAAATTGAGTTATATTGACCAACAAATATTAGCTCTCTTATATTGGAAAAGCTTTTTGTAGAATTCAAGTTAACGTTATCACTGACAACTATTGAAATGTAGTAGCAATGATTCTCAATGTCTGCAGGAATATTTTCCGACCATTTTAATTGGCAGTTCTGTTGGTAAGATAAACCTAAAAATTTAAGCAGAAGAAATACAATGAACTTGGAGTACATTCTGAAAAAGTTTGGTTAAACCACTCATGGAGTGCTCACTTTAAATGATACCTATCAACTTGGGAAATTTTTTGTTTTTCACCTTATCCTCATCTGTAACTCATCACATGTTATTATGTCAGTCTATTATGGTTCCAGTGTTATTAATAACTTTATTTATAGTTTGTTTTTCACCTTATCCCCATCTGTAACTCATCACATGTTATTATGATGGTTCAGATGTTATTAATAACTTTATTTATAGTTCCAAAAGTATCTGAACTTGCTCAATTGGCTCTTTAATAATTATCAGTTTCAATATGATTCTTGGGACTACTTATCTCAATTTACTATGAAGGGGTTTACATCTGATAAATTATATAGGGTCAATAGTAGGCTTGTTACGGTGTACAATGTATTTCACTTTATATTATGTAAATTTTGACTTATTTGGTTTGAAAAGTTGAAAGCCACTTTTATACCACTTATGCGTAACCAATATTTGATATGCATTTAAACTGAAGTTTTGGGGCACAACGAAATCTACTGGTGGGGATTCTTCCACAGCTATATAGTCTCGACGAAATGTTATTTTCCAGATTAATAGTGTCCGTGCCAGAACAGTATCAAAGACTTTGCTAAAAAACTTTACATCCTAAAAATGAGTTCTTAGATGTACTGCTTTCCACTGACAAAGTTGAAAAATAACAACAATGCACTAAAGTAATGTATAGCCAAGTAAGAGAACAAGGAAGAAACCCTGTGTTAGACTTAAATACTCAACTTGATAGCATGCTCTATGGGTCTACATTTCTCTTAGTATTCTTAGCCTCTTTAACTGATTAGAAATGGACTATACTTTGTTTATCGAGTAATTATTCTGAGTTCCCTCTTTGCCCTCAGAATGAGTTTGATATATTTGGTTGTACTAATTCTTATTATAATGATACTCACTATCCATGTAATCTGTTCCCCATATAAAAGTAAACTTCATAATAATGTCAACACTCTCTTGTTGGCAAATCTTGGGCTCAATATGCAGCTTTTAACTTCTGCTAGTGTATCTGGCTAAAATTTCTACAGGTGGAGTCATTGAATTTGTTCACACAGTTGAAAACCTAAATATTTCAAAGGGTTAAATACTAGGTGCAACTGGTAAAGATCAATAAGCCAAAGGATTCTGTATAGTGGAGTGTGTAAACACAAAAATGCAACAGTCAAATGACATACGTTAATCCAAGCGTATAAACAAACAAGTAAGTATACATGATCTCTGATAGTATCTCCATAGGTTGCGTGATTAGAGATGTTGGGGGAGGGAGGTGAGGAACTAACAAATGTTGAAAATGGCTAAGTAGTATACCAAATTGTGAGTAAAACCATCTAAATAAAGACAATGGTGGTTTTATGTAAAACACATGCTAAAATGTACAGGAATATTAGCAGTAAAACGTTCACAGTAGGAACACTCTATATGTTTGTAATAGCGAAAAATAATCATAAACTCTCACTGTTACAACATGTGATTCACAAAGATAACGAGTACACAAGAAAAGAGGATTACACGGCAAGTAAGGAAGGTTCTAAGTCATTATCAACAAAGTGTATATCTCTAACAGGAGTGTGGTAGTGTAGTATGGTTGGGAGGTTGAAAGAAGGAGGAGGGTTACAGAAGTTATGGGATTAAGCCTTGGGAGCCGCAATTCTGCGTGATACAATAATATTTTCTTAAAAGTTTAATATTGCCAGTTTCACACTTTCAGAAATAACAAATACTTGCTACTCTTTGCTTTTTGTTGTCATTTAAACATCTTTATGTTACAAATAAAAAAAAATTCAGCTGCTGAGTGTTTGTACTTGACAGGAAGCAATCATACAGTTTCATTATACTTATTAGAACCAAACACTTACTATGTTGCAGCAAATACAAGCTAGTTATTTGTCAGTGAGCAAGACTATAAAGTGGCAAAAGCAGTTTAAAGTGAGCTCAACTATAAAATCAGCCACAGAAACATTAGGTTGTTAATAAAAATTTAATGAACCGAAACACTCACATTTATTTAAGCTGTGACAACGCATCTTGTCAAGAAGAGACAAGCCATATTTTTTTTCTTAACCAGCGTCTTATACAGACTGCAACCCTATCTTAGTCTCTTAGCTCAACTATTGTGATAAAAATTGATTTTTTGGATGAATTGGGTAGATTTGACAGTAGAAATCTTTATAGATGGTGTCACTGTGGTTGATTGTGTCGCTGCTGTGGATGGTATAACTGCTATGGATGCATAGTTGGTGGTAGCTAGCTAACAGCTGGTGGTATGTACAGAGACTAATGATGGATGACGACTATAATACAGGAATGAATTCAGGAGTTATTATGTCAGTACGTTACAACCTTACCACACATATATTACTGACTACTGTGTTAGGTTTTCTATGCTGCAGTTGGTATAAATTCATGTCAGATGATTGAGATATAAAAGATGCAATAACTTCCACTGTCCACCACAAGCCCCCCACCTCACCACCACCTTACACAGCCTATGGAGATGCTATCAGAGATCATGTATACTTTTACTTGTTTGTTTGTACGTTTGGATGAACGTATGTCATTTGACTGTTGTATTTTTGTGTTTACACACTCCACTACACAGAATCCTTTGGCTTATTGATCTTTACCAGTTGCACCTAGTATTTAACCCTTTGAAGTATTTAGGTTATTTTTGACATATCTGACTTTTTGTAGATGCATTTAGATTTTACAAACTTTTTCTATTCAAATTAGTGATGGTGGAAATATCTTGGCTAATTGTTATAGCTATACACATAATTAGGTGTATCCACAGGTAGTCTTTTGCAGTTAAGTCCTGAAGTCAATGGCGAAGGTGTCTCTTCAAAACCTGTAGAGCCTCACCAACTTAGGAATAAGAGGAGAGCAAAGCTACCAGTGTCAAACATATCTTCCTCAGAATCTAGAGCGATCAAGGATCTGAACAAAGACAGCAGCATTGTCATTCTACCAGCTGATAAAGGAAGGCTGACTGTAGTTTTGGACAAAACAGACTATGATAGCAAAGTGAAATCTATGCTATCCGATAGTAAGACTTACAAAAAACTGTCCCGTGATCCTGCTTCAGCACTGGAAAGGAAAATGAATAGCTTTTTACTATCTCTTAAAAGATCAGGAGTTCTACCAAGCAGTCTATACTACCAACTTAGAAGTTCATCTGGAAAAACACCACAATTCTATGGTCTTCCCAAAATACACAAACCAGGAGTTCCTTTAAGACCTATTGTTTCATTTGTTAACTCTCCTACATACAGGTTATCTAAACACTTAGTTACCTTGTTGTCACCATTAGTGGGAAAAACATCTTCAAATGTGGCTAACTCTTTTGAATTTTCAGGTTTTATAGCCAATCAATCGCTACCTGATGGAGTAACTTTGGTCTCTTTTGATGTAGTATCCCTATTCACCAAAATACCTGTGGACGTAGCTGCTGATGTTGCATATGAACGCTTGCAGGAGGATCCTACACTAGGAGATAGAACTATGCTATCCCCAGACCAAATAAAACAACTACTCCTTCTATGTCTTAATGCAGCATATCTGGCATATGACAATGAGTTTTACCAGCAGACATTTGGAACTGCGATGGGGTCACCAGTTTCCGTAGTAGTGGCAGATCTAGTAATGGAAGATGTAGAGGAAAGAGCACTAAGAACCTATCACTCTCCCCCATTATTTTGGAAGAGGTATGTTAACAATATCTGTGCAGCACTTGAGAGGAATAACATTGATGACTTCAAACAACATATAGATTCCATAGAGCCATCCATAAAGTTCACAATGGAACTGGAATCAAACAAGCAATTATCCTTCCTGGACACTACGATTCACCACCATGAAGATGGTAGTCTCAGCACCACTGTCTACAGAAAGCCAACACAGACAGACAAGTATTTGTCCTTTGATTCTCATCACCCCATGGAACACAAGAGAGCTGTGGCTACTACACTCTTCCATAGGGCAAAAAAGATCTGCAGTTTCCATCTAGATAGAGTCAAAGAAGAAGAACATGTCACTCAAGCTTTGAGACAAAATGGCTATCCACTAAAGATGATAGAAAGAATATCTAAAAAGATGAGCACAAATAGTGCAAGGAATAGCATTATGGAGGACAGACAACCAGTTGCAACCGTAGTACTCCCATATATAAGAAATGTATCTGAGAGTATCAGAAGGATATTGACTCCTCTTAATATAAGAACCTGCTTCAGACCTCACAAAACTCTCAGGCAACTACTTGTACATCCGAAAACTCCCATCCAGATAAATCAAAGGAATGGCGTTGTCTACAAAATCACTTGTGGTACCTGCAAAGAGGTATATATTGGCCAGACAGGACGCACACTGCAGCACAGAGTGAAGGAGCACCAAAGAGCCTTGACTTCCTTTGATGCCATATACAACACTTCAGCTGTGGCAGAGCATGCAATAAGAAGGAACCATCAGATTGATTGGAGCAATGTGAAAGTTATAGACTGTCAGCAGAACTGGACCCAGAGGTGTTTGCTTGAATCTTGGTATATTAAAAAGACCAGCAACACAATCAACAGGGAAAATGGACCACTGCCTGAAGTGTACAATGCCCTTATCACCTAAGCCCTAGGGACAAGTCAAAAATAAACATGTTATTAAAGTAACACAGCATTTACATCCTAAGGTCATTCTTTTTTGTATCAAATATTACCATTACACTGATGATGGCCACTGTAGAGTGGTCGAAACGTCTATTTGTTTTATTTAATAAGACTAGTGCATTCGAATAAAAACTGAAAAAATGAGTATACCTAGTCACACAGGAATTTTTCGTATAATAAAACAGTAAAGAACAAGAAGAGAGGAATAAGAATAACGAGGATGAAAAGAAGAAAAAGATAAAGAAAAAATATAAAGAAACAAAAGAAGATAACAATAGAAAGGAAAGAAAAAGAGGTAAAGAAAAAGATGAAAAGAACCAGTAGAACAAATGTAAAAGAATGGTAAGGAGAACAAGAAGAGAAAGAAAAAGATTAAAAAGAAGAAGAAAAGTGAACTATAAACATAATTGAAAGAAATAATAAAAAAAGTTGAAGAAATAGAAAAGGGAATGAAGAACAAAAAGAAGAACAAAGAGGAGGAGAAGGACAAGAAGAAAAAAAGAGGAATGAGAAGAAGAAAGAAGGATAGAAGAAAAAGTATTAAATAAACAAAAGAAGAAAAAGAAGAAAAAGAAGAAAGAAGAAGAAAAAAGAGAAAAAGAATGAGAAGAAAAAAGAAAAAAGAGAGGGAGAAGAAGACAAAGGAAAAGAAAAAGGAAAAGGAGAAGAAAATAAATAGAATCTGAACTACAAAAGGAGATAAAATAGGAAGAAAAAGAACAAGATAAAGAAGAAGAATGAGAGGAAGAATAAAGAAGTAAAAAATAAGAAGAACAAACGGAAGAAACATGAGAATTTCTTTAATTAAATAGGTTGGTGTTGCTAGGTATTTCCATAAACAAATCTTTAATGGTTCAGTCATTCTTGGCAGAAATAATTATAATAATAGCAAATTTTTCTCATTCTAATAATTAATATGTTAATTAAAACTTAGCACGACATTCGTAGTTACCCTCCTAGCTCGCTGATGCAAGCATCTCACTATATTCCTCTCTTTACATGGTTAGAATGATGATATTTTAAGTGAAGGTATCTATCTGTGTGTGTAGGTTTTCTGTATTACGCAGTGGAAGTAAGCATACTATCATGCTCTCTCTTTAATAAGCATTCGAGTAATGGTAACTTACTATCTTCCTCTAGTGAATTTTATAAAGGTCTTACAGAGTTTAAATGGTCCAACAAATGTTTTTCTATTCCTTACTTAAACTATGCAAAAGGTTTAATCTACATATCTCTTTCATAACACAGTTGTGACTGGAGCTGAGTTTAAAGCTACTTCCTCAAATAATTCCATGTATTAAGTTGGCCACAACCGCAGAAATGGGAGAACCCATGGCTGCTCCACTACTTGTTCATAACAGTTCCCGTTGTAACCTAAAGTAAGTTGACCTAAGGCAGACCTCTAATAATTCTGTGATACACTCGGGAGATAGACATGTTCTCTCATCCTACATCTATTTTCTAAATAGCATTTAAAAAAATTGGGCATTTATTAATTCGTATATTGATGAACAGGTTAGTAATCTAGTATTTTCTCCGCTGAAATACGTATAAAATATTACGTCTATAAAGCGCTAATTTATTTACATCATAATTTTCCAGTGACCTACTACAATATAATTTTTTTTTATATAAAGATAGTTAGCTAAATAAATAATAAAACAACTAAATAATAAAACAACTAAATAACAAAACAACGAATAATTGTGTTTTGTTTGTTCTAGAGCCATTTTATTTAACTTTATTTGATAGTAAGTCTATTGTCTTTGTTCCCTTCTCTGAGCCCAAGGTATCTTGCTCTGCAGACCCCCACAAGCTATGTGTCCACCAATGAATGTAACCCATCAGGACAGAGCCAAATTTTTGTCCATTAATTCATGAGTAGCAGCTAGTAATTATGCCTTCTGTGGTGCTGATTGCTGGTGTTTTATCTTTTCCTTCTATAGGGTGTAATCTATATAGTCTGTTACTACGTATTTTGTTCAGTTAGGTTCCAAGAAAACATATGCTATCTAAAATAGCTTTTTTCTCTTTTCTCTTTGTTCACCCTTGGAGCAGAATTTTTTTTTTCAAAACCACATGAGACTCCAGGTAAATTTACATTGAAAATTTAATATCTTAAACTTTAGTTGTGACATGGACACCTGCAAAGAATATACATGAATGATGAAATGTGAGTTTCAGTTTGTATGTCCCACTACAAATTCACAGAGCAGCTATGGTAAGGCTATATTATAGCCTTACTGTAATCTTGCATGTAGTAAGATTTTTAAATTCCCTCAATTCATTGTAATAGTGTTTATATAAGTTTGATAAGGTTGTTATAAAATTATCTTTAATATTTTTTTTAAACAAATAAATTTCCGAAGAGACAAAGTAATGTTACTGAATATCATCAAGAGGTTCAAACAATAAAGCAATGCAATTTGTTTCACAACAGAGGGTACAATTAGCTACCCTCACATATATCTGTTCTGCAAGTCAGTGTAGAGATTCTGTCCATGATGTAGTTGTGCTCCCAGAGTGTGTGCCTGTGTAGGAATGTCCTCCTCCTCACACCACACCAGCAACTTGGAGTCAGGCAGGGACAGTTGTCTGCTCACATCCACGAAGGAGGGACGACCACAAGTCTCAGGATGCCTGCAGGAAAGCCATAACTGTTTTATAACTTTTATACAACAATACTTGTAACATATACATTGTGTTTTATAGAATCTTAATAAGAATTCTTTTCCAAGATTTTCAGAAGTTCTAACATTACACAGCAGAGTATGTTGTTGCTTTTTGACAGGTAAGAGTCTTTTCACCCAATGTTTCAATTGGCACAGGTAAACTTAAAACATGGCAGTGACGGAGACATTAGAAAGATAGATTTAATTAGACTGTTTGTTAGTTTCAAGTGCAGTAAAGAAAAACTAAAAGGTCATGGACCTAGTGTGGATAGCATGTGCTACTAATTTTGCTCTATTCCTTACTCATGGAGAATATGAAGATAATGAGCATTATTTAAAAAAAAAAAAACCTTTTTGAAAATCGATGTTTTAAAGATTTGTTATTTCCGTCATATAAAATTTTTTAAATTTGATATGGCACTTTTTTCTATGATCTGAAGATTAAAAGAGCTTCATTATGATCTAAAGAACAAAGCCAGCATTTTTGGAAGATAGCTGTTCCTTGAAAGCTGAAATCTTTAGGGTTTTTTTTTTTTACTAAAAGTCAAAATAGATGGAGCTTAACCACATGGTCATATGAACATAATGCTCATAGGATAATAACTAGATCACCTGCTTGTACCTAGGATTATAGAACGTCTGTTCATATCTAGGACAGTAAAACACCTGCTTCTATCTAGAATAAAATAGCACGTGCTCAAATCTAGGATAATGGAACACATGCTCATATCTAGATAATAGAACACATACTCATATAAGGTAATAGAACATAGAATAATATGGCACATGCTCATATGCTGTACTTTGTGAATGAGGTAATTAATATTGGTTCATATAAGAACTATTAGAGTATATGGTAAAATTATTATGGCACAATCTCACTACTTGTCAGCATATTATTAGGATCGAAATGAATTAATTGACACTTTTTTGCTTTACAACTCAATCAATTACTCAAAAGAAAATTAATTTGTCTCCTAACTTTAAGAAATGTACCATTTAAAAGAAATAGGAATTTAAAAAGACACCCAAGGAAATATCTGACCATATGGTCTCTAAGGTGAGTAGTTATGAGAGTTTTTAAAGCAGTTATTCATTTTTTACTACACCATACACATGGGGTTTGCTGGGTATTTGTTTATTCAAACGCGCCTTACCAACAATCTATCATGATACTGTATATCTTGCGAGGGCATCCTGGGGGAGGGGCTAGGCGGACACCAGAACTAATGGTGCTGAGAACCTGTCATGTAAAAGAGCTAAGGTAATGAGTGTTAAGTAACTGGTTCCAGTAAAAGTACCTTGTTATTGTTCATGGTCTCAAAGGGTTTGTGTCCCACACTCCATATCTCATACAGGACCACTCCAAAACTCCACACATCACTGGCACTAGAGTATGTCTTGTAATAAAGAGCCTATAAAGAACACGAACTCAACATACATACTACAGCACAGATTTCAGCTCTACCTCAGGAGCTGTCCACTTGAGAGGAATGAGTCCTCCATGAGACACATAGAAACTCTCATACATTAGATCCCTGGACATACCAAAGTCTGCTATCTAAAATAACAACAGTTACTACGTTATTAAAAATGAAAGCACTTATGTAAACATGGTTAGTTATCTTTCTGAAAGTTGGCAAAGCTACTCATCAATCAACATCTGTATTTGCTTATCATGTAAGATTGTGATAAACACTCAGTTCACTAAGTATGCCACACTATCTATGATTTTGCCACGCTCATTTTTTTTTTGCTTCAACTAATAATAATTTCTTTGCATCAGTTAGTAAATTTAGATTTATGATTATAATTGGCGAGCGAGCGTAGCGAGCGAGACACTTACAGGGGTAACAAAATTGAAAATTGGGGATGCTTGTTTATTTATATATATGTTTGGACGTATGTATGTCATTTTGTACTTTGAACCTCCGTATTTTTGTGTTCGCTCGGCATTCGACCCCGTCCCAAACTTCACTAAACAGAATCCTCTGGTTTAGTGACCATTACCCGTATCACCTTAGAAATTGAATTGTTTACCGCTTTGAATTGTTTTGCGGGTGCAGTTAAAACGCAAAAAACTTATGGGAGCAGCTCCATTTCTATTCGAGTTAGTGGTGGTGGTAAGTTAATACACTATTTGTCACAGTTATAAGCCCTACTCAACAGCATTTACTTGACAATTCATTGTCCACTAGACGAAACACGAAGGTAAGTCTTGCGTAGGTATGATCAGTTGTATGAAAGTATTGTGCGTTACAACTACTATTAAGAATATCACAAAGAAAAATTTAAATAACGTGACTTGATTTTGTTGCTTCTTTTTCAATTCAAACAGTTGCGGGGAGCGGTTACTATGGCATTGGATCCCCTTTACCGCATATACTTAATTTAAAAACTCGACTTTATTTTAGTAGCTTGAGTGTTAGTTGTTAAAATCAATCATTTAACAATAGTGTAGTCGCTCGCCATTTGTGCTCAAGCACACCACTAGTTAAGTAAGCTCTACATTTTTAGATTAATTTTATTCACTAAATGCAGCTAATATCAGTAGCTAGTTGTATGTAATATAATTGGTGAGCGAGACACTTACAGGGGTAACACAATTAAAAATTGGGGATACTTGTTTATTATGTTTTGACGTATGTATGTCATTTTGTACTTTGAACCTCTTGTATTTTTGTTTTAACTCAGTGTTCGACCCCGTCCCAAACTTCACAAAACAGATTCCTCAGGTCTAGCAATCATTACCCGTATCATCCTATAGAAATTGAATTGTTTACCGATTTGAATTCTTTTGCGGATGCAGTTAAAACTCAAAAACTTAACCGAGTTCCATTTCTATTCAAGTTAGTGGCGGTGGTAAGTTAATGCACTATTTGACATAGTTGTAAGTACTATGTAATAGTAAGAGCATAAGCGCTTAGGTACTGGTGGATTTAGTGCACTGAAGCCGAAGGGCTTCTTTATTCGTCTTCCCTATCCCACTACTCAGCATGGAACATAGCTATATGGATATCTCACAAACTACTGCTATACAGTATTGTATCTAGGGCAAACAAGTGAACAAGATGTATTTATAGTCATACCTTACATATCTCATCTTCAGTCACCAGTATGTTCCTTGCTGCCAAGTCTCTGTGGACAAAGGACTTGTTGGACAGATACACCATACCCGACACTATCTGGCGACAGTAGCTCAAGAGGGTGTGGTCATCTATGGAAAGTGCACTGTCACCTGACCTAGATCTCAATAGGTGACCTCTTAAGTCTCCTTTTGTAAGGAGTTCCAAGACCAACAGTATCTACATTAAAAATACATAATTACTAAATAAATAATAACAAGAGAAAAAATGAAAGCTGCAACTACAACAACAAAAATAAATTAGAAAATCAATAATAGTCTGTGTTTCTATAGAAAGTATAACCAGAAACCTCAAGTTAAAGACTGGTGGTCCATTTAATTAGAACAATACAATTGAGATATGAGTGCAAGTGGCATAACCGGAATTTGGGTAGAGTCTGGAACAGGGATATTATATAAACTAAGTATTATAAGAACCATTAATTTCTAGTACAACATTTACTGGCTCTTCCTCCTTGATAACTCCAAACATGGTGACCACATTGGTGTGTTTAAACTGGCCCATGATGGCTGCCTCCTGTAGGAACTTGACTCTGTCCTCCTCACTGGCTCCTTCTTTGAGCGTCTTCACTGCTACTGCAACCTCCTCCTGACCATGCCTCCAAACACCTCGATACACTGCTCCAAACTGACCAGAACCAAGAGAAGTAAAGAGACTGCAGAAAACATAACGTGAAAGCAATGTAAGAATTGATTCAGTCATTCTCTGCTGAATGTAGAGTATTTCATAGTAGCTAATAGCAACCAAATACATTATTGTAAGATATTAGTAGCCAACAGTAATTGCTTCGCTTAGCCTGTATACAGTGAAAATTAAAATGTTATAATTGCTGCTGTAAACACTTGCTAGCATGTAACACAGACAGCAAAGCTATACAATTATGTCTTTACAAAAGCATAGCAGCATTTATTAAGACATGTAACTTCTTTCATTTCCCATTCAGTATTGCATGTAGCTTTTTCTACTACCTTTATACATCCTCACTTAATCGGTTAATGTTAGTATTTTACATTGAACCTCACTTTGGGTTTAGCTGTAAACTAATAACTCTATTGGCTATAATTGCAACAGAGCGAGTACTGCTTAATGTAATAGTTACCTCACATCATTTCTGACCAGTTTTGATGCCATCTTATTTAACTGAGAGTAAAGGTCATCTTCACTACTGGGTGGTACCACATATATGTCTTCGTCTACATCAGTGTCCTAAAATAGCATGAAAAACAGCATAGTTCTTAGTCATAATTTTAATTATTGTATTTTTTTTTAAATACATCACCAACCTCTTCCTGACTAGCCCCACATTCTGCATTGGGCAGCTTTGTATTCTGCAAATGTGCAAATGTAATTTTATGTACAAATTCTATTTGATTTCAAACTTCAGAGTTTCTTTCTCAGCCTTCTTTTACTCATTAGATGTATTCTCTCTCTTTCACAGGCTTTTTTTTTTAACAATACAGAATTAAAAAATATTTGGTTGCCAACGGGAATCAAACACAGGACCACCTTCTTGACGCACAAGCGTTCTGCCACTGATAAAATAGTAGAGTAAAATAATTCAACGTATAAAAAGAGTCTTTGAAAAAGAGAATTTTGGTTGGACTGTTGAGAGTGAGACTGTAACCCTATAACTGTATAAATACAGAATTGGAGTGTTTGTTTGCCGGCTGGTGGTTGTAGCTCAGTGGCAGAGCACTTGTGCGTCAAGCAAGCAGCCCTGGGTTCGATTCCTCGTGGCGACAACATATTTTTAAATTCTGTATTGTTTAAAAAAGCATGCGAAAGAGAGAGAATACATCAAATGATTTCAAACTTGTAGCTGTCTGACTTGTAGCTATGTCTAACTTGTTCCTTAGGTCGATCCCCAAATTTGGCGGGCACATCTGGACCCACATCAGCATAATCATATGTCCCTACATACATGTAAAAATGAAGTAGGTTCTAGCTTATGTTGTGTAAAATGGGTTTATAGCCATGGAATATGATACACATAATATCAGAAATGGAAACAGCTGTAATATAGCAGGCAATTCAATTTCTATTGCATTAAACCAATCATTGCTGGGAATATTTCATTAATAGTAAATTCTACATTAGCCAGCACTTAATAGTAATCTGACCTCTATAAATTGCATTGCTAAATGCTCTGGGTTGCTGGGAGCTGATGGATGATAATTTTCTCTTTCTCCAATGATGATGACACCACAGCCCCACAGCAATCCCAAGAATCACTGCCACTAGTATTCCTATTATTACTGACAGAATTCCTCCTAATATAGATCCAATGAAACTTTTGCCCTCAACATGATAGCTGCCACTACTCAAAAGGAAAACAGTTGTGCTCGTTGATGACACCAAAGTAGTTGACTTTAAATTTGTATCTGCTAATATTAAAGAAAGGTTGATTTCCTGTTTTGATATGTATATGTATTACATGTATATTGTGTGTTTGTGTGTTGTTAACTATATATACTGTCAGTTAACTTGAGTATTCTGGAAATTTACCGAATGTTCCATCAATTGTATAAATCCCATCGTATAACAAAAACAAATATTTGTAGTAAGAAGTTGGCATACTTCCACATCAAACTTTACTCTTAATACAACTATTTCACAATATATTATATAGCTAAATGTAGTAAAATATTTTACTATTAAATTTTAATTGTTTGGTCATGTAAGTTAGTGGCACCATTACTTATTAGGTATGCCTGAAAATTTTGTAAATTACATGACCATTGCTGCTCAAGAATAATGTTTACTAGCATTCATGGAATTGACAGTAACAAAAATACATTTAAAAAAAAAAAAAAAAAAAATGTTCTTACCTATTGAAAACTGTAACAATAAAAAAATACCAGCTGTCCTTGGACTCAATTTGTACACTCCAGCTGACTCAGTTAGATTTCCCATATACCTGGATACTTTAAAATTATTTTTAAAACTAAGGAGACTGTAGTGCATGAATATTCCATAAACAAATTTTGACTGAGTTATCTGAAATATTGGGTAACTACTGGAATTATAGACATCACAGCAAACCATAATCATTCCCTTGCTGCTGCATATTTGGTTTGAAGGTGTTGAATTTACGTTAAGTCTTTTTTCAATGTAAAATGACGACCATCTTTGCATTCCCAGTAGCAATTCAAAAACTGTAACATTTTGCTCTCTAATGCTAATCCATTCTGATAGTGGAATTTGGTAGCAGTATCTGATGGAGTACACATCGCCACTGCAATTTCGACCGAACAAAGTTTGAGGAGGAAGGATATAAAATGGAGTACTTGTTTGTGTTGTTCGCATTGTTAAGTTTTTAAAATTTAGTATAGCATATGCATTGAAGTGTACATTGGAAATGTTGGGAAATTGAAGAGTTTTATTGGATGAATCTGAGATGCAGTGGAAATTTGTGTCTTCTAAAAGTAAAAAAAGCTGTAAAATTATCATAAACTAGTGTGTAAAAGTTAGGGTACAATAAATAGCATACAATATATATTATATTATATATATATATATATATATATAATACTTATTAGGTACTGAACAGAGCCTGATAACTGTTGCCACATAGAAGATGCATTAAAGTAAACAGGATGTGGCTTAGGGCAATATTTTCCCATATCACCTGTGTTCATAGTTATTACGTTGGGTTATTACGTCCCCCTAGGTTATAGAATTGTTACCAAGGTATTCGCGCATGAGCAGTACCTAATAAATTTACTATCCATTGGATACCCGAAAATATCACTCGTATGATTGGCAGTATTAACGCTCATGCCTGCGGCACTCGCGTAAATACTAAGCCAACAGACTCGTGATATACTCCTGTATCAAATGAATAATATATATTTATTACATGAGTCAGAGTGTGATATGGCGAAATATTTCACGAGTAGGCTAATTTATTTTCATGAGCCAGAGGCAGTGAAAATAAAGCCTGAGAGTGAAATATCTTGCCATAACACTCTGACAAGTGTAATAAGTGGTTTATTCCACACTAGATATCTTCACTACTGTGGTTAGCACTAGAGGAAGGGTAACTCACAGCTAAAGTTGGTTGTAGGGGTTGATATTTTAGCAGCTGTTCTAACCGTGTTGAGCAGGTCAAAGAGCAGAGTACACCTGAGGAAGGTAGCTGTAAAACCAGAAAATTGAAAAGTTTAGCTGGTTGCAATAACTACAAGGGTAATGAGCTTGCACAATATAGTGTGAAATAACAGTGTGAAATATCATGAGTTATTTCACGGGTCATGTACCTAAGAATATCATTGTGAAGATATCTAGGTTGGAATAAATAAACAAATAAATATATATATATATATTATATATATAATATATATACATATATATATATATATATATACACTACATATACAGTGGTACCTTTGAGTACCAACCTGTCTCTCAAATAACAGCCAGCTAATAATGTTTACCTTTACATACCACTCCAATATCTTTTGTATGATTACAGTTGTTTACACCCCAGCCATTGTGATCACAGTCCCCTAATCTGTCCTCTAGTCCAGAGCAATTTACATTATCCAACCAAATTCGACCCATTCCAGGTCCAAATACATTTGTTTTCTTTAAAGCACGGTCATATCCCAATTCACTACAAACAATCTACAAAAAATAGAAAGATTGAGGCACTTTCAATGTATATTTTACACACTTATTGTCAATCTCTATTTGTTAACTCCCTTACAGTAGCACATTGAGGAGCTGAATTTAATTGTTTCTACTTACGTTTCCATCCGTAAGGCCCCACCAATCACTGCAGACAGTTCCCCATGAGTTATTGTATCTAATCTCTACTCTACCCTGGTTAGAAGAATTGCCTCCAATTAGACTGACTTGAAGATTAGAGTCTGTGAAGTCTATAACAAGACAAATTTTCGTTGACATTATTCATATAAGTACATAGCTGGTGAGACAATTCCATATTTTTGCATCACCTTTTTTTATTTATTTAATAAATCTGCATGGCCAATAATTATTGTAATATCACACATACTAGAACATGCCACTCCAGCTCCTTGCTGTTTGGTACAAGACACTTCTCTATCCATCAGATGACAAGCACTGAGTTCAGATTCTATCCCTAGACATCTAATATTATACTGCAAAGGTTGCACTTGACTCTGACCATAATATGCCCTTGAAAAAAAAACAAAAAACAAAAGGGACTTGAACAGATGCAAATTTGTATCATCTCAGCTAACAAATGTAGTATCCCTTACCTTTTATATCCTCTAATGGCACCAGAGAATCCCAGCATGTGGCAAACTACCACAGCTTCACTGTAACCCCATCTAGAGTCGCACACTGACCTCCAAGTATCGTTGTACATTATTTCTAAGGTTCCTTCTTTCAGCGTTGGCCGAAAAATATTCTCTTTGACCAGTCTCACGGGGTTTTGATAACTAACGGCCTGAGCCAGCCGAACTATTAGGACCGAAAATATCAGGGCATTTGATACCCAGGAAAACTTTCTCCAATCCATTCAGCCGCTCCTAGTCATTCAGCTACGTCCCAGGCGTTCGACACAGTCTCGTAGCCACCCGTACCGGAAGTAATAGAAACGAGTACAATTCCTTTCAAAAGGTCAACTCATTAAAATGATGCTTGCGCGTGGGCGTTCAATATATATTTTTTTAGTTTGCAAGGAAGCCACACACCTGTTTGTCTTAATACTGTGGTGTGCTGCTCAGTCAAGCTAACAGCATAGAGTGAGGAATATTAACCAGACCATTTTTAGCATCAGAACACCTATTATAGCAAGTTATTATAATTCGGGACATAGCAATCTGCAACAAAATTAGACTAAAATAATAGTGATATTTCATAGTGATTCATGTATTTATGATATACTAAAATATTGTAACTGCAAAACAAAGAATTTTTTTTTAAGTGTTATTGAATGTATTATGATAATACTTTGTATGTACAATCAAAGAGTTCAGTGCTAAGGAGAAGAGGACCAAAGACGACGATCCATCCAGGCAGAAAATGTGGTCCTTGCCAGTTATGTTGCAAATCTGCTTATTATTACATACACCTGTCCACTTGGGATCCTGAACTTTCAACAAAACTCTGGTCCATGGAGAAAACGATCACAGTGACAACTGAAATTATTATTGTAACTGCAAAACGTACTTACCTTTAGTAATGATCAGTTATAATTTTACTTCCTTCCTTGCTGAAACCAAAACCTGTGATAAAATACCAGTAAAACTTTCTATCTTTCTGGAGTAGAACAAACGATTAGCGTTATATAATTTTTAAAGTGTCTTGTGCTCTATTTAGACACAAGAGAGCACAACTTACTAGTGACAGAGCAGAGCTACGCCCCAGTCAAACTCAATTTCCTTGTCTTTGGTACTACGAACCGAACCATGAATCGTTTTTCGCAAAAGGAAACCGGGAATTACGCGAGTTGGCTACGCCACTCGACGGGGAAGGAATCGGGCGGGTATAAAATACAATATACATTACTAACTAGTGGTGTGCTTGAGCACAAATGGCGAGCGAGCCTTAAACTACACTATTATGTAAATGATTGATTTTAAAAAGTAACACTCAAGCTACTAAAATAAAGTCGAGTTTTTTTTTAAATTACGTATGCGGTAAAGGGGATTCAATGCCATAGTAACCGCTCCCCGCAACTGTTTGAATTGAAAAAGAAGCAACAAAATCAAGTCACGTTATTTAAAGTTTTTTTTGTGACATTCTTAATAGTAGTTGTAAAGCACAATACTTTCACACAACTGAACATACCTACGCAAGACTTACCTTCGTGGTTCGTCTAGTGGACAATGAATTTACAAGTAAATGCTGTTGAGTAGGGCTTATAACTGTGACAAATAGCGACTAACTCGAATAGAAATGGAGCTCCCATAAGTTTTTGCGTTTTAACTGCACCCGCAAAAGAATTCAAAGCAGTAAACAATTCAATTTCTAAGGTGATACGGGTAATGATCGCTAAACTGGAGGATTCTGTTTAGTGAAGTTTGGGACGGGGTCGAACGCGGAGCGAACACAAAAATACGGAGGGTCAAAGTACAAAATGATATACATACGTCCAAACATATATATAAATAAACAAACATCCCCGATTTTCGATTGTGTTACCCCTGTAAGTGTCTCGCTCGCTACGCTCGCTCGCCAACAACTCGCTGCAACTGTTTGAATTGAAGTGAACTAGTGATGTGCTTGAGCATAAATGGCGAGCGAGCCTAAAGACTATACTATTTTTATACGAATGATTTTGACTTCTAACACTGAAACTACTGAAAATAAGGTCCAGTTTTTTAATTTAGCATACACGGTAAAGGGATTTCAGTGCCATAGTAACAACTCTCTGCAACTGCTTGGAAGGAAAAAAACAACAACAAAACAATACACATTATTTAAAAGTTTTCTTTGTGATATTCTTTAGCTAAGTAGTGGTTGTAACACACAATGCTTTGACACAACAGGACATGCACCTACACAGACTTACCTTCAGTCTAGTGGACAATGTATTTTCAAGTGAATACTGTTGGCACGGCTTATAACTATGACAAAGAGCGCATTGACTTACCACCGCCACTAACTAAGTCCCTTAAGTTTTCAAGTTTGAACTGCTCCCGCAAAAGAATTCAAAACGGTAAACAATTCAATTTCTAGGGTGATACGGGTACTGATCGATAAACCAGAGGATTCTGTTTAGTGCAATTTGGGACGGGGTCGACAACCAAACTAACACAAAATCGCGAAGGTCAAAGTACAAAAATGCCTTACGTACGTCCATACATATATACAAATAAACTAGTGGTGCGCTCGAATAGCGCAAATGCATGGCGAGCGAGAAGACTCTTTTTACAGAAAAATAGGACAGAAATTACATCTAACTGTAGTGCACAGTGTAACCCTTTCCATTCTCAGTAAGCATCAGAGAATCTAAAGTCTCTGATCCCAGACTAAACTAACAGAATTACCTGAATAAACTTCGAAAGCAGTGGCAAAGAAGCGCAGCTTGACAAAGACTTCACAATTGTTTCAAGAAGAGAGTAGCTGTAAACTTTTTGGTTGAAACAAAGTTGCGTCTGCAGCTGGATTCTCCGCGCCCGTTAATTGAAAAATACTGGAACTGTGAACGCTTTACCTAACTTACGTAATTAGAAGCGCGGGCGAAAACAGAGGTCTCACGTACCCCATAAACAGATAAATAAATAAATATAGCGAAATCTCGATTGAGTCATCCCTGATAGTGTCTCGCTCGCTTCGCTCGCTCGCCAATAAATATAGCGAAATCTCGATTGCGTTACCCCTGAGTGTGTCTCGCTCGCTTCGCTCGCTCGCCATAAACAAACATCCCCGATTTTCGATTGTGTTAACCCTGTAAGTGTCTCGCTCACTACACAAGCTCGCCAATTACTACTTACCTCATTCTTGAGTATTAATAACTTTTGTAGTATCAATTTGAAGTTACTTTGACTATCTGAATTACCTGAATTCTTGACAAGCTCTCAGCTACAAAAACAAAAGACAATCAATTTTAGCACACAAATACAAAATTACTTTCTTACCTCATTTTCTTGAGCAGTGGTAACTTTTGTAGTACCAAATTTGAGTCATTCTGACAATTTGAATTTATTAGTCACTGTTGACAACAAGCTCTTAGCTACAAAAAAGAGAGGCCAGAGTTATTTTTGCATATTTAGCTAACAAATATGGAATTACGTACTTACCTCAGTTTCCCTAGAGTAGTAGTAGCTTCCTTAGCATTAATACTAGGGCATTCTGACTATCAATGACTCTTGACATCCAACATGCGTCACTCCGTATCCCCCTAAAATGGCGAAGTTTTGAAATTAAGTCCGGAAAAGGGTCTTCAATGCCATAGTAACCAGCCGAATCAACTTTTTTTTTCTGGAAAAGCAAGCTTTTTTCGCAGGAATATTCTCACACTTCTGCGCTTAAGTACTTGCTTAATGGTTTAGTTTCAGAATAAACTGGGGTCAAGCCTTAAAAGCCGTGTTTTTTTTGGAGAAAAAAGTTCCCCGCGCGCTTTTAAAGGGCATACCTACAATCCATACATACATACATACAAACAACTAGTGATGTGCTCTAATAGCACAAAATAGCAAAGCGAGCGATGCATGTTCCCTGTAATTACAGCTATTTCATGCATGCTTGGTGTGGCTACAAAATACTGTCAGATTCTTAACTTTGCTACCTGTTTCTGTTTCGTTTTAGCTCTCCTCCTCCTTGCCCTGTCTTTTTAATTTCTTATCGCTCTCCTTACTAATTTTTCTTCAGGAGTTTCTAACGCCCTCAAAGCTCTTGACCGAGCGTCTCTAACGTTTTGTCTACTGGGCATCGTTACTTCGTACGGCGGGTAAACAAAACAAAATGTTGCTAAGAAGGTTTCCCGGCCCGCGCAAGCGCGTAGGAGAAAAGGTACACACGTACGCCCACGCAAGAACAAAAACAATTTCTAGACCTAACTAGTGATGTGCTTGAGCACAAATGGCGAGCGAGCCTAAAGACTATACTATTTTATACGAATGATTTAGACTTCTACTGAAAATAAGGTCCATTTTTTAATTTTCGCATACACGGTAAAGGGATTTCAGTGCCATAGTAACAACTCTCTGTAACTGCTTGAATTGAAGGAAAAAAACAACAACAAACCATTACGCGTTTTTTAAAAGTTTTCTTTGTGATATTCTTTAGCTAAGTAGTGGTTGTAACACACAATGCTTTGACACAACTGGACATGCACCTACACAGACTTAGCTTCGCAGTAGTCTAGTGGACAATGTATTTTCAGGTAAATACTGTTGCGCACGGCTTATAACCATGACAAAGAGCGCATTGACTTACCGCCGCCACTAACTCGAATAGAAATGAAAGTCCCTTAAGTTTTCAAGTTTGAACTGCACTCCCAAAAGAATTCAAAACAGTAAACAATTCAATTTTTAGTATGATACGGGTACTGATTGATAAACCAGAGGATTCTGTTTAGTGTAATTTGGGACGGGGTTGACCACATAACTAACACAAAAACGCGAGGGTCAAAGTACAAAACGACATACGTACGTCCATACATATTATACAAACATCCCCGATTTTTCATTTTTACCCCTGTAAATGTCTAGCTCGATACGCTCGCTTGCCAAATATATATATATATATCCCTAACTCATTAGAGAGTCAGCTCCGCGAGCTTCGCTCGCTTCGCTGAAAAATATAACATATACCCGATTTTGCATTATCCACCCCTAATACTGTCTCGCTCGCTCGCCAACTAGTGATGTGCTTGAGGTTCCCTGGAAACTATCAAAAAATGGAAGTAATTTATAAAATGGGAATAGTTTTGATACGAACAAAACAACAGAATTTTCATGCAAGTGCAATGCTGATATGACTCTATTTGAAAGAATAAAAAAGCAACACAGCTGGGAGAAGTAGAGTGATGAATACAGTGGTGAGAATAGCAGTTATGGCATAAGGAAGGTGTTCCTTGTGGGCCCTTCCCTCCGCAGACGTAAGGCGCACAACTATGGGGACAGCTTATTGATCACTGCCACCAGAGTGAATGGCTTCCAAGCGCTGCCGCAGCAACCGTCAAGGTAAAACGTATTTCTGAGATTAAACACTGACTTTCCAACAACATGGTGGCGGGTTTTATATGAGTGATAAACTCAGCCCATAAAACTCAACAGAAAACAACTCGTGCAACACACGAGGTTCCACAACTCCACAAAACATGACCATAAAAGGAAACATACACAAACAGTCTATTGACATGCGCACACAATGCATTACAGTTCATACACACACACACATAACACTGTCTCTTTGACTTCATCTGTATTTCTTCATGTGGGCAGGCCCACATCTCCCCCTCCTCCGCAAAAGACGGGTGACGTCTCCACTGGAACATCAGATCCTTCATGAAATTTGCTTAACTCATCCGCGACTCCGTTCTCCTTGCCACTCCTATACACAATCTCAAAATCAAATTCAGAAAGCTTCAATGCCCAATTGTACAATCTTCTATTCTCTTGTCTTGCCGTACGAAGATAGACCAACCCTCTATGATCAGTTATCACCACGAATCTCCTCCCATACAGATAATACCCGAAATGCTTGATAGCCTCATACATCGCCAACCCCTCCAATTCCTGCGCACTGTATCGACGTTGAGCACCATGCAGCTGCCTCGAGAAGAAGGCAACTGGTAGAACATCCTTTTCTCTCTTGACCGATAGTACTGCTCCTACCCCCATGCTACTGGAATCACACTCCAAAATAAACAAATCACTGACACGTGGTACACACAACATACTGAATGGCATAACGAAACACATAACTCACGGAAAACCTCCAACATCAGGCTAGTCCACTCCAAATTTCCAGTCAAGTCTCTAGACGTGTGAGGCATCAGAACGGACGACCACCGGTGAAAGCCTGCGACAAACCTCCGGTAAAACCCCACCAGTCCCAGAAAGGCACGCAACTGCTTCCGGGTTCTAGGGAGCGGGTGCTCCCGTATAGCTTGTACCCTCGCATCCGGCACACTCACAACTCCACCCCCGATATGATACCCCAAAAATTCCAACTTCCGCTTCCCAAAGCTACACTTAGCAGCCTTACAAGTTAGCCCAGCCTCCTTCAGCACTCCGAACAACTCCCTCAAATGCTTCAAATACACCTCCCAGCACTTCGAGACCACCAAAATGTCATCAATGTAAACCCTCGCAAACTCCGAACAACTAACTAACACCTCATCCATTAAACGTTGAAACACAGAAGGTGCGTTGGTTAAACCAAATGGCATCCTTCTGAAACGAAACTTGCCAAAGGGGCACACAAAACTCGTTTTATCCCTATCCTCCTCGTCTACCAACACCTGATGAAAACCCTTAGCTAAATCCACTTTTGACAACACACTACCCTGGCCAACTCTTTCAATCATCTCCTCAAAACTCGGGATATAATAAGGCTCCTTCACGGTAACATCATTAAGCTTTCTAAAGTCCACACACAGCCTAATCTCTCCATCCGCCTTTTTCACAGGTACCAAGGGCGACGCCCAACTACTCGAACACCGCTCAATAATCCCGCACTCCTCCAAACACCGCAATTCCTCTTTCACGTTCTCACGAATTCCCATCGGCACAGAATACGGGGCCTGCCTAATAGGCAGACTGTCCCCAGTATCATCTTCATGATCACCCTATCAGTATTCCCTGGCACCTCCGAGAACACTTCCCTAAATTCCTCCAAAACCGCACCCAACTCTTCCCCGTTATACCCGTCGCACTCCCCACTCAACAGACTCCTTTCATCCTCCTGCTCTTCTACAACCACATCCAACCTCTTCACCGAATACCTTTCTCTATACAGCTTCAAACAGTTTACATGTACGACCTTGGTATACTTCTCTGCCCTGTCCTACCCAATCCAACCTTTCCTCCATGCACTTCCCCAAAATTCCTTTAAACGTCCCATGCATCCTTTCCACCGCACCATTCGTTTCCGGATGGTAAGGGGAGGTCCTCAACTTCTCTATCCCCAACCAATCACAAAGCTCCTTCATTACCCGACCACAAAATTGACTGCCTTGATCTGACAAAATCCTCTCAGGAATTGAAGTCCTGGAGAAGATCAACCACAACCCTTCTACAACTGCTCTCGCCGTCACATTCCTTAGGGGAACCGCCTCTGGCCACGTTGTTGCCAAGCAGACATAAGTCAAGAGATATCTACAACCCCCTTTCCCTTAGGTAAAGGACCTACCAAATCTACCACTACCGACTCGAACGGTTCCGTCAACACGGGCCTCTCCACAGCCGGAGCTCTCCTAGGCCTATGTTTGCTCTTCCTCTGACAGATACTACAACTTCTACCATACTCAACCAACTCCTTATTCATTCCCGGCCACACAAAATATCTACCAATCATAGCTACAACCTTCTCCGCCCCTAAATGCCCATTTCTATCGTGACCCAATACCTTAATCCTGTTCCTGTACCCACTAGGAACAACCAGTACATCTCTAAACTCCTCCCACGTCACGTATAAACTCCTCACTAAAACTCCCTTCTTCCACGAAAATCCTCTCTCCTTCCTATCCCCCAATTCACGCCACTCCTTCAAACTTTCATCATCTCTCACTGCCTTTCTAAACTCCTCCCCGTCTGATCCTGACATCACCGGACCAATCTGTTCTGCTATCTTACAAAGTTCAGACTCATTCTCGCTCACTGTCACTACACTGTCTAATGATGTCGGCACCCCCTCCACATCACACCCCTCATCCACTCTATCCCTCAAGCACTCTTGCAACGATTCTGCCTCTTCCCTTTCAACCGAAGCATCCATATCAACACCAAGCTCTAACTTCTCCGACTCCTCCCCTTCAACCACACACCACAAATCCTCACACTTAGCATCATCATCATCCCTATCTAATATCTCTTCTTCTATCACCTGGCTGCGAGTTAACACGTTAACCTCAGCCTCAGCTACTACCTCAGAGCTACCCAATGTCTTGGACTCCTCGATAGCTACCCTAAATGCATTGACTTCCTCTGCATTGGTTACATCAAACGGAACAATACTCATTACTTCCGGATCATCCCTCTCCTCTATCATTGCTAACTTCGTACACTTTAACCCACCGATCTCAAAGGTCACTATTGTGCTCTGGTACACACTAGTATTCCCCAACACACCTGAAATGTGCATCTCGCCACAATTCACAGCATCACTTCCCACTAAGGACCTTGGTACCATACCTACCTCAGCCCCTGAATCCACTAATATCCTTCCCCTCACACCATTCACCAAACCCCATGCAACATTACCCTTCCTCTTCGCTCCCACAACAATTTTTGCCACTCTACCAAATACTGGTTCTTTCTTCACCACACCTCCCACCTTCCGGTTTGGACAGTCCATACTCCTGTGCCCACTCTTGCCACAGTTGAAACAAGTTATTGGCCTCACACTAGGCCCACCCTCACTAGTCCTATTCCCACCATTGGACTTGGCCATCTTACATTCAGTCGACCTGTGTCCCTTCTCCCCACAGTTGAAACAGGTGACATAACTATTCAAATGGCCTCGATCATACGCACCACTACTTCCACTACCATGATACCCTCTACTGTTCTCTCCCATACCAGAGCTACTCCACGCCTTATAAAGATTACCCTTCTGCCTACCAGCCATCCAATGATCCCACGCCTCTCTCAACTCCTCCATCCTTGTAATTTTCCTATTCTCTAGGAATACCTTCCCACCTGGTGGAATCACCTTACAGGTCAGGGCCATAGCCAACGTGACAACCGCATCTTCCATTGACTCACACTCTTGCATCACACCTCTACATATCCTATCTATCACCTCTACAATCTCCCCCGCTGACTTCGATTTCATAAACTCCCCCGACAATTCGAACAACTGATGACCATTGGTAAGGGACGTCTCACCCACAGCCTTCAATAACACACTCTTCACAGCTTCATAATCCCCTCCCTGGTCTCTCACACCCGCAATCCTGGTACACAATCGTTCAGGTAACCTAGGGAATAGTCTCTTCGCCCAATCCTTAACATCTATCTTGCACTCCTTCATTATCCTTTCAAATTTCTCAAGATATCCCCTCAACTCTACTGACTCCTTATATGTACCCAACACCTTTAACTTCTCCTGCTGTACTTCCCTTCTCTCTCTGAGCTCCTCCTCTTCCTCCCTCCTACGCCTTCTACACTCTTCCTCTTCCCGCCTTCTACTTGCTTCCTCATCCTTACGCCTGATGGTATCCTCCTCCCTCGTCTTACGTCTAACCTCCTCATCTTCCCTCCTTCTCATACACTCCTCATCCATCAACTGCCTAAACAATTCTACCATCTCGGCCCTCCGAACATTTTCCACCCCCTTTCTCATCTCGGCTTCTCGTCTCTCCGCTTCTGCCCTTATCTCGGCTTCCTTCATCTCTCTATCCCTCCTGTCCATAGCCTCACTCTTCTTCACTTCCGCATCCCTGTCGACCATAAACTTGATCAACTTAGCTACTTCACTCTCCTCCCCTTTCTTATCCATCCTGCTAACTCCCAACACCTTTACCTCTTCTACCGACTCCTCACTATCTACCTCCTCTACACCCAAATCTCCACTCACTCCTTCCTCCTCCAAGAGCTCGTCCTCAGCGTACTGAGTCTCCGCCAGACGCGTCGGGTACGGCAAACGCTCGGAAGCGGGCAACCGACGTGATGGCCGATAGGCGATATCACCAGAGTTCCCCGCAGGCAACCCCTGAGTAGTCTTCCTCTTCGCCTCTGTCCCCGCCCTTGACATGGAAGGGGAGTGTCCTAACCTTCCGTTAGAGACCTACACGCGCACACAAAAAAAAACAATGAATTAGAAAAAAAATGATAGACTGTCGTCTACAAAAAATTCACAACACAAATCACAAATGCCAGTCCGCAGCTCTCTCTGTCACTTCCTGGCGATCTGTAGATCTGGCTCACTCTGCCTCAGCAAGGTAGTCTTGCGTACTCGTCCGTAGACTTCGGGTAGGGTGGATGTCTCCACTCTTAATTCGTTCTCCTTGTCCGTGGACTAGGGTTCAGGTCCGGCTGAGAATGTCTTCTCTCCGAATTGGGTTCGTGTTCCGTCAGAGAATTTCTTCGCTCCGGATCCCACCGCTGCCACCAATTTTGTGGGCCCTTCCCTCCGCAGATGTAAGGCGCACAACTATGGGGACAGCTTATTGATCGCTTCCACCAGAGTGAATGGCTTCCAAGCGCTGCCGCAGCAACCGTCAAGGTAAAACGTATTTCTGAGATTATCCAAACACTGACTTTCCAACAACATGGGGGCGGCTTTTATATGAGTAATAAACTCCGCCCATAAAACTCAACAGAAAACAACTCATGCAACACATGTGGTTTTACAACTCCACAAAACATGACCATAAAAGGAAACATACACAAACAGTCTCTTGACATGCGCACACAATGCATTACAGTTCATACACACACACATAACACTGTCTCTTTGACTTCATCTGTATTTCTTCATGTGGGCAGGCCCACATTCCTTACCAAAATATTTTAAATTTCCTTGCAGTGTTACCACTGTCAGCCAAGGTTCTTTGCCATTGTATAAGCTCTGATACCAGAGAATATTAAAAGAAGTGGATGTACACTTAGAATAGACAATTACAAGAAATGTTGAAATGACCTTCATCAAAGAATGCCGACCCAGCCTCAGCTTGAAGAACTTAAACCTGCTGCAAATTCTTACCAAGCCGATCACACTCAGTATTAGAAACAGAGCATAAGCAGATGCTACATATTTGATGGCCAAAAGTTCCAAAGTTGTGGCATTATCCCATAAGCAGAAAGCTAAAAGGTCAGTTTCCAAAAATTGAAAAGCTGATAAAATATATGATGAGAAGCAGTAATATTACTTGGGATGTCATTTTTGATGAAAATATATGACCTGTTCTCGAGGGACACATAGACTTGAGCCAAAAAATACGAAGCCACCTGCAATTCCACTACTTAAATTAATGTCGAGAAATATGAACAATAGAAATACAATAGTCATTGGCAATATCTCAGACAATAAGAATATTGGGGGACCAATTTTGCAATTTTTTTTGTCCTTACATTCAAAAGTACGACTATGATAGTGCACTACTTTGTCAGGTAAACATTTACCACACAGAATACCTTTGCGATTGTTACAGATGGCTTTGTCTAAGGTTTGTATGTCTGCATTGAGGGTGAAAGGTAAACGAATCTTGAACTGCTTATCAGCATCCGATAATTGACAATATCCTATAGGACAGAGTCCTGTGAGGTATTCACCAGTAGTATTATCATAATCAATCCAAATTCCATTGGATATTTGAGAATAAGAATTGTTGCTTCTGAAGCAGTTGAAGGAAAATATATAAGAAAAGTCATTGGTACTTTTACAAATGCAATCCATTGAACTGTATATATAAATATAGAGCAGAGGGCAGCCAGTCAGTTGAGCATCAAACTCGAGCGATAATCCATCAAAGGTTAATGTTTTTAAGTATATTTTAGCTGTGGCATCTTTTTCTCCCTGAAATGCGAGGCTATCCAATACATACTCATTGTTTTGGCTAAATGTAATACGCTTAGGTCCAGTTTTATACAATGACACTTGGAAAAGTGTAGGTGGATCTGTTATAGACAGATTCCTCTCAATTCCTGGTATAAAATACATTTTTTCAATGTAGTTATATGTAAAAGAGCTATTTTCTACTTTGTCTGTATAATTTGCAAATGTCATTTTGGATAGCAGTGTAATTTTCTGTACATTTTGCATTGGAATTTATTACAATCTGGTTTGAATAAAAATAATCTCTTCTATTGTGAGACTCAATTGATGATTCCTTATATGTACTGCCTAAGAATCTGTCGTCTTTCGGTGCACAATTTTCAGAAAAATTCAGTGAAGCTTTGATGTTATTGTTAATTGGCTGAATAAATTGATAATGATGATTGACCGATCTAGGTTTGCTAATGGAATGGTATAGATTACAAGCACCAAGACTTTTGACAGTAAGACCAACACACACTCTGCATGGATCAGCATCGCGGATTCCAACAAGGCAATACCAGCACCATAATCAGCTTTGTAGTTTTCAAGTACAGTTGCAGCTTTTTCAAGAAACACAACACTACTGCTTGTGGCATAAATGCAGGAGCCAGTGTTGTATGAGAACGTATTTCTTATTCCATTGAATCTTACCTGAAAGTGTGTTATTAAAATGGTGCCATATCCTTCCTTTTTTAGAGTAGTGTTGAAGGACAAAGGTAAATCGCAGTTACAATTTTTATTGAAACTACAGTTGACTATTTCCAAATATGGTAAAGTACCCCAACCATCAGATTTTCTTGCTGGATAAATATTCATGGCAGAACCAAAGTGTGCTTTGTTGCTTTCCCATTTACACTCATTAAAATATATACAATTATCTGTAAAATTTTCAGATGTTTTCTTTATCGAAACAGAAGTTGCTCCTCCATACTTTGCTGAATTTCCTCTCAGCATTCATTTATCCATGATAATGGTATTGTTCTTATTATTCGGTCCTTTAAGGAATATTTCAATTCCACCACCTACTTCGAAAGCTTTGTTTCCAGAAAATGTTATTTGACTGAAGCAAATGTGATGTCTTTGAGCACTGCACAGCACCATTTCTATGGCACCGCCCCGAATTGCTGAATTCCCAATAAACGCACTAGATCGTATCTCTACTTCTGTTTGTTGAGAACCTTGAAACTGGAAGCTTAATCCACCTCCGTATCCTAATCCAGAAAAAAGTCCTGCACTGCAACCAAGGGTGGTTTTATTATATGTAGAAGCCATATTGTGAGAAAAGTTGCAGTTTTGTAGAATGATTTTAACTGTTTGATTCAAGTGGTAGTCTGGTAGGTCTGCATCAAGTTGCTGAATGTTAATACCCCTACCACCAATTGCTGAATCTGATAGAAACTCTGGTAATCTACTGGATTGAAAAGTAGAATTAGATACATTAATTGATTCTCTGGAATTGATCAAGACTAGGCCAGTACCTACTGAATTCTGAAAGACAGTTTCTGTAATGTTGATTCTACTGCAGTTCACCATTGAGACTGCACTATAGTAGGTAATGTTGTTGGCATACTGTAGCATTCCACAACCATGAAAGTTTAAGTTTTTAAATTCTATTTTAGTTACATTCAAAAATTTTATGCCAGAGAAGTTGTAGCACGAAATGGAGTTAAATTGACCAACAAATATTAACTCTCTTATATTGGAAAAGATTTTTGTAGAATTCAAGTTAACATTATCATTGACAACTATTGTAATGCTGTAGCAATGATTGTCTATGTCTGCAGGAATATTTTCCAACAAATTTAGTTGGCAATTCTGTTGGCAAGATAAACCTAATAATTTAAGCAGGAAAAAAATTAAAATCACTTTGGAGTACATTTAAACCAGTTCAGGTGTAATACTCATACACTGAGTGCTCGCTTTAAATGGTAGCTATCTACTTGGGAAAATTTTAGCTTCTCACTTTATCCTCATCTGTAACTATTTTATTAGTACTAAATAATATTTTTTTTTGCCAGTCTTCTATGGTTCAGGTGTTATTGAAAACTTAACTAATAGTTCAAAGTTTCTGAACTTGCTAAATTGGGTTCACAATAATCATTGGTTTCAACATGATACTTGGGGCCACTATCTCAATTTATTATTTTTTATGAAAGGATGTCATGTTTAGGATGATATTTCACTTTATAATGTAAATTGTGGCATATTATTGGTTTGAAAAGTTTGAAGCCACTATCATATACCTACACAACATTTGATGTTTAATTAACCAAAGTTTTGGGACAAAAAAATATTCTATTAGTAGACTTTCACAGCTATAGCCTATTGACTATAATATATTCCAGAATAAGATCAAATGTGTCTGTGTCACAATAATATCAAAGACTAACCTACTTTAATTTAATATTATGCATCCTAAAATGAGTTTGAGAAGCACTGTTTATTGAACTTTCTAACAAATCTGCCACCAGGCAAGCCCAACTGTGAAACAAAGTTGACAACAATACACAAAAGTAATGTATAGCCAAGTTAGAGAACAAGGAAGTGAGCCCTAAGAGAGAACTTGACAGCAGCCTCTAAAGTTTTACTTTTCTTTTAGTATTCTTAACCTTCTTAGCTAATGGCAGGTTGTGGGTGGAAGGCGGGGGAGGGGGTAAACACTAGTAAGCCACTATCATAATATACATACACAACATTTGATATTCAATTAATCAGAGTTTTGGGACACAAAAATATTCTCATAGTAGACTTTTATAGCTATATAGCCTTGACTATAATATATTCCAGAATAAGATCCAATGTGTCTGTGCCACTAACAACTAGACTACTGCTGAACCCGGAGCAATTGATGACTAAAATTTAAGGAAATTTTTTTACATATAAACACAGTATACAAACACATGCTAACAGTACAAGACTAGTTAGCAGAGTAAAGTTCACATAGTAAAAATAGTCTGTACATTTAATAGTGAAAAGTAATCATGAAGTCTGTCTATTGTATCTCATGATTTACAAAGATAACAAGGACACAAGGAAAGTACCTTACTTATGATTAGCTATACGACAAGATAAAATTAGAAACATAATATAGGTTCTAAGTCTATCAATGAAGTGTATATTACCAACAGGAATGTGTTGGTATATCACTAGTGATGTGCTTGAGCACAAATAGCGAGCAAGCCTATGTACAAACAAAGCACTTCAATTGAATATATCAGTCCATTTCTAAAAGAATGTATACGAAGCCGTTGTGACCGACCATTATATACTTTAGCTAACAAATACGGAACTAATTTCTTACTTCAATTCTCCCAAGTCCTGGTATTTTCTTCAGTTCTGACTACCTCCTCTTGAAACAGCTCTCAGCTACAAAAAAAAAAGCCGGTGTTATTTATTTAATTCAGCCAACAAATATGCAACAAGTTGCTACTTACCTCAAATTCCTGGGTATTGGTAACTTCTGTAGTATCAAATTTAAGCTAGTTTGACTATCCGAATTACTGGTAAATCTTGACAACAAACTCTCAGCTACAAAAACAAAAAAAACATTAATTAAATACAAAATCGCTTTCCCTTTTATGATAGCAGGAGTGGCGCTTCATTTTGCTGCTTGTTTTTGCCGCACAAATTTGTGGCCATGTTACCAGCACTGTGCTCATTAGACTTGGGATTAGAATGGACACAATCTCCTTTTTTTTAAAACATTTCTAAAAGAAGTACACTGCTTGGCAGCCAGCATTCAAAGGAGGACTTTTATTGACTTCACCCCTGACTCTCAGAGGCCTCCTTAATGAGGAGTTCTTGGTACGATTAAAGTGCAAAGTTATGGAAGTTTCAGAGAAGCATGAAAAGGACTCCTTGACCTCGAAGTAAAGGTGTTGGAGTTCCTGGATCTTATTCGTGGCTCCCACAAAGTTCGAGCCATTATCAGTGTAGATATGGGCTGGAGCTCCTCTATGTGCACAGAACCTCTGAAAGGCAGCAACAAACTTCTCATTGGAGAGATCAGCACAAAATTCCAGTTGCACTGCTCTTTTGAACACCTTTAGAAGGGTTGCTCTTTAATTTTTTTTCTTTATTGTCTTCTCCTTGCTAATAAAGTTGCCCTCAATTGTTGTTTTAGTTAGCTTGAATATGCTAACTTTCTTACTAACAAATTTACTGATTGAAAGACTCACTGATTCAGCCAAATTTAAGGCACCCTGTGGAGTTCAACAGCTATTTTGTTTAAGATGATTAGATAGAAAAATAAATTGTTTACAATTCTATAGAGCTAAAAGTGCAACTATGCCCTTATCTTTTATTCTGTTCGCTTTGATCTTGGTCACAAATAGTAAAATACTTCATAACAAAAATTGCAATCTAGGATTGTCAGGTAAGTAGCCTCTAGCTATATGGTCCAAATCTAAAAACCCCATATTTTAAAGTCATTTAGTGTAAACGTGCTTTTTACCCCGGAATTTTGGCTGAGTAGCAGTGTGTGGTTAAATTACTTGCAATACACCATGCTATTACTAGGGGTTGGCAAATTGTGCTCATTATTTATTATGCTATGCTCATCACTTCAGTAATGAAGCCAATAAAAACTCCTATGATGCTCATTATTATGCTCGTAGATAGAGTCCAAAGGTCTCCTCAACCCCATTCAAATCTTGATATGGCCACTGTTGATATGTAGGCTGGTTGTGTTTTGATGTGGAAACATTACTGGATATGAAAGTCTTTTATTTATTATAGAAAGCAATATTGAAACCTTCAATAAGAATTTATCAGCTGAAGATGTATTATGGTGTTGAAATTTCATTGGTGAAAGAAACAAACGTTATACCAATTTTAGCTCCAAAGTGAACGAATGATTGCTACAAGCAGTGTAATAAGGAATTGGCGAATTATGCTTGCATGATTTTGTGCACAATAAGTGATTCCATAAAATGTTAGACTAGCATTGTATTGTAACCATGTTAATATGGAGTAGTCTTCCAGAGACTGGCTTGGGGACATTTAAATTAAATTTTTTTAGATTACTAGGCTAGCCAAATAGTCTCTCTGCTGAGGCCAGCATAACACAACTTGCTGACATACTGCTTTTCTATGTGGTAATTTGACTTCAAAACTCGACAAACCACATATTTTCCATATAGGAGCGGTCAACTTCTATTAGAGGCTACCTTCCTGGTTACTTGTTTAAGAGTATAGCTCCCAAAGCAGCCCAATTTTTAACCCTCAGCGCATGCGCAAGAGGGTTACAGTAGTCCTAGTGTCATTAACCCTCAGCGCGCATGCGCCCAGAGGGTTACAGTAGTCGTCCTGTCAGTCATTAACCCTCAGTGCGCATGCGCCTGAGGGTATATAGTAGTCAACCTGTCATTCAGTCAACAACGGATCTCGAAGAGTACGGCTACCCAGGCTTTGAAAGCGACATCAGACTATAGCACTTCACAGAGTAAGTCCCTTTAATGTGCCAGAATTTTTAGTTTTGACTTAGTTTCAAGAAAAAGCGAGTAGCCTACAACCGTACGTTACGGTAATGGGAACCGCCCCTTAAAAAACCTGCTTGTCACGTGAGCCAGCTTTCAGGTTGCAAATCACTCTTAAATAGCTAACAATTACATGGATTCAGCGTGAGGTGTTCCGTGGAATAGTTGTTGATTGAGCGAATAGCTAACCTAGAAGTCTGTGGTTCGAACCCAAGTAGGTGCTCATTTTTTTTTTCATCCTGTTTTTTTTTTTTCTTCTTGCCTTATTTTCTTCTTCCTACTGTTTTTATTGCTTTCCTACCTTTTCCTTTCATTTCCTCTTTCTTCTCTTTCCTGCCTCTCTTCATGACACTTCTCTTTCTTTTTTTTTTTGTTTCTACACTTTTCCTTTTCTTTATCATACTAGCTAACTAGCACTGAGGGTTTCAGTGCTCTAGTTCCGTCCGTCAGGCAGTCAACAGGGGATCTCGAAGATTACGGCTACCCAGGCTTTGAAAGCGACATCAAACTATAGCACTTCACAGAGTAAGTCCCTTTAATGTGCCAGAATTTTTAGTTTTGACTTAGTTTTCACGAAAAAGCGAGTAGAATTTCAGTCCCACAATCGTACGTTACGGTAATGGGAACCGCCCCTTAAAAAACTTGCTTGTCACGTGAGCCAGCTTGCAGGTTACAAATCACTTTTAATTAAATAGCTAACAATTACATGGATCCAGCATGAGGTGTTCCGTGGCATAGTTGTTAAGTGATCAAGTAGCTAAACTAGAAGTCACTGGTTCGAAGCCAAGTAGACGATTTTTTTTTTCATTATTATTATTTTTTTCATTTTTTTTTCTTTTTTTCTTCTTCTTGCCTTATTTTCCTCTTCCTACTGTTTTGATTGCTTTCCTACCTTTTCCTTTCATTTCCTCTTTCTTTTGTCCCTCTTCATTGCCTTTTTCTCTTTCCTGCCTCTCTTCATACCACTTCTCTTTCTTTTTTTTGTTTCTACACTTTTCCTGTTCTTTATCATACTAGCTAGCTAGCGCTGAGGGTTTGCACTTCAGTGCTCTAGTTCATTCATTCGTTCGTTCTGTCACTCTGTCTGTCAACAGGCACTTCTGGAAGGTAGGAACCAGCCAGGCTCTGAAAGCGGCATCAAACAGCAGTATTTCACGAAGTAAGTTCCTTTAATATGCCAGAATTTTGATTTTGGACTTCATTTTCCAGAAAAAAGCGAGTCTTTCCAGAGCCGTGCGATCGTAGGCTTACAGCGAGAACCGCCCATTAAAAAACGTGAGCAAGTACCTAACCTAGAAATTTTTTTCTTCTTTTTTTTTTTTCATCCTGTTTTTTTTCCTTTTGTTTCTTGCCTTATTTTTCTTTATTTTCCTCTTTCTTTCTACTGTTTTATTTCTTTCCTACCTTTTCCTTTCTTTTCCTCTTTCTTTCGTGTACTGTTTTTCTTTTCTTTCTTCTTCCTTTTTCTTTTCTTCCTACCTTTTTTTCATTCATTCTTCTTTCTTTTCATACTAGCTAACTAGCGCTGAGGGTTTGCACTTCAGTGCTCTAGTTATACCAGCAGTGCTGCTGTTGCTATGTATCACATTTAATTGATTCAATAGCATTGTGATAATACCTTACAAAGAGAGTGCTTGCAATAGTTCCATAACTGTATAGTAATTATAAAGATATGGTGAATAAGCTATAATGATGGTAGCTATATCTAAATAAATGACATTAGCAGCATTATCTCAGTTGATTAACCTTTGCCTGCGGAATAGGAGGAGAAAAGTGTAAAAATGTACTTGTTTTATTGTCAGTCTGCTACAATCTAATGATTTTTTTTGGGCCATACTATCCTGATTAAGTAATTATATAACTAAATAAGCATTTCTTTGGGTCTGAGAAATGATTTTGTAATGGCTAGCTAGTGTATAGTAATGTTAGAAGTCGTACCTTTTGTGCTTCATCTACACAAGTTTCTCACAAGGGATGATCTCTTTTCTACAAACTTTACCTGTCAATATACCCATTCCACTCATAGCTATCCTTTTTCTTGGATGGTAAAATATCCGTGACTGGGCATTTCCTTTATCCTTTAGCACTTCTTTCCTTACTCTCCTGCATCTACATGCACTGTAGTTAGAAATTTCTGTGGTTCTTAACCTGGAATACAAATTACAGTGAAGGGATATATGTGTGTGTGGTTGAATGGAGACAACCAGAAGTAAGCTGCCACTAGACTCCAACATGGTAAGCTATTACCTGTATCCTTAGCTGTAATAATCAAATTAGAATTAGATATTTACTGATTGACCTCATGAACAACCGTTTTTGTACGCAGGAGAACTGAGCGAGGCAGTACTGTTGATGAAACTGATGGCTTACATACAAGAGTGCAAGAGTGCACAGTCTCTTGAACTCCTACCTCTGGCTGAAACAAGTTTTCTATAATCCTTGCAAAGTAGATTAGTTTGCCATGGCAGCAAGTTGTTCATGATCTTTTTATGTGGTTGGAGGTTGGATAGAATTAAGTTAATGGAGGAATAGATCTTTAAAACGTTCAAATTGTGTTTCTGAAGAATTTTTATAAAATTGAAGAAGCATCTTCATTTAATTCAATATTTTAAGCTTATTAGCAGTATTCCATAAGAGGCTAACAGAAGCATATACAGAGCATCAACACCATGTCAAATGTAGACAAAGGCCTGAGCTCAATTCCACCTGGACTCTGTTGCTATATGAACTTTAGCGTCAATTGACCCACGGCTAAGTGCATTTTTCTCGTTGACAATTTTGTTTATTTTGTTTTAAACGGTCATATACACCTCATGAAGAAGGCTTACAAGCCAAAATGTTTTGTGAATTTATATATCTAATTTTAACGCTACTAAGCTAAAAATATTGAATTACCAGGAATAAAGTAGCAATGAAAATCTATGACATTATTTTCACTTAGGAGGACAAGTGTTCTCTGATGGATATTTATTTGAGAAGATAGTCTCACACATTCTCATGTTTTTAGAAGAAGTGTATTTAAACAGCTGGTTTAATTAAGTCCATATAAAGCATTAATACTAATGTTATATGATTAATGTTATGTCAGGTTAGATTGGGCTACTCATATTTTTAAAAGGCATAGAGTAGTTGTTTGACCATAAAGACATGTTCAGTAGTTTGTACCTTGCATTAAAATAGTTGTAGACTGATAATGGACGAGCGTGCCAGATTCAATTCCTCCCATACCAGATAATAATACTGAACTTTTTAGAAATCTGCTCTAGCAGGTTGGTATTGTGACTGACAGTCTGTGGCCCCTTGGGAAGGGGAAGAATGCCTTTATAACAGTGCACCTGTCGTGACCCCATCACACGGTAACGTGATTCTGCTTTAATTGGTAAGTGGAATGACCACATGTTCAGTGATGTTGAGAGTGAAAAATTGGGGGAGGGGGGCTAACAGAAACAAATGTATTATTGCAGAGAAAAATTTTTAAAGTCAATTTGTACCTTTGTGAAGCAATTGGTACGTCACTTATTTTTATCTAAACAGGGTGGAGCATACTACTAGTACTACTAATTACTTATAAAGGACGGGGTTTGTTCCTTTTTCCTAGTCTCACAATTATGCCACACAGCACAGAATGTTCAATAAACCCTAAGCTAAGACTGCAATTCCTTTTTTCTTTTTTTTTTTTGGGGGGGGGGGGGGGGGGCATATAAAACACCTGTCAGTAAAGAACAGGGCTTCATACAGGATTTTCAGTTTGGGGGGGGAGGAGAATTTTCAGTGAAATTTTCCCAGAACTTTATAATCTGGCCAAAATTTTACTAGCACTTCCAGTTGGAACAGCAACCGTCGAAAGATCGTTTAGTCACATGAAGGAATCGCTTGTCTTGACTCACCTTATGAGAATTGCCATTGAAGGCCCAGACTTAAGTGAAGTTAATTTTAATGAAATTCTGGACATTTTTAAAGAAAAAAATAGGCGCATTAGACTGTAATTGGTATATTATTTTATTATAAAAGTTTGTGTAAAGAAATGAGTTTGGGGGGGAGATCAGAGGTTTGGGGGGGGGGGGGGGGGGGGGAGATCCTAGGGCTCTCCCCCCCCCCTGTATGAAACACTGAAGAATGTACTTCATCTCTATATGCACAATATGCACTCATTTCTGGTTGTTACTTCTTCTACTACAACAAAAGCTTGTGTTTTGAGTGAGTTCCATAGATTTCTCGGCTGTAGGTAGTGGATAAACTTACCTTTAAAATTCTTATCTCTGACCCACACATAATTATAATGTAAATAGTGAAAGAGTTTGTTGTTTTGTTTGTTGTTGTTTTAACTTGTGTTTCGTTCCTGTTTGTTTTTAAACTTCACCATAATCTGCATGAACTGGCTTGTAGCTGTCTGTTTCCTTGCTTCCCCACAATATTATGGTAGTGAGTATGTTGATTAGCCATAATGGAGGTGAACGCTTTGCTTGGTAAAAATTGGTAGAAAACCTGCCACCCGAGAGAAGGAACAAGTTCTTTGTTTATGAGCTCAATGAAAACTTTACATGTGAGCAATTGAGCCAAACCATGTGACTAAATTTGGGCGTGTGTAGAATGGGAAAACTTTAGTTTTTTTTCATAGACTTTTGTATTGAGTTTTGAAGTATTATTTTCCCTCCGGTTTTGGAGATTACTGAGGGAATAATTTTACCCGCTTCGGCGCAAGCTTTCCAATGGTGCAAACCCCAAATACATAGCTGCTTCCGTAAAAGTTATTGAAGATTTTCTTTGCTGCCAACTAATTGGACACACTATAGTACTTGCTACTAAAAGATAATGGACTGGATCCGCCATTTTATTTATATTACATACAAGCAGGAATATTTCCTGGCTTGGCACCGAGAATGTCCCTCAGTTATGCAGCTACAATCCTGACAGAAACCATCTTCATACAGTGACGAAGGAGAGGGGGGGGGGGACGTGTAAACTTGTTCCGTGTGTTGTACACATGACTTGTGTGCTCCTATAATTATTGTGCATTGGTGAGGATCTAGTTTGCTCATTGTGTAATATATTTTATTTTGAGATGAGAAAACAATCGCTGTAGATGTTTACCCCTCTGGTGAGAAACCAATGCAGGTTATTTTCCCCTTTCTGGCGGGAGTGTTAACTGGCATATATTTATTATCTGTAGTATATGATGTGATATAATTACAATTGGTAATGGGAAACTGTGCCTAGGATACCAGGAATGGAAGGGACTGAAAAGAGCTGAAGTCAGTTCAGTACACAACTTGTTTTCAACTACTCTAGTCTTCTTTTTATTTATGGGATGTTGTTTGTGTGTGTGTGTGTGTGTTTGTGCTGTAACACTGCAGCTGTGTAAGGACAGTGTCAAGCCATTTAATACCAACATCTTCAGCCACAAAGGAAGGATCAGACTCCTTCCTGTCAGAGGATAGTGTAAATCCTGTACTGACCAAACGAAGTGGTGCAACCGACTTGTACCATGGCTCTAGGGTATAGGAAAAATGTAAAAACTAATTTTTGATTTGATGGGTCACTTATTCACTTCCTAGGAGGTGGGTATGAAATATATTCACCGCGAATTGAGTAATCTAATTGGACAGTTTGAACGTACCGTGGTACAAGAACATCAAATTGATTGATATGTTTTTAGTTGTTGCTGTAGAAATTTACAAAATCCTGTGTGCATCTTCCAGCACAAAAATGATTAATCATTCAAATTGTGGATGTGGCTCAGAGACTGCAGAAAGAGATAGAAATAATTATTCAAACTAAGCACAATATAATTTGTTCTTTTGATGAAACCACCACCACTGACGGTAGAATGGAATGGGTTTTGAGAAGCCAACATTACGCTCAATCAGCTTCCGTGACTGTTTTTCCTAATTACTATATTGTATGTTTTTGATTCGGTAATAGAAGTAACTCAGTAGAGCTGAGCAATGGCTTGACTTGTCATAGCATCTGTGATTCTATCTTTCTCACTCCATCCATGTGTGCACTTAAACTAACAAGTTACTCATGAATTTGGCTACTTTTCCCCAGCAATTATTCATTGCAATAATGTTGTGCTAATAATGCAAGTTGTGCACAATGCTTGTTGGCCAGTCATTTGAAGAGACTCCGTACGTGCCCATTACTGGTTGCAACTTGCATAACTGGCATTTCATCGTCCGGCCAAATGTAAAGTGTCTCGAGGCCTCCTCCAAACAAACTGACTGACTGACAAACTGTTTGTACTATTGGAGAAAGACACCTTCTTTCGCAATCAACAACAGCTCCGTAAGGTGGTGAGGAATTCAGTTGAAATCACAAGAGATGGATCACTGACACACAAATAAAACCACACATGCACACACAAACAAATTCATACGCACACACAAACAAATTCATGTGCACACACAAATATACACGAGTGAATCTGAATCCATGATGCTATAGATGGTAGAGATGAAGCCGGGAAGGTTGATGTACAGGTTGTCAGAAAATTTACTTTCTCGACCCGCTCGAGGTTCATATGTTTGTGCTTGTGGAGATTCTTGTAGACCGTAGAGAAACAAATATGAGTAACTTTGTATGTGTGTACATGTGCACACTACATTCATGAATGTTGCTATAGAGTTTCTTCTTTTCAAGAAACTGTCGAACATTACCTTCATGGCACACGCACACGTGTGGGTTGTAAGCTGACGATGTTTCCTGGTGTCATTGTTGTCCGGGTCATCCTCTGATTACTAAATTAGTCCACTATCTTGGGGTGTAGTACAATGTGACGTTGAAAAATAACTTGAGTGGAACATGCCTGAAAAATATTGCCAATTTAGGACCTCTAATTACAATTGTGTCCGACTAAAATGGTCATAGTTCTGATCAATATCACTGATTACCTTGACAGACAGCAAGGGAGGATTCAATCATGTTTTTTTCCTGGTCTAATATAAACCCCCACCCCACTCCACCCCTCTCTGGTACCCCAGTTTAAAGGGAACTTTTAAGACCACCTCTTTTGGTGGGATTTAATCTTATTTAGGAAGCAATGGGGTAGTAATGGATTTTACTTATTTTAATTCAATATTAATGCTGCAGTAGTTTATCATAATTTATATATATATATTTTTGGTCAGTTTCACTTCACTTAGAAGGATAGAATTTGTTGTTGTTTTTTTAAAAGTGTTTTTTGTTTTTTGTTTTTTTGCTGAAATGTGCACTATATTGATTATTGATTGAATGGTCGGAAAGCTTCGGCAGTTTAAAAATGAAAGTGGAACTAAGTGTGTGTGTGTGTGTGTTTGTGTGTTTTTATTAGAAAGACTGCATATTTCCAGGTATTTTAGATTTGGATAACATTCAACTAAGTACTCCATTTTCTTTCTAGAACATCACATGCTTGCATACTAGCCACTATAGGAATATCAGCCACACGTTTTAAGTTTGTTTTTAAAAGAGAAGCCCGTGCTTTTCATTTCAAGAGACTTCCTAGGCTTTAGGGAAGCTCTACGTGGTAAGCGTGTAGTCAGGAAACCGTGCATGGTATTGGAATGGAATTATTAGGTTAGCTCTGAAAAGAAAGCCACACAAATGCAGGAAACTCTCTCAGTCCAGCCAAAAATAAAGGCCAGATGTTAATCTCGGGCAATGTTCAGAATTATTACACGTACTGTGTAAGGTTGTTGTGATTGCCTTGCCCGCAGCTGACGCAAGCTGTTGATGGTGTGCCCTCTCTTGGCAATTTATCTTCCTCTATCACTCTTACTAGATACTCTTTACAACTGCAAGTGTTTATAAACTGCAGAGTTATGACTGGCAGACTACGATCGTGAAATATCTCTTAGACTGTGGCTGTCTCTCAATTATGGCTGGAGCTCTGACGTCTCTCTGTCGGTATTTAACTTGGGGAGAATGATTGATAAATATTTTCTGAGTGCCACATTTTTGTTATGTCTCTTGAGTGTGAATCTCATTATCAGATGTGCCTGTTGCATCATTAACATGCCCACTGGCCTGGCTAGCCTAGGGCCGGCTGGCTCAAAGGTCATAGTCTGGAAGTTACCTCCCCCCCCAAGGGGCACCCTTTATTCACAACCATACTTGGGCTTCCTTCCATTTTTATTTTTTATTTATTTTATTTATTTATTTATTTATTATTTATTTCTAGTGAGCAGGATCTGTTTATTGATTCCATTTTTATACTACACAGTGATACCAAGTTTGGAGTGTACCGCAAACTTGACACTTTTGGATAACTTCGTTGTCAGAGTTTACGATTGAATTTCATAATTATATTGTTGCTGTTAATAATAGCAATTTTTTTCTCGTTCTAACAGCCAATAATGTTAATTATATAACTTAACTTGGGTTGAATTTAGTTAACAATATTGGCTGTTAGAACGAGAAAAACTTGCTATTATTATAATTATTTCAGCCGAGAATGACTGAATCATTGTTGCTGTTGTTTTTATCTACTGTTGTTGTTGTTGTTGTTGTTGTTGTTGTTGTTGTTGTTGTTGTTGTTGTTGTTTTAATATGAAATGTTGCCAACCATTGTTGTATAGCTTATTGCTGTATGTGCTAACGTAACTTGACGGTGCCTTCATCTTGGTTTCAATATGATGCATATGAATGGCATGTGCGTACATACGTGTACTCTTTATTAAAGTCACGATGAAGACTTATTTTTTTGCCCTGTATATTACAGTCAACTACTGACCAAACTGGCGGGCAGTCTACCTGTCTGTCTGTTTATTTAATAAAAGAGTTGATAAACAAACGACTTGTAGGTATGTTAGACTTTATAAAACTTTATATATGTTATTATATGTATGGTAGTTACTGTGGTAGCTACAATTTGATATTTAAACATTTAATCAACCATTAAAAATAATGTGTAGTTGTTTCCAGTGTATACTTGGAATAAGCAATTACCTTATATCTCAATACAACCTGTTGTTTTAATAGCAAATTTTTCTCGTTCCAACAGTCAATATTGTTAATTAAAATTTAACTTGGGTTAAGTTTAATTAACAATATTGGCTGTTAGAACGAGAAAAATTTGCTATTATTATAATTATTTCAGCCGAGAATGACTGAATCATTAACTTATTATTAGTAATTTTTGTTTTGTTGTTTGTTTTAGTATGCCCGTCAATGTCTACCAAAACCGTTAGCATTCCACCTGTGGCCTTCTACGGGGAAACACTCGTCTTTTATCTAGCCCTTGACGTCAGCCCGGAGGTGGAGCTTAGATCTGCGGTTACCATCGGCGGTGTCCGCTACCCCTCGCGTGGGGTCACAGTACCCTCCGCTCTCCCAAGACCGAGAATGCTATACGAGTTTTCCACACCACTCCCTCGTCTGAATATCAGCGGGGACACGAGCACCATACACATCTTTAGCAGCATGACCCATTGCGATGACTTGAGCGAGTTCAAGATGGTGTATGTCACAAATAGAGGTGAGGAAGAGATTTTCACTGTCACTGCTCAGGCTTGTGAGTAATAGTAATGTGAAACACTGACCTTCTTGCAACGAGCAGTGTGGTTTAAAATAATAATAATAATAATAATTAATCTATATAAATATGCTTGTAAATGATGATGATGATAATAATAATAATAATAATAATAATAATAATAATAATAATAATAATAATAATAATAATAAATTAAATATGCTTGTAATAATATAATAATGATGACGATGATGATGATAACAACAACAATAATAATAATAATAAAATTCAGAACAGTTTACCTTTGTAGCATGAAGTAAAATTATTTGACTTGTATTGATGAATTATGCCTACTGGCCAGTGAAGCTTTATATACACACACACACACACACACACATACACACACACACACACACACACACACAGTCAAAATGTTATTCATTTTGTAATAATGGAGAGCTTAAATAACTGGATCAAGAAGATTCAATGTCATATACATTCAGGCTATGCATGTTTCAAATCCTTGTGTGTGTGTGTGTGTGTGTGTGTGTGTGTGTGTGTGTGACTGTTCCAGATTCTATTACACAACCTTCATCTTCTACAGCATCACTAACGATGGCTTCTCCATCGAGTCCATTATCCTCTGCAAATATGACCACTAGTGAGCATTGGGTAGATGATAGTGTTGTTATTGTGAACAAGTCCAAGGTCCAATAGGCTGATGTTGGATCCATAATCGTGTGATTTCCTGGAAGCATTGTTATCTATTTGATGTTAGCTTTTTGAAATTCTTCGTCTGAAAATACTAATAGCTGGTATGGGGCCTTGATGATTTTTAGCTGTACGAAAATCAACATGCAAATTAGTAGTCAGTTTTAACTCTAATCAGAATCATGTTTTTTTTTACTCTTTGTGTGTGTGTTAATTTTGGGGGTGGGGGAGGGGGTAAGGGGATTGCTAAATCTATTGGCTCGATACATTTCTCTCTTTCTCTTTTTTTCCCCCCAGTAATTGTAAAGTGTCGATACATGAGCCAAGAAGCTCCTGAGGGCTGTAGACTTGCATTTCTTAGCTCATTCTGTAAGTCTTCATGTAGATTGCTAGGAAACATGTGTACTGCTACAAGAAGTACAACCCCTCTCCCCCTGCAATGCCTTACTTCCACGAGTATAGTACAGGTTTATAGGATGCCTGTTACTCATACTTTGGATGGACCCATGCAACATTGGGTGTGTGTGTGTGTGTGTGTGAGTGTGTGTGTATGTATGTGAGTGAGTGTGTGTGGGGGGGGGGGGGGATTAATGTGATTCAGAAAAACTAAGTTGGATGTGCTACATTACCGTGCATGTAATGGTATTTTACAGCTGATGTGAACAATTGATCTATCAATGATTCTTCTACATGTAAGTTGTGTCTGTCTACAAAGCCATTCATCAACTGACAAATATTGTGTGCTTGCCGTTGCTAAATAGGGAGATTGGTGGGCGTCGTTCTCATCTGTGTGATCATGCTACTTCTACTCCTGTTGTTGATATTGGTAACCATCGTCTTTTACTACAGAGTCAAGTTCTCCAAGGTCCGGAGTAATGGTTAGTGGAACGCACTTCTTTTTCTTTAGGGTCAGACTATTGAATGTGTATGTGTGTGTGTGTGTGTGAACATGTGATGAACATGTGACACGGGATGTAGCATCTACTAACGGAATTCGGCAAGTTCACTACAACCCACTCAGTGTAAGTCTGGGCTTAATAATAATAGTAAAATAATAATGAGGATAAACATAATTGTTATTTAGTAGTTATTATAATTGTTTTGTTAATAGCAAATTTTCCTTGTTCTAATGATGGAATAATTGTTTTGTTGTTATAATTTTTGTTATAATTGTTTTGTTATTGTAATTGTTTTGTTACATTGTTGTTATTGTAGTTGTTGTCATGATTATTGGACTGTCCATGCTGCAATACTGCAAATTGTCATTCTATTTTCATTGCTGCAGGCTGTTTCTCGAGAAGATACGTCACCATCTGACCAGGCCAATTCAACAGGCCACCCACTAGCAGTACAGTGCCATGCCTCACACATCCAGACCAAAAGGAAGTTTCCCCTCCCGCTTACATGGATCTCACTCCTGTGAAGTCCATACCCAATCTCGTCCCTTCTGTAGCATCTCCAACTTACACTGAACAGAAAACTATGATCTCGAGAACTTCAAATCATGCCCTGCAGTTGCAAGAGCCGGTTGCCACGCCCACGGATGGTCCAAGGCCTCCGATGAACTTGATCATAGGAGCCCAGCAACAATACTCACACACTGGAGACACGCCCCTCATTGGACTGGCCACGCCCTCTGATGTAGACGGCACTGTGCATCCATTCGCCGAGCAGTGTACCAGCAATAGCGTTGAAGTCACGGAGAACATCTATGCTCAACCAGGACTCCCTGTTGGAGCGAGACCGAGTGCTAGTGACAGCTATGCTGGAAGCAACGTCAGTGGGTGCAATACTGTCTTCAGCAGGACCAGTGGGCGGAGTTTGGTGGTTGAAGACAATGGGAATGCGCTCAACGGCTCTGTGATGGTACCACCTTGCAGTGGCAACTCAAGTCACGAGTTGTATAGTTCTCAGCGAATTAAACACGATGCTAGCAGAGTCAGTCTGTCAAACAATCATGACAATGCAATTAATGTCTGATTTTGTTATTACTTTTATCATTCAGATCCACTTTATTTGTTATTTTTTGTGAACTTACAATTTTCACTGGAAATTACTGATCATTAATTTTCAACCTATTGTAAATGGTGTAGAACACCAAAACTTTATGTACAGTTTATTGACATTCACTGATTTAAAGTACTATATATATTTTTTATAGACAATTATCACAATATCGAGTATTCAGCTGTGTAAAAATTACAGTATTGCTGGAAGTGCACCGTTGTATCGCAGAAGGCACCGCGCAGTGAGTTCGTACCCAGGTTGTCTCTGCTACACGTATACTAACCACCAACAACATCTTCACTACTAATCCCTGACGGAGACGACGCGGTACGGGGGAAAAAGCACAGGCTTTTTTTTTTATATAATTTTTTCTTTTTGTGTGTAAAGTAAAGTTCATTGTGAAGGCCCAGTGGGCATGACAAAAAAAAAAAATACAATATATTGTGTTTTATAGCAAACAAAAATGAGCGAAATATTAAATTAAATGTTTGTATAGTCAGCAAAATAAAAAAAATTACGGGAATGCGTTAACACTACATATTGTGGTAGTGATCTGAATACGATTCATTTCTTATGTCATCCAGCAAAAAAGAGTCTCGACGGTTTCTTTCTTCTCTCTTGTTTTTCTTCCACTTCTTGTATTTCATTAGAATTTTTTTAATGATCATAATACATCCTACAATGATTGGTATGTTCACCAAAATTATTTCAACTGTGTGAACAAATTCAATGACTCCATCTGTAGAAATTTTAGCCAGATACACCAGCAGAAGTTTAAAGCTGCATATTAGCCCAAGATTTGCCAACAGGAGAGTGTTGACAGTATTATGAAGTTTACTTTTATATGGGGAACAGATTACATGGATAGTGAGTATCATTATAATAAGAATTAGTACAACCAAATATATCACAGTCATTCTGAGGGCAAAGAGGGAACTCAGAATAATTACTCGATAAACAAAGTATAGTCCAGCAAAGAAACGGTATTTTTCCTTAAAGGTTCCCTGGAAACTATCAAAAAATGGAAGAAATTTATAAAATGGGAATAGTTTTGATACGAACAAAACTACAGAATTTTCATGCAAGTGCAATGCTGATATGACTCTATTTGAAAGAGGGTAAAAAAGCAACACAACTGGAAGAAGTAGAGTGATGAAGACTGTAGTGAGAATAGCAGTTATGGCATAAGGAAGGTGTTCCTTATCAAAATATTTTAAATTGCCTTGCAGTGTTACCACTGTTAGCCAAGGCTTTTTGCCATTGTATAAGCTCTGATACCAGAGAATACTAAAAGAAGTGGATGTACACTTAGTATAGACAATTACAAGAAATGTTGAAATGACCTTCATCAAAGAATGCCGACCCAGCCTCAGCTTGAAGAACTTAAACCTGCTGCAAATTCTAACCAAGCCGATCACACTCAGTATTAGAAACAGAGCATAAACAGATGCTACATATTTGATGGCCAAAAGGTCTAAAGTTGTGACATTATCCCATAAGCAGAAAGTTAAAAGGTCAGTTTCTAAAAAATCAAAATTGAAAAGCTGATAAAATATATGATGAGAAGCAGTAATAATACTTGGGATGTCATTTTTGATGAAAATATATGACCTGTTTTCAAGGGACACATAAACTTGAGCAAAAAATACGAAGCCACCTGCAATTCCACTAGCTAAATTAATGTCGAGAAATATGAACAATAGGAAGACAATAGTCACTGGCAATATCTCAGACAATAAAAATATAACGGGACCAATTTTGCAATTTTTTTTGTCTTTACATTCGAATGTACGACTATGATAGTGTACCACTTTGTCAGGTAAACATTCACCACACAGAATACCTTTGCGATTGTTGCAGATGGCCTTGTATAAAGACTGTACACTCGCACTGAGAGGGAAAGGTAATTGAATCATAAACGTGTCATTAATACCTGATAGTTGACAATATCCTATTGGGCAGAGTCCTGTGAGGTATTTACCACTTGTTGTATCATCAGGAACATAATCAATCCAAAATCCATTGGATATTTGAGAATAGAAATTGTCATTATTGAAACAGTTGAAAGAAAACATTAACAAAAAGTCATAGGAACGCATACAAGTACATGTCATTGTGTTGTTATCAAAAGAGTGGAGTGGAGGACAGTCAGTCAGTTGAACATCAAGATCAACAGATAATCCATCAAAAGACAAGGTTTTTAAGTATATTTTAGCTGTGGCATCTTTTTCTCCCTGAAATGTGAGGCTATTTAATACATACTCATTGTTTTGGCTAAATGTAATACGCTTAGTTCCAGTTTTATACAATGACACTTGGAAAAGTGTAGGTGGATCTGTTATAGACAGATTCCTCTCGAATCCTGGTATGAAATACATTTGTTTTTCAATGTAATTGTATGTAAAAATGCTATTTTCCACATCGTCCGTATAATTGCAAATCTCATTATGGATAGCAGTGTAATCTTCTATATTACATTTTGCACTTGAATTTATAGTTATCTGGTGTGAATGAGAGTAGTTTTTTTGACTGTATGACTGAATTGATGATTCCTGAAATATATTATTTAAATATCTGATATCCTTAGGTGCACAATTTTCAACAAAATGAAATGAAGCTTTGGTGTTGGAGTAACTGTTAATGGGCTGAATAAATCTGTAATTGTGGTGGGCTGCTATGCGTTTTCCAATGGAGTGGTATAGAATACCAGCACCACGAGCTTGGACAGTGTTGCTGACAAAATGAAAAAAACACCCTCCTTTGATTAGCATCACAGACACACCCAACAAAGCAATGCCCGCACCATATTCAGCTTTGTTGTTTTTAAACTCAGTTACTGCATTGTCTAGAAAAACAATGCAACTACCGGTGGCATGAATGCAGGAACCAGTGTTGCTTAAGAATGTGTTTTTTTCCTTAAAGCTTACCAGAAAATGAGTAATTAAAATAGTGCCATATCCTTCCTTTTTTAGAATGGTGTTGGAGGACAACGGTAAATCACAGTTACAATTTCTTTCGAAACTACAATAGCTTATTTCCACTTTTGGTAAAGTACCCCAACCATCAGATTTTCTTGCTGGATAGATATTCATGGCAGAACCAAAGTGTGCTTTGTTGCTTTCCCATTTACACTCATTAAAATATATACAATTATCAGTAAAATTCTCAAATGTTTTCTTTATCGAAACAGAAGTTGCTCCTCCATACTTTGCTGAATTTCCTCTGAACATTGATTTTTCCATGATAATGATATTGTTCTTAATATTCGGTCCTTTAAGGAATATTTCAATTCCACCACCTACTTCAAAAGCTTTGTTTCCAGAAAATGTTATGTTACTGAAGCAAATGTGATGTCTTTGAGCACTGCACAGCACCATTTCTATGGCACCGCCCCAAATTGCTGAATTCCCAATAAACACACCAGAACGTATCTCTACTTCTGTTTGTTGAGAATCTTGAAACTGGAAGCTTAATCCACCTCCATATCCTAATCCAGAATAAAGTCCTGCATTGCAACCAAGGGTGGTTTTATTATATGTAGAAGCCATATTGTGAGAAAAGTTGCAGTATTGTAGAATGATTTTAACTGTTTGATTCAAGTGGTAGTCTGGTAGGTCTGTATCAAGTTGCTGAATGTACACACCCCCACCACCAATTGCTGAATTTTGTAGAAACTCTGGTAATCTACTTGTTTGAAAAAAAGAATCATAAAGATTAATTGATTCCCTAGAATTGACCATGACTAGGCCAGTACCTACTGAATTCTGAAAGGTAGTTTCTGTAATGTTGATTCTATTGCAGTTTACCATTGAGACTGCACTATAGTAGGTAATGTTGTTGGCATACTGTGGCGTTCCACAACCATGAAAGTTTAAGTTTTTAATTTCTACTTCAGATACATTCGAAATTATAATGCCAGACAAGTTATAGCATGAAATGGAGTTATATTGACCAACAAATATTAACTCTCTTATATTGGAAAAGCTTTTTGTAGAATTCAAGTTAACGTTATCACTGACAACTATTGAAATGTTGTAGCAATGATTCTCACTGTCTGCAGGAATATTTTCCGACCATTTTAATTGGCAGTTCTGTTGGTAAGTTAAGTCAAAAAATTTAAGCAGAAGAAATACAATCAACTTGGAGTACATTCTGAAACAATTTGGTTAATACACTCATGGAGTGCTCACTTTAAATGATACCTATCAACTTGGGAAAAATTTTGTTTTTCACCTTACCCTCATCTGTAACTCATCACATGTTATTATTAGTGCTAAATATTTTCTATTGCCAGTCTATTATGGTTCAGGTGTTATTAATAACTTTATTTATAGTTCAAAGAGTATCTGAACTTGCTCAATTGGCTCTTTATTATCAGTTTCAATATGATTATTGGGACTACTTATCTCAATTTACTATGAAAGGGTTTACATCTGATATATGATGTAGGGTCAATAGTAGGCTTGTTACAGTTTAGAATGTATTTCACTTCATATTATGTAAATTTTGACTTATTTGGTTCGAAAAGTTGGAAGCCACTTTTATACCACTTATGCGTGTACAATACATGTATTTGATATGCAATTAAACTGAAGTTTTGGGACACAGCGAATCTACTGGTAGGGATTCTTCCACAGCTATATAGTCTCGACGAAATGTTATTTTCCAGATTAATAGTGTCCGTGCCAGAACAGTATCAAAGACTTTGCTAAAAAAACTTTACATCCTAAAAATGAGTTCTTTGATGCACTCCTTAACTGATTAGCTGTTGGGGGAGGGAGGTGAAGAACTAACAAAATGTTGAAAATGGCTAAGTAGTATACCAAAATGTGAGTAAAACTGTCTATATAAAGGCAATGGTAGTTATATGTAAAACACATGCTAAAATGTACAGGAATATTAGCAGTAAAACGTTCACAGTAGGAACACTCTATATGTTTGTAATAGCGAAAAGTAATCATAAACTCTCACCATTACAACATGTGATTCACAAAGATAACGAGTACACAAGAAAAGAGCATTGTGAATGATTACACGGCAAGTACCATAGGTTCTAAGTCATTATCAACAAAGTATACAATATCTCTAACATGAGTGTGGTAGTGTAGTATGGTTGGGAAGTTGGGAGAAGGAGGAGGGTTACGGAATTAAGTTAGGCATGGGATTAAGCCTTGGGAGCCGCAATTCTGCGTGATACGATAAGATTTTCTTAAAAGTTAAATATTGCTAGTTTCACACTTTCAGAAATAACAAGTACTTGCTACTCTTTGCTTTTTGTTGTCATCCAAACCCCTTTATGTTACAAATCAAAGAAAATTCAGCTGCTGAGTGTTTGTACTTGACAGGAAGTAATCACACAGTTTCATTACACTTATTAGAACCAAAACTTTAGCAAATACAAGCTAGTTATTTGTCAGTGAGCAAGACCATAAAGTTGCGAAAGCAGTTTAAAGTTGGGGGGGGGGGGGGGGGGGCTCAACCATAAAATCAGTCACAGAAACATTAGGTTGTTAATAAAAATTTAATGAACTGAAACACTCACATTTATTTAAGTTGTGATAACGCATCTTGTCAAGAAGAGACAAGCCATATTTTTTTTCTTAACCAGCGTATTATACAGACTGCAACCCTGTCTTAGTCTCTTAGCTCAACTATTGTGATGAAAATTGATTTTTGGGATGAATTGGGTAGATTTGACAGTCGAAATCTTTATAGATGGTGTCACTGTGGTTGATTGTGGCGCTGCTGTGGATGTATAACTGCTATGGATGCATAGTTGGTGGTAGTGGATGTCGACTATATAATAGTTAGGCGCTGCTTCAGAGGGAACTACTGTATTTAGGGTCCCTGAAGGGCCTTGATTGTAGCGTCCCGAGCGCAGAGAGGGCGCTACACTTAGAGCCTGAGGGACACTAGAAAAATCCTAGCTCACTGATGCAAGCATCTCACTATATTCCTCTCTTTACATGGTTAGAATGATGATATTTAAAGGGTAAGCACCGCAAAAAAAAAAAATTTTTTTTCCTCACTCATTTTGTGGGTCTGGGTCTAAAGTACCTCAGAAATTTTTTTTACATCATAAGAACATTTCTTGTGGGAGTTATGGGCTGTTAAAAACCTTACTTTTGAAACACTTCCTGTGTGGGCGGGGCTTATTGAGTGACATATATGGGGGAACCAGCTGTTCATGGATACTGTGGAAAGAATGGTCAAGAGATGTGTTGCTGCTGGCTGCAGCTCTACCACAAAGGATGGAGTACACTTATATGGCTTTCCTAAAGATACTGGTTTAAGGAAAAAATGGAGAGATCAAGTAAAACGGACCAGAGATAAATGGGAGCCTACAGACCACTCTTGTGTCTGTAGTAAGCATTTTGAAGATGACTGTTTTCAGCCCTACAGCAAAATTTCCCAATCATTGGGGCTTGAGAAGGTCAGAGTATTACTAAAACCTGATGCCATTCCAACAATATTTGAAAGACCCTCTTCACTGAAGAGAAAGTGTGAGTCATCTTCATCTGGGGAACCAGCAGCAAAAAAAAAGAGAACAGCATATGAAAAGCGGGAACGAGCTAGGGTATGTGGTGGCACACAATATTTTGTTATATATTTAACACATAATTTATAGGTTATTTCTGCCTCATATGAGCATGAACAAGCTGGGAGCAGCGCAGGAGGTATGGATGCTGGAGTTACTGCAGAAATGGTTGGTTATTATTGTAAATAAAAAAAATTATAATAATCAACACTTTTTTAGAATGCTAAAGACAATAGAAATGCAAATGCTCAAGTTAGTCCTGTCATGTGCGATGCTGAGATTCAGTGCTGTCCAAAGAAGAGAAGAATAGGTAATAGAAATAATATTTATTAAATTATATCAATTTTTATCCTTTTTTTAGGACTGCAAACACGTTTAGTGCCCACTAGAGACTCAGCAGTTCAGTGCACCCTACTTCAAGCACCTCCGTTGTTGTGTATGGATGCCACAGACACCACAGAGCAGGAGTCTTCTGCTACAGAGTACGACACTGGTCCAGAAGTTGATGAGGACTACAGTGCTATGGAAGATACCAGTGACCTGGAAAGGTATAGTCATATTTGAATGAGTGCAAGGTGCAAAAAAAATGGCAAAAAATAAAACATACACAAACAAACATGATTAATTAACTTTTAGTCAGCTGTTGATATTTCATTAAACTAGCCTTTCAATGAGAGTGGTATAGTTGGGTGAGGCTTAACCTCAACTAAAGTGGTGTTGGTGAGATACAATAGAACAATTCTATTGAGAGGTATGGCATTAACCAAGGTTGAATAGACTAATTGATAAGAGTGACTATGAGTTCTAGGAAATTCAATTGTACCAAATTCACTGTTCCAGGTAATTCAATAACAACAATTATTGGGCTCAGTAAGGGCCTTCCTGCAGTGTACAACTATTGCACTTTTTTTTTTTTCATTTGCAGCTCAGGTGCTGCCTTTGCATTTCATAAAAGCAAGAAGTTTTTGGTGTTTGAGGAGTGTTTGCTGTCATTGTTCAAGAATTGCAAGAATTGTGGTAACACAAAGACATCCACATTCACACACATTGTTGGGACCCTTGTCACTATCAAGCAGGAATGTTCAATTTGCCTGAACAGATTTGAGTGGAACAGTCAGCCAATTTTGAAACAGGGTCCTGCCGGAAACATTCTTCTTTCTGCATCCATATTATTTTCTGGCTCCCTTCCTACTAAAGTATTGAGGGTGCTGAATATTTTTGGCTGTGCTACTATCTCCAGAAATACATATTTTAGACATGAGGAGAGTCTTTTGCAACCATGTATTTTTTCTGTTTGGAAAGAACACCAAAATGCAGTCTTCAAAGAGTTATGTGAAGAGAAAAGGCCTCTGGTATGTCAGAATGGAGCTAAAAATATACATATACTAAATTGTTATTCCTTATAGGTATTAGGTGGAGATGGGAGGGCAGATAGCCCTGGTCATTCTGCTAAATTTGGCTCTTATACTGCAATGGAATTGAAGAAAAAACTTGTTATTGATATTCAACTAGTGCAGGTAAACAATAGTATATAGCTGGCGTATTTGACCCAATCTAAGAAATATTGATTTTCATTACATTCAAAGAGTAATGAAGTCAACGGAAGCTATCATATGGAAAAAGAAGGATTGGTGAGGTCATTGGAAGTGCTGAAGAAGAAGTTCAAAATAGCGACTCTTGTGACCGACAGACATCCGCAAATTGCAAAGTGGATGAAACAGAATGCAGCTGATACTGATCATCGATATGATATTTGGCACCTTGCAAAATGTGAAGTTGATTTTTTTTCTGTTTAAATTTGATTTATATTATTTTAACAGCTCTAGGGAAGAAGATAGATAAAATTGCTAAAGATAAAGAGTGCGAGTTAATAAGTAAATGGAAGAAGAGTATCATTAATCATCTTTATTGGTGTGCTGTTTCTACTCGTGATGGTAACGGTGAATTGATTCAGGAAAAGTGGTTGTCTATGGATAATCACATTCATAACAAACATAAAAAACATGGCAAATTGTTCCCTGCTTGCAAGCACAAGCGTGTACAAACCAGAGGCAGAAGAAAGAAATGGTTTAAACGACGTGAGTTTGATAATTAGCGTGAAGGTAAAATATTATTGTTTTATAATTATAGATACTAAAGTTAGTGAGAAAGTGAGCTCTCTTATACAGAATAAAAGATTTTGTTCTGATGTGAAGAAGATGTCTCCTACGTATCAGACCAATGCATGTGAAGCCTTTCATAGTGTTGTTAACCATTTTGCACCTAAGTCAACTGCTTTTTCATACAAAGGAATGTGTGCAAGGTATGCACTTCAGTTTAGTGCTATTGAGCTCATACTGGTTTAATTTTATTTTGTGCTAGATTGTATTTAGCTGCATTGCATTATAATGAAAACGTGGGGAGAAAACAGGCTGTGACTAAGCAAGGGGAAAGGCGATATACTGTGACCTTCCCCAAATTTAAGAAAGGTGGCTACTCAGTTAGAAAGGTGATGGAAAACTCGACTTACAGTAAGTTAGCTTCATCAATACCAAGTAATTCGTATTACTGTTAAAATGTATTTTAGGATATGTTGGTGAACTCCTCACTGAACTCTGGACAGCAGCTGAGAATGAAAAATGTGCTACTGAGGCTACCATAAATTCACCACCCTCCCTCTGCAGTAGTTATGATCACCCTATAAAAAATACAGCTATTACTGAACACAAAACCCGCTTCTCAAACATTACAATTTCATAGCCATGCATACCAAGGAATATGTCATTTCACTTTCAATAACAATCATTTTGGTTATTAGCCTTCTAAAGTGCAGGGTAATTGAATCCAGTATAATTGATAGATGGAAATGTGTTTCTAATTTGGTTCACGGCACATGATGGCAGCACTACTCGCACGCTTCTTCCTAGCCATCCCCAACACCATCTGGTTAGCTGGCGATACGCTGTATATCTGTACTTCCTGTATAAATAAATAAAACTTTAAAAACCTATTTAAATTTCTATTGTGCTTACTCATGCAAAGATGGAGGTATTCCTGCTCTTCCATGCTCTTGTCGATACTGGTAATATGATGTCTGCAGTACCCAAGCATTAAGGCAAACAGGGTCGAACCCTGGATGATTTGTGATACAATCTATGCCTTCATCTCCTGGTTCATTTATTTAGGAAACTATTCTATCTATCTCCATGCAGCACACACACTCTTCATTTGTAGACATGAGAACACAATGTCCACAAGTGCACCTATACATTTCTTGTTTAAAAAAGCTTCCAATTAAAAAACACTTTTCTTACCATGATGTATCTATCAGTCTATCCGGTTCACTGTCAGACTCTGACTCCTCAGAACTTGAAGAATTGTCACTACCAGAGGCACTGCTACTTGGCTCATAACTATAAGGAGCTATTTCTGCTACTTCACTGTCACCAGAGCTCTCTGTTGAGACAGCAGCACTGTCACTTGAGCTCTCTGTTGAGGCAGTATCACTTTCAGAAGAAACATCTACTTCTGATTCATAAGACCTGTTGCTGTCTGATTCAGACATCACTTCAATCTTCCTGCCAGCCTGCCAAACCACAAGCTCCACTTGCACTTTTACTTCTGAATAATAAACCCATATTCCCCTGTATATGTCACTCGATAAGCCCCGCCCACACAGGAAGTGTTTCAAAAGTATGGTTTTTAACAGCCCATAACTCCCACAAGAAATGTTCTTATGGAGTAAAAAAAATTTCTGAGGTATTTGAGACCCAGATCTAAAAAATGAGAGAGAAAAAAAAATTATTTTTTTTTCGCGGTGCTTTCCCTTTAAAGTGAGGGTATCTATTCGTGTGTGTAGGTTGGCCACAACCGCAGAAATGGGAGAACCCATGGCTACTCCATCTACTTGTTCATAACAGTTCCCGTTGTACCTAAAGTAAGTTGACCTAAGGCAGACCTCTTATAATTCTGTGATACACTCGGGAGATAGACATGTTCTCTCATCTAGACTTTCATCATTCTGGAGCTTATGCTCACAGATACTACCTCGTCTATTGGAACATTGGTGAACAGGGAAGACACATCCAAACTCACCATCATTTTGTCAGATCTCAAGCATACACTGTTAACTATTTGCATGAAATGTGTTGAATTCTATATATAATTGTGTCTTACCAAACAATGGAGATATAATATTTGATATGAACATGATAAATTATAAGATAGTGATCCAATGCAGGAAACAATAGGTCTGGGTATTGTTCATAAGTACACGGCCAAGTCAGAAGTTAAGAAAACCCATAAACTATTATACTACTTCATTTTAATATCGTTTACCTTCCACCACATGCAGTGTAAGAGTATAATACAGTATAAGTAACAGTAGGATCATCTTTGGTTACTATACTTTTCACTTTAAAGATGAGTGACGCTACTAGTGACAACGCTAACGCCACTAAGTGGGTGTGGCCAAGCTAGCCTGGCGCGCAGTTCTAACTTACAGCGCTGCTACTTGCACATGAGTTAGTGAGGTGCTATTCCCTCCTTTTTTCAGATTACATTGATAACTACAGGGAAAAAAAGCTTGTCTTGACTAAAATCAAACCCATTTTTTGACTTTTTCTGAAAAAAATTACTAAAACTGTATAGCTACCAGTAGTGTTGTAACATTAGAAACTAGCTAATTCTTTGTTTGATAAAGAAATAGTTAAAACTAACTTTAACACAAGTAACTTAAAGAAAAATACAAGCCTTTGTATTTAAGACTAAGAGTGTTTGGAATCTATATGCCAAACAGCACCCCACATATATCTGTCAACATAGCTATATAATATAGCTAGCTATTGTGTAAGATACACATCCATTGCATTTCTCAGTTTGTTATTATGGGTTGGCAACAACTAGACCACAAATAATATCTCTATATATGGTAGCTACCTAGATTCCAATTATGTACTCAGTTAACATGAAGCAAAATAATAATAATAATATTATATAAAATATAATAATTTTAAACAACTTAATTAATGTTCTATGGAATGTTTCTATTCTTTCCATTTACTGTTTAGCAAGTTTATTAGACTAGTGACAGGATGATGAACTAATGTATGTAGTAGACTGATGAATAACATTGGCTGGTTTGTATGCTTAAAAAATACAACTTTAGCAGCAGGAAAGTTAAAAAAAGAAAAGGAAAAGGAATGGCTTTGGTGGCTTTATTTGTTCTCAGCCTTATTGCCTTCTGGCTCCTTAGAAGCTTCACTTTTATTTCTATTGAAGAACAGCAGAAGACTAATAGTGCTGATGCCAATCAAGAGGAGGATAAGGATGACCAGTCGCAGTCCACCAGCTCCTGCACTATTGCAACCGTCTACACTTCCCGTGGCATTCCTTCCCAAAGTGTGACAACCAAAAGCGCAGTCCAGCGGCTGGCGGTTGTTGGCCAGTAGAAACAATGGTAAGCTGATCAACACCACGATGTATGTGACACAAATGAGAGGGTGCACCTTCTTGTCAGACTTCTTTATTGCAAAAATGCAATTGATGGTGACAAAGAGTGCTCCAACTACAACGAGGATGACCAAGAAGGCCACCTCGACTCCGATATCCTCGGCCCCGCATGAACGCCCAGTTTCCTGAGCTGCAGCCACAACTGTGTTGAACAAGGCGTCAAAGATGACAAACAAGACAATCATTTCAGCAGCAGAAAACCAGACCTGTGCTTTATCCTTATACCCCACAATGGAATGGAACTGCATCTGTACCCCGGGGTACATCTTTATGATGAGCAAAGCTGTCCCTGATGCAATGATGGCTGCTATCCGGTTGTTAAGCCTACAAGTTGGACCGCACCCAAGCTCCGATCCAAACAGCTGCATTATATCGTTTATGTTGTCGCCGTAGTAATAAAGCACAGACCCTAAGGAGTATATTGCCAGGGCAAACACTCGAAAAAACACATCCTTGTCCAGCCTGATGATGCAGTAGTAAATGATATTCACGACTACCATAGTGCCAAATACAAACACCAGGCTGACCACGAATGAGACTACAGCTATCACTCCACCCAGTACTGCATTGCCTCCTCCTCCCACTGCCAACACTATAATCTCTCTGATAATAGCCTCCACAATAACTGCCAGCAAAATAAACACTAGAACTCCTTTATGAAGTATTTCCTGAAAAAACAACAACAAGAAATGAAGTAGCAAGATCACTTCTGACAATGTCATAAACTTACCATGTCTTATTCTGTTATTCAAGCTGTCGTTTCTGCTTATTCTTTTTTGTAAACAACTCTACAAAATAGAAAAATACATATTTATCAGTAAATAGGTATACAAGGTTTAATAGAGGGGGGGAGGGGAAACCTGGGATTTTGTAGTATTCTTATTACCACACTATTACTGTGAAACCCAACAATAGTTTAAGATTTAAAAAATCAATCCTTACAGCGCACAAGAGCGAATACATTCATAGTACAATGACCACAAAATCAAACAGGAAATTACAAGCAATAATAGTTTACCAAGATTTTCCCACCCCAAGTGAAAGTCCCCCCCCCCCCCAAAGAATTGCCAATTTTCAGTGCTAAACCAGCTATAATTTAAGTTTACTAAAACAATTATTCAAGCCCTACTGTCTACAACAGAATATTTTGAGAATTGTTAAAAATTGCGAAAAAAAACTTTGTTGCTATAGTTGCTTAATCTTTACGAAACTAGCCATTGCACACATACTGCTCAATCAGATTTATAAAAAGTTATGACAACCTCATAAAAAATGCCGAACAATTTTCTACCACCATTAATTCTGATGATGAGGGAAATTAAATGCCAGCAGAAAAAAAAACCTTATTTTTATAACATCAAAGAATCAAAAGAGTATGACTTTATGCCATTAAAAATACCAATGATACACCTACAAATTGTATTCCAGGAAGTGAGTCTTACTACACTACTAAGGAATGTGTATTAATTCCCACTAATGCATTCCTGTAGTATTATGTAATAAACTGTGGTTAGATAGTTAATTGAGTTATAAGTAGGTTACAACATCATATCCTGTGTAGATTTCCTGACCCAGAATGTAATGTGTGCGGGTATGTGTGGGGTCAGGAAATCTATCAAGTGAAATATAAACCCATATCGCACACTCATGGGGCATTTGTATGCAGTCAGCCATCACTGTTGTACAAAGTCAACCATTTCCCTCTACACACTTCATTTAATTTAAATTCGTTCTATGTTCCATTTTCCTACTCACAATCATCTGTCAACAACCTTTTCACTAAATACCACTACTTGTACAACTTCATGTTGTTGTCTTTTCCTTATAATTCCTATATCTTTGTTATTAATTTCCATGACTACATGCAAGAGAAACTCCCTATCACCTCCATGTAAAGATTTAGTCTGGCATGCCAGACAAAACTAGAAAATGCACAATGCAGCATTTCCTGCAGGGGAAAGATATGAAGCCTGGCTGCATGAAGTCTTTGAAAGAAGCCATAATCAAAGTAACACTTCATGAGTAGTATGGCACCTTTCCTTCAAATATATCAAAACTCAAACCTTGCAAAATTCAATTAAACCCACTGAAGTTACAGTGCTCCTTAGTAGCAAACAGTCAACAGCTTAAAATCGTTTCAAACAACATCAACAAAATAAATACCTATAATAGTGAGGGATTGAGAAGGGAAATCTACCAACACTGTTTTGATTGGGGCACATGTTGGTAATGTAGTGGCTATGAAACCAATGATCATTAGTAAGGCTACAACAACTCATAAAGACATGGTTAATACGACGCCTAAGGCATAACACAAATGCTTATCATGTCAACATTGTCTATGCTGAGTTTGTCTCAAAATACTACAAAGACATAGTTCTATTGTTCTCCATGTCAATCATTATACCTGGCAAATCACTATTTCCACAATAAATAATGAATTTTGTGTGCACTAAACTAGCCTTTTTGCTTACAGTGTTGTTTATATAATACCAAAATACTTATATATCTGTTGCTCCATATGAATTTGCTTGAGGCAATATTTTCTCATATCACTTGTGTTCTTGGTTATTTATTATGTTGGGTTATTACGTCTCCCCAGATTATAGTGTGCTTTGCACACAATTAATTCATTTGATACAGGAGATATCACTTATCAGATTGGCCATATTAATACTAGTGCCTGCAGCACTTGTGTAAATACTAAGCCATAAGACTGTGATAATATTCTGTAGCAAATATATGTATATAATTATTATTATATATATATATATATATAAATTTTTATATGAGGCGAGGTTCTCCAAAATATTGAAAACCTGCTTATTCAAACCCCAACTGCTGCCAGTATACTTGAAACCTGCTGAATGGATGTAATGTCTACCCTTTCTAATAATTCACTTTGGACGACCATACCTAAATTAATTAGTTGACTCCCTTATCAACTAGAGAATATGCCTCCCAAAAACACCTCCCTTTCTCTTATAATAAAGGAGAGGGAGAGAAATGTACAGTTTAAGGATCCACACTGTGTATCGATCAATGAATCAGATAAAGTGTAAACACCTCTTATAAGCTACATCAAAGAAAACATCGAAGAGTATTCTATTCAGTCCACCCCTATACTATGTAATAATTAACTTCATTATTAAACATAGAATACCAACATCCCCTTCAACCATGTTTACCTGAATTGCTTTGAAATTCGCTGACCACTTTGGAGGTCACCCCACCACAATGAATGAGGAGTAGATGCAGGGAGGCCGCTACTGTAAGATTAAACATAAGGTGCTCAACACAGCCCTTTTGTAGCCCAGCACGCCCAAGGGATTATCCCTTCGGGCTGCTCTGCACGCTCACCAACCTGCCGGGACATAGAGAGCGTTCCAGAATCCTTAGTACAAACTGTTCCGCAGCCACTAACGGTTAGTCTCGCGGGGCCAGACCCTTTACCAACCCTGATCCGCTACGCGGGGGAAGGAAAGGGTCTGGGAACATGCAATATAATGACTTGTTCACAGCGCCCCAAAAAAGGGCGCTCCAATTATCAAATTCCAAATGCTTGTGGTTCATTATTAACGGCACCACAGCATCCGGAGACTTAAAATAAAACGCGCGTGTTGATTTCGTGTCGGTACGCTTTGGAAATGGACTTAGAGATAGAATTTGCAGCATCTTCAGCTGCCAGACAGTTGGGTTACGATAGTATGAAGGACAAGCAGATAAAAATTGTGAAAGAATTTGTCAAAGGTATTTAAGATATAAAATAATTTGCTATGTGTTGGATATCGATTTTTTTTCCACTTGATTATATTAAAATAGGTAATGATGTATTTGGAGTTTTACCTACAGGCTATGGTAAAAGCTTATGCTATGGCTGCTTGCCTTTTGTTTTTGACTCCTTACTTCAATTAGAGAAGCATTCTATCATAATTGTTGTTACACCACTAACAGCAATAATGGATGATCAAGTAAAATGTTAAAAGTTTACTATTTCAATTTTGATTTCTTTTTTCTTTATTTTTAAGGTAAACATTTTTTCGATGAGAGGACTTTCAGTTGCAGCTATAAATAGTAGTAGTACTGTAGCAGTGAAACAATCTGTTATGGAGGGAATGTTTCGTCTGGTATTTTTTACTCCGGAATTACTGCTACTTAAGAAAAAGTGGAGATATATGATGCAGAAAGAGACTTATTTAAAGAGATTGAAGGGGTTTGTTATAGATGAGGCTCACACTATAAAAAAATGGTAAGCTGATAGAAATAATTTTTAATTAATATTATATTGATTACTATATTTTCTTAGGGGTGAAACGTTTCGGCACACTCTACTCAGGATTGGGGAAATAAGAAGCATTCTTCCCAGCAATGTCCATATAATGGCACTAACAGCTACTGCCACAAAATGCCTGCAACATGAAGTTGCTGTCATTTTAGGCATGCAAAACCACATTACTGTGGCAGTGTCTCCATGTAAAACAAACATTATGTATGTAGTTTCTATGTTCTCAACTATACAGGATACATTCCAACCCCTGCTGTCAAGATTGAGGGAAGAGCGAATCAATATGCCACGCATTATTATCTACTGCAGACGGCATGAAGAAGCTGCGGATTTGTACCTATTCTTCAGAGATGGACTAGAACATGTATTCACAGAACCCACTGATGCACCTGATCACTCTAAATTTCGTTTGGTAGATATGTTCACCAGTTGCACAGATTCTGAAGTAAAGTCAGATATTGTTTCCTCATTCACTTCACCCAACTCCCCATTACGAATAGTGTGTGCAACTATGGCTTTTGGTTTAGGAGTTGATTGCAGTGATGTTAGAGAAGTGATACATCTAGGAGTACCGGAAGACATTGAATCTTATGTACAAGAAAGTGGCCGTGCTGGGAGAGATGGACTACCTGCACTTGCTCTTTTATTGAAGAAAAAAAGAAATCAACATGCTAATAAAAGCATACTCCAGTACATGAACAATACTGAAAAATGCCGTAAAGACGTACTATTTCAAGACATGGACAGTTATACACATACCAGCACCAGTTCACAGTGTTTATGTTGTGATATTTGTTTAACTAATTGTACTTGTGGTTCATGTAGCACTACTCATTCCGCCTTTACATTCTTGTGATCATTAAATTAAAATTTTAATAGTTTGTTTGGAAAAAAAAGAAACTCAGAGAAAATCTTAAACTGTGATTACAACTTTAAATGTGTTTTGATAAAATCTTTAATTTCATTGACACTCTTGAAATGTAGAGGGTCTCGAGGATTTTTGAAGCTTGTATGCATGCGCCCAGGCATTTCTTTAAACACTGTTTGTAACTGTCTCAAAATTAATTGCATGTCTTTCTCTGCATTTGCTGCTTGATGACCCCCTGAAACATTCGTAACAAAATTATCACTATCAAAATTTGCCAACACTGGGTCAATAACACCAAGAACTTTTGAAGACTTGACAATAGCTTTCTCTGTCTTGTTGGCCCCTAATCCTTGTAGTGAAGTTTTTAACAATCTGTTTAGATGTTCCATATGAAGATCGTTAGGAATATTTCTTCCAGGTAACCCTTGAACATTAACAAAACGGCCCCAAATAAGTTCCGCAGCTAAGCGAGGGGAAAGAGAAAAATCATGCTGAAACAACAGATCCAGGCTTTCTAAAGCATAGTTATTTCGTCTTGAACTATGAAACATGGGTAATAGATACCTCCAACACCTTAGCACTCGCTCACCGTCACCCTCACGTATGCTGTCACTATACTCCAGATAAAAGCAACCCAATGATAAGATGCACTTGGCATGAGCAAATATTTTATCACTATCACAAATTTCGTTGTCAGGAGTGTTATTAAAGTTTAAGTTTATATATTGTTCAGCAATTTTGGCTGAAACTAAGTGTAACATTTTCTTTCTGCTCTCAATCGACTCCATCCACTCATCCTGTAAACAAGGAAACAGAGAGCACGAAGGAATTTCATTAAGATCCACCATGCCAAGCATTTCCATTGCTGCTGCTAATATGTGTGACTTTACTACTAGGACAAAAAAGTCATCGCAGGCATTGAAATTATCCAGGGGTCGTTTGACTACATTTGTCCTCCCGAGTACATTTCGAATCTGATATAGAGTACCACACTCTGCTATGGATTTTTTGCTGAAGTAGTGCCTGAATATTAGCTGCAGAATAAAAATATTAATTAATTAAATTTGACTGTGGAGAACTCTCTTATAACTTCAATAAGTAAAGAGAATGATACTAAATTATCAATAAAACTATGTTTATTAGGTCTGTTTATTTTTCTACAACAATTCCAACCCCTTTATCTCCCAATGCACGGTGTGACATCATTTATCAAATACACTCCCACTACAATATTAACATGCCACTATTCATAAAGTAGCCACCCACCATGTACAATGACATTTAACACTTACTGACCAGCTCTCACCGGGTACACAATTGAAAGCTGGTTAAGTTCTCAGATCAAATGACATGTTTACAAACTTTCATCTAAGGAAGGCGGGGGGGGGGGGGGGGGGGGGGGGGGGGGGGGGGGGGGGTGGAGGGATTTGACATACAAAACACCAAGCTTCCAGGATGTTCTCACAATATAACCCTTAATATTGTTGTTTGGTGTTGTTACGGAAAAAAATAATGCCTCTATTTTACTACAACTTACTCCAAGAAAGTTTGCCTTGGTGTGCCAATCTTCAACAGCAGGGACAAAACCTGTGAACTTTTTTGATGAAGAATTGCTATTTACTCTAATTTTCATAGCTGTCCTAGTCCTGGCAGCTGTCATCTGATCTCCACCAAATATAATTGAATGAAACTTTGCTGTTTCTTTTGTGACCATTTCACCTGTACTGCAACACTTCTTTTCTTGATTAACAATAGAGGGAACATACTGATAGCGGTGCGCAAGTATATCAACCATTTCATCAAGTTTATTTTCATTTTTTAGAACCACACCAAGGGGTACCTATGATAAAAAAAAAAAAAGGAAGTGGCAAGAACAAAAAAAAAAGAATTAATAAAATAATAAAAAAAATTAAAAAACCAATGAAATGTTTGCTCATGAAAGTGCTCAAATATGCCAATTCCCACAAATGCCAATTGTAGTCGTTATAATTAAAGTTATAAAACCTTGCTCAGTCAATAACTTTAAGGTAGAAAGCATTATTTTCCTTTAAAAGTGGCATTTCAAAGTACAGGGACGCTAAATAATTTAAGAAACTAATTAATTTATTACTGTAAAATATCCTCACCTAATTCTAACATTATCATGTACAGGCATAGGAAGTGGGGGGGCGGGGGCTCTGGGGGCTGGAGTCCCCCCCCCCC
>WLWD01000968.1_pt1 | contig 85939 bp, 38 predicted proteins | sample 6712731 | NCBI WGS metagenome assembly WLWD01 (sample SAMN12718690, study PRJNA576275) | sponge metagenome | isolation source: marine sponge | host: Mycale hentscheli | place: New Zealand: South Island, Marlborough, Capsize Point | collected 2014-11-01
GTAGCTGGCTACCTTTTTGGAGGGCAAGTAAGAATCACTAAATTATGTGTCACACCCATTAGTATGTGCAAGTATGTCTAGTAGCTATACAGTTTGATACGTGTGCTTATTTTCGTATGACATAAGTCTTTATGAAGGACTGCACAAGTGCATATTGCTTCTCGGGACTGATTTATCGCCGTATCCCCACATTTTTTTTTTTTTTTACAGGCTGAAACACATGCCGAAAATGATGAAGGAATACTTTTCAAGTTCCATGGTGGACTGTCTGCTGCGTGCTCCATTGCAAGCATTTTCTTTGGCCTTCTCCCTACTATTCTCTTAGTGTCATTGATATTGTCGTAAAACTCATAAAGAACCTTGCCAGAATGTAATTTTGTATTCGAGTTATAAATTTTATTTAGAACAGACAGGTGGAGCAAGTCAGAATATAACTCACGCTAGAGTTTTCTTAGATACATTCTGACAGCTATATTATTTTGGTTCAATTACTTACCAACAGTATCCCAGAAGAAATAATTAAAAGACTCTTTTGGGCTGAAAAATGCTACTGGCATGTAACTATGGTAAAGAGGTGAAAAGTGAAGGGGCTGAGGCCATCACAATTTCAAATATATAAAAGTAGATGCGTGACCCATGTGATATGACCCATGTGATGTGACCCATGTGACGTGACCCATGTGACCCATGTGATGTGACCCGACCCATGCGATATGACCCACGTGATGTGACACATATGATGTGACCCATGTGACGTGACCCATATGATGTGACCCATGTGACGTGACCCATATGATGTGACGCATGTGAAGTAACCCATGTGATGTGACCCGACCCATGTGAACCTGAAGGAACATCTCAGCATAGTTGTTGTTATCAGGCTAAGTAATAATAACAACAACAATAAAAAACACACAAAAAATACATCTCGGGTGAGACCATATAGCATTCATTTAAACCTGTTATATTTTGGTAGTTTTAAACTGTTGCCTTAAATTCAAACACAGTGCACTCTTGCCCCTCAGAAAAATCAACACCAGTGTACATTTACTAAACTTAATTGCTATTCCTAAGGTGTCATGTGCCAAGAAAAAAGGTGATGGACTTAGAGCACCCCATTTCCCCCTGTATAAGTTAGCCACTGCATAGAAAGGATCACCTATTGAATCCCAGACACCATAGAGTAGGAGTTGACAAGAGGTGCAAGAATGCACCGTTACACAAACTTTCACCATTTTTATAATTTACACTTTTCTTAAGCACATAAGATGATTTATCACACATCTCTCATTGAACAACAACAACATCATCATGATAGTGAGGTAGTTTATGTGTGGGTGGGTGGATGGGATTAGGTGGGCGTGGAGTGGCATCAAGTATAAAATAGTGGACGGTCGACAAATTCGCTTATTTTTATATTTTTCTTTTATTATTATTATTATTTTTTTACTAATGGATCTTAAGCAGATCAATATGGCAGGGATGCAGTGTAAGTTAACATTAATGTTCCATAGGAAAAAAAAGTGGTTTAATTATTAACAGGTCAATTTTTATTTATTCACGTCCTGAGCAAGATAAGAAACTGTCCCTAAACAGAGTATTTTTACTTGAGCTATATTCACAGATATCTATTCACAGGTGAAGTAGCTTGTGAGAAAGCAAGTGAACAGACGATCACCACAACGGTACGTCTCTCTGAAAGCACCTTAATGCAGGAACAATACTAATCTACTGTATATTAGGGAGAATCTCCTGCTGTGATTAACAGGCAGCCTGTTGCTGTTGAATCTACACCTAAAGATACAGCTAAACAGGAAAAAGTTGCAACAGCCCTTCACACGTCAGCTTTAATTATCGTTTTTTATATTGTATTAATACCTGGTTGTTGGCTGGGAATACCGTGTGCTATTGCGGGCTACTTTTTTGGAATGAAGGTAGAAGTCATAAAGTTGTGTGTCACACACACAGGCATGTAGCTATTTAATGTGTAACACATGTGACTACACATGTGTCTAATGTTTCTATGACTGAATTATCTCCCCACCGACCATGTAATTTACAGGCTGAAATACATGCTGAAGATGAACATCAAGTACTTCTTAAGATCCATGGCGGACTGTCTGTAGTGTGCTCTATTTCAAGTATTTTCTTTGGTCTTCTTCCCACTATTCTCTTTGTGTCACAGAGCCGGAGCCAGCAAATAAAATGTGGTACGGCTCTAACCATTAAATTAACAGTTTATAACACTTTTATAATAATATGTACAAGCTATCCACAGAGTCTCAGCATTTTAAGAATATCTGGCTGAGGGAACCAATCTTCAAGAACTATAGCAGAAGGAACTTTAGACTTGTGAACATGCTCCTGCTAAACCTGCGAGTTGGAAATTCACAATTACATTTTGGTTTTCATATGGACTTGTCACCATTATATTATTCTGTATGTATCCATGCTGTCTTGCTATCAAACACATTAACTCTTTGAGAATGGGGTTAATTAAGTATAGTTAAGCCTTGCAGAGTTTGACAGAAACAATACAAACTACATTTTTTAAAATTGAGAATAGCTATGAGAAAAGATTTATATACTTTTTATTAATAAATTTGCATATTTGTGTTATGAAAAATTACGGATTAGCTAAGTGGTGAACAAAAAAATTACTTTAAAATGAATCTGTCATTAGTTATATAGTCAGTTGAGTTCCTTTATATAAAATTACCAAACATTCTCTGTCTTATTTCTTTTCCTTGAATAAACTCATTGCCGACACTTAGCATGTCAAGTGAGTCTGTGTATTCTTGATGAATATGCAAAATCATCAAGTTATTGAGACGCTCTTGGCCCATTGTTGATCTCAAAAATGTTTTGACTCGCCTAAAGCAGAGAAAGATCTCTCCGATGCAGCATTAGTAGCAGGCATGACTAACAGGAGTTTAAGTAATTTGAAAACACATGAAAGTGCTACTCTCTGAGGTGGAGACAATTTTGATAGAACCTTGGACACTTGACTTATTGTGATTTCTCTCTCAGCAGATTCTTGAACATAAAGTGAGTGAAAAAGTGGAAGTTGAGTTACTAAATCTTCTTTGCAGAGATCATCTTTGTAGAAAGAATGTACATACTTTAACTCTGATTCGTAAGAATCACCACTGCATGCCTTTAGGACTAAATCTTGAGATTGTTTATAAACTTGATATCCTGGCTGATCAAACCTATTCTTAATTGCTTCAACAATTAAGTCTAAGGCTTCAAAATAGATTTGTCTGTAATGATCTTCAGGACAAGTAGGGTAATCACTAGCTGACAATCCCACCTCAAGATACTGTGGTGCACGTCGTTTTCGAGGCAGACTAGGAGAGCTAACCTGAAAGTGATCTTGATCAAGTAAGATTCGCTTGTAGAATAATTTAAAATTTTCTTCACTGCGCAGTGACAAAAGAACATCTAATGTATGTTTAGCTATCTGTTGCCCATCTGCAGCTGACATAAACTCATGCTGTAAGCTCTTACTGAGATTATCACTGTGGCGTAACAAAAGAGCACCTAAAGATATTCCAAATAAGAAATCGAATGTTAGCATTTGAGTGTTTACGCCAATTATTCTTGCTCTCATTTCACTATTTAGAGATGATTCTAAAGATTCTTCCCATACCCCAAGTATAACTTCAAAATTGTCCAAAATACTTTGTAATGATGAACTACGCACAGTCCAACGAGTTGGACATAACACTCGAAAGCCTGGAGTATCCTGAGCAAGATCAGATTTCAGCTTCTGAAAGATAGCATCTCTCTTGGGTGACTTTTTTTATTAGTTTTGAGATTTCATTTACTGTCTCTAAACTGTGCTTCATCAATTTACACTGCTTAACAACATCTCCGACAGCCAGATTGAGAGCATGGCCATAGCAGTGTGTATATACAGCTCGAGTTTCATCATCGAGAATTTGCTTGGCCACACCATGTTTAGAACCACTCATGTTACTGGCCCCATCATAGCATTGTCCTCGGCACTTGTTTATTGGGAGGCCTAATCGAAGCAAGACATCTTTAATCAAACTCACCAGTGATTGAGATGTGATGGATTCGGTTTTGTAGAGTCCTATATACTCTTCATGAGGCATCAGGCTGTCATCTACCCAACGAATTACAATTGCTACTTGTTCACAATTTGAAACATCCGTTACCTCATCTGCCATGATGGCATAGTATGAAGATTGAAGATTCCTGGAAATTTGACGGAGAATATGCTGTGCCATAATTGAAAGCAGCTCATTTTGAATTTCGTGGGATATAAATTTTAGTTGCTTTTTTGTTAAAAATGTACTCAAATGCAAAGAATGGCCAGAAATAAGCTTGAGTAATTGAATAAAATTGGAATTAGATTCGTCACCACTACCTTGAAGTGGCAAGCCTTGACAAGCCAGATGACGAAGTGACTTCGCAATCAAATAAAACATTCTCTATTCTTCTCTCTCTCTGTTACAGTTTGTTTTGATAGCATTTCGCTAACATCGGTAGTGGTAGCTAAAATTTCATTGGCATGTCTATGAAAATTACAATTTCCATGTTTATTCATAGCCCGTGTGGCATCTTTCCAATTAGTAAAGCCACTAATCAGAAACGCATTTTCTGTAGTACCTTTTAGTTTTAGCTTACCAGACTTCACAGTCCTGCAGCAAGAAAAACAGAAGGCAGCATCCTTTGCCGCATCATAATGCAACCATTTAAATTTCTGGAACCAGGAAGCTTGGAACGTTCTGCGCACAGGCTTAGTATTTCCAAAGGATCTGACAGGAAACTTCCAATCGGTACTCTGGTATGGCTGATCTGGAACATCCATTACCCCAGTTTCTGCAGTCACCCTAGCCTCTGTAACCTTTGAGCACTCAGCCATCTCTGAACAGAAGAGAAATGCAGCTGCTGTACCGTAAGTACGCCCACGCGCAAGTAAAAAATTTGCGTGCCGTAACCCACACATTCCATCTTTTCAATTTTTACTCGGAGAATAGTACGGTGAGACCAAAAAAGTGGTACGGCCATGGCAGTACCAGCCACACCATAGGCGCCGGCCCTGAAAAGCATGTCTAGCTGTCCACTTAGGGATCACACTCAGGACCACTTAAGATTATCTTTATCCGTAGAATGTTTTTGACTCTGCTAATTGTTTCAACCTCGATCTAAATTTATTTATTATGAGCAGGGCATATAGTCAATAGAGAAATTACTATTTAGATATTTAGATTTTAATAAACTTCATATCTACGCTGAGTATGCCATTCCTTTTCTTGTAGTTGAAGTATGATTAGTAGTTAGCACTCTGAAGTCGAAGCATCACCTGTCATGACCAGGAAGTTGTGTATTTGTCTTTTATGGCAAGTTTTGTCATCTTAATGGTTCTCTATAATAGAAAAGAATTACCCGATTAGCCATCAATTTTACTACGCTTTACTATGTGCTAGTTGGCCATGTGCCACACACATGCATATGTGTTTCTGACAATTGACTTAAATGTACTTCCCTGAATGCATTTTCTGGTCAATTGACTTGCTAGCTGAATTATATTTCAATCTTCAATTCATATTGTTTCCAATCTCCTTAACCCCTGAGGAGGATTTCAGCTATATTGACTTTTGAAACTGAGGAAAGCTTCTACTATTATAAAATGTAAATTAAACCTCATTTTATAAATATCTCAAACTTGTTTACTCTACACTCCATATTTCTTCTTGAAAGTCATAAAAGCAGTTACATTTCCTTTTACAATAAATAATAGAGTCACACTCTGCTAGTCACTCACTAAGAAACAAAAAAAATTAAGTAGCTACTTTGAAATATGCATTCACACTAAAAAAAATAACAAAAGTTTAATCTGATAGTCCACGATAAGAGGACATCATATCCACGCTGCTATGATCAAGTAATTCCATAATAGCATTGCTAGCAACTTCCTCAGATGTGTCTTTTTTCATCTTGCAACATTTGTTACCAAAACATCTACCTTGTAATTTCATTTTCAATTTCATTGACAATAGCGTAAAGATATAAACTATTGGCAAGTAAGCTAAGAGAATTTGTAAACTAGCAAGCACATTTATGGTTTTGGTGTAATCAACTTCCACCAAACTCAAATGATAGTTAAAACTTGTGATTGTATTCAATATAGCCAACAATGCCAAAATAGCTATGTCTACCTGGTTGTGCCAGCGGTCCTTGTGGGGCTGAATGATTCCATGAATAGTTACAGCAATCAAAAGACAGACTTCCAGTGAGAAAAAGAATTTAGAGTTGGTATTGCTACCATTGTTGATAGCTAGAGCAGCTAAGCGATATAAAAAAAATAATCCAGCAAAATATCGATGATTATCTCTAAAAGTACTTTGAAAAGAGTCCAAAAATGGTCTAAATTTTTCCAAGAATGTAAAATTGCAAAATTTCCTATATAAAGCCCACTTTTCGAGTTTCAGTATGGCCACTAGTTGGTAACAAGTAGGATACATCAATAGCAACAGCACCGGAAGGCATGCCATTACAAGGGTTATGATAGCCAGAGCAGCAAATGGCTGGTGATCTTTACCAAAATATTTGTATTCTCCATGATAATACACAACTATTTCCTTAGCCTGTCCACCTTTCCCAAATAATGTCACTGGATTAAGTATCTGAAGTGATATGTTAATTGTACGAGCAAAACATATCACCAGAAAACTTGACAGTCCATGAATAATGGAAGGGTTCTTAAAATATTTATTACCAATTCTTTTAACAATGAGGTCTTTTAACCTATAGTTGATGGCAAATACTGTGAGAACAATGAGAATAAATGCATAAAAAATTGTTAAGTAGCTAAATAGTAGCAATTGCATATAATTAGCATTGCGAAATATGCAGAAAGACAACTGTGGAAGCAAGAAGAAGTCCAAGTTAAAAATGCCTAATAGAAATCGTAAAAACATCAGAAGGAAATCAGCAAACGGTGGGAAGGTTATGAAATTACCAGCAGTTACTTCCAATGTATTGAATATCTGAGCATATAACAAGAAACTGCACAAATTTCCTGAAGTCAGGTTCACATCATAGAGAATGATAATGGCAAAGAATACTGTCACTGGAATAATTTCTAGCAGTAAGTAAAACAAAGCCCCGAGATAGCAATAGTTGACATCACCACAATGCGCATTCCCTTGGGTATGATAGAATAACGTAGAACTGTTTATACACAGTGAACACACACGTCCATAACGCCCAAAATTACACAAATTCAGATCGGACTTACTCAGAGGCAATTGGAATTCAGATTTACTAGATACATTGCAGAAACTGAAAGGGCAATTACTGGTACGAAACGAATCGCTGCTACTATTGATGTAACCTGCCCAGTATCCTTGAATAATTATGGCTTGGAATGTAGATAAATTGCATTTTTTAATACCTGCAAAAACCTTGTCAGCTGTATTTGCCGAGCATTCACATTTTCTATTGTCTAGAACATATCCTGGGGGACAATCTTCCAGCTTAATGACCAATGATAGTTGGTAGTCTGGTCTGTAATTAATAAGGATGCTGAGTGTCGCAGTACTGCTTGGTTCCCCGATAAACTTGATTATACCATTAGACACAAATTCATAGGCTGGATCTAGATCAATATCAGCCGATTTACCACTTAAAGAGGCGTGAAAAGTAACTTGGGTTACGATAGTATTTGTATCATCTTCTACTTCAATATTCAAATTAGTCTCCTTCCCAGGAATGTAAGCAGTAGGAACATCACTCACATTTGTGTAATGGCTAGCAAGTGTGGAAACCTCATTCACCTTATAATCCTTAAAATATATATTGGCAATATCTTTCAAGGTGTCTTCGACTGATTTGTCATTCGTTGGACTTCTGCAAGGAGACAAGGAGTATAAGAATATAGAATGCCCTCTCTGTTGATGTGGGCTTGCTCTATTTTCATTCTTTATGCTATTATTTTTGAATTCGACTCTAACAAGTTTGTCATAAATACCTTTCCCAACATATCGTATGAAGCATCGATAAATTCCAGTCTCAGAAGGATCATTGTAAGTCTCATGGTATAAAGCACCTCCATAGAGTTGAGCAACATTGCTATCGAAGGTAAGATAGGAATGATCGTTTAAATGAATAGCTGAATTTCTTAGCATTGCCATGCTACCTCCATAGTATCCCTCATTACTTGTAAACGTGGCATTGCACTGACTGAATGTTGCAGTGCTAGAGACTAAAAAGAGTGCAGATCCATTATTTCTTGAAAATGTCACAATACCGCTAAAGTTAATATTCAACTCATTTGAATAAATTGCACCTTTTCCAAAAATACTAATATTGTTCTCAATATCAGGGTGAGAATGAACAATGTTATTTTCAAAATAACAGTTGGAAAAAAAGGGTTTTAGAAATGAACCACTAAGAAGGAAGGAGTTGGAACTGGTCGGTGCCAGGTACACTGCTGATCCCAAAGTTGCTTGATTGTCAATCAAATTGCAATACTCGAATGAGATAAAATTGTGAGGTTCACAGCTGCCATAATCTAGAGAGGAAGCCAAGAATATGGCACCACCATGATCAGCCATATTATTAGTGAAGTTACAGTTTATAAACTGGATACTATTCATAGTCATATTCTCTTTAAGCTGAATGTACTGTATACTTACTCCTCCTCCATTTTCTTTAGCAAAGTTACTGTTAAAGACAGAATTTTTGACGATAATGGAGTTGTTCTGAATGAAATCCATTATCGTGAGATTTATCCCAGCTCCAGATTGAGCAACGTTAAATTCAAAATTGCACAAAGTCACTTCAAGATTTAAGTTTCGTGTTATGTTACGAATAATAACACTTAATCCTCTGCCCATTTGAGAGGTTTTAATATAATTTCCATCAAATGTGTCCTCAACTGAATTTGTGAATGTGCAATTCTGAAATTTGTAATTTGGTCCATCCACAGACAAAGCCTCAATAAGGACTTTACTGACATGACTGATACTCTCCAGTCTATGATGCTGTATGAACTGTGTACTGTCTATTGTTATGGCCTGAGATACCTCCAACAAATAAAGACTTGATCCAAAACTGTTTTGGACTGTTACGTTATAAATATACACAGTATCTGAGAATTGTATTGTAATTGCTGCCTTCATCGCATAAAATTGGTTGCAATTACTAAATATGATATTGGTTATATTGACATTTGCCACACGAGTGAAAGTGATACCAAAATTTCTATGACAGTTGATATGCACACTTTGACCAGTATTGCCATTCAAAGCTACTAATGATTTATTTTCAAATAATAATGCTTCCAATAAAATATACTCGGTTTGGTTGAACTTAATTTCAACTTTGTCAGACTTACATTCATTGATCCTCCTACCCACAAATTTGTCCGAAATGAAACAGTCCACAAGCTTGTCCCCCAAAGTGCTATTCTGAGCACACCACACTTTAATAGAACTCGATAAATATAATACAACCACTAATTGAACTATCGCAATTCTTCCAGATGAATCCATCTTCAAACCTGTACTATGTCTTGATCAACAAAGTAGCTATACCTTATGTATTTTCTGAATTTGGGACTACTAATGAATTCATGAGAGAATAATATTTATTTTGAAAGGATATCTTAGTCAATGAGATAGTATCAACAACAAGGAGTAAAAGTGAACCAATAGGACTTAACCTCAGAACATTTTGGACTAATGACAGAACTTGTTAACACAATACAATTGTTATGTTTCATACACACAGTATATTACAAGCTCTGGTAGGGAGGTCTTGGAATAGCACGTGATAGAAGTTAGATAATGTTTAAAATACTTGCCAAATAAGAAGCTAAAGAAATATCCTAAGCTTTCATGTTGTAATTTATGCTAAGGAAACATTTGAACGGCGTAATCTGTATCCAATCATGACGGGGGGTTCAACATTATTAAGCTGTTCAGGTCCTGGATTGTCACTTGTACTACATGCTAAGAACAATGAGCACTTCCTCTCTTACATTCTGAGTTAATATTATCATCTATAAAAAAAACATTCTTGATCTTATTCATTCCTATATTCCATTCTACACTTTACCTCATATAAAGCCACTCTATACTACTTTGATTCTGCACCTTAGACTACATCAGTTTGTGAAAGCAAACCTAGATTCTTCCTCCTTGCTGTACATAGTTACATTTATCTTTGTTCCCTCACTAGTAGAGAGCTCTGCCTATTATTAGGTCGTTCAAATAGATAGTGATAGTTGGCTGCTTGGAGTGCAAATCAATGGAGAATTCCCTAGAAATACAGCAATACTGGTTTTTGGAACAATCACAAGATAAGAATATTGTTAAGGATTCGTATGATAGATGGATGTGTTTTAGATTCATGACGCTCAGGTCTATCAAGCACTTTAATTGGAAAAACATTTACATAAAACTCCTACCAATAAGAAGCTTATCGTCAGTCAAGAGTTTGACAGCTATGATAAAAGTCAGTGGTTGCCTAAGTTTAGCCTCATGTTTGTCAAGGAAAGTGACCATTTGCATTACTCACTAAAACTAAATCAAGTGACGTAATTACAGATACATGAAAGATTGAAAACCAATTTTACATGCTTAATAGCTCCCATAATGTGTTGATGATACAGACTCAATATCAAGAAATTTCTCCTTTAGTGACACTATATGCTGAAGGGTTTTGGCATCAATCTCATGTAGTTTCTTTAGTACTATAGATTTTCTTGCTAAGAGATTTTAGCAATTAGGTTTCCATGATTCAAGCTCAGCTTCATTGATTGCAAGAATAGTTTATGGTTTCGTTATTTCACGTAATGATCCCATGATCTCTCCCTGGACAGTGTCTACTTCAAGTTTGCCACTGGTAAGAAGAAACTTAGTGCAAGTACTAGAATTGGTAAGCAAATTCAAGACCGACATCACGGGGGGTTCATTGACATTGCTGACTGAAAATGCGAGGTTTTCAATTTTTTGAAAATTTCAAAATAATCAGCTTCCCTAAAGTAAATCGTAGGTGAGCTGCTCAAAATGTTACTCTTCAGTCCTTAAATAAGAATCAATAGTTTGCTACTTGTAATCAATTGTTGGGTGTGGTCAGCGTTGTACTCATACATAGTGATGAGTGTGGTCTTGGTCAAGGATGACATTTTCAGAAACCTGGAGTCTGTGTTCAGTGGATGTGTTGTTGACACTGTGGATGTGAAGACTGTATATAGGCCATTCTAACTGCATGAACCCCTCCCTCCCTATTCATGATAAAAAAAACTTTGGGATAGAAATGGATTAGGGAATGAAAGTTATATAATCACACGAAAGACTTATGCTTTCACTTTTCATGTAAATAAAAAGAATATTTTAATACCTTCACACATTATATAGTATATATTATAAACCAAAGTGATCTACAGCAGCTAAAAGCACACAAAATACTAAATATACCTGTTTGTTTTTAACTGTAAAATAATTAAAATTCCAAGTCCACACGAACTAGCTGAATCCATTATTTCATGTGCGTTGAATTATTCAATGAAGAGGCAAATTCTGAGTAGTCAAAAGTTTCTCCTACATCTCGATCTGTTCCTAAGTCATCCAAACTTATGCGACCATTACCATTTGGTGTAATTCTTTTTGAAAACTTCCTTTTGATGAAGTCATGTGAGGAGATAATAATGTATCCACAGAGGTATAACATCGGGCAGCAAACCAGGAAAAATATAAAGTAAGAAGAAATGTTTACCACTGATTGATGTTGATTTCCTTGCCGACTGTATACATGATTTAAAAACAATAGAGAATTGACGACAGCCAGGATACTGAATATGAAAGTGTCAATAACATTGTGCTTTCTTTTTGCATATGGCCAGCATACTGTGTGGATAGTCATCATCAGAACTAGTTCTATTTGGAGCACAACAAATGTCTGAGAAATTCTTGGAACAAACGTAGCCAGTAGCAGCACAACTCTGTATCCGAAGTACAAACCAGAAAAAAATCTAAACTCGTCCTTAAAAGGGCCTTGGAATGCATCAAGAAACGGTTTTAGCTTTATAAGCAATCTTTCTAACCATATAATAGGTGTTAGTTTGTCCAGTTTCATAACAGCAAACAGCTTAAAACACAGTGGATACACTAATAAAAGGAGTGGTGGAATAATGCTGATGAAGATGAGGAAGACAATGGCGAATGTTGCATATGGAGCATGTTTATTGCTAAATCGATCGATATTCCCTTGATAAAACACAACCGATCTAAAATCAGTATTATTCAATAATGACAGATTAGTATAACGCAGTATGTCAAATGATGTTTTTGTACACTGCATATAGACCATTAGCAAAAACGTAGAAAAACCGTGGGTGACTGACGAACCCTTGGTATATTGCAACATTTTGTTAAGAGCAGTGAATTTGTTCAAAAATACTACTGAAGCAAATACTAGAATAAAGGCTGAAATTACTGTCACAAACTTGACAGCTAGCATATCAAGGGCAGTAGCTCCTTTCCACAAGCAAAATGACAGGGGATCTATTGCAAAAAAATCCAGATTGAACAACTTGTACAATATTTGAATTGCCATTATTAGATAATAAGAATATTTTTGATAGTAAACGAAACTGTGGCTAACATTTAACAATGTGTCTATAACTTGAGCAAAAAGTAGAAACCCATTTAGGTATCCAGAAGTAAAGCTGACCTTAAATGATATGACTATGAAGAAAAGTAGCATGAGTGGAAATATTTCAGAGATGATATAAAGAAGCCAGCCATACGAGCATGTTGTATTGCTGTCGCATTTGAAATTAAAACTGTGAAAATGTGCTGTGTAGTTGGATTTACATTTCCCACACAATCTCCCAGTCCTTCTACTGCCATTACAAATTATGGTATCAAGATTTTCTAAACTTGAAGGCAACACGTGTGTTCTATTCTCTTCTTGTCCTTCAAAGCAATAACCGATCGGGCAATAACCAAATATGAGATCTTCACTGGATTTAAGCAGACCTATCCAGTATCCATGCACCAAACTTGAAGAATGGTGCTTAACATCACAAAAAAACAAGAAGGATAAAGAGCGACCTTGTTCTTTGTAGCAAATACACTTATTTTCTTTGTAGCTGTACATAAAAAATGGAGGGCAAGCTTTCAATTTTACTTCGAAAGTAATAGCAGCTTCTCTGAAGTCAACATTTGTTACTGTCAAGTACCCTTTACTTCCAGGCTTCCCATTGATTACTGCAGTTTTAACTGAAGTGTATACACTGCTAGCATCAACTGTAATGTTCCCTGAGGATGTGATGTGATAAATAGCCTGAACTTCCTCATTCAAGTCATCGGTGTTGTTGAAATTGAGGATCAATTTATCTCCAGGAAATGTATCCAGTTCCTGACTTTGATTAGTAAACATACATCCAGGCCGCGTTGCTATTGCAGCTGAAGTGTCTTCATTGAAGTAAAATTTGCCAATGCAACCAAAGGGCAAGTTATCAACATAACTGTCTGAGAACACTTTGCAATATCTTTGGCAAGATTTCAGAGTAGTTGTAAAAATAGAATTACCATCTCGGAAATCGTTAGAATTTCCAGCTATATTTTGGGAAAAATTAAAAACAACTGTATCTGCTTTAACTGTTGGGTCTGATGGTGCATGCTGAATGAAGCAAGAATGAGAAAAGGTATAGTCGTGCTTGTTTATAGACTTGTGATAAATAGCTCCACCTCTAGAAGAGGCACTATTGCTGAACATATTAATGGTAACATTGGAATTCACTTGAATAGCTGAAAATCCTATAAGAGCTATAGCTGCACCATATATTCCTTTATTATCTTTAAATAGAGCTACAGTATTCTCATGAAACAATAAAATACTAGAGGTTGCATAAATGGCAGAGTTAAAGTTAGACAAGAAGGTCACAGAATCTTTGAAGTCTACCTTAATTCCAGTGACTAAAAACGTCCCTTTGCCATATGCACTCTGATTACATTTAGTGCATGTACTGGATGGATCACTGCCTTCCGTACGAATAGAGTTATAACAAAAGAAAACATTGCTGAAAGTTATTCTAATGAGACTCTTTTGTGTGGGTGTATTGATAAATCTTGGGGATAAGTCGACAGCGATTCCATAGAAAGCTTCATTCTGATACCAAGAACTATTGCTAAAAATTATACTATTACTATTGCTGTTTACAAACTCATCAGTGAAGATGGCGGTACCACCTCCAAATTGTGCTTTGTTTCCATTGAACTCACAGCTTGAACAAATGAACCTATTATTGCCTTCACTTCTTGATGATGTGTAGCTTTTGAATCCTATGTCCAGTCCTCCACCACCTCTCTGAGCAACGTTGTTGATAAATTTCGTGTTTGAAATTTCAATACTGGCTATCCAGGCTGATGCACAGTACAGTACATACATACCAGACCCCCAATTTGCACGATTATTCTTGAAAATGCTATCATCAATTATAATTTGTACCTCCTGAACTGAAGTAGTTCTCCTCAAAAATATACCTAAACCTCCTCCTCTGCTTGGAAACAAAAGGGTTTCATTACATAAGTGCCCATAGTCTTCTTCTGCACCAGCTGAATTGCTTTCAAATGTACAATTTTTGATAAGTACATTAAATTTTGTATCATTGAAGTAGTCATTTAACACAATACGCATTCCTTCACCTCCTTTTTCCTCACTATTTACAAAACTGCCGGAAAAAATGCTATGCATGAAATTACCTTCAGAATTTGCTAGAATTACTCCTGAACCGTGGGAGTTGACTACTCGTGTGCCAGAAAATGTAATATTGAAACTGTGGAATATAAACACAGCTATCTTCAAATCAACCGTCCTTTCTGAATAGTCACTTATATAAACTTTGGGCACGTAAGTACCACAGTGGGAAAATTCCACTTGGTAAAACTGTATTAAATCAGAGTGCATTATATTCACACCACCATTGCCAGTGCAATTAAAAACTGAGACACTCTGTACACCCAAAATGGTGACATTACTAACATTGACTAATGATATGACAAAGTCCAAAGAATATTTCTCCTGACAAGCAAGTAATATAGTGTTGCTTGTAATTGTTGTCAACGGACCAGGACCACGAGAACAAGTTTGACTTTCACTACTAAAACATTCGTTATTGATATCTATTGTAGTATCATTGTCTACAACACAAAAATCATAGTTGCCAAATTCTAAAGAATGGCTGATTTTACCAATAATTATCACGATTATCCAAAGAAGATTCATATTCAGAAAGCTAGCTGCGATAAAGTTTTAGGGAGTAATGTTGACTTCTACTTTTTATAGATTTTAATTGTTTTCCCCATGGCTTAGACATGCATTAAATGTTATTAATAGCAGATTCTTTTGTCCTTTGGCCACTAGAGAAAACATTTAAGCATAAACCATACACAAAGGCTTTCACATCTACTTTAATTATTTTTGTTGTGGATCTCATTTATTTCCCTTTATAAACTTTCACTGTATACAATTATGTTAGCAAAGAAGTTGGAAATATTTTTGATACTATAATAATCGAGCAGTTAATTACAGTATATATGAAACATTATAAAATTCAAAGTTATTCAGCTGCTGTTTCTAAATGCACAACAAAATTAAAAAAAAACACCAACACCCCCATTCCAAACACTTACCTGAGATCTACACAATGATATTAGACAAAGCACTAGGTTTTAATAAATGTGTAACACAGAGATCTTAGCTAAAATAAGTATAGCCATGACTTAGTAGCTATAGACACAATAAATGTCAGTCTTTACGTTGCTAAGAGCAGAGTAAAAAAAACGTGCAAGATCAAAGACATCAACAATAGATCAATGTAGCACTTTCGGTGCTAGAATTGAGTGAAACTGACGTCGCCGTTTTTCTTGGGCATTCTTTTGTATAATAGCCAGCAAGTCACATCAAGAGGACTTCCTCAAATTGATAATAATATATTAATAAAACAGCAAATACATGAATGGATTGAGAGATACCAATCCAGCCATTCTATAGCCAGCACTGCATCCAGGAATAGATTCTAGTCATTTTATTCATCAATCTAGCGATCCCATTTCATAGACATGAAAGACAACACAAGTTAGTTGAACTGTAGTGTATCTTTATTTAAGTAACATCTTATATAGATGGTGTGCCAAATTAATATAATTATATTCAATTTATATACATTGCGCAAAAAGTATCACACTAGTTGGTACTCTACTTAACTATCACAAATATTATGGTTAGTATAACTACAGGAAATTATTGCCCTATTTAAATGTCCTGATGAAAAATTTTCCCTCTATCTGGGGTTGCTGTGACAGTTGGCACTAAGTGAACTGAACTCATTTATCTGCTAATTTTGCTCTCTTTTCTGTTTGTCTATCAAACTAGAAAACAAAGGTATGATGAGTTAATGAGAATTTTTTTTGTTTGACTTCATAACAAGTGAATTGACCTCAGGTCAAACAGCCTCAGCATGCAATAAAAGCAATCTAACTTTAGCTATGCAACCTTGATACAAGTAACACGGTTCAAAATTACAACATGATAAAAAAAATTCTCGGCCTTATTGCTGAAGCTCTCATTTAATTCCAGAATCTCATATGATTATAAAATGGTATCTAATAAGTGACTCCAGAATCTACAGACAACTAGATATATTGTAATTACACTAGCTATTTAAGGAAATAATTGTTCACATATTTAAAGTTTTTATTTATCTATTTAAGTTACAACTAAGACGTTGCACAATCAGTGGTGCTTTTATAATACTATTTTAAATGAATTACAGAATTATATGAACATCGTCCTTCATAAATGTGTGAATAAACACAAGTTCTAATATATATTTATTAAATAGCTAACATGATTAAAAAAAAAAAGGAACAGGTTTATGATAAGTATTTTTTAAATGTATGAAGAATATCAGCAGAATATTTAGCCTGCACAAAAAGAAACTCTTATGATTACTAAAAAAGTTTGTTTAAATTATAAACTTACTGTGTGCTTTGATTTAAGAATTCTTTCAACCTTTCGTCGAAATTCATCATTCTTTAATTTTTCATCATCAGATAACTATACAACAATTAACATAATGAAATTACTTGCTTCAAATACCAAATTAAATTGACTCAGAATAGTTTCAATTTGAACTCACCACATTATCAACTGATTCGTCATCATCAAAAAATGCATGCAGCTCCAGCTCAGAAAGATTTAAAGCAGTTCTCGCAATTTCCCGAACTCGTCCAGCCAATGCATCAGTTTCTTTTTCATGCGTATAAAATGATTCACTTGCTTTGAGCTTACTTTCTGTGGATGCTTCAACCACCACATTAGCAATATCCTACACACAATATAATATATACGAGTTCTTTAAAATAGCTACAAATATAAATGACCTACTATCACAAGTGTTTCTAATGTCTTGTTGATTTCTTGGATTGATTGACATGACCTATGTAGTTCAGAGGTTTTCTTCAGAAAAGATTGTTCCTGAATCTTTATAGAGTGTGACAGTTCCTCTTTGGATTGGTCAAGTAGTTTCTTTACTCTGTTGTGAGCCAAGTGCTGAGCTTGAAGTTTTTCTACCTATAGATATAGCAAATACTGAATTAACTTATTGACAAAATTGATGAAATTGACAAAATTGATGAAATAACCTCTCTCTTTGAAGTTTCAAAAGATTCAACAATGTGCTTTCTTTCTTGTTCTGCCTTAATCAGCTGATTTCGTAGTGACTTTATCTAAAAAAGAAAATGTATACATTGTAATTAGACAAGCTATAACTTCGCTCATAATATGAAAACTTATCCTGTTAAAATATATAAAAAGCAAAATATGCATGCCAATGCCAACAAAGCCACCTCAGATGTCTTCAAAATTATTTTTTCATGGAAATATTAGCAATATACATAGTCACACTAGTGTACACCAACAATAACTTCCACACCAATGCACATTATACCAAAGGAACATATATTATATATATTTATAGCTATAGTATGTCCAAGTTGAGTTGGCCAGAAAAAAGCTTGAATAACTTTCGAACGGAAGCAGCTAGCATCTGGGATTTGCACCATTGGAAAGTTCGGCGCAAAGCAGTTAAAATATTCCCACAACGAGCTATAAAAGTTCCGGGAAAGTATAGTTTTGAAAAACCTATACAAAAGTCTATGGGAGTAAAAAAAACCCAACAATACAGCTTTCTCGCTCAAAACGCGCTCTAATTTAGTCACGCGCTTACCGCAGTCGAACCACGTGAAATTTTGTTTTCTCCGCTTTAAAGGCATGATGATAACTTTGGATAGCTTGAACTTTGGATAGCTTCGAAATACATTCAAGTATAGCGGTTTCTTTTGGTAGTATTCTATTAAGGCTTAGCTATTACGGTAGCTAATTCAGTTTTCTAGAGGTTGTCAGTATAAATTAAGCTCTTTTTTTTTTTTACTACTCTCCTCTTTTTATTTTTAGGGGGTGTGGCAGGGGATGGCAGGCTGGAATACTTTTATGCAGTTGTTAGTGAGTAATGGTTTTGAAAGGACTACTCCCTTTAATCATCATTCATCATTCTATATAATGTATATTGCTTCATTGAAAAGCTATTTTTTATATAATAAATAATTTTTTATAATAATGTTTTCCATATCAAAACTTCTGTCAAATATGCTGTACAAAAAATTACAAGCCTTTTGTAGCTGCACCAACCACAGAAATGTACTGTTGTCAATTGCAAGTCAGACCAAATATAGATAATTTATATGGCTTTTTTTCAATTCTTTCTTATTAGGTCTCAAAACATCAATCAATACGGTTAGATTCTTGCTTTTTACCTTCTATTCTTGCCTATGATACCCAGCACATTTGGAGCAAATCCACTACATCGCCGCCGCATTTTATCGTTTTAGTCGAGTTCTCCGAATTTAGCCTAATAGAATTTGTATTGCAAGTTTCCGACTCAGCAAACAACTTGCAAAAAATCTTTTACTGCAATGGGAAAATCCCTTCATTACGGGAAGCATTAAATAGAGGTGGTTTTTAGCTGCACATTGATATAATAGTTATCCGTTGAATTGGACCCTAACCACCGCACTTTGGCAAAATCGCTAGCTATGTAAGGGAAAGCTGTGAACCTGTGTGGAATGACTCTGACATACAATATCAACAAGTAAGTTAAAGCTAAGTGGCATGATTGTTAAAGTTAAGCCTAAAAAAAGGCAATATATTAGGTTGGGTATAAGACTAGGTGAGTACCAATGTAAACTAGAACAACAGCAGTCTCTATACTGTCTACACTCAATTACAAATGTTTGAGAAAAGCTTAGTATTACAATTATTAGTAAGATGATTAAATTATTGTTGTAGCTATTTTCTTTGGAGTATCTCTCATCCTGGCAAGACTGGAGTAGCTACCGTCTTTTGATTTATCCCAAGACAAGGATGCTATTGTTGTCAAGTCTAACGAATTAAAACTATGAACGAGTTATTATGAAACTATTTAATCATTATTCAATACTTATTGAAGTGACTGGCGACATTCGGGCAACAGTAAAAACTAAGTTATGGAGGATGGGAAAGTTGTATTCAAGCTATGGGGGAGCCAAGCGTAAGCAACAGCTGTTGAAATGGCCGAGCACTTCATGGAAATTTGAAGTCAGTGAGGTGAAAGTAAATCATCAGCTCATAAACAGAAAAAGAAAACTGGAAAGCCAGTTGGAAGAAGAAAATAACAAGAGAAGGAGACTTGAGAGTGAATTGAAGAATCTGAAAAAAAAGTACAAAGGAACAGGTAACAGTTATTGCTCGACTGAAAACTGGACGATTGGAGAAAAGCAAAGGATCTTCATTACGACCATGGAATGAATGTAGTAGGCAGCAGCAGTATAACAGAAAGAAAAATATAGCCAATGGAGTTAAGGCTGCTTTAAGTTTTTGTAGTGACAAGGGATTCGAGCCGTGTTCAATCGAAATTCTAAATGTTGACACAGGGAATCATGAAATGCTACAAATTAAGAATGCAATGTTTTAACACAACAATGACAATTCTGTAAAATCAGTTGGTGGTGAATTTCATTCCAGTCTTTATATAAAGGATAAATTTTGTATATCAGATGAAGCATTTCATGAAACATGTATGCTTCCCAGCCTTCCCAAGTCAGGTCAAGTGAAAAGGCTAGCACATGAAATGAATTCAAAATATGAAATACTTAACACACCGAATGGGACCATTGGAGTTCAGCAGTCACTGAAAAGTCGCATAGAAATTCGAATGCCTAAGAGTTGGTCACAATCGTCGCACTTGTAACTAAAGTAGTTTGCATCAAATCATTATTACACACATTATTGGTCACTCACATAGTTTGTATTCATGTTTTACAAAATAAAATCAATTTACACATAAAATAACTAATCAAAATATTTGCTTCACTCCATGATTTGATTCTGCTTTCTTTAAAGGTGGTAGATATATATCCTTCTCTGTGTATTCCAGGTAACTATGTCTGACTTTCTTTCTTAATCTTGAGGACATTCTGCAACTTCAAAAACATTTATAAAGAGCACACCTACTTAATGATATTCATCAGCTGTATTTACTGGGAGCACCTCAGCCAAACTACAAGCTAGTTGCAAAAGCAGCTGCTGCATGACTATTGTACCTATTTGACATTTTGCCTAGAATCGTTTTGATATGTTTATCAATCATGGATACAAAAGTGTTAGTATTCGTTTTGGGCACTGTTCAAGAAAGGGCAAGTATTTACTCACAAGCCATCTACCAGTAGTAGTAACCAGTTGGCTGTTTCATTACCCAAACTTGAGTGCACAAAATGGAGCAAGGTCAAAGTTCAATCAAGTTAATCTGAGTCATCTGAAGATGTGTCAGCCTTAGAGTCTAAGTCCGCTTCAGAGTCCCCTTCTGTAGATATAATGAACTCTTCCACAAGCTCCTGTTGCAGTCCATCGACCTCCCAATAGTGGTTTTCAACTTTTTGTTGGACGTGAGTGATTAGAGATTTCCATCGATCAGGAGTAACCACAGTGAAAGCTGTATGAGTTAATCTCTCTACTTCAGTTAGTGTGAACTTAATGTTGTTTTTCCTGATGTAATTCTTCATTTGAGCCCATGCCATTTCAATAGGGTTAAGTTCAAAATGGGCAACAGGGAGGCGAACAACTTCATGGCCGGCAGATTTAGCCACTTGATCGACTGCATATTCTGGATGAATAGGTCAATGACTTTTGACAATCTCCCAAATCTTCTTTTCGAGATATTTTTGAGGATAGACTATTTCTTTCTGTTTGAGCCATGCGACCATATTCTTCTTTGTCCAACTCTTCACAGGATATGGTTCACTTCAACGGCTGTGATATGAAGCTTTGTCCATAACAATGATACTGTTACGGGGAAAGTTTGGTAGTAGTTATTCTCCCACCAACGCTCAAAGCGATTGGACGTCATCTCATCATGATAGTAACCTACATAGTACATGTGCAACACACGTACAGTGTGGGAATTAGAATATCAATAATTCACGTAATACATATAAACAATAATACAATTCATTAAATAAGTATTAGGTTTCCCTCGTGCAATGTACCTGTACTCTTTCCGGATTTGAACACTAGAGCACAGTTTGGTACCCACCCATTTTCTGATCCAGCATGTAATCGAGAACCTATACACACAGCATATACACGTATAGTAACATGTTTTACAGTACTCATCATGTTTAAAACTGCATACCTTTACCAGAAGGACGATGAACACCACCAACAGTACCACCAGTCAGTGTCTTTTTCCACCCATGCCTTATCTTTCCCATTGTGTGCAATTTGCCCAGGTTTCATCTAAGTAGACGACATGCCGTTTCTCTTCTCTTCTCTCGTTCATCTTAAATAAGCATGTCTTTGCTCAATAACTTTAGGCTGCTCATAGTAATGTCTGAAATTCAAAGTGTAGAACATATTCAAAGCACTTGCATAATACTTTGTTAATTAGTGGCAAAACGAATTGAATGTAATTTGAATAAATGATGAAATATGAATGTGAATGAAATTTAATGCTTTACAGGTGGATGTACACTTAATAATGCCCCCCCTCCTACTCCAAAGAAGTGTAATATGAATAATGAAATCCACAGTTTTTTCCCCAGAGGAGATAAATAATTAGTAAAAAAAAATTATCAGTACCATTTTATTACCTTTTGTCATTGATTTTCTTGTATTTAAATCCCATATCATTCAATAGACTTGCTAGTGATGACCGCCCACCATGAAATAATTCGCCTTCTTGAAGAATTTCAAGAATAACGTTAAGAGTGAAATGCTGTTTTTGTTCATACAGATGATGAATTTTACGACGTATAGCATCTCTATCAAAATCGTCCACTACGATTCTCTGCCTGGACTGATCATAGCGCTTTTGGGGGGACTCAAAAGTTGTAGTAGGAATGGTCATCTTGTCAGATACTATGCGACACACGGTGCGCATACGGGTATGTCTGGAATAAAATGGAAAATATTACAAAATTAACCAGAATAGAAGACAAAAAAAAACACCTTGGCATTAAGCACACTCTGTCCTTTCGTTTTTGACTTGATATAGCTGTAGAACTATAGCTAAGCTATAGCTATCTGTAAAACTTTACTTACTGGTGGCTTCTGAGGTTCTCTTTAAAGCAGAATGAGAAGTAGCATATCTTTTCTTGGTCTTGAGATCCATCTTCTACCTGTAGACACTGGCCACAACCTCCTTCGTCTCGTTCCTCAGTCGCTTCCCTCTAGGCATACCTACAAAACAAAAACACTACGCAAAAAAAAGGAGGGAAAAATACTACAATACAACGGTAAAAATAGCAATGAACAGTATAGCGAATGTACAATAAAACTTCAGAGAACTCACAACTTGATGCAGCAGAACTGAAAAGATCAGCAAAACTCTACGCGCAGCTTGCCGCTGCTTTTCCGCACACCACGTTTGGTGTGCACGCGCGGTAGTGTCCTAGTTACAGTCATGTGACTTAATTATATCCAGTTTGAGCTAAGTGCATTCCTGTTTTACCGTGCATTTGGCCGTGCCAACTCAACTTGGACATACTATAATACCCTTTAGTTGCTCCATTTCAAATATCTTTTAGTAATGACTAACTATAAAGACAATATAAGGCTTTAAAGTGGGGTGTCCAGGCAGCGCCTCCTATTTAACACCAAAGCTGAGTTATCCAAACACCCCATTTTTAAGTGTATAATTACTGTTAACCTCAATTTTTCATGAATTGGTATAGCACATCACATAATAAATATCACCTTTAATTTATCTTGTTCAGCCATTGCATTCATAGAATCCAGCTCCTTCACTAATTTAGCCTAAGTAAAAATAAATGAATTAATAAATAAATTACAAGCTAACTCAACCACAAATTTACCTTTTCTTTTTCCTTAATTAGTGCTACATTTGTAGCTTCCACTTCTTTTTGATGTTGAGAATCTAGTAACAATCTTTTACGCTTTAAGTCTTGTTCCATTCTTGTGCATCTGAAGATTAAAAAAAATACTTTAACTAAAATCTGTGGCTAGCTTAGTGGGTTTGTATGAAGTAATTAAATCTCTCGCTCTGCTCTCGCTCTGATGTATAACATAACCAAAAGTGTGAGTCCCTTTTTGTGACTAATATTTTAGGTTAGGGGTTGAAATTTTATAGAACTACAAAACTAACAAAGCATCATTAAAGGTGCTAACTCTCAGCGCTTTTATACACTAGTTAGCCATTACAACATCATCTCAGACTAAAAAAATGCTTTATTGGCTATTATAATCAGAATCAATATAGCTCCAGTAATGAACACGGTAAATGTAAATGCTGTCTTATTAAGAGTAGGAGCTAAACAGGCCAGAGACACTCACTGGTATATAATTTTCACATGAATGCCAATTCAAGCACTCTAACTTCCCAGCACAAAGCAAAACTACAGTGGGAAGCAAGAAATTATTTGCTCATGTGAACACGATGTGACAATAGGGGGGCATTACCCACAAAAGCTAGTACCGATGCAGAGCTAATCTAAAATAAATCAGCCCAACATTTTAAAAAAAGTAGCACAATAAAAGGTTTTTAATCATCATTCTGTACCTAAATCAACTGTTATTGTTAGTAATCTCCAAAATCACAGTCTGACAGAAACGGACAGGACCACTAGCATAACCCTCTTGTGCATGCGCACTGAGGGTTAATAAGCTAGAATTAAGTATTCTGGTACTTGATACATCTAGCAGTACCAATGCTTAAATTCTTTAATTAACAGTAAATAATTTGATTGTATAAACTGCAGGTAGGTAGATACAGCAAGCAATTAGAAGGGATGCTGGTGCAGTCAAATGTATACCAAATGACACATGAGACAAACATATAATGTGAAGTTACTGCAAAAAAAAATGCCACACCTTTTATATGAGAATTAAAAAACTACCCCAATACAATACAATTGGTAATTAATACGAACTCCATATCATTGAGATTAAAAACGTACTTCACTCACCAAAATATGGAACCAACTGCTTCGACAAATTGCTTGAAACACTTTTATTTACTAGCTATAAGTTAGAAGCACTTGAACATACTAAAATGCCACTCAGAACAAACCAGCTGATCACTATCAACATCATTGTTGAAAATACTTTTGTAGTGCCTCCTTTACAATGATATGGGACTGTCCTGGAATTGCCAACACCTGTTTTAACTGAAATCAATAAAGTGCTAGGATTTCTATTTCTATATGTATGCACACATATACTCCCAAACCATTACATTCCATGCAATTCTATAATAAAAATGACAAGAATATCACTTGATATTAACAGCCTACTCTTACTAATGAAATTTAAATTAAATATATAATTTCATGGTCATAATGCAAAAAATATTAGAACAAGGTTGCTCTATATGTCAGGACACAATAGAAATTAACTTACTTCTGTGTAATTGTCATAATTTCTCCATCTTTCTTTTCCAAATCCTCTTCTAAAGATTTCATCAAATGTTTCATTGATACGTATTTAGACTGCCACTCCTACCCATAATCAAAACACCACAAGCACCATTACACTTAATTTCTCACTATTAATTTACATTCCTTTACTGGCTTGCATCAGAGGGCTGGAGGGTAACTAACATGAGTGAAAACTTAAAGAAGAAAAAAAGAAACACTTACACAAAGTACTTAAAGTAATGGACAACAACAAAAACAACAACAATACAACAGGCTTTATAGTAAAAACTCCATGGATATTGAGTAAAAGAAAGGTTCTATTCTACATATAGCAGGATTAAGTGAGAGTATTTAGAGAGTATGTAGATATTTTGGTATCGAAATAAAAGTCAGAAAACACATTAAGATCACATCTTCCTAAATTGAAAAATAAAACTGAGTCATTTATAGTGTATAGTATACCATACTCTGCTGTGGAAAAACATATATATATATATGTATGTATGTATGTATGTATGTATGTATGTATGTATGTATGTATATAGGTGACACAACTAGAAGGATTGAGCAAAGAGTGAAAGGTTTCTGTAAGAGAGGTGATGAGAAGGTTTTGGTCATTGCTAATGACAGCAATTTCCATTAAATAGGAAGCAGTAAGAGTTGTAGACAGAGCAAGCAAGAAGCATGAGTTCAACATAAATGAAGCTCTACACATACAGGTAGCACCAGAAAAACAATTGAAGTATAGATTTGGAGCTTTCTATGTGCTGGCTGTTATGCTACTACATGTAGGTCACCCTTCAAAATACATTATACAAGTAAGCTTGCCAATCACCTATATCTTGCTGTTTATATTATGATGTTTATAAATCACCACAGAGAGTTCTCGGTAAGAAACAGAAATGTCAGGTTAGATTTAAGAATCTGGTGTATTTTATAAAAAGTTTTATACCTAATTCAACGGTTAATTGTCAGTATTCTCCAAAATCAGAGCGTGACAGACAGACTGACCAATAGACTACAGTCAATTTGAAACCTCACTGATCAAAACAATGGCCAATTCAGCATGGATGTTGCTACTCCTTGAAATTAATTTTTCTTGTTTCCCCCTGTGTTTCTTACCTTAAATTCGATTTTATTTTTTCCCCAATATTACCTGCTTCCCAGCAATAGTTCTATTAGCCTAGTCTCATGCTTTTGGAAATACCAATTAGCATTGATTTGTACTGTACGTTCATTCATATACCTAAGGGCATTAGCATATATTAGTCTATGTGGTTTCTTTTAATCATTCAACTGCATGCAGGTAAATATATAATATTTTCAGTTTATCAAACTGGGATCTTATTTTATCAAAGTTTCAAAGATAGAGACACCTTATGCTCTTGTTCCATTCTTTTCCAGTCTGCATCAGTATGATTCTTTAGTCTTCGCTCCAATTCACTTAGCTTCACTTGGAGATTTGTTTTTTCAGTTCTTTGTTTGCTGACTTCTAACTGCATTGACTAAAAAATATGACATATTTTAGTGTGAAAACTGATAATAGTGTCACTAATCAATAAAACACATACACTTAATTTTGTCAGTAGTTGATAGTCATGATTAAATGCCAACTCTATCAGTTAAAAGTATTATTTCAATTATCACTTGTTGAACAGCCTACTCCACTCAGCAAATAACCAAATGTTGATCAACGGTGAAAAATGTTTTTACAAGAACAACTCATCAAGTGTTGCCATGAATAAGCTTTCACTAATTACAGTTGAAATTTAAATGCACAATTATTAAAAAGACTTGGTGACAGAACACCATGATCAGGTTAACAAAGCTATAAAGGCCACTAAATATGAAAGCACAGCATCAATTTTATTAATAGATGATTGCTACACCATATTTTTTTAGATCTAAATATCTATTAGCCTCTCTTTCTATATATATAGTACTTATTAAATGAGTCAGTGTGCGATACATGGCGCAATATTTTACGAGCAGGCTAATTTACGAGCCAGAGGAGAATGAAAATAACTTACCATATCACTCTGAAGAGTGTAATAAGTGGTTTATTTATGCTAGATATCTTCACTTCAGTAGTTTGTACTAGGGTTGGTAACTCATACTGAAAAGTTGGCCATAAAACTCTCTAGGGGCTCCCTACACCCCTAGCTGATATTTTAGCATCTGCTCTAATCCTGTCGGGCAGACTTCACTAAAGGAAGGTAGCTGTAAAAACACAGAAAACTGGTAAGCTAGGCTGGTTGCTATAACTACTAGAGTGTCAGAGGGTAAAGAGTATGCTCAATGCAGCATAAGATAACACCGTATGATAGCATGAGTTATCTCATGGGTCACTACCTAAAAATGAAATTTTGAAGATATCTAGTGTGGAATTAATATATAATAAATAACATAAACGGGGGAAAACAACACCTTACATGAAGGTGCTACTTTCATTACCCCCCCCCCCCCCCCCCCTCCTCTTTCTGGCACCACTTATGTCATGCCAAGTGCTATAAATCATTCTTTAGTTCATACATTATCTACTGCCATCCCTCCCTAAAATAGAGAATACATATCCAAGAACTCTCATAATCACGGTCGTATAATCTCTAACCCAACCCAATATATATATATATATTACATAGTTCTAGCTACATGGATATCTATTCTCTCATGATCAAAGATCATACCTCTACGTTTATCTTCAGCATTTTCTGATGCTTTAAGGCTTCCTGTAAACTGCCTTCAGCTTTGAATCTTAAGCAATTTTGTTGCTTTACTTCTTGAGCCAGAACTTGCTTTGATGTACTCATAACCACAACCTACAGATTTTACAAAGAAAAATATAATATAACAATCAATCATTGAATCTCTTGCAAAATAATCAAAGAAATTAAGCAGTACTGGATATCAAGTACACTAACAAAAATATTCATTACTACATTCACTAAAATGACACACATTTGTAAAAAATACACTTTACTTGTTTTTGAAGAGATCTAAGTTTTAGCTGTAGCCTGTTCATTTCTTTCTGCCATAAGCATTTATGCTGCCCCATATTCTCAGACTTTCTTCCAATTGCAGCACCATCTTCATCATCCTGCCGACTCTTTAAAGGACTAATCGCGTTGACATCATCACACCTTTTTGGCTCTACTGACCTGGCAGAGTGGCATTGACCACTATCAGAATAAGACCTCTTGTGTCTGCCAAGTGGTCCAGTGGAAGTTTTAGTTGAGGATATGCTTTGCATGGAGTCTACAGTTTGACTCTCTCTGTGAACTCTCAAACTGACTGGAGTATATGAAGTCACAGCAACAGCAGATGTAGGTGTACTGGTTATTTCAGTCATGGTACTGACATCTTTTTTACCACAATAGGAAAAAGTAGTTTGGGATGAAGTCTGTGCTAATTGGCGTATCCCAGCTTCCTCAGTAAGTACAGAAGCATCTGTCATCGATTTAACCCTATCAAAATTGTCCTTATATGTTTGTAGATCTTTTGCTATAACTTGATACTTTAACTTGTGAACACTGCACTTGAAAACAAAACTATTGATTGTAACAGACACTAATCATAAGAATTTCAACTTACTTTACTTGGTTCTTATATTGTTTCTTTTCGTCTTGTAAAGTTAATACTAATTTCTTTAATTCATCGATCTGAACAGCATTACGTAAAGTATAATTTAAACATTGTGCAAATGAAATGCCATAGTACAATTAACCATCACAATAAAACTACAAAATAATTACACCTTACTCCTTACTTTTGCAGAGTCACCAGAACTTTTTGTACAACTTTCTATTGATGCTATCACTGATAACTTCTCTTCCAAGTCTATTAAATACTCAATCAATGTTTAATAGAAAGCAAATTGCATTGTTACCTATAGCTTTCTTCTGTATCTTAGAATCATACTCTGTCAGTAAACTTTGTTGATAGGCACACTTGGACTCCAGCAAATTAGACCTCTCTTCATGATGTAATCTAAAAAAAAAAACATGCAAATAAAACGTGACACACTGTACATATTAAAACTTTTTTAATTACGATTTAGTAACTTACAAAGAAGTTTTCATTTCTTCATAAAGCTTCTTGTACCTAGTTAATTCATTCCATAATTTGTCACTATCTTCTTGCTGGATGAATTCCTCACTTGAGATAGTAGTAGGTGGGCTAATACACAAGGAAATGTATTTTCTAGTAATCCTCAAGTAATATATATATTTTGTTTGAAAAATAATTATTGTTTACTAGAAGTCTTAACAATTAAAAAGTGGAAAAATTTATCACTCTTCTAATTTTCTTGTACCTTATTCACATTACTATTGTTATGAAGTTTTACTCAGATTTCATTTTTATTACTTTTTTAACTCATGCAGCGCTATCAAAAATTTCCAAAAACTTCGCTATCCTAATTCCAATACAATTAACTACTCTCTCTCAGTACACCCTATCTCCTTACATCTTCAACACCATCTTTCTCTATCTGATGAGTCAACTTGGATAAGTGAAGATTAATATGCCCACACAATTGCAACTTATTTTCAGACAGAGAACTCTAATTAATAGGAATTGTGAATCATAATGCATAGGATTATAACAACCCTTTACCTATAAGTCTAAACACTGACTCATCCAAGTACATGTACATCACCGCTGCCAACTTTGCTATCAACCATAATTACTCCATCCTTTTCCCACTACCGCCCTGACCAGGGGAATCGAAAGCAAGATCATGTTGGTGCGGCCATTATAACCACACCCACTTAACCACACCCACTCATTTATTCAAGTAATGAGTTTATAGAAAAGACAATACAGTGTTTTTATTATCAATGAACCAAGAAGTTTAAGTCTATGCTCTGTGCATCTAGTAAATTCAAATGCCATTGTAATCACACAAACAATTCAGTACAAGCCATATTTTACTATTATTAACAAGCAAATGATTTTTATAACAATCAGTAGGTTTATACTAGGACATATAAAGCAAACAACACAGACACAAAAAAAAAAGCTTAAAAAAACTGAATCCACTGAATCCACCATAATTAGAACTTACAAATGCCACCTTTTGTGGCATTTATAGCTTTATTTTCTTCAAACATTTTCAAGTATGTGTGGCAAATAACTAAATGGGAAGACTCCTTAGTAGTGCGAAAATGGCCATTTTGCAGACCAACAATGTTGGAAACACCTCTGTACGTTTGTTTTTCCAAAATATAGCTTTGGAATTAAACGAAGGACCAGGCTGGTGTGGAGTTTCCTAAAAATCTCCAAAAGGCTCGATATTAGATATTTAATCCCAGCAGAAGTCATTTCAACCACTCAATTTTGACCACCTAATCAACAGCAACCACGAGATCAGGTAAAGAGTAGAAAATTATAGACACGCCCCTTTCGTTAAAATATTGGTGCAGCTATGGCCGCGCAGTTACACCTGTTCCGACATCCCTGCTGACCAAAGACAACAGACAACACTCAGTCCTCAACAACAACTAACAAAAGATCAAATAATTGTGAACTAGGCATCCTCATACTAAGAAAAAACCTGAGACACATTGGATTACGTTGACTATAAACAGAACCCAGTCAACTTTTCACACTAATAAATTCTCAGCATTAAAACAACTGCCTGGCTACTATAACTCTAATGAGTATTTGAATAACAGACTTACAGCTTCGGTCATTATTGGGCAACTCATTTCAAAACTTACACTTCATCAGATTTGACTAATGTTTTACTCCCCCCCCCCCCCCCCCCCCAACACCAAATTAGCTTAGATAATAAATAAAGATAAATGTAACAGCATTCATATTGAACCCAGCCACGATATTTCATCAAACATACACATTCATCACTTATAAACGCAACACTGCTGCTGTATGAATTGTGACAACAATCTAGTTTCCCCAATAAACCAAAAAAAAAAAAACTGCACTAAATCTAAAAATTTAACACCTAGATAATTGATTGTTACACATGCTTCTTTCCAGGCCGTTAAAGTTAGTCAACTAGGAAATTTCCCATAAAACTAGAATAAAGCAAAAACAAAACAATTGATGAAGGCAACAACAGCAAAACTACTTGTCCCGAATCAACTCCAATAACTGATTATTATTGGGACATTGGCAGGGACAGTAAACAATACTTCCATTTTCCTCTTATAAAGCAACACTGCCACACATGCCATTAAATCCAGTTACTACCACAATGTCTGCTTACAAGGTGGTTGCTTGGTTGTCTCTGATACATTTATATGTGACTCTGCAAGAGACTGTACGTACTATTAAGCGGAATGATGATCTACTGGATTATAACAACTACTCAGCAATTAATTTTACAGTGGTCAAATATTCTCTTCAGCAAGAAATCAAAATCTCACACAAGTGTCACTTCTCCATCACAGGAGTCCAAAATAACACTGAAGTAAGTTGTTCAAACAATTCTGGAATAGTATTCTTAAAAGTTAAAGCTATAGTCATTGCGAATATTATATTCCATAAGTGTGGAATAAGCTTCACTTCAAATAAAGAAAATGAAGACTTATTAGGTGCTCTCATACTTGTGAATTGTATGGCTGTTAAAATTATTAACTCATCAATTGCAGAATCAAAATATACTGGGTTGATTGTAATGAATGATAATAAACTAAACATTAATGAGAGTAATTTTGACTCCAATTGTAGTGGAGGAGAACTAATAAAACAATTTGGGACAATTCATTCACAAATTAAACCACAGATGTTAATTAAAAATACCAACTTCAGTAATAATGGCATTAACTCACCTAGTTGGTATCCAAATTCAGGAGGAGGGGCAATATTCCAGTTCAACAATTCAATACTTACAAACTTTTCCATGATAGACTGTATTTTTATCAGTAATAAAGCCTTTCGTGGTGGAGGGATTCAATTTCTGTTAAATACTTCAAAAGTCACTTTACTTATTAATAGATCTCTGTTCTTACAGAATGAAGCTAAACATGGTGGTGGCGGTATATATATTAATGCCGTTAAATTTAATGCATCAAATTTTCTCACTGTTATGAATAGTACATTTAAAGATAATATAGCGAAATATGGGGGTGGAGTTGCCCTTTCTTTTAACAACAAAAGTATACATTTTAGTCAATGTATCTGGACGAATAACACAGCTCACTACGGATCTGCATTGAATATCTCTCCATCAAAACCAGACTCAATAAGTCTTAGTATACCACCAAAAGTAGTATTTTCTGCAACACACAGTTTTACTGATCATCAAAATGAAGATCACAATTTCTCCCCCACCACATACAGAAAGGGTTTCGGTGTGATCATGGTGACAGGATTTAAAATACTATTTGATGGAGAAATTCACTTCAAAAATAACAAAGGTTCTTGCATTTATGCAATTGGAAGTGACCTGCTATTTGCACAATACACTGCAATCAATTTCTTAAATAACTATGCTGAGGACGGAGCAGGAATTGCACTGATTGGCTTGTCTACTATAATAGCTGACAGAAACACAAGATTCAATTTTTTCAACAATACAGCAGAAAGATTTGGAGCTGCAATATTTTACCATTCGATAGACAAACAGAGTTATGTGGACTCCCAAAATATTTTATTCAGGCCACTCGTACAATGGAATAATAACATTACATTTCACTTATTGGGAAATAAAGCTCCAAAGAGTCCCGAATATCCCGAACGAAATAGAACTGACCAAGATTTGTATGTATCTTCCAACCCAGTAAGTAGGGATAATTGTAGCCAGACTAATAATGAATGCTTATTTCATGGAGCTGAGCTGTTTGGATATAATTCAAGTAAAGATGCAGCACTTAATATACCTGACACTGTCTTCGCTATTCCTGGAAAGAAAATCAAAATTTGCTTAAAGAATTGTTTGATTCCATTCCGTGTGAGCATAACTGGTGACCAAATAGACATACCTACTGCTTATATATTTGTACAAAAAAACATAAAGTTTACTGGCCAACCTGGTTCTGAAGAACAAGTAACACTGCACGGGCAAAACTACCAGGACATTCATGCAAGATTTAAAGTTCGACTTCTTCCCTGCCCTCCTTTATATAATCTTTCTGATTCTCAGCAATGCAGCTGTTACAACAATGATGATCTCTATTATACTAAAACCCACAAGTGTGATAAATCCATTAAAGGATATAATTCCAGAATAAATATCGGCTACTGGGTTGGCTACGACAATGTATCTGACTTCTACAACAAAATACTTTTACTAGCATATTGCCCTAGTGGCTACTGTAAAAGCAACCTCGCATCTTACATAGAAATTTCAGAAAACGCACTCAATCAGATGTATGGACTAGATCAAGTGATATGTGATAATCGCAAGGGTATTCTATGTGGAGAATGCATACCTAATATGACAGTTCACTTCCATAGCCACTCTTTTCGATGCAAACCCCAAAATTACTGTAAGTATGGTCCTTTATTATTTATTGTAGCAGAGATTGTTCCCATCACAGCAATATTCCTGCTTCTCATATTAATTGATGTCCATTTAACTTCAGGTGGAATCACAGGTTTGATATTCTTTGCTCAGATATATGAGACCCTGTATGCCAAGACCAGAGGATTCAGCGGCAATAATATTCCAGATAAGTATACCCTTTATCACCTAATATATCAGTCAATCAATTTTGACTTTCTTGAGATTGATGACTTATCCTTTTGTCTGAATAAAAACATAAAAACTCTGGATATATTGATCCTTAAGTATTTAGTTTCTGCATATGGCCTTGCATTGGTCATATTAACAGTATATTTAGTAAAATGCTGTAGCAGATTCAAATGCTGCAAAATAAATACTCGAAAGCTGTCTATTATGCAAGCATTGTCTACTTTCATAGTTATTGTCTACTCCAAGTGTGCAAGCATCTCTTTCAAAATTCTTCAATATGAAGCTCTTTATCATGAAAAGGAACACAAGCTAACGGTAGTTGCTCTTCAGGGAAATTTTGAATATTTTGGAAACAGACACCTTCCTTATGCTCTATTAGCCATATTTGTGATACTCATCTTTGTACTGCCAATGCCATTGGCACTTATAGCGTATCCTCTGTGTAATCACGTATTTTTGAAACTGAATCTTGGAGACAAAGTGTTAGTCAAGACATTCATTCATAAAATATCCTATTATAAGCTACTGCCACTTTTTGACTGCTTTCAAGGTACCTTCAAAGAAAATTATCGCTTTTTTTCAGGGCTATTTTTCTTGTACCGAATAATACTGCTGTTAACTCTATCAAGCAGTAAGGAAATAACAATCACTTATCTAATAATTCTCCTTCAGTTAATTCTAGTACTATTGATTCATGCTCTAGCATGGCCCTATAAGCACAAAATACACAATGTGATCGATGCTTTGCTATTTGCAAATCTTGCAATTATATCTTGCTTACAATTGCTTAAATTTTCAATGGTGGATATTTCACTTTCTCAAATTAAAGCAGTTTATTGGATAGAAATTACACTGGCAAATATTCCAATTGTATGTGTTGTAACATACATCCTATATAAAATAATAAGGAAGTTACGTAATATCATTAATTATAAGAAGAACACAGATCAAACAGAGATAACAGATGTAATATTTTTGGCTGATGACATCCGTGAAGAACAAATTGATGACTACCACAGGATTTAACTCCGATTGCACTAATATATTCAGTTGTGCTCTTATCACCAACAAATTAAACAAAATAAATATATGAAATTTGTATGTTTGTTAGTTTTTTGTATTGAACTACAATAACTATACTTAAACTTTAATGTATTTTTTGTTGTATTTTTTCTTAGTTGTCAATTAAACTAAAAATTTATAATTCTGTGTAAGTTTGATGTTAACTCGATAATATTTAATTCTTTTTGTGGTCTGGGCCTTCAAAATTACTCTTCATTGCATATGTTTCACAGCCAAATGCATTTATGTATTGTGTTAAGAACTATGCCCAACAGACATGCTAACGCAGTGACCACACCATTTCATTAGTTCACTAAAACCCTTTCACTGTCCTATTTATGATGACCAGTTTAGTTACAATGGAAAATGTATGAATACTTACTATTTGTGATGCTGAAAACATTAAAAGATAGTCTGCAAAAGATAATTATTCAAAGCAAGGTAACACACAAGACTATTTAATAAAGTTGGCCACTCTCAGAATTGTGGACTTACCATGACTGGCCACTCTCAGAATTGTGGACTTACCATGACTGGCCACTCTCAGAATTATGGACTTACCATGACTAACAGTACTATATAACTGGAGCTCAATTTCCAAGATATCAGAGCTGCTACAGGGTTCAAACAGATTACAAGGCTCATTCCACTGCTCTGAGCTTCAAAATCACATACTATAAAAATTTCGGCGAGGCAGATCCTTAATGGTATAGGGTTTATTTTAGAGAGGGACAAAGGGGGGCTTTTTTCCCCCTTGGATTTGCTTTGCCCCCTTCCCTTGGAGTTTGGGTGCGTAATGGTATAAGTTGTGAAGTTAAAATCAATTCACTGTATATTGTCAATTGCTCAGGAGAATTTGCAGATTTTCTCATAAGTGAGAAAAGCTAAACTCAGACAGCCTGTACTGCAACCCTGCCTTGATACGTCTAATATGCAAAAAGCTTCTCTCAACAGATGCCATAGTAACATTCACTGTGAGGCGGAAGTGGCAAACACCTTGAGATTTTGGTACATATTATAGTACCATCTCAGAAGTAGTTTATTCTTTGAGGTGATTGTTGATTGTAATTTTGTTTGGGGAAGACATTGTCTGTAGTTCTCCCACTCTATGATTGTTTCATCTGACACAATGGCTTATTAGACACAAACTGAACCAGTTAATGTTGTGGCAGACTTAGTTACTGCAAAGTGTGCCAGTGCATCAAGAAGAGGTTCACTGTTATCACATTCATTGGAATTTTACAAGCAGCTGCTTTAGCTGATGTATGCCACTTACCATTAAAAGGCTTGTACTTGCTTAGAGAATATTTGGACTAAACGTCTAATGTTATTGTTAAGAAATGAGGGAAATGTTGTAGAAGTAATTCTCAAAACGTTAGACAACAAAATGAGGCTAACAAATTTGCAGTATTGCAAAACAAATGAAGCACAGAAAGTGTGAACTCTCAGCACCAGTATACATTGCTCGCTACTTAACCATTTCTCAGACTAATCAGGTATCAATATAGCTGTGCATTAAATCAGTAGTAGATGTAAATGCTGTCTTCAAAACAGAAACTGAATGTGCATGGGACACTCACCGTTAGTTTCAACGCCAAACTTCAATTCAAGCACTTGGTTAACTCTCAGCATAAAGCAAAACTACCGCTTTCTGCAAAATATTATTAGCTCACGTGATTATGATGTGACAAAAGGGGCATTATCCACAAAAGCTAGTACCTATGTGGAGCTGATAGCTTCGCGTTTTCTCAAAAATGAAGTAGCACAAGAATTTATTCATTCTTACTTATATCTACACCTTGGCTCAGTTACATCAGTAAACCTCTTCTTCTCTTTCATCCTGAGCCATCTCAGATTTTATCCCCCTCCTCTTCTATCTTCCACCATTCTTGAGTCATGGATTCCCTTTCACCTTTCTCTATGTATCTCTCCGGCTTCTCAGTCTCTCTGTCCTTCTATCCATGATTATGGACTTAAGCTTTGTGGCAATTTTGCCTTTCCTTTGAACTATCACTGATTTGACTTGCTATTAACTACAATAGATCGGTTCCTTAATTGCATTCTTTTCCTATTACCTTCTAGTGAGTGAGATGATACTTTACCCACTCCATATATTACGACACTTTACCAACTCAGCTCAGGTAAAGAATTATTCATAAATACACACACCATTATCATCATCATCATCATTACTTACTCAGTATTGTATTGATGTACAAATAATATTTATTTAAAAATGGAGAATTTCTGATCAAACGTGAAGTACCATAGGGGCAATAGATGGTGAAAGTGATATATCTTTACAGACGGAAGACATCTAATTTATCAGAAATATTATTGTGCACAGCTTTCTCTTGGATGTAGTAAATGCTTAAACATTTTTTTATTCTATACTGCACAAAACGTGTACACAAGTATAATAACTAACTGTAGCTTTGTAATTAAACGAAGGACCAGGCTGGTGTGGAGTTTGCTAAAAATCTCCAAAAGGCTCGATATTAGATATTTAATCCCAGCAGAAGTCATTTCAACCACTCAATTTCGACCACCTAAGTTCAACAGCAACCACGAGATCAGGTAAAGAGTAGAAAATTATAGACATGCCCCTTTTGTTAAAATATTGGTGCAGCCATGGTCGCGCAGTCACACCTGTTCCGACATCCCTGCTGACCAAAGACAACAGACAACACTCAGTCCTCAACTACAACTAACAAAATATCAAATAATTGTGAACTAGGCGTCCTCATACTAAGAAAAAACCTGAGACACATTGGGTTACTTTGACTATAAACAGAACCCGGTCAACTTTTCAAACTAATAAATTCTCAGCATTAAAACAACTTCCTGGCTACTATAACTCTAATGAGTATTTGAATAACAGACTTACAGCTTCGGTCATTATTGGGCAACTCATTTCAAAACTTACACTTCATCAGATTTGACTAATGTTTTACTCCCCCCCCCCCCCCAACACCAAATTAGCTTAGATAATAAATAAAGATAAATGTAACAGCACTCATATTGAACCCAGCCACGATATTTATCAAACATACACAATCATCACTTATAAACGCAACACTGCTGCTGTATGAATTGTGACAACAATCTAGTTTCCCCAATAAACTAAAGTTAGTCAACTAGGGAATTTCCCATAAAACAAGAATAAAGCAAAACAAAACAATTGATAAAGGCAACAACAGCAAAACTACTTGTCCCGAATCAACTCCAATAACTGATTATTATTGGGACATTGGCAGGGACAGTAAACAAAACTTCCATTTTCCTCTTATAAAGCAACACTGCCACACATGCCATGAAATCCAGTTATAACCACAATGTCTGCTTACAAGGTGGTTGCTTGGTTGTCTCTGATACATTTATATGTGACTCTGCAAGAGAGTGTACGTACTATTAAGCGGAATGATGATCTACTGGATTATAACAACTACTCAGCAATTAATTTTACAGTGGTCAAATATTCTCTTCAGCAAGAAATCAAAATCTCACACAAGTGTCACTTCTCCATCACAGGAGTCCAAAATAACACTGAAGTAAGTTGTTCAAACAATTCTGGAATAGTATTCTTAAAAGTTAAAGCTATAGTCATTGCGAATATTATATTCCATAAGTGTGGAATAAGCTTCACTTCAAATAAAGAAAATGAAGACTTATTAGGTGCTCTCATACTTGTGAATTGTATGGCTGTTAAAAATTATTAACTCATCAATTGCAGAATCAAAATATACTGGGTTGACAGTAATGCATGATAATAAACTAAACATTAATGAGAGTAATTTTGACTCCAATTGTAGTGGAGGAGAACTAATAAAACAATTTGGGACAATTCATTCACAAATTAAACCACAGATGTTAATTAAAAATACCAACTTCAGTAATAATGGCATTAACTCACCTAGTTGGTATCCGAATTCTGGAGGAGGGGCAATATTCCAGTTCAACAATTCAATACTTACAAACTTTTCCATGATAGACTGTATTTTTATCAGTAATAAAGCCTTTCGTGGTGGAGGGATTCAATTTCTGTTAAATACTTCAAAAGTCACTTTACTTATTAATAGATCTCTGTTCTTACAGAATGAAGCTAAACATGGTGGTGGCGGTATATATATTAATGCCGTTAAATTTAATGCATCAAATTTTCTCACTGTTATGAATAGTACATTTAAAGATAATATAGCGAAATATGGGGGTGGAGTTGCCCTTTCTTTTAACAATAAAAGTATACATTTTAGTCAATGTATCTGGACGAATAACACAGCTCACTACGGATCTGCATTGAATATCTCTCCATCAAAACCAGACTCAATAAGTCTTAGTATACCACCAAAAGTAGTATTTTCTGCAACACACAGTTTTACTGATCATCAAAATGAAGATCACAGTTTCTCCCCCACCACATACAGAAAAGGTTTCGGTGTGATCATGGTGACAGGATTTAAAATACTATTTGATGGAGAAATTCACTTCAAAAATAACAAAGGTTCTTGCATTTATGCAATTGGAAGTGACCTGCTATTTGCACAATACACTGCAATCAATTTCTTAAATAACTATGCTGAGGACGGAGCAGGAATTGCACTACTTGGCTTGTCTACTATAATAGCTGACAGAAACACAAGATTCAAATTTTACAATAATACAGCAGAGAGATTTGGAGCTGCAATATTTTACCATTCAATAGACAAACAGAGTTATGTGGACTCCCAAAATATTTTATTCAGGCCACTCGTACAAGGGAATAATAACATTACATTTCACTTATTGGGAAATAAAGCTCCAAAGAGTCCCGAATATCCCGAACGAAATAGAACTGATCAAGATTTGTATGTATCTTCCAACCCAGTATGTGGAAATAATTGTACCCAGACTAATACTGAATGTTTACTTCATGGAGCTGATCTGTTTGGATGTGGTTTAGTTAAAGATGCAGTAATAAAAACACCATTTGATATACCTGACACTGTCTTTGCTATTCCTGGAAAGAAAATCAAAATTTGTTCAAAGAATTGTTTGACTCCGTTTCGTGTGAGCATAACTGGTGACCAAATAGACATACCTACTGCTTATAAATTTGTACAAAAAAAATTAAGTTTCATGGCCAACCTGGTTCTGGAGGACAAGTAACACTGCATGGGCAAAACTACCAGGACATTCATGTAAGATTTAAAGTTAAACTTCTTCCCTGCCCTCCTTTATATTATCTTTCTGATTCTCAGCAATGCAGCTGTTATAACAATGATGAACTCTATTATACCAAAGCCCACAAGTGTGATAAATCTGTTAAAGGATATAATTCCAGCGTAAATATTGGCTACTGGGTTGGCTACGACAATGTATCTGACTTTTCTAACAGAATACTACTACTAGCATATTGCCCTAGTGGCTACTGTAAAAGCAACTCCTCATCTTACATACAAATTCCAGAAAACGCACTCAATCAGATGTATGGACTAGACCAAGTGATATGCGATGATCGCATGGGTATGCTATGTGGAGAATGCATACCTAATATGACAGTTCACTTCCATAGCCACTCTTTTCGATGCAAACCCCAAAATTACTGTAAGTATGGTCCTTTATTATTTATTGTAGCAGAGATTGTTCCCATCACAGCAATATTCCTGCTTCTCATATTAATTGATGTCCATTTAACTTCAGGTGGAATTACAGGTTTGATATTCTTTGCTCAGATATATGAGACCCTATATGCCAAGACGAGAGGATTCAGCGGCAATAATATTCCAGATAAGTATACCCTTTATCACCTAATATATCAGTCAATCAATTTTGACTTTCTTGAGATTGATGACTTATCCTTTTGTCTGAATAAAAACATAAAAACTCTGGATATATTGATCCTTAAGTATCTAGTTTCTGCATATGGCCTTGCATTGGTCATATTAACTGTATATTTAGTAAAATGCTGTAGCAGATTCAAGTGCTGCAAAATAAATTCTCGAAAGCTGTCTATTATGCAAGCATTGTCTACTTTCATAGTTATTGTCTACTCCAAGTGTGCAAGCATCTCTTTCAAAATTCTTCAATATGAAGCTCTTTATCATGAAAAGGAACACAAGCTAACGGTAGTTGCTCTTCAGGGAAATTTTGAATATTTTGGAAACAGACACCTTCCTTATGCTCTATTAGCCATATTTGTGATACTCATCTTTGTACTGCCAATGCCATTGGCACTTATAGCGTATCCTCTGTGTAATCACGTATTTTTGAAACTGAATCTTGGAGACAAAGTGTTAGTCAAGACATTCATTCATAAAATATCCTATTATAAGCTACTGCCACTTTTTGACTGCTTTCAAGGTACCTTCAAAGAAAATTATCGCTTTTTTTCAGGGCTATTTTTCTTGTATCGAATAATACTGCTGTTAACTCTATCAAGCAGTAAGGAAATAACAATCACTTATCTAATGATTCTCCTTCAATTAATTCTAGTACTATTGATTCATGCTCTAGCATGGCCCTATAAGCACAAAATACACAATGTGATCGATGCTTTGCTATTTGCAAATCTTGCAATTATATCTTGCTTACAATTGCTTAAATTTTCAACAATGGATATTTCACTTTCTCAAATTAAAGCAGTTTATTGGATAGAAATTACGCTGGCAAATATTCCAATTGTATGTGTTGTAACATACATCCTATATAAAATAATAAGGAAGTTACGTAATATCATTAATTATAAGAAGAACACAGATCAAACAGAGATAACAGATGTAATATTTTTGGCTGATGACATCCGTGAAGAACAAATTGATGACTACCACAGGATTTAACTCCGATTGCACTAACATATTCAGTTGTGGTCTTATCACCAACAAATTAAACAAAATAAATATATGAAATTTGTATGTTTGTTAGTTTTTTGTATTGAACTACAATAACTATACTTAAACTTAAATGTATTTTTTGTTGTATTTTTTCTTAGTTGTCAATTAAACTAAAAATTTATAATTCTGTGTAAGTTTGATGTTAACTCGATAATATTTAATTCTTTTTGTGGTCTGGGCCTTCAAAATTACTCTTCGTTGCATATGTTTCACAGCCAAATGCATTTATGTATTGTGTTAAGAACTATGCCCAACAGACATGCTAACGAAGTGACCACACCATTTCATTAGTTCACTAAAACCCTTTCACTGTCCTATTTATGATGACCAGTTTAGTAACAATGGAAAATGTATGAATACTTACTATTTGTGATGCTGAAAACATTAAAAGATAGTCCGCAAAAGATAATTATTTAAAGCAAGGTAACACACAAGACTATTTAATAAAGTTGGCCACTCTCAGAATTATGGACATACCATGATTAACAGTACTATATAACTAGAGCTCAATTTCCAAGATCTCAGAGCTGCTACAGGGTTCAAACATATTACAAGGCTCATTCCACTGCTCTGAGCTTCAAAATCACATACTACAAAAATTTCGGCGAGGCAGATCCTTAATGGTATAGGGTTTATTTTAGAGAGGGACAAAGGGGGGCTTTTTTCCCCCTAGGATTTGATTTGCCCCTTTCCCTTGGAGTTTGGGTGCGTAATGGTATAAGTTGTGAAGTTAAAATCAATTCACTGAATATTGTCAAATAATTGCTCAGGAGAATCTGCAGATTTTCTCATAAGTGAGAAAAGCTAAACTCAACTCAGACAGCCTGTACTGCAACCCTGCCTTGATACGTCTAATATGCGAAAAGCTTCTCTCAATGGATGCCATAATAACATTCACTGTGAGGCGGAAGTGGCAAACACCTTGAGATTTTGGTACATATTATAGTACCATCTCAGAAGTAGTTTATTCTTTGAGGTGATTGTTGATTGTAATTTAGTTTGGGGAAGACATTGTCTGTAGTTCTCCCACTCTATGATGTTTCATCTGACACAATGGCTATTAGACACAAACTGAACCAGCTAATGTTGTGGCAGACTTAGTTACTGCAAAGTGTGCCAGTGCATCAAGAAGAGGTTCACTGTTATCACATTCATTGGAATTTTACAAGCAGCTGCTTTAGCTGATGTATGTCAAATATTTGGACTAAATGTCTAATGTTATTGTTAAGAAATGAGGGAAATGTTGTACAAGTAATTCTCAAAACATTAGACAACAAAATGAGGCTAACAAATTTGCAGTATTGCAAAACAAATGAAGCACAGAAAGTGTGAACTCTCAGCACCAGTATACATTGCTCGCTACTTAACCATTTCACAGACTAATCAGGTATCAATATAGCTGTGCATTAAATCAGTAGTAGATGTAAATGCTGTCTTCAAAACAGAAACTGAATGTGCATGGGACACTCACCGTTAGTTTCAACGCCAAACTTCAATTCAAGCACTTGGTTAACTCTCAGCATAAAGCAAAACTACCGCTTTCTGCAAATATTATTAGCTCACGTAATTATGACGTGACAAAAGGGGCATTATCCACGAAAGCTAGTACCTATGTGGAGCTGATAGCTTCACGTTTTCTAAAAAATTAGCCTACAATTTTAAAAAGTAGCACTATAAAAGGTCATTAAATTGTTGTTCAGAGTAAGTTCAGACCTAAATCAATGGTTAAATGTCAGTAATTTCCAACATCAGAGTGTGACAGACAAACAGACAGGATGACTAATATAACCTTTTCATACATGCATGCAGGTTTCACTTTGTCAGATACCTGACATTACGCTTTATAAATTCTGATCTCCATAATATGTAATTTCCCCCCCCCCCCCCCTTCAAGTCACAGCCACGCCCCTTTGCCCACCCCTTGGAAAAAATCCTGAAATAAACTATTGTAAGCATTACAATAACATTATAAAAATACCAATGCTCTTGTTTCACTTTTTCGTAACATAAACACATTGAATGCTGTACTACACTAGCAAGTACTCACCCACTCAGTGGCACTTGATGTTCTAACTTATTGCAAACCAGGAATGAAGTAGCACAAGAATTTTATTCATTCTTACTTATATTTATATCTACACCTTGGCTCAGTTACATCAGTAAACCTCTTCTTCTCTTTCATCCTGAGCCATCTCAGATTTTATCCCCTCCTCTCCTATCTTCCACCATTCTTGAGTCATGGATTCCCTTTCACCTTTCTCTATGTATCTCTCCGGCTTCTCAGTCTCTCTGTCCTTCTATCCATGATTATGGACTTAAGCTTTGTGGCAATTTTGCCTTTGAACTATTACTGATTTCACTTGCTATTAACTACAATAGATCGGTTCCTTAATTGACTTATTTTCCTATTGCCTTCTAGTGAGTGAGATGACACTTTACCCACTCCATACATTACGACACTTTACCAACTCAGCTCAGGTGAAGAACTATTCATAAATACACACACCATTGTCATTATCAGCATTTTACTTACTCAGTAGCATATTAATGTACAGATAATATTTATTTAAAAATAGAGAATTTCTGATCAAACGTGAAGCGCCATAGGGGCAATAGATGGTGAAAGTGATATATCTTTACAGACGGAAGACATCTAATTTATCAGAAATATTATTGTGCACAGCTTTCTCTTGGATGTAGTAAATGCTTAAACATTTTTTTATTCTATATTGCACAAAACATGTACACAAGTATAATAACTAACCGTTGTTTTTGTATTGACTCATTTCTTTGCTCAAGAATGATATCTACAGTGATGATGTTTGCATAAAAATTGGTTTTTATGCATTTATTAAATAGAGCACAAATGAATAAAATCACTGGTCTTTCAGTATTTTGCTAACTATTTCAAAATATTCACAAGTGTGCAAGCCAAAATTTATAGCATTAACAACTAAACCTATTAAGTGACTAACAATTTGTTCTTGCTATGGTGTTATAAGCTACAATTTCATTCATTCTAAAAGCCACCCTGTGCCAAATTTGACAAACAACGATTTTGTAATTAAAGCTTAGAGTAGCTCATTCTCTATAGGAATAATAATACCAAAACTACAACAGTATGTAATTACCTTGTTGGGTTTAGAAATGTTATTCTGGTGGTGATATACTCCTTCAACATCAGTCTTATTACATTTTTTAACAATAGAAAGAAAATGTTCTCTGCCATTGAAAATTACAAGGAGTAATAATAAAGGAAAGAAAATATGTAACCATAATAGTATGTCAATACAGCACATGATTGAGAGTGAGCTAGTTATGATAAACAATTATCAGAACCCAACAAGGATCTAGCACATCAACTTGACCTAAACATTAGTTGTTGTTTTTTTAATCATTTTTATTTCATTAATATAGCATCCAAAACTAAGTCCCTCAATTGCAATCCTGATCAGGGACAGTGTGTGATTGTGGGACACAGTTGACTTTTAGATTCTATGATAAAGGGAATAAATTAAAAACAAATATGAAACAAAGCATGGAATGCAACTATTCTGTTACAATAGCTCTCCACTACTAGACTTGCATGAGAGAGTCTGCATCACAATAAAAATTCGGCAATTGTAAGTCTTGAAATCCACTAAATTCTAATCAGGTCATCCTTATAGAATATAGAAATCTTTACTTGAATTATAATGAATGTTGGCAGATAATGCACCATCTTAAAAGTTGAATTTTTATATATACCATAGCAAAGGTATGCAGCTGCATTCTGTCATTCCGTCATCAGAGTTGTTGCTTCCTCAAGATTACTCAAAAGCCCTCACTAAGATGACTTGATCATGGAATCAAAACTAACGAAGCACCAAGTGTGCGAACCTTCAGCATTACTATACACCATCTAGCTATACACATACCAAAATAATAATTTATTTGGAGTATTATCTATATGAATATGACGATATGCATGTTCGATGAATGCATATCGATATAAGCTTGAGCAAGTCGAAATGCAACTCGTGCAAAGAAACTGTAGAGGTTAATGCTGTCTTCATAAGAGAAGCTTAACATACAAGCGACACTCACCTCACCAGTAGTTTCTACAGGAAACTCCAAGAACTCCGGTAAAACTGCTGAGAATAATGTAATGCAAAACTACCACGGGCAGCAAAGAAATTTAGTGAGTACGGCATGACTAACAATCAATTACGATCGTACAGCCTAAAAATAACAAGCTTTTTCTGACAAAATAAGTCGAAACGAAGATTCTGGCACATTAAAGAGACTTAAAATGTCCTGTGCAACATTTTGATGTTGTTTCAATCTTCAGGAGGCTGCCATCGAGATTCATGTGATAGAATAACTGACTGACTGACAGACAAACTGAGTACTGCAACCTTCTCGCGCATGCACACTGAGGATTCACAAGAGCCTATGAACTATCCACATACTAATATACATACTATAACATTTAAGTGTAAAAAAAAGAGTCCTAATTCAATGAGATAATGAGGTTATAAGTATAGGAAGTGTTCTTACATAAACATGAAAGTGAAGGTGTTGTTGCTTTTATTTGGGGAAAAGAAAACAATATTGTAGTGAAAACTTCTGCCCAAAGTTGGCATCATTTTACTTGAATGCTAAACAAACAAGAGTAAAACGTATGCGTGCAATGTCAACACTGGTGGGTACAGTGTGTATGAATACAAAACAATCTCACAGTCAACAACTACTCAGACATTCTACAACTTATGTAAACACTACCATCAACCAAAACATACTTCGGTTTAGTCATATAAGTTTACTTTCTCATGTGACTGATCACAAAAGCAATGATAATATACTCATCCATTCCTTAGAAAATTTGCAGTTTAGTAAGGTTATACTAAAATTAATAGTATCAATTTAATTGAAATTACACCAGAAAGGCATATATATAACTTAATTACTACAAATTATTAGAGTGTTAGACTAACAGTACAAAAAAAAATGATTTAATTATTCTAATGACTTACAAGGTATTATTGGTGCATAAGTGTCATGCATAAATGAAAACTATCAATACTGGACAGTAAAGGATCCATACTTAGTCAGTCAATAAGTGCCACTTGTTTCAGTTCTACTTGAGGTTATGTTGCCATTGCCATTTGTAAGCAGTCGTTCCTTCATTGTACTGCCTATATTAGTTGTGTCAGTATCGCGAAGTGGCGGCAAGTTAATAGAATCAATCAGGCTAGTGTCAGATGGCATGTCCATCACCAGGCGAGCTCGTACCTTCTTAGCAATGACAACCAAGATGTACATTATGAAGATAAGGAGGGGAAAATATATTAAAACAGCTTGTATGGAAGCTGTGATGGTTACAACACTCTTTCTGTTTTTCCCATATGAATCAATTACTGTAATGTAGTTGTATAAAGTGAAGCCATTGACTAATGCCAAGTTACCAAATATTAATGCATCTATAACATTGTGCCAATAGTACTTGTAAGGTTGCACTACTGCATGTAGAACAAGAATGATCACAAGTTGTAGCTCTACAAGCGTATAGAACACCAACAATGTAGCTGAGAAGGAATAGGCTAGTAGAGAAAACAACCGGTACAGAAAATAGAAACCAGCAAAAAAGCGATAACGATCTTTGAAGGAGCTTTGAAAAGCATCCAAAAGCGGAATAGGAAATAACCGAGAGAGAACACTGGCCACTTTCGACTCATTAAGTTTGCAAAGCGCAAGCAATTTGAATATGAGTGGATATAGAATAAGAAACAAAGGCAGCAGTAACATTGTGATCAATATTAGTATTGCTGGGATAGCATAATGCAAGTGCTGATCATGGAAAGCCAAAAATTCACCGCGACGAAAAACCACTCTGTCAACTACGGAATAGTTTTGCCCGTGTAAGACTGTAGGTGTGATAATCTGAAATGAAATACGAGCACATTGAGAGTAGCAGATGACGGCAAAAGCAGTGAGTCCATGTATTACTGTGCTCTTCAAAGTGTGATATCTTGTGCAGTATTTAACACGTCCACTGCACTTCCACAAATTCATTACCAGTATGACAATAATTAGGAGTATTATGGCATACAATACTGTAACGTACTTCATGGCCATTGCATCCAGTACAGTGGCCCCCTGCCAAAGGCAAAAGGAAAGGTCTTCAATGCTAAAGAAATCAAAATTAAAAGTTCTATACACAAATCGATGTATATTAGTCACAATTTGGAGAGCTTTCGGCAAAGCAATGACACCATTAGCATCAATTGAAATGGAATCTAGTACCTGGGCAAAAAGAATAAAGCCATTCACTTTTCCAGAAGTGAAACTCACTTCAAACCAAATGACAATCAGAAACATAAAGGTCAATGGAAGAAGTTCTGACACTATATAAAGAACTATTCCAAACTTGCAGCCTTTGGTGTTTCTTCCACACCTGTAATGGTATGAATGATAAAAAGCTGAATAGTTTTCTCGACATGATCCACAAACTACACCCATTCTTGTTGGTCCACAAATAAAGGCATCAAGATCCTGGAACCGATAAGGAAGCTTATGGACATTGGCACCATGAAGCAATTGATTATATACACAAAATCCCAAAGGGCAATGAGCAGTACACAAGTCAGTGGAGCCATTATTGCAGAGCCCCATCCAGAATCCATTAATGATGTATGCTCCAGTCATATTACATAGTCCCACTCCAAAGTAAAACTGCTCTCCACAAATGCATTTTTCTCCCTCATGCAGCACATATCCAGGAGGGCATGACAAAGATGATGATATGTTAAATTCCAGTAAATAATTGGCACTTTCTATTCTAAATGTACCAGTTGCATTTACACTCCCAACAAACCGAATCTTGTCTTGGGTGACAAATGTCACATTGGGCCTAATTGGTGAAGGCTGTTCTTCTTTAATAACTTCATAAATGATGTCTTTCTGTTGATTATGTTCGTCCTTGGCAATTATTGGAATAGAGTAACCTGAATCTCCTGGCACTATTTCATTCAAATAAGAGCTATTTTCTTTAATTTCAAAGTTTATGGCATTAGTTACTAGATCAAAATTATCACTTTCAACTGATCCAATATTTAAAAATGCACTCATTGTAGAATTTCCATGCGAATCATGATACGAACATGCTGCAGTGGAAGAAGCATAAACATCATTACCCACCCTACCTGCCTTGTTATCCCTAAAGACAAAGAAAACATTACTTTCATTTTTAGTTTGCCCATTGAATAAAATAAAGCAGGTCCTAGAAGCAGTATAGTCCTGTATGTCGTTGGTGCTGACATAAATAGCACCGCCTTTAAAATTGGCCCTGTTGCCTATGAAGGTCACAATTGAATTATTTTCAACCAATAGCAATGATAAGCCATTCATTGCAATAGCTGCTCCATTCCTTCCCAAGTTTCTGAGAAAGCTAACATTGGCTCCAACACGAATGTCAGCAGAGGCGGAGCTCAAAACCAACGCGCTTTCACCGTTTTCCTCAAACACGATATTGCCACCAAAAGATATCTGAAAACCTTCCACAAAAATAGTCCCAGTCCCTATTGGAGAATACTCAATACCCTCCCTCAGAACTGTTTTATTCGACTGCACAAAATTTGACTTAAAAACAGAATCCATGAAAGACGCACTCGGAAAAATGCCCCTGCCAAGAACAGTGTAAAATATTGGAGCTAAGTCTACTGCTGAGCCACTGACTGCCGTGTTGTTCTCCCACTCACAACCTTTGAATGTGACATAATCAGAGTTGCTAGCACTCAGTGAACGAGTACCATATATTGACAAACCTCCACCAAATCGCTCGGCCATATTGCTATAAAACCTGGTGTCCACAAAGGATATGGAATTATATGCTACTGTCGTCAATAACTGGTTGAACACTAAATATCCCATATCCACACCACCACCGCCAAACTTAGCACTATTGCCAATGATAGTACTAGCAACAACCTTGACCGCATTCAGTTCTGGAAATTGTCCGTAATAATGCACATACATTCCACCACCCCATATGGCTGTATTATTCTCCATTGTACTATCATTAAACAGCACCAAATTGTTCTGGGAATGGCTTGCTATAGAAACAAACACACCCCCTCCTGCTCCAAACCTGTTGGCCACTCTGTCACGCTTTCTTACTCCTGATGCCCGGTTCCCTGAAAAGGTACAATTTAGGAAGGTAATCTGTGAATTGCTCACATTGAAAATAAGCAGATATAATCCATTGGCTCCGTTTTCAGACTCTTCATCCCAAACTGAACTTCGAGCGAACATGCTATACTGGATAACATTATCTCCTCTGTAATTAAACATCGTCATACCAGTACCCCTACTATTATAAAGTTCTACATTACTCATAAATATATTGAAGCACTCTGTCAACAAAAGTGCTGTCCTAAACAGTTCAGAGCTTTCAACGGGAAGCGATGATTGTAAACCGCAGTATACAAACATTATGCCGACCAAAGACAAGTTACTTACATGGTGAAAGACAAACCCAGCATGGCTAGTAGTACAGGTAATAACAGCATTTCCTCTTCCACTGATTCTTAAAGACTGCAGCTCTGAGCTGAGACCACTGAAATTCACAACTTCAGCCAGACTGTGAGAATCCAGGATGATGTCAGCACTGTTAGATTTGACTTCCATTAATTCTTGTAAAAGTTCCTTATAATCAGTGATATTTTGACAAGAATCTGATCCATCACTACAATATGTTCCATAAGAACTAAATGAAGGGGACAATGCTATCATCCAAACCACAAGATAGAACAGAGACACTTCCATATTCTTTCTTTGAAACATCTCCTATAATAGTCACAACTGACAATGATTCTCTAACCACCGAAACTGTTCAAACTCTGTTTATGTGTATGTATATAAACAGACTGAGGATATGCCATACAATACCACTTCCCCCACATACTTTCTGGATCAACAGTCCACTATATACATTACACTGTTGAAATAAACTTAAAAAGATAACTCTTGACTTGTATTCAGTACTGAAAATGAAACTTCCTTTCAATACAAATTGGGACATATTACTAGAACTTTCCTAAAAGCTAACAATCATAAACACCTATAGTGAAATAAGCTGCTGCACTACAAACCAATTCATTTTCAATTTAGACAAACTTATTCCTCTTTTGAATAGACTATTTTATTACACACCAAAAAGTCCCACACATAAAAACTTAATACACAAAATGACAGAATATTCTTACTCTTTCTGTATCAACTCAATGTCTGAATAACTAAAAGGTAGTGTATATGAAGATATATAAATAATATACATATATATATATATATTATACAATCGATAGCAATTATTACATAAATTATGTCCATGTCGAGTTGGCGTGACCACAATGTGGCAAAAAAAGGAATGCACTTGCCAAAACTGGAAACCAATTAAGGTTACATGACTGTAGTAGCTCAAATGTGCGAAAATATCTACGCCCACGGTGAAAACGGGGTGGGTCTAAGGTGAGCATCTACAGTAAGTTTAATAATGTGGAATGTTGATGATATTCATAAGTAACATCTTCATGCATACATTTTGCTATTGTTCTTCAGTAAAAAAATGATAAATTGTATTAGTCATTAGTTTTAGTTGCTAAATGCAAAAAGAATACAAATTCGAGTCATCGAAATACACAACAAAACCAATTGTTGAGTGCTTCTGTTAAACTTAAATACATTAATTCATTGTACCTTAGCTTGAAATGATCAGCAAAAATAGAAAAGTATAATGGATTTCACAACTATCATTGTCCACAGGTACCTGTACAAATGTTGACAGGAAAGAAAATCAGAGAGTATATAAAGACCCTTTCAATTGTTGTTTATGTGAATGTAGTAAAACTGATTATTTGAACATCAATCATCAGAAACATCAACTAACCAAAAGAGACAAAAGACTTAACGGTTTATATTAAAGTCGAATCATTCATTAGCTACATAATTTCAGACTGTTAAGCAGGGCTTCAGCTGAAAATGCAAAAGTATTGAGAAAAAGAAGGGAAAGAAAGATAATGAAGATGGCTGGTAATTCTGTACGATGCTTTATATTTCAGTTTACATCGATCTGCAATTAGTTTGGATAACCAAAGTTCTACTATGTTATACCTACAAATTTGTAAAGATAGCATAGTTAAAATTTATTGGCGAGCGAGCAAAGCAAGCGAGACACTATCAGGGGTAACTCAATTGAAAATCGGGGATATTTGTTTATATATATGTGGGGATGTATGTATGTCATTTGTACTTTGACCTCGCATATTTTTGTGTTAGTTCGGTGGTCAACCCCGTCCCAAACTTTACTAAACGGTATCCTACGGTTTATCGATCATTACCCGTATCACCCTAGAAATTGAATTGTTTATCATTCCAAATTCTTTGCGGGTGCTGTTAAAACTTGAAAACATACCGGAATTCTATTTCTATTCGAGTTTGTGGCGGCGGTGAGTCAATGCGCTCTTTGTCATAGTTATAGCTGTACGCAACAGTATTTACTTGAAAACTCCATTGTCCACTAGAACCACGAAGGTAAGTCTTGTGTAGGTATGTCCAGTTGTGTGCAAGTATTGTGCGTTTTAGCTACTACATACTTAGCTCAAGCATATCACAAAGATAACGTTTAAATAATGTGTATTATTATTATTTTTTTTTTTTTTTCAATTCAAACAGTTGCAGGGAGGGGTTACTATGGCATTGAAATGCCTTTACATATATATACGTAATTAAAATTTAAAAAAAGACATTATTTTTAGTAGCTTTGAGTGTTAGAAGTTAAAATCAATCATATAACAAAAGTGTAGTTTTAGGCTCGCTCGCCATTTGTGCTCAAGCACATCACTAGTACATTAGTTGAGTATGGATAAAAGTGGGTTAACTTGGCCAAGTAAACATGTCAGCCTGCATTATAAGTGGAATTCCTGGAAAGAATGTGTAAGAGGTTAAGAATAAGCAGTACGAAACTATTATTGCAAGCGTATTGAAAGAAACTAGTTACTAAGAGTAGTTGCACAATTGTAAATTACTGTACCTCAATGAATCAGAATTGATGCTTTCACTATATAAACATCACAGAATTCAGTTTCCTCCCAAATAAAAAAAATCTATTTCATTATCATTCCTGGGTAGCAAAATTTTGACCGGACTCCTAATGTCTTGCCAGTTATACAATCCTGCATTCCCCAACATAATCAGAGTTACTATTATTTAAGTTAACGTCCAAAACAATCACAAAGAATGCATAAGTAAGGTTTGCTTGTAGTATTATACCAACCATACAATTGTGGGACGTTCCAAAAGAAAATGACTTAAATAGAATGCATCATCAAAAATTGCTTACTTTAGAGGCTTAAAAATACAATCCACGCACAGTTCATTAACAGTAGCATCCTGAAGACAAGCTACAGTAGGGGTCAAAAAAAAGTTCCCATAGTGACCAGACTTTTTAGCGGACTAACAGAAAAATAGTCTCTAGGGCAAGGAGACTTTTTAACGACTATTTATCAACCAATGCCGACTACAAAAGTCGCCAGCTGCTGACCGACTTTTTAAGTCTGTTTATTTTATTTTTTTAACTATTAGCAGCCTAGTTTTAATCTGAGTTTGCAGCTGCTACACACCAAGCAGGTGCTGCCCTGTACTTGTTTAACCACAATAACTGAAGTGCTCTAGAAGGGTTCTGCCCCTAACCGTAAAAAAGTCAGACTTAGAAAGGTCGCTAGAGAAAAAGGTCTCAGTAAAAGGTCGCTACAAAAAAAAATTGCCAAAAAAGTCCTAGGTGTTAAAAGTCTTCCGTACAGACTTTAGAAAGTCCTTAAACCGACTCAATGGGAACTTTTTTTTTGACCCCTACTGTATAAATAAATCCATCAGGTAATGATGGCCCAGCACTTCAGTCAAATGTGCACTCAAACAAGGAGTGCATACAAATAAAGTAAATCACCTGTTATCCAGCCGTCAAAGTTGAGGGTACGTCTGTCTACTGGGCAGGGTTTGAAAGCATTGTTCACATTATTCATTATTATACGTACGAGTTTAAAATGCGCACTTAATAGAGTAGGCACTTCACGTCTGACTTTACACTTTCGGCAAACCACCCCATATCAGACATCTTGTGCACATTGAAGTAAATGAGCATACTTACCTAATAGGAGAAGAAAGAAATCACTACACCTAGTTTGTACTCTACATTTCCTTAAAAAAAATGAGTGGAAATGAGAATTATGTAAGCTTAAACTAGTAAATAGATGCACTATTTTACTTTGCTACGGTAGAATATGTCTGCTATGAATATTCATGCAGTAGTGCTCTAAAAGTGTGCTAGATACTGGACCTATATTAATCGACACAATCATTAAAAAAAAATGCATCATACTTATAAACAGTGGAACAATTATAATGACATATTGCTTGAATATTCCTTTACCCTGCAGATTTTTTACCTATAAACATAACAATTGTAATGCTTTTTTTTTTTTACGGGCGCCCCACTAACCCAAGTTACCCGGATAAGAGATGATTTACTGTACATTCAGAAAGACCAACAATGTGCAGTTGTGCACTGTACTTGAAGGTGTGACCTATTTTAGAAGAGGGTATAATCAATGGTGCAAAGTAATCAAAGAAATATGGTACAGCAATTATTTTCCCGTGTGAAGGTGTGACCAATTTTAGAAGGTGGTATAATCAATAGTGCTAAGTAATCAAAGAAATATGGTAAAGGCAATTATTTTCCTGTGTGCACACCCTTCAAGAAAACATCTACCTCTATGAATAAAACTTGGCCTCATGCTGTGGTATATCTAATTACAGTGCAGCCATAACACACAAACATATGCCACAGAGATGTGAAAATCAACAGTTGCTAGCTGACAGTTCCAATAGTGGTATAATTTGTTGATAAAACTTTATCACATTGAAACAGTTTCCAAGAAATGTTACTATACATTTATTACTTCCCAAGTGACAACACTAAGCATAAAAATGATTACAAATATAACGAATGCAATGGTGGGTTGGGGGAATGAACAGATTAACAAATACTTACCACTCCCAAATATTGTCTTGTTTTAGTTTCACTGTTGTTGACAGCAAACACATAGTGCTATAAGTATTATGACTCAACCCAGAGTGACACCACAGAAAGATCTTAGTTTGGACATCGGATCTATTTCTCACCAGATCATATTGGTGTAAGAATTCTCAAATTACAAATAATTCTCACATCTAGTATCAACAATGAGTCCAACTGGATTGAAAATGGTGGCCTTGTTTATTTATGCTGTAGTGACTACGAGAGCAGCCAGAGATCTGTGTGTTGAAGAAGCTGGTAATAATACAGAGGAGTGCATTCATCAGAACTCCAATCAGACTTGTTGTCAGTCATTGGAATATGTGATTAACACATTAGAATCCTTAAACTTCAGAAACAATAACCACATCACTATCAAAAGTGCTTTAACAGTCTCTACAGTCATAAAAGTCATAGGATTCACTAACCTCAGCTTGTCTGGTAGAAATAAGTATAATCTAGTATGTAGGTCAACCCAAGGTTGCTCTGGGTTTTACTTTGAGAATGTAAGCTACCTTACAATCAAAAGTATTGTCATCCAAGGATGCAGCATGCGAATGCCGTCAACTACTACTAGAGAAAATGATTCCACAAAGTTATGCTCTCTTAGAGCAGTGTACATCTTAAAGTCTTACAATGTACAGATAAAAGATGTAAATGTTGCCTTCAATAAAGGAACTGGAATAGTAATGTACAATACTAATGGAAATGTTGAAATTACAAACTCCATTTTTGAAGGAAATGCAGTTTCGGTCGACTCAGAGTATCCAGGTGGAGGAGGACTGTACATTGAATTTACATTTACATTGTTGGACAGTAATACAATGTGCTGCAATAATACTCAATATTCGATCATCAACACGATTTTTAGAAACAACTCTGTGTTTGAGCGCAATTCTTCTCTGACAAAATACTTCTATTATCAACGCAGATCTTATCAAGGTCTTGGAAGAGGAGGAGGTTTGTGCATAATATGGAGTGGACATTCATCTCATAATGACATGATAATCAACAACTGCACTTTTAGAAATAACAATGCTACTACCTGGGGTGGAGGTGCCTACATTTCACTAAGGAACAATGCTAACAACAATATTACGCTCATAAATTCCAATTTCATGAACAATAACTGCACTGAAGGAGGAGGTGGAGGATTAAAAGTGTCCTTACTTTCTTACAAAGGATCAAGTTCTCATAACAATTTGCATTTTATAGACTGTACTTTCATTGAAAACACAGCTAAATCTGGTGGAGGTGGTGTTTCTTTGGTTTCCAGTAGAGAAAAAAAAATTTCAAGACTAGAAAATCAGCTAAAAAATGGTATTTTATTTCAGAACTGTCTTTGGAGAGACAATGAAGCTGAACTAGGTTCAGCCATAGACATAGCACCTGGAGTGTGGGATGTCCTCGGAAATGGCCTCCTCCCTGTACCAACATTCAGGGATTGTACATTCGAAGGGAACCACATCACCAAACGAAAACATGAACTCTCTGACGGTGTTATACAAGAAATCAGTGGAGCTGGAACTTTACTTATCTCAAATTTTGCAGTCATTTTTGAAGAAAGCATGAAATTCAAAGACAACTTTGGATCAGCCATATATCTACAGTCTGGGCTAATCACTGTGAATGAGAGTTGTGAATTATTCATTCAGAATAACTCCGCCAAATACGGAGGTGCCATAGCATTCATAGGCTCCTCAGTGCTGTATATAGAAGAAAACACTACCATAGTGATGCGGAACAACATGGCAGAAATCAAAGGCGGAGCTATATACACAAAGTCAGTGTACCAGCACAACCGCCACTCCTCAAGAAGCTGCTTTTTGCAGAGCCCTGATCAATTAACAGAATCTGACTGGAAAAAAAGAGTAATCAAATTTGAAAGCAATACAGCCAAAACGAACGTAGGCCACACCATATATGCCTCTTCCCTGGAATCATGCAAGTACAACTGTGTTAATCCTGGCAATAACTCTATCCTTGGCTGTGTAGCAACAATAGAAGGTCTAGAAAACTTCACAAATGAAATATCAACTGATGCTAAACAGTTTTATTATAATAAAAATATACTACACCAAGACATGCTTATTCCAGGAAAATATTTTGCCATTCCAGTAACTTGTTCTGATGAGCTAAACAAAACCACAAGTATTGTATTTGAGCTATCCCTAAAAAACAAAAACAAACTTGAACTTGACAGCAATAACTTAGCATACTTGTCCAATCAAAAGATTAGAGTAGCCGGCATCAACGAAGAAAATTCTCTTGTATTGCAAAATGAGGACAATACAATATTTATTGATATTAAAACCATTGGATGCCCACCCGGACATAATCTGGAAAATGATTCCATCTGCCAATGTGACGTATCTTACTTCAGAGGTATACAGAAGTGTGATAAGAGCAAAAGAGTAGCCACTATTATAAACGGATTCTGGATTGGGCAGTGTAACAGTGAACAGTGTGCTAGTTTTTGCCCTCCAGGTTTCTGCACCCAAAACTCTACCGTCGATCTAAACGTAACAATCGATAACATAGACACGCTAGTATGTGCCACAAACAGGGAAGGAAGACTTTGTGGGAAATGCACAAAAAATCATTCAGCTTACTATCATTCTAACCTTAACAAATGCGGTAATGAAAATCTCTGTGCGTATGGAATTCTGTTCTACATTCTGTCGGAACTTGTACCACTGACTATATTATTTCTGGCAGCCATTTTGTCTAATATCAGATTCACCAGTGGGAGTGCCACTGGGTTTATTTTGTATGCACAAATCCTCCACTCTCTTAATATAAACATTTACGGAGTGGTAAACAAACCAGAACGACTGCAGACAGTCCACAACATCCAGTACTTCATATACAGCATGTTCAACCTAAACTTCTTCCATTTAGAGCAACTCTCCTTTTGTTTATGGAAAGGTGCTAATACTCTGGATATATTAGCTTGGAACTATATCACCATATTATACACTCTCTTCCTCATTCTCCTCACAGTGTGGCTCCTCAATAGAACCACTTGCCAAAAAATCTGCATCTGTTGGAGGCCACACACAGTCAAGAATGCTGTGATACACGGATTGACAGCTTTTGTGGTGATGTGCTACTCTCAGTGTGCCAGAATTTCCTTCATGATTTTGACAACGGCTCGCCTCACCGGTTACAGACAAGAATTGATTAAAACTGTGGTTCGCTTCAGCGGAGAAAATACACCCTTTGATAAAACTCATGTGACATATGGACTAGCAGCGATAGCCTTCATTTGTATTGTGGTAATATTGCCACCTTTGGTCCTGTTCATCTACCCCTTATGCCTTAAAGTACTGGCCTTTTGTCACTTAAGTGAGAATGCTTGCACAACCAAACTGGCCAACAAGATACCAATGCCACTATTCGATTCCTTTCAGAGTTGCTTCAAGGACCAGTACCGCTTCTTTTCTGGTCTCTATTTCATCTACAGACTAGTACCACTATTATGCTACATGCTGGCACCTGACCTAGTCACTTTTTACATCCTGATTGAAATATTCTTAGTAGCAGTACTCACTCTGCATGCTGTATTGCAGCCCTACAATAAGACAAAGCACAACATCATTGACGCTCTAATATTCGGCAACCTGGCCATTGTGAATGTGCTGTCCCTCCTAAACCACCAGAAAGTAACACAAAATAGCATTTTAAACGAAACTGTGATCTACGTTACCGCTACTACAGTGATTCAGCAATTATTCATCTTTTTTCCTTTGTTCTGCATAGTCACATATTTCACTTGGATGTTCACTAACTGCATGAAAAGAAAACTGAAGGAAAAAATAAGGCAAAGACTAGATTGGAAGCACAGTAATCTAGAGGATAGCGCCTATCTACCTCCTCTTAGAAGCACCAATGTCACAGCAGCTATTACGCATGACAAAAATTTTAATTATCGTGAAATGATCCCTAAGTGAAAAACTGGAGTGAAAATAAAAAACACAGGTGTGCTATTAATTGTTTGTTATATTCATGCAAAAGAGTTAACAAATATTATGTGTTTGGGGATATTCTTGAATATAGAGTAATTCTCTTGATTATTAATACTTAAAAAAAAACAACTTATAATTTATACACATAGCTACAGCAATGTGTACATAACACATGCTTAATTTAGCATACTGACACAGAATTCATAATAAAAGTATTCAATAAAATGGCACATTTATACCTTTTAAGTGAAGTAGGCTGCTCATTTCAAACATCAATTTTAAAAAAATGTGTGAATAAATTTAAAAAAATTATAAGAGTATGCTTGATAGCTTATAAAATGTTAAAATAAATGAGTAACACAGTCTTAGTAAATTCTTCAAAACGCTAGGATGAGCAAAGTAATAACCAATCCTGCACCAACAATTGTAGCTATCCTATATGAAAGTGGGTAAAGACTCATATAACATAGTTTACACACACATGATGTATATATTTCTAACAAGCGAACACACACACACACAAACACATGATGTGTATATATAAAGGGGGGAAAAAGACAGAAAAAAGAAATGTACATGACAGTATCTCCTCTGACTAATAATTAACAGTTAGTGGTAGAAATGAATGCCTAACTCTAGTCAATAAAAAACATTGAAAGTGAGTATTTTTCACAACACATAAAAGTTTTTGTAAATAAGAAAAGCGCTAATTAATAACGAGTCTCAATCAGAAACTAGTAATTATAGTCTTCCATAACATTATACTCATGAGATTCCAAATTTTCAGTACTTCTCAATGATAAATCAAATTCAAAATTTTCTATTCCTTTTTTTGAGCATTTCTTTCTAAAATATCCGAATATGCCAACTATTATGTAAACCAACAGGAGGGTCACGGGAACACAAATAAGGAATTCCTGAATGCCTATTGCAGCTGAAATGAAAGACATTCTGATTATATCTGCAGAGCCAAACAAAGAATAGTATATAAAGAAACTGTTTGAGCTAATGGCAAGCTCAAGGGCGAGAAAGATTCCATTGACTACATTGCACCAGTGTTTTTTAAAGGGTTGTAGAACTGAATGAACTAATAACAGCACCAATAGAAAGATGGAAACCAGAGCATAGATTTCTGACTGCTTCACCGCAAATATACCAGCAATCAAGAGTATCCGATACACAAAGTACAGTCCAGCAAAATAGCGACAGTGGTCTTTGAAAGAACTTTGAAAACAGTCAATAACTGGTTTTAGCTGGTTAATACGAAGGACGTAATCGAACACAGACACTAATCGCATCTCTACCAGTCCACACTTGGCAAGGACCTGCTTGGCCAGAGGGTACCAAAGTAAAATTAATGGTGGTAAGAGGACAAATGTGAAAAGACACAGCAAAGCTGGAATGGCATAAGGTAAGTGAGCTCTGGAAAAAAAAGTAATGCTACCGTCAAGAAACACGTGCAGATTTTCACTTGGTTTATGATTAATTCCATGTAAGCGAAAAGCAAATAGAAGCTGGAAAGATACCAATACACATTGAGTATAGCTTAGAGCCAAGAAAGCAGGCAGCCCCTGCACCACGCAGCTTTCTCCTCTGTTTAGCCATTCTGGAATAAATCGACTGATGCATAGCCTCTTCATTAGAATTCTTGAGATAATAACCAGAAGAAAAAAGTACAAAATTGTTACATATTTAAACACACTCATGTCAAGTGCTGAAGCATTGCTCCATAAACAAAATGAAAGATAATCTAAACCAAAGAAGTCTAAGTTGAAAAAACGATAAACAAGTTGGTAAATTTGAAAAGACCACCTAGTTTTGTTCCCATATAGTGACCCACTAATGCTGTAGTTGAAGTTGATTAGCAATAAGTCAATGGTTTGAGCAAAAAACATGAACCCATAAACGGCTCCTTTAGTGAAGCTGATATTAAAGGCAATTACCAATAGGAATAAAGCAGTAACTGGAACCAGTTCGGATAAAATATAAAACAACCACCCCAGGTGACACAATCTATCTGGAAAGCAGTTATATTTGAGGGAATGGAAAAATACTGAATGGTTTTCTCTGCATTTCCCACACAGAATCCCTGTTCGCCTCTCTCCACACATAAACTTGTCAATAACTACCACATCACTATCAGTAGGAATAAAACGTGATGAAAGACAGCTTTCATTTACACAATTATCAAGACAATACTCCAATGGACAAACAGATGTGAAAAAATTTGAAGGACTTTCACGCCCATTTAATAGTGGCAGAGAATCTTCACCTACATACCCAGCCCAGTAGCCATACCTCAAAGATGCTTTGAACTCGTCGTAATCGTTACGACACAAAATCCCATGGAAAAATATCTTCCAATTATTATAACATGCACATATCTGAACTATTTTATTCCTGTCTATTCCTGTTGAAATAGTTTGACTAACGATGCCATGCCCAGGAGGGCATGGAAGAGTCGTAACTTCAATATTCATCTCATACAGAATGTAGCCTGTGCTAACCAACTGCAGAGTACCTCGTGCTTTAGGATCACCATAGATCAAAAGTCTGGGAATCGCTGATGAAACTGTTTTATATGCCCCATCAATTTCAAGGTCAGAGTTTATATCCATTCTTGCATAATAAATGGAGTACACACTGCGGCCAAAACCATCCACTGTCTTAACTGGCAAATTAAATTCCTTACCAGGAACTACCTCTAGGTGATTTCCACTGAAATTGTCATTCCGGTCAAATTCAAAATTCCTGTCTGCTGTGACAAAATCACTCTCATCCCCCAGTGCACTAGAGTTTTCATTAATTAAGCATTTAAATATATTATAAAATGAATTACTGACAGACTCATTCCTGGTGCAAAGAAATACGCAACTTTCAACAAAGCCAAAATAAACAGAATTTCCCAAACTAACGCCTTCATAATCTCCAGCATAATTACCAACAAATGTAAATGAAGAGTTGCAATAGTCAGTTGCATCAACTTTACACTGAATCGGACACTCTACATATGAAAATAGGTGACGATCAAGTCCACCTAAGTTTTCCACATACACAGCACCTCCATAATATACAGCTTGATTACCTTCAAAACTGACTTCAGTGTGTTGCAATACAACTAACTTAGAAAGAGGCAATAAAGACAAGGCTCCACCTCTAATCCCACTGTTGTTGACAAAGATGAGCTTACCATAAGTGCATAATTGTATGACCGAAGAATCTGCCATTAAAGCAGTGCCTGTGTTGTTCCTAAATTCATTTCTCTTATCAAACCTTAAGAATTCCAAAGCAATGGACAAAACTGATTGTTTATAGGAACTAAAAAATGCATCTCCATTGAAGTCACCTTTTGTATCAACTGTATTGTAATTGAAACTACAGGATTCCACAACAACTGATGCATGATCACGAGGAATACATTTTGTATCGGATTCTACAAGTAGTCCAGCACCATTACAAGCTACATTTCCAACCCAAGAACACTTTGAGAACAGTGAAGTATTGTTTAAAGTACATGTACCTCCAGACTTTATAGTGCTGTAAACTGCAACACCACCACCATTAGGGGCCATATTATGAGAAAAATTACACCTTATAACCGAGATATTGTTATTCTTCAATTTATTTCGTCTGAAGTTGAAGTTTAACGATAAACCTCCATGTCCTCTGTGAGCTTTGTTACCAGAAAAGAGACAGTTTGATAACGTAACCAAATTACTAACAGCAGAATCCCTCAAGGAAAGAAACATTCCTCCTCCCCAAATTCCCTCATTGTCATAAAACTCAGAATTTTCAATGCTAACGGTCACGTTACAAGAAAAGCGACCCAGTAACACAAACACGCCACCTCCACGACCAAGTCGCTGCTTCACAAATCTGTCCAACACCACATTACCCAATTCAGCATTCAAGGTGGTAGCTTTATTACCAGTCAAAATACAATCTGAAATGGTAAGTTTGACTCCGGTGTTAAAATCCCGGCTGTATCCATGCCAGTCTTCACATATTTCTCCAACTGGACAAGAAGTCAAGCCAAATCGAATACCACCTCCTCCTGCATAGTGATGCTCACTCACTGGCCAAATGGAGTTATTAGTGAAATTACAAGCAGTGATATTGATTGAGCCATTGGAATTGTACACAACCAGTCCCACTCCATCACTGTGCTCTATGTTAACTGACGTAATGAAAATACCAGTACAATAGATAAAATACAAGGCACACTTGACGGGCAATGTGCTATTCAAGTTCATGAAGTCTGTACTAGTGCTGTCTTGGACTGAGCCACAGCCATGGAAAGTAAGCCCATTTATCTGGATTCTCGTGGAATTCCTGAAAACTATTCCACTATTGTTGTGAGCACAGTACACTACAGCATTAATCCCGTGCATGTAAACTGAAGTCTTTTCAGAAAATTCTAACACTGAGTTCAAGGTGGTTCCATTGGATATAAAAATTGATATAAAGCTCAAGTTTTGGAGCTGTTCAATTTCTAATATAGCATCATCAAAATTGCCATACCTTAGATTGCAGTGCCTGGAGTGAACTTCTTCTAACCAGTCATCACCCAAACATATGTATACTTCACTATCATCAAAGCAGCTTGCCCATAAGCACATGCTATATAGCATGAAACTCCGTAATGACACCATTTTTATGCTACACATCAGAAAAGCCAGGGGAAAATGAAAAGCATAAAAAGTGATGTTATGAGCTTAAAGTTTATCTGTAAAGTTTGATAAACTCTCTTAATCAACAATAAGGAAAATTATAAACTTTTTAAAGATAATTCCCAAAGTGTATTCATGCTGATCTCTCTTGTGACAACCACAGAGACATTAGTTCACTGCATTAGACAAAATACTATAATCATATATACATGGAGGAAAAAGAGAGGGCCGCATAAACAAATACAAAACTACAGAATGACAATATAGCCTTAAAGAAACAGTATTTAGTCATTTTACGAAGTTCAGCTGAACACATTCGTGACAGCTCTGATATCTGTAATGGATGAATATTGAAGCTATATCATTCATTTGATACAGGAGAATATCACGAGTCTGTTGGCTTAGTATTTACATAAGTGCCACAGGCACAAGCATAAATACGGCCAATCAGACGAGTGATATTCTGCAGTATCCAATGAATAATAAATTTATTATGTACTACTCATGTGTAAATACCATAGCAACTGTTTCTTGTGAAGTAAACACTTGTACAACCTAGGGGGACATGATAACCTAACGTGATCACTATGAACACAGGTGATATGGGAAAATATTGCCTTAAGCCACAGCCTGTTTACTTTAATGCAATTCCTATGTGGCAACAGGTATTAGGCCCTGTTCAGTACATAATAATGATAGCTATTTACACTGCAAGTCTAAGTTATACATTCTTTTCAATATTGCTCATTAAAATTAATTATATGATAATTCATCTAACCCCCCCCATCACATTGAATAAATATTTAAACCATCACGTATATGAACAAATTTAAGAGTGACAACTATAAAGCAATTAGAATTATAACAACGAACTAAATTAGCAAACAGTTGAACACTAAATAGCTATATTACTACAAATCAGTTTCAGAGTCACGTAATGTATTGTACTCCACTGAACCTAATAAATCTACTTCATCTCTAACAGGAAATTCCACCTCTCTTTCTCTTCGTTTATCTGAAATTTTCGCTATTGCTATTTTAGCAATGTTATAAGCAACATATATCAATATGTAACACATAGGAATGTAAATAAGAAATTCTTGAAATCCTAGAATAGAACGAATGAAATGAGCAGCCTGATCATCACTCTTGAGCAATGAATTATTTATAGATAGTGAAATAACATTAATTCCCAGCATGATAGCTAGGAAAAAGCCATTCAGTACATTATACCATTGCTTCTTGAAGGGTTGGGTGATGGAATGGAACAGAAGCATCAGCAAAAGAAAAACTGTAACAAGAACATAAAACTGAGACTGCTTCACTAAGAGCAAGCCCAGCAATAAAAGTACGCGATAAATGAAGTACAGACCAGCAAAATATCGACAATTGTCCTTAAAAGAGCTCTGAAAGGAATCTATGACTGGTTTTAGCTTGTTCACCAGCAATAAGTGATCCACCAAGACCACCAACCGCGACTCAGCCATTTTACACTTTGTTAGAACTTGCTTTGCGAGAGGATGCCACAGCAGTACAAGGGGAGGAAGCAGAGCAAACGTCAGCAGGCACAGAAGAGCAGGAATGGCATAAGGAAGGTGTTTCCTCGAGAAGAAAATAATATCTCCATGGTAAAAGACATGCAAAGTATCACTGCGATTGAAATCAATGCCTTGAAGGTTAATAGCAAACAGAAGTTGGAAGGATACCAGGACACATTGGGCATAGCAGAGTGTAAGAAAGGCTGACAGCCCCTGTATGACGTAATTTCCTTTACTAGAAAATCTCTGTGGAATATATCTACTTATATTTAGTCTATTCAATATTAAGATTGTGAAAGCCACCAGAAGAAACGAGTAAGCTATAGTCACATATTTGATAATGCTCACATCCAGTGCAGTAGCTCCTCTCCACAGACAAAATGAGAGTTTATCAATGCCAAAGAAGTCTAAATTAAAAAATCGATAGAACACCTGGTAAATTTGAAAAGACCACAAGGTGTTGCGCTCATTGAAGTATACGTCTCTGCCATAATTGTTGTTGATCAGCAGGGAGTCCACTGTTTGGGCAAAAAACAAAAACCCACTCACAGCACCAGTGTTGAAGCTGATATTAAATGTTATTATGAACAGAAATAATACAGTAACTGGAACCAGTTCTGATAGTATATAAAACAACCAACCAAGATCACACAGTCTGTCAGGAAAACAGTCGTACCTGAGGGAATGAAAGAAAACTGAGTGATCAGCTTTACAACTGCCACATAGAATCCCTGTTCGTCTTTCTCCACACACAAACATATCAACTACGCTCGGAATGCTTTCAGAAGGAAGATCCAAAGACAGCCGGTACTCAACACTGCATGTGTTATCACAATTGTATTTACAATACGCTAAAGGACATATAGCAGTAAAAAATATCAAGGAACTTTCCCATCCCTTGCTTTCAGACAAGGAGCCATCCACCACATAGCCAGCCCAATACCCATACCTAAGTGATGTTCTGAATCCATCAAAGTCATTTCTGCACAGTACGCCTTGGTAAAAGTTTTTTTGGTTATAACAAGAACAAATCCTGACTTCTTCGCTTTTCTTAGCAGAAGTTTCAATAGTTTGATTTATGATACTATATCCTGGAGGGCAAGGTTGTATGGTGACCTCTATATTAATCTTATACTGAAAATATCCTGAACTTTTCAACTCTAGTGTTCCATTGTTACCAGGCTCTCCATAAACCAAAAGCCTCGGGATGGCAGAAGCAACGGTACTATATGCACCATCAATTTTTATCTGGGAATCAAGATTGAGATGAGAAAACCTAGCATAATAAATTGAAAACACACTGTTATCGAAGCCATCGAGGGACCTTACAGGTAACTGAAACTCTTTACCAGGAATGACCTGAAGACTTCCACCGACCAGTTTACTTTCGTCCACTTCAAATTTTCTATCTGTGGAGACAAAGTCACCCTTTTCCCCAAATTCTGGTATATTTGCTTCATGGCCTATGCACTTAAATATATTATTAATTGTATTAGCAGCTGACTCATTTCTGGTGCAAAAAAACACACAACTCTCCACATAGCCAAAATAGACGGAGTTGCCAAATTCCACCTCATTGTAGTGCCCTGCAGAATTATTAATAAATACGAAAGAAGAGTTGCATCCATGGATGTCAAAGTTCAGGCATTGAATAGAACACTTTACATCGGAAAAGAGATAGGGGTCCAGCGCATCCAAATTTTCCACATATATCGCTCCTCCATAGTACTTGGCCTGGTTGTTTTCAAAATACACTTGTGTGTTGCTATGAACCAAGAGCTTTGAAAGTGTTACCAATGACAAACCTCCTCCACGATTCCCGGTATTGTTTATAAATAACAACTTCCCCGAAAGTCCCAGTCTGATCACGGAAGATGCTGCCTGCAGAGCTGTGCCAGTATTGTTCTGAAACATTGTAATACCTGTGAAGTTCAACTGCTCCATCACCACTGATACGACAGATTGACGGAAAGACAGAGAATGCTGATTGGGCATATCACCTAGCCCGCTAACTGTATTTCCAATAAAAGCACAAGACTCTAATGTAACTGCCCCTTGTTGATCGAAAGCCTGGTCTGACTGTAACTCCAACCCAGCCCCATAGTGAGCACTGTTTCCTAACCAGTGACAGTCAACAAAGAAAATTGTATTCATAGACAAACCCACAAACTTACGGCTGGTAAAAATGCCAACTCCACCACCACTGGGAGCAAAATTTTCTATAAAATAGCAGTGCTTGACTTCAACTGAATTATGTTCCAATTTGCTAGTCACGTGAAAACTCAATGACATAGCACCATCACCTCGTGTACTGTTGTTATGTTGGAAGGTACAGTTAGTAAATTTAACTGAATTATTGCGAGCAGAGTCTGTAATTGAAACAAAAACAGCTCCGCCCCATATTGCACTATTGCCAGAAAAACGGCAATTAATAATGCTAATGTCTACCTCAGTAGAGAATCTACCTAGTAAAATGTAAAGACCACCGCCACGCCCCAACCTTTGCTTGACACTTGGTCCAGAGACAACACTACTCAACTCCTCGTGCAGAGTGCTTGCCAAGTTTCCTTCAAAGACACATTCTTCGAATACATAAGATGTACCTATGTTGAATTCTTTGGAGAAATTTCTCCAGTTCGTACAAGTTGTCCCAACTGGGCAGGAAGTGATCCCAATACGAATACCACCACCACCAGCAAAGTCATTCCTACTGACTGAATGAACCGCATTCTCAGTCATGTTACACTTGTAGAATTGAATCAGACCATCTGAATTGTACACCGTAACACCAACTCCATCACTGTGTTCTATGGACACTGTATACAAGGTGATATTGGTGCAATATATGAAGTACAAAGCACTTTTAACGACCAAAGTGTTGTTTTTGTTCATAAAATCTGTACTGGTGCTGTCGTGTCTTGAACCACAGTTAAAAAAAGTGATTCCCTGAATGAAAATATTGGTGGAATTCCTAAATGTTAAGCCGCCGTTATTTCCATAACAGTGTACAACAGAACCATAACCAATTATAGACACTGCTGTCATCAGCGAAAAATCCAACTTTGAGTTCAGACTGACACTACTAACTATTTCCAAGTGAATCTCTGCTGCTTCTTCAATCATTCCACTGCCTTGCAGTCCATCCAAATTTGAAAAAGAGTGAGTACAAGCTTGTGCTGTTGCATTTTCTAACTGATCGCCTATTGATATGCAGGCTTTCGTAATCTCGTGTAAAGCAAATACCAAAAGCAGGTTATACCAAAACAGAATCATGATTGACTATGCTGACACACTTCGCCTACCATTTATATTTGAAAATACAATGTACTTTGGAACGATGTGTGATCTTTTGGTAACTAATTATGCAATTAAGATTCAAAGACATGATTCCCAAAGTTATTACTATCAGCAACTAATGTTTACATTAAGGAATACCCACAGTAGTAAAGGCACACTGAAGCCAAAACACACTTCTTTTCATGGCCTTACAGTAAGCAAATTGTATAGAAGCCTTATTAGAGTAGTATTTAGCAGCACACAAAAAGCATGCTAAAATATAAATGTACAGCCCTTTTCACAGCAATACTAAAATCAAATGTTACTTGGAATAATGCTAAATAGAAACAGTGTACTCTTCTAATGGCACCCATAATCTACAATGTGTTGCTAGGCCAAACAAACAAAGTTCCAGTTTAGGTCTACTTCAAGACTAGCCTGGTCCTTTCCAAGGCCAAAATAAAAATAAATTAACTCTTTCACCGGTATAACCGCCATATGGTGGTCGAGGTACCGATCGACACAAAAAGAAGTATAAAAAATGAACCGCTCACGCCATATATTTTTATTAAAGCGCAGGTATACGGTAACTAAGGAAACCGTGACGTAGTATTCCGTCGAAAACTTGTAGCCAGGCCCAGTTGCTATAACTACTCCGGTAATGAGCTTGCGCAATACAGCCATGATATCAGTAATGAGCTTGCGTAATACAGCCATGAGATACAGCCATGAGATCGGTCACCATGAGATCGGTCACGTACCTAAAAATATCATTGTGAAGATATCTAGCTTGGAATAAATATATATACCATATAATTGGCTCAATTTACATACTTCTGAGTATCTCATCTTGCTACACTTGCTCGCTGATAAGTGACAGACAAAATAAATGAGAAAACGACAATCAAACCCTCACAGTGCATACAAGCTGAGCTTCAAAGGTTATGAGATGACAACAGCTATATAATCTTAGCATACATGTATGCCTGCAAAATAAATAAATGTGTCTTTGTACAATACACCATCGATTTTTCTCTCATATTCATTCCAGGAAGTTTGCCATTTATAGCTACTGTACATTACGAGACAAAATAAAGTTCCGAATTCCGTTCCATAGAACGGCCATCACAAGATTAAAAAACGGGGGGTGGGGGGGGGGGGCGGTATGCTGTTTGGTAAAAAACGGCCATTCCATTCGACCAGCGCTACCATTTTAATCTTTCTTGTTCACTACATGCCTCACTCAAAGAAATTATAAAAAATTGTTTATCCAATAAAACGTTCCGATTTTTTGTTTACAGGCTCCTGAGGCGGAGCTTCTCAGGTAAAAATTTTTGAAGCCGTCCTATTCAAATTGTCTCACGGAGAATTGTTAGCTCGACTACCGCACAGTATCAACGTTTTATCAATATTAGGGCCTTCTCAGGCTTAGATTTTTTACTACTGAAAGTCCATCAGTAGCTAACAGAAGACCTACGAAGTGTGGACCTCGTTATAACTGTGTGCCCATCGAAACTTCAGTCTGCAGCTTTATTAAAAGCAAGTTAAATTTTTGTATGAGCTTTGCACTACCCCCGTAGTATTTAACGGGCGATACAAGGCCTTAGCTTGCTGATATAGCTATGGAAGAGTTTCTAGCTAGAAAATATCAGTGAATCGACGGAAAAGCTTAACCGTTTTTTTTTTTTTGGTTTTTTTAAACCGTTTTAGTATACATTGTTGGCTGTTTAGTCAAAATAGTACAGAATGTACAGAATGCAAGGGTAAAAACTACGGGGAAAAGACTACCGTTTTACGGCCGTACTATGGAACAGAATCCGGAACTTTATTTTGTCTCCTACTGTATGTAAATAAAAGTTCTACCTTGAAAATGGTAGTGTGATAATTTTCCTCCCAATTTGTTTTATTTACCACTTTCCCAAGTACAGTAGTGATAATGTAAAACAAAAAAAAAGTGAGAAAGGAAAACATGAAAATAATTGGAAAATGTTTACCTTTCCCAAAATGTTTACGCAAAGTTAAAAAGATATGGAAGTTGAAACTAGAGACTATAAGCTAATCACTAAACAAAATAGTAAAACTACATAATTCAACTAACTCGTGCGTCACATAGTAATATGAATTTTTAAAAATCATACAATTATAATATTTTTAAAGAAATTGATTAGAATAGTGTAGATCTTCAATTTAACCAGGATTTACCCCATTTATAAACTGGGTAACTAAATATTTCTATCAAACTATTTCCTTATTTATCTTAAGATATTGTATAATTGTATTCCAGTTAAAATATTCACACATAGTTTGTTTACACGGGAGGAACAGCTTGTTCAAAGAGATCTAGTCCTACCCCAGCTATCATCCTCACACTTCAAATTTTCCAAAATACTTAAATTTTGCAACCTCAATTAAGTCAAGTCCTCACTCAAAGCTCTATTGCACCAAGAAATGCAAAACTAGACAAAATAGACAACAAAACTGTATTCTACATGTTTGATAACCCTTTACTTATAGTGTTACTAGCACAGTTTTTTAAGGTGATTTGAAAGTGAAAAATAACCAACTTTTTCTGAGAGGGTTGTTGCAATTTTGCAAGTGCCCCAATACGATGACACTCCTCCAGGCCCTAAGATGAAATCTCCTCATATATCATAGTTCTTTCTTTCCATAGTACAAAACCGTAAAACTCCCACAATAAAATTGTTGCTTTAAGAGAATGATATCATTAGTTTTTATATTATTTAAGCCGCACACAGTATTAAAATGAAGGAAATTAACAAAAATTTAGGATAGTACACAATTAATCTCAATGTTGTACTGTACCATAAATATACATCATAACTTACACATGTACAAGTATAGCAAGATCCTTGATATTTTGGGTTAAAAACAACAACATTTATAAGTGAAACTTTGTTTAGCTTTCATAAAAAGGTTCATTAGGTAAATGAATAGGAGTATCCCAACCCACACCTAAATCCATTCCATTTGTTAATAATCAAATACTAACCCAGTTCCCCTCACTAATAGAACTACGTACTTAACCTCGGGTTCACATCTATTACTTCTGCTTGACCTAGGTGTTGCCGTTACAGGCGGGGAATGTGGCTTTTTTGGTAGATAAGCCTATTTAACCTCTTGTACTTTGGTGATACCTTACCAATTGCTTGTCGGCGTCCTGAGAGGTTATGTTTGTCCTTCCTCTCATTGTTTTGCTAATCCCGCTGAGGCCTAGCCCTACCTTTGGGAACCTCCCTCATCATTACTAACTTGATCCACCCCATTTTGCCTATGTCACATTAGAGCACCTTGCCTCCTTGATACATGTACCTTTGTTTCTCCACTGGAATTGAGTAATTATCATTACTATAATTTTACCTCTCATAGCCCTATTTCTGCCTATTTAAGTGTGGATAGGGATTATTTTTTTGCCCGTCTTTCTTGTTCGCTCTGTATCAGTCTGAACATGCGCGTGAACTGATCTGTGCCGCCTTATTAGGCCACTATGCACGTGACTCCTATCTCCTAGAGCCATCCCATGCCTACTCGCCCGTATTGCTCTCTCCTCTCTCTTTTGTCGACCTTTACCCGACTCCCACTGCACTGCAGTGCTTGTTCACCAGTTAACCTGTATTAACTCTAAGTGTTAATATACATATAAACTTTCAATATAATTTTTAAAAAAAGTTTAATGACAACGCTTTAAAAAAACTCAATTATTATACTAGCTCATAAAGCTTACACCGTAGCATATACACAGATAAACATACCCTTGGTATTAAGTATAGATAACCCATTCTTGGTAGAGCATATATATACATAGATCTACCCTTAGTAAAACAAAGACCTATGTAATGTACCTTTGGTAGAGAATATAATAGACCTACCCCATGATGAATAGTACAGCCATACCTACCCTTGGCACTCATAAGTCTTGAGTTGCTTTATAGTGAGATTGTGACTAGTTTGGAGAACCTTCATCCTCTCCAACCTGCGACTGTGATGACTTCTGAGCAACTTCAACTCCTCATTCTACATACAATTAAGCAAATAAATAATTTCATAAGAGCAATAATTCAGTTCGAGGTCATTCCTATTCACCTTAGCTTTAAGTTCTGCTTTAATTGCAATCATTTCTTTCTTCATTTGTTCATTCCGTATCTTCATTGCTTTCACTGACGTACTGAGTTCACTTTTAGATGCCTTTAGAAAAGAAATTATTGATCAAAATACTCCACTCTCTTGTCATAGCTATTACTACTTACAGACTCATTCTTCTCCTTCAACTCCTCGAGATCTGATTAAGAAACAGAGCACAGTAAGGTTAAGGACACAACCTCTGGCCAGCACATACATGCACTCTACACACTAAATCAATTGTGACAAGGGAAAAAAAGCATTCTAACCAAACCTTTTTTGAGAGAATCATTGCGATTTTTCAAGGCTCTAGAACTTCTCTGCAGTATACTAAATTGACGTGAAAAGTCTTCCTTGGCACATATAGCATCTTTCAACTGTGTCCTAAATAGAGACATGCAGTATACACATACATAGATAGTTGGTCACCCAAGAATTGTTTACACATATAAGATGAGAAAAAGCCATGCTCAAATAAAGGTTTACATTATACAAAAAGTACAATTTAATCGTTCATATTCCTGATGTTTACTTATAAATCAATGCGAAGAATTAAAAGTGTAAAAATAATTGTTATTATTGTAGCTTATACTAAGCAAATAAAGAAATAGCTATGTATATGTATGGTGCATATATGTGTACTAACATTACAAATCATTACAATATATACATGTATTCCTGCAAGTAGAAACAGTCCTACTAGATATCACCAAGGTTAGGTTTCTATCAATAATGCATTTGTATTTCAGTAATGACGGTGTGCATTTACATTATGTCATGAGCCAAAACTAAGTTGGTAAAGCACGGTCAACTTCAGTTGGTACAGTACAGTCAACTTCAGTTGGTAAAGTACAGTCAACTTCAGTTGGTAAAGTACAGTCAACTTCAATTTGTAAAGTACAGTCAACTTCAGTTGGTAAAGTACAGTCAACTTCAGTTGGTAAAGTACAGTCAACTTCAGTTGGTACAGTACAGTGAACTTCAGTTGGTACAGTACAGTCAACTTCAGTTGGTAAAGTACAGTCAACTTCAGTTGGTAAAGTACAGTCAACTTCAATTTGTAAAGTACAGTCAACTTCAGTTGGTAAAGTACAGTCAACTTCAGTTGGTAAAGTACAGTCAACTTCAGTTGGTACAGTACAGTGAACTTCAGTTGGTACAGTACAGTCAACTTCAGTTGGTAAAGTACAGTCAACTTCAGTTGGTAAAGTACAGTCAACTTCAATTTGTAAAGTACAGTCAACTTCAGTTGGTAAAGTACAGTCAACTTCAGTTGGTAAAGTACAGTCAACTTCAGTTGGTAAAGTACAGTCAACTTCAGTTGGTAAAGTACAGTCAACTTCAGTTGGTACAATCAAGTTATATTGAAGCAAGTGAAACAGTATGGAAAAGTCGCATTCAATCAAGGAAAGGGAGATGATAACTTGAAAATAATGCAGAAGAACCAAGCGGTAATGAACCAGAAGAGATCACCTCACATATAGTAAGACTGGGTTGCTAGTGATATGTAAATTGCTGTTACTATCACAGCTCACTATGTGCGTGACTACATGTATGTCTGTCTCATTCTAAACTGTAGTCAACAGTTCAATTCACAGACACACTAACATATTCACAAAAGGGCTTTACTTTACTTATCCCACATTTGAATCACTGTTTTTGACTTCCATTGCTCAGTATTCAATGACGTTTTAGTTTGTAAATGCCTGCTTTACAACATCAACAACTGACAAGAATTGAGGGGTTTGGTGTCTAAACAATTGATCTTGCAAATCTGATGAGGCTACTTCCCACATACTTAGCTAGTGCAGGCTAGATAATTCTTCAAAATTAGTCAAAAATAGGTACAATGTATTTTTTTTAACTGTTTAAATCAGTAGTTAATTAACTGACAAAGTGCATGCACATGTGGACAATTATTGCATTTTTACCACCATTCTGCTGTACAATCTATGTACACTTGCCTGAGGCAGTCACTATCCTCCTTCACTTGCAGTAACTTCTCTTCTGTGAGAGAATTTTCCTCGCATAACTTAGCAAATCTCTCGTGGCTAGATGACAACTGCAGCACACACAAGGTACACAGTGAGAGTCATCATCAGTCCTAGTGGTCTGCATTACAAGTTCAGAATGATACTGTATATGTAAGGCCAGACAGCAGAGTGACTTATAACCTAGACTATCCAGGGTTTCATATAGGATATTTCACTGGGGATGGGACAAACCACGTGTGCTTAGACACTGCCACACCCAATTTTAAAACCCAATCTGCTTTGATAGATATACCTACACAAGAAGGTATGTTTCACAACTTATCAGTGTTTGGTCACATATGTACCACCGATAGAATTCAGCTTTGACTAATGTGCATGTACTACACTAACTTCCAAAAATTGGGAGGGAGAGGAAACTTTGGCTGGGGGAGAAAGGGGGGAGATTCCAGGACCAGCACCCCTGTGTACAAAACACTGCTATCCCGTAAAATCCTATATTGTTGCTACTTTAAATGTAAAAATTGTTAAATTAATTGTCATAACTTACTATCAATATACATATAATCCAGACAAAATTAAAAAGGGTGTTGAAGTATTGAAATCATAATAGGCATTCTTCCTCTTTTCTAATTGTGAACATGACAAAAAGCCCAACTAGTGGCACTGGACGTCTTAACGGAGAAAAAGAGATAATGCTACACATGCATGCAATCTATCAGTACATCTACGAGACTTCACATACAGACAAGTGTCGCTATGATGCTGAAAACTGCAAGAAATCGTGACAAAAACCCTTCAAGACAATATGTATTTAGCAGCTCAAGTATGTAACCCAGCAGTGATGACATGAAAACCCCTCAATCAAATACTGACTCAATACAACATCTGGTCAAAAAAATAAAAATAAAAGCACTACCTGCCAGAATACTTTAATAAGAGTAGCTCATGAAATTCCAGACCAAACTCATTCTACTAATGCCTCAATAAACTGAGCAAGAAGGATGATGAATTTTCACAATGTACTAGGCAACACAGCTACTTGAATTCTTCAGTGACTCAATGCAGCATGCTTTACCTACCTATCTATTATAATGAGCATATACATACGTACAAGTTGTGTAGATTAGAGAATACTTAATTGAATTTATTGCCCATGAATATAATTACTTGAAATCTCCACCCACAATCGCAAACATCTATCAACAATAGCGTGGCGAACGACCCACAGACTCAGTCATTCCCTCACCAGCTTACATGTATATAACACGTTAAATTTGGTCAACCCTTACCAGGCATATACATACATTACATACATTTATATACCCAACTCCATCATGTTTTGATTTTTGTAGCAGCACTTCACCCAAGGTTTTTTATATTGTGGCCAAGGACAAGCGTATAGAAGAATGTGCGTGTTTGTCAATTGTAGTGGTAGCATCAGTTCTTATAAACTAAAACAAAAACTCCTTTGACCATAGCATTGTGCATGAGAGCATCAATCAGACAACCTCCTCCGAAGTCCTGTTCTACATCACAATTCTCTAGTGGCAGGCCACCTTCCAGCGGACGAACAAGTAGTATAGCGTAATGAATTGCACTTATGTTTCAGAGCCGGATGCCAGTCTGACTTGCTGTATTTGCTTAGGAGTTGCCTCTCAGCCCAGACAATGTGAAGACTGTGGCAAGCTGTTCTGTTGCAGATGTATAGAGAAGAATGGGAAGAATCCTTGTCCCAGCTGCAGAGTAAATAATCCAAAGTTCTTCAAAGATGCAAAAAGTAAGAATAATATATTGTAGTTTAACCGGACAGCTGTTGTTAATTTTTTTTTCGACTGCTAGTACAATGTTAGTCTAGAGGAGAAAACCAGAGGCAGTGGATAAAGGAGGAAAAAATATTGTGAAATTTTGATTTTAATATTCTCATTCTATTACATTATGTTAATTAAAACTTAACCTGACCTAAGTCGAAACATCAGGTTAAGTTTTAATCAACATAATATTGGTTGTTGGAATGAGAAAGTTTTCTATTATTATAATTATTTCAGGCAAGAATAACTGAATCATAATTTTGATTTTTCATTAACATGAAAGTATAGTCTAAGCTTTTAAAAACTGACTGTTGTTTTCAATACTTATGACCTTATGACTGTGCTCACAAATCGGTCTACAGGTGCCAGGGAAATCATGGAGTTGCAGGTCTGGTGCAGTAGCCATGAGAGAGGCTGTCAGTGGACTGGCACTGTGCGTACACTGGATGATCACACCAACAAGTGCCAGTTTAGTTTAGTTTCCTGTCCTAACAAATGCGGAGAACCGTCACTGATGAGGATGGAAGTCCTCGGTCACTTGCAACAATGTCCATTCAGAGATCATGCGTGTGAGGGGTGCGGCAAGAAAGGAACTTACATCAGTATGCAGGACCACGACGACGCATGTGATGAAGTGGTGATTCCTTGTCCCAACAAGAAATGGGGTTGTCTCATATCTATGAAAAGAGGACAGATGGATCACCATTTGAAGAACGAATGTGAGTGTGCTCAAGTTGGCTGTGTTTATGAAAATCTTGGATGTGCAGTGAGAATGATGAGAAGAGACATGATCAAACATCAAGAAAATGATGACAAGCATCATTTGTATCTAGCTCTGGGGAAAACACAAGTAGCATCACCTGGAGAAAGGTGCATAACACTGGAGGAAAAAGAATTATTTACGTTTAAACTTACAGAATACAGCACAAAGAAAAAGACTAATGAAATATTCCAGTCTGAGCCATTCTATACTCATTCCGGAGGTTACAAAATGTGTGTGGTTGTGTACCCTAATGGGATTATAAATGGAGAATTCACTCACTTATCAGTTCGAATTAAAATTCTCCAGGGAAAACATGATAAGGCCTTGCTCTGGCCTTTTTGTGGCTATATGGATTGTGAACTATTGAACCAGGTTTCTAATGACCACCACCACTGCCTCGCTGTGTATTTCGATCAATCCAGTGAAATGCTTGTGGGTAGCTGTAAAGGTACAGACAGATTTTGTTCCCACTCTGTTCTCAATGAGAGCCCCTCCAGGCACGTGCAATATCTCTTAAAGGATGCTCTGCACTTCAGAGTGTCTGTAAAGGCTAGATATAACAAAATGTGGTTAAATTGCAAAGGTAAGACTTATATCGAACGGCATATGTACTTTTCAAGACAATGAGCAAATAATTTTCAAAGTGACGTGCTATTCTGTGAAGAAGGCAGCCAACAGTGGCTCCAGTTCCAAACCAATATACATTAGCCCAGGCTATAGATTGCAAATATTTATTTTTGCAAATGGTTACGGCTTTTTTGTCGGACAACAACTGTCCGTGTATGCTCGTCTTACAGATGAAGCAAATTCGAGGCCTGCATTTGCTGGAAGTGTATCCTTTACATTACTTAACCAGCTGAAAGATAATAAACATATGTATAAAATGGCAAAATTTGTAAGTGGAAAAACTGATGCTCAAGTTGCTTTTAATGCTAGCATTCTTGACTTCATACCGCATTCCGACCTGAATTTAGACAGACATCGACAAACACAGTACCTAAAAGATGATGTACTTTATTTCCGAGTTTCAATAGCTATTGATGATCACAAACCATGGCTATCTGGCGCTCGTTATATTTGACTACCTCAAAAACACATGAAGATTATTGCTATCAAGAGCAAGTATTTTTGTGCCCAGTGCATACTTCATATAATGATTGCTACTATTTTGATAAATTATCTATTTCAATGTAAATCAATTACAAGACTTGTTGTGCACAATGCATGGAATCTTGCATGTACTACTACAAGCTTCTGCCATCCACTGACATTACTAAGGAAACTATTGTAATTAAATGATGTCATATTTTGTTTACAGTCCTTCTTCTTTTGCTTTCATTTTTCAGCTATACTTCTAATTATGCTTACGTAGCCCACTTAGAATAATGTTTCTGTTAATTAAGTAAAATATGTTGAATTTCTTCTTTGGTACTTTTCTTTGGGGTCATGAACTTGTGAAACGTTTATAGACAAAACAGACTACTAGCAATTTCAATCAGAGGAAAATGACAGCAGGAGTGGGGGATGGTAACATAAAAAAAGAAAGAAAAATATAATCATAATATCATTTACACTGACCATTATGCTAATTCTTCCTGAGGACAGCTACAACTGGATGGTGGCATTATCAAGTAACAATTAATTGAAATTAAAATATAGGAGAAAAATCAATAAGATAATTAAAGTGAAACTTCCTCAGAGCCACATCATACAGAACATTCTCGCACCTTCTAAACCTAAACACCTCATTATTACAACATAAAGTTGACAAACTTCGTCTAGATTGAATCATTCTCACTTAAAGGGTCTAAACAGAAACAAAGGCAAAATGTGAAAAAATCTCAGTTGTTACCGGGGAATCGAACCCAGGACCCCTTGTCTATTGCAAAATAAAAGTATTTTCAACCAAATAACATTGATGAAGTGATCGGGATGGGTGGGTTATTGAATTCTATTGGTGATTGGAATTTTTATTGCTAAAATATTTGAGTACTTTATTTATATTTAGAAGTTCAAACGATTTTTTTTTACATAGCACATTAAGTCTAAATTACAAGCATTCTGAGCAAGATACAAGTACAATCTTATCAATGTTCTACATGGACAGAAAAATTCCAAACTGTGAAGATGTACAGTATGTACAGTACACTGCTAAGAACTACACATTAACAATATGTGAAAGTGCAGAGTAAGCCAGCATACATACTCTACAGACGTGGAAAACCTTTTACCTAAATTTTATAGATTGTATCACAGTGGGGACTCTATTAGGAAGGTGTGCCCATTGGAACTTCAGTCCGTCAGCTAGTCATGGAAGTCAAGATTTTTGTACCAGTTCTTACACAATCTCAATAACATTTAACGGCTCATACAAGGCTTTAGCTTGCTAATATCTAATTCTAGCAAAAAAAATAGAAACGAATCAACGGAAAAGCTTGATTGGTTCTTAAATCATGTTATATAAACAACGCTGATGGTTTAGTCTAAACAGTACAAAATACAACAATAACAAAATATACAGTAGCAAGTGTGTGTGTGTGTGTATGTGTGTGTGTGTATGTGTGGGGGGGAGGGGGGGTGCTAATCTGCTAAGAGCTACAAATAATTTGTGAATGTGCAGAGTAAGCCAGCATTAGGTATCATAAAAAGACATGGACAACTATTTACCTAATTTTTATAGATTGGATCATTAATATAAAACAAACTATGGCTGTATTTATTAGAACTTGTTTCCTGAGCTGGTAGCATTACATGATTGCCAACTTTCCCATCAGAGCCCACACAACCCGAGTGTCGAATGCAGTCTAATGAAATAAAAATCATTCTATTACATTGTACATTGTATGACATACAACATATGTATATATATTACATATCCTACGAGTCCGCTTACAATACGTACATGAGTATATCACGAGCTGAAGGCAAACGAAAGTACAAGCATGAGAATAAAACATCATCCTTATATTGTACAACAAGTGTAATAATTGTTTATTATACCATAGATACACACGAACACATTAGAGCATTTAATATGCAACATTCAATATAGGAAATTATTGATTGCTCGCATGATGCGGAAATACTCGAGGGCTAAAATCCAGTAGACATCATAAAAATGTTTAATTTTATTCCGTAGAACAGCAATTATATATGAAGAAAAGAGAGGGGAGGGGGGATAAATGGCATAGTTTGGTAAAACATGACGGTTCCTATCGACCATTTCTTCTTAATCTTCCCATTCACTGTATGACTCACTAGGAAAAATAAAAACATCTTTTATCTCCATACATATATAATAATACGCTCGTCTGTCAGTAACGACAACAACGGAGTGTGTATTCCTGAAAATTCACTAGCTCAGATGGGTTGGCAAAGCGTTGTCTCGAACAAAATGGGTAAAGTGTGGTGGAATCCATCACATTTTTCTGAAGACAAACACTAATAATACGCTTGTGTGTCCGTTACAACGACAACCGACGTGTGTGTGTTCATGAATAATTCATGAGCTTATTGCAGTTTGGTAAAGCGTTGTCATCTCGTGGTAGGTAAGGTGTCGCCATCTCGTGTTAGGTAAAGTGTCGTCACATTCGGTAGAAAGTGCTGGTTAATTCTAAAAAGCGGGTGCAATAAACAATGGAAGGCAGCGTAGGTTTCAAAAAGGAAGGCGAAAGTACGACAGAGAAGGTAAAAGGCGATCAATCATAACTAAAAAGCGGGTGGAATCGGCGAGGTAAGGCGGCATACATTTAAAATGGAAGAGAAGGCAAAAAGGTAAGTGATTAATAGTAACTAAAAAGTGGATGGAATTAACGATTAAAGGCAGGGGAGCGTAAGTACGAAATGCTACTTATGCTACTGCATTCCCATGTAATTTGCAACAGTTGGTACAAGTGCCACTTTATGGCGGGGACTTGCTACATGTATGTATAAATACCCTTATGCGTCAGTAACGACAAGGTGTGCATTCATGACCACTTCATTACCTGGGACTGGTTATTACTAGTTAAAATGTGTAAAGAAGTCTTCAAATATAAGTTGTTCATGTGAAATGGGTTTAACATTGGCATGTAAAAGCTTTACATTGGGCTTTAAAATAGTATCCTTGGAGTTCATAGACCATAGTCTCCCAAGCCAGACCCTGGCTCACAGACTAGGTACTCATGAATGTATTGGCCAAGAAAAGTGAGAAAAAAAGCAGACTGATGCAACTAAACCAAGTGGTAGACCAATAGAATACCTCATTAAGTAAGGCTGTCGTATGCTACTGATACTTATGATGGAATATGGAACTTTTTTTGGTGTGTACAACTATACACAACTAACATGTATGCATTATACAGTGTACTTTGATCAGTCCCATCAATTAGTATAGGCACAAATCAATCTATACTTGCAGACTAGTACATACTAATCATGGAAATGCGTTCAGAGTTTGATACAGAAATTTTGCTGGAGGGGAGGGGGGGGGGTGGGGAGAGAGAAACATCAGCGTAAGAGGGTGGGACTATAAACTTTGAGGTGTGTGTACATATGCAGCAATTTACAAAAAGGATTAACCTACGGTATGGTATGTACAAGCAAATTATCTCAGAATCCTATTTAATGTATTTTAACAGTTAAAATTATGAGAAAAAATTTTTTTTTGTCAACAGTTCATTTCAATTACATCAAATTACACCTAATGTAATACAGTGGAATGTCAATTATCTGAACATCAATTAATAGACATGTCAATTAACCAAACAAGAAAAAGGTCACACACGCATTAAATTTTGCCATTTTGATCATGTTGTTATTGCAAAAGCACCCAGCTTCAGATTTTAGTGTGGCTACAATGGCTGACAGGGTTTAAAAGATTGCTAAATAGAAGACAAACTTCCTTCTATCGAGACTAAGCTTGAAATTTGCAAGCGGTTGAACTGTACTTTCAAAAGAACATGAACTTGGAAAGTCCACTATAACTCCAACCCCCAATTAGTTCTGACAATAAAAGTTCCCCAGTATAGAGTGAGGAAGGGTTTGTTGGTGGGGGAAAAAAAGGGGGGGGGGGGGGGGGGGGGGACTTAGCTTAGAGGGGAGGTGGGAAGATAGATAGGTCCCTGTCCTTCTCCCCCCCCCCCCCCCCCCCCCCCCCCCCCCCCTTGTATTCTTGTGGTGTTTATAACCTATAAGGAATCACTACATAAACAAAACACTCCTAGTACAACCATCATCAGACCAAAGCTCAAGCTGACTATGTATGTATGTATGTATGTATGTATGTAAAATCAAAATTTGTGTCCTCAAATGATCCTACATTGAAACATGTTATTTTAACTTCCCATATCTTTCAAGCACAGCCAGCATGCATCCTTACACACCTCCTGCTTGAGAAGGACCACTTCTCTATCCTTGTCCTCAAGTTCCTGCACAGCATCTGATGCTCCTTCAACTCTCTTTGCAAAGGCAGCGATGGTGTCTTCTCTTTCCTTTAGACGTCTCTCCAGAGATGCTATTTTACAATCTAAACCATAACACAATCGGATTATTGGCCAGACAATCTAATAAGTTTTATCATTGGGCAAGCAAAGCGAGACTCAGACTTCGAAATAATGCCAGGAAAACAAAAAACGGGAAAGAGCTAAGAAATCAAACAGGAGACATGTTACGAAGATAACACAATGTAAGTTATTGCTTGTGGCAGAGAACAAGTATTTATTTATTTAAAATGTTGCGTTGCTAAAGAATAGCACAAATAAAACTTAAAAAATTAACTAACCAATAAATACTACTAGTGGTTAGCATTCAAGTTTAAATTTCAATCAGACCAGCTCGCTCACCACTTGTGCTGAAGCACATCACTAGTTATATGTATGTAGTATTTGTATGTACGTTAATTGGTATGCACACACACTACATTTCTTAGACACACAAAGGACTTTCTTAAACACATGATATTGGGGCTGCACACAAAGGTCTCCACCTAAAATGGTAAAAGGTTTCCACATATGTAAACCCAATCCGGTGCCTTATATTATGCAGTAATACTACAGCACACAGAAACATATGTATACATGTTAAATGCTACAGTTACTTGATATTTCACTTACTCTGGTCTTCAAGAATTAAACTCTGTCTGTTTTTCATCTAGAAAAAAAAACAATATAACAATTCAGTAAGGAAAATATGAGAAATTAAATTAGCATAGAGTAGGTCAGTTTAAAGACACATGTACAATACTTATTCCTACTCACTACACTGTGTGTGCATGCATGCATTGGAAAATATTACTGGAAGTATTTCAGAGTGGCTCTAATATGTCTCAAGTAAATTTTCAAAAATTCCCTTCTGTCCTTTCCAAAAAGGTTTCACCACAAGGTGACCATAGTCAATGCATATGTTAAGTTTGCAAGTACTATGGCACATACATTTAAACTGCCCAATCAAATTGCTCAATTCAGGTTGAATTTATTTCATACCCACCTCCTAGGAGGTGAATAATTAAATCATCCATTAAAAAATTGGTTTTTACGTGTTTCCTATAGCCTAGAGCCATGGTACAACCTTCTGTTCTATTGGTAAGGGATTTACACTATCCTCGGGCGTTCAGACCTAGGCTATATAAATCCCATACCAACCTCCACGTCGCGGTGCAACCTACACATGCAATGTATCCTTACTTTATAGCCCGTTACCCGAGCGACCGCGCTTGTCGTTAAGAACTATAAATCTGATACAGTCTGGTATGCTCGTAAGAAAATGTATTAGCGGGGAAAAGTCTGATATAGTTCTTAGCAACCATAATTATGGTAGAAGGCAGATCAAAGCAAAATGGAATAATGAAGAGTTTGGGTACTTTAATACAATTACTAAGATAGCTAACGCTATACTTTGCTCGTTGTTTATGTTCTGGCTATAAAATAGTTATAAACCAAAATCATTAGGTTTGTATTTCGATTTATAAATCGCATACAAACCTCAATTTTGGTTTATAACTATAACATACACTATACATACAACATGGCTTAAACTTTTGTCATCATTCCTTACCCTTTCTAACTCGATCTCTTTCTCCTTCAGATCCAGCAGCATTTGATTCTTATCTCTCTCATACTTCTCTCTCTCTCTAAAGCACGCATACAGAAAAATGAGTGTATAGTGAACAGCATGGGAGGAGTCAACTGCATTATGGGGAATATTAGCTCCTACCAAGAGAGTGTGGGAGAGTGAGAGAGAAAAGTGTGAATGGAAATAGTTTTATCATGAAGGAGTACATGTATGTCACCCTACATCAGACATCAAATCTATTGCACTAGTTGCACACACACAACCTACACATACAACATCCACACATACATTTTTTCCATCCATGTATCTATACACACACTGTAATAAGCAAAAATCAGTGGTGCAAGAACAGAAAGCAGATAATTTGCGAGCGAGCGAGACACTTACAGGGGTAACGCAATTGAAAATCAGGGATGTTTGTCTGTTTATTATATATGTTTGGACGTACATATGTCATTTTTGTACTTTAACCCTGGCGTTTTTGTGTTAGTTCAGTGGCCGACCCCGTCCCAAATTTCACTAAACAGAATCCTCTGGTTTATCGATCATTACCCGTGTCATCCTAAAAATTGAATGGTTTACCGTTTTGAATTATTTTGCGGGTGCAGTTAAAACTTTTATAAACTTACCGGAGTATCATTTCTATTAGAGTTAGTGGCAGTGGTAAGTTAATGCGCTATTTGTCATGGTTATAAGCCCTACGCAACAGTATTTACTTGAAAATTCTTTGGCCTTAGACTAACCACGAAGGTAGCTAAGTCTTGTGTAGGTATGTCCAGTGGTGTGAAAGTATTGTGAGTTAGAGCTACTACCTAACTAAAGAATATAACTAAGAAAACGTTTGAACAACGTGGTTTGTTTTGTTTTTGTTGTTGTTTTTTATTCAAACAGTTGTGGCGAGTGGTTACAATGGCATTGAAACCCCTTTACCGTATACATATATTTTTAAAAAATCTATTTTTTTAGTAGCTTGAGTGTTAGAAATTAAAATCAATCATTTAACAATAGCGTAGTTTTAGGTTCGCTTGCCATTTGTGTTCAAGCACATCACTAGTATACATACTATGATATTACTTGTGCTGTTAGGTTCACTGAATTATGTATGTCCACTATGTAAATACCATTGCTAGTGGCCAACACTGAATAGCAATGAAACTATCCATCTGAACTAATATGAGTTTAATAGTGGTGATCCTTTACCAACTACATTCTTCCATATCTACAAAAAAAATGCTATCATATGTAAATATAAATATAACATTTTAAACCCACGTGACCAACATCACACACACACACATGCACACACACACATGCACACACACACACATGCACACACACACACACACATACATGCACACACACACACATGCACACACACACACACGCATGCACACACACACAGCATACCATACCTGGAAGTTACCATTTCTATGACACCGGACATATCTGGCATTTCTTGGCTCACTTCCTTCCACAGAGTCCACACAAAGTCCTTATCCACCTATGAAACAAGACCTCATTATCCGAGTACCATCACATGTGTATTCTATACTGTACCAGTATTCTTTCATGTAATAAATGAATGCAAACACATATAATTCTCCTGCTACCTTTTTTACATACATAAGGTGCAATTTGATGTACTTGACATGAATGATATTTTCTACTGTTACAATTAAATGCTCAAGTTTTTCTATCCAAATAGTCATATGGGTAGTTGGTAAAGTAGGCTGATCTAAAAACTCGAATTGCTCGTAATTTTCACTTTTAAATTGCACTAAATAGGACACATGAGATAATTTGCTCTTTCAGTTAATTGGGTGAGTGAAGTGAGACTCTCACTAACGAGTCTCAATTGAGATTTTGGTATGTATATATGTATATAATATATATATTATATACATATGTATAATAATAGCAATTTTTTTTCTTTTTAATTGACCTCTTTGAACTTTGCCAATAATATACATACATCTATATATGTATATTTGGCAAAGTTCAAAGAGGTCAATGCATGTCCA
>WLWD01002721.1_pt1 | contig 85868 bp, 44 predicted proteins | sample 6712731 | NCBI WGS metagenome assembly WLWD01 (sample SAMN12718690, study PRJNA576275) | sponge metagenome | isolation source: marine sponge | host: Mycale hentscheli | place: New Zealand: South Island, Marlborough, Capsize Point | collected 2014-11-01
GACTAATGTAATAAGTTTTATAGCTATGTATATATTATATATAATATTATGTATAATATATAATATATATATTTTTTTTTTATCAGAAGTTTTATAAACTTACTTATTTAGTAGCTCGGGCAAAAAAAGAGTGGCATGTACATTACAAATAAGCAATACATTAATAAAAAACTAATAAAGTATCGCTAAATCAAGAAGTGCATGGCTAGCCTGTAATAATAATAATATGATTGATAATGTACACTTTGATTGGTGGTATTATGACTTTGTTTAATGCTTTTAACATATACATATTGGCCGATTAAACAAGAATAGCATAAAGTATAAAATATATAAATTGATGCAATTTTATCAAAACAAAACAGTACCATATCTGATAAAATAAAAAAATTACAATAAAATCCTAATTCTTATGTATCCAACTATCTGACAAGGAGAATGGGGATGGCATGTGCCTGCTAAAAATCTTTTACCTGACATGATTATGCTTAGTAGAAGAGTGGTCATTTTTAAAATTAATACTGTATTTCATTATGTTTACTGTTAAAATGGATATGCTCCATGATTAGTTTTTAGAAGAATAAATAACTCATTATAAATCAGTTGTTGTAAGGCTAGATCAAGACTAACATAATAAAAAATGGTGGTCAAAATGTAATCAAACTGACAAATTTTGGATGAGACCAATTTTAATTATTATTCTGTATTTTACAGGTCTGGAGCATTATCAAAATATTGATATTTCCATTATATTGCTCCAAAATAATAGAGCATATAGCTTGTGCAGCGTATATGTTAGAATTCTAAACACTATGGCTGCTGATCAATAAAGGAAATCACATGTTTAGATTTTTAAATATAAAAATAAAATAATTTATACAATAATTAAAGTTAATGAAAGATTGCAGTTTGTATTCTATGCAATTACACCCTTCTTATAATTAGACCATTGCTTCACAGGGTTATAAAGTTTTCTGTTTTTTTTTATTAGATAAGTGATAGGCTTCTTCACATTTCATGGTCTTTCTATTACGAACTCTCATAATTTATTGCATATTGCTTGTGCAGCATAACTTTTAGAATTCTGAACACTATGGCTGCTGATCAATAAAGGAAATCACATGTTTAGAATTTTTTAATATGAAAATGAAATAATTTATGCAAATATTCATCTATTGTTTTACAGAATAAAAGTTAATGAAAGATTGTAGTTAGTATTCTATGCAATTACACCCTTCTTATAATTAGATCATTGCTTCACAGGGTTCTAAAGTTTTCTTTTTTTAATTATATAAGTGATAGGCTTCCTCACATTTTACAGTCTTTCAATTAAGAACTCTCTCATTGATGATCATCTCAATATTTGCACAAGTACATATTTTTTTTGGACAAACTGTAACATTTCAGGTTAATCTGCTGTGACTGCAAGAAAGGATGTAACAGCATTGCAAGTATGTGGTCTGGATGTGCACTGCTTGGCACAACTGTGGTAACACTGCCGATTATTGCTATTTTGGTTAATTTGGTTAAATCGCAATCAGTGACGAGAGAAAGTTTATTTAGACACTTTGAGAGAATCACATAACTACTTGGAAGTGGGAAATCTATTTGCATATCTGAATATGAAGGCAGCACACATGACCACAGCATTTCTAGTCAGTCTTCCTCCAGCCCTGTAAAATGTTTACACTGTATAATTGGACAATGATTGTTATATTGAGATGGCACAAAATGAGACCTAATCAGCTGACAGTATTTCCAATATATAATTAGCCTGCCTGACTCACAGCAGGAATTCTAGTGTTGTTGTACCAATGATTGTTACCTTATTAAGTTGCTTTAGTTGTGTCATGATCTACATGATAAGTATGTCCAGAAATGATGTATGCTATTTATTGGACACCACTCTATTGTTTAAACAGAATACAGTTGAAATTAGCAAGCATTGTTCGGGTTCAACCGAACAGGAGCTGGACTCTATTGACTTAGAACCCGTTGCTATATTGTTACTAGGTGTACTAACTTGGTAAGTGTCATAGGTTCCAACCTGCTAGGAAAAAAATCAGTGGCACACCACACCCACCAATTAATTTAAACCACACCCACTAATTAAGGCTATGAATATAATTATAATTTGTTAATGCATGTGTCAGATGAAAGTTGTATTCTACTTCTTGTTCAAGGAGAGTTTAGTAGCCTTCTTACATTTTGCGATAAGTTCTTCAGAAAGTTCAGTGTCAAGTAGACTCAGCCATGAAGTTGAACACTCAAAAAGCAGGCAAGAAGAAAGAAGCTCAGAACTGCAAGCTATGTGCCAGACTCAGCTGCACATGGCATGCAGGCCTGATTGCATTGGGCATGTCAGTTGCTATCTGATGCATCATGCAAGCATGAATGTAAATGTTTTGAGCAAGTTACAGTATGCAGTACAGTAATTACAGTTGCCACAAATTTATAGCTACAACTACCCATACTGCCAGAGGCAACCAACTTGTTACATAATCAATTATCAGCAGACAATCTACTACATTTGGTGGGAAATTCGTACAGTCAATAAGCCTGTGGGGAATTCGGTATGTGGCAGATTGATAAGCCCAATTTCCTTGGCTGCCACGTGACAGTTGGAACCTATCAATTTCGTGGCAGACAATAGGCAGTCAGAACTTCCGTGCGTGGCAGATTGATAGAGTAAAATTCCGTGACTGCCACGGAGCTTTCGTGGCACTTGGAACCTATGAAGTGTGCACTATTTTTTGCCTTTAGGTATATGAACTGTGCATACTAACAACCCTTGGGGTATTGCTATTTTTGAGTTTTAGTTTAATAGAATAGGCTGGATAAAGCAGGGAGCAGGTTATGTGAGGCCGGATATGCCAGGGTCTACTACTCTCTCATATCCAACTATACGGGACCAGCCCTATCATATAACTCTCCTGCGGCTCTGGTACCACAGGAATTTACCATAGCTAGCTGCTTTACTGCTTACTGCAGAGCAGCCCAGGTAGAGTTAGATCTGGAGATAACAGCTGGCAGCTACAAATGCTAAAGTAAACTTGCTAAAGTAAACTTTCTGGCCGCTTCAATTGAATTTTAATTGAATTTTAATTTTGGGCCGGAAACACGGAAGAATGACACCGAAAATGCTGATAAACAAAGTTGCTAGTGGAAACTGGGCAGGCCTCTGGGTAAACGGGATCTAAAATAGTTAGAGCATGCACTTAGGTACTGGTGGATTTAGTGCACAAAGCCCTCGGCCCTTGGGCTTCAGTGCACTAAATGCACCAGTACCCAAGCGCTTATGCTCTAACTATTACTTAGTTGTTGTTATTCATCTACCTATTATCACCTTTGTTCAGTGTATGTCCCCCACACTTCACCTACCTGGGGCCTTGCGCCTTTGGCAATGATCGTCATTTGTTGACGTATCTCCGCCCCTTTCTTACCCACTGTAGTTTTATGTCATAGCTACCCTTATATGTTGTAATCACCTATTACTCGATGTTCCTAACTTTCGCATGAATACCAGTTGCTGGCAGAAGCCTCTGTCAGGCTGTTAAATATAGTGCGCTAGTGCTGGACCTGGTCCTTCGAGATTTGAATTATTAGCTGGTTTCACACATCACACCATATTTTTGTGTGTTATTGTTGCAAGTGAGTCACACTTAATGTGGTGTGAACTGCACACCTTACGGTTTACAGTGTATTAGTTTTTATCAAGGTGTTGAGGTCAATATGTGTAATGTCTTGTGAGATATAGCACACTGAAAACATTAAGGTATTCATTAATGGAATTCGACCTGTAAAAGGCCTGTTAGATATGCTAGAATGTATTTTAATGAAACAAAGCTATTGACATTAAACTAGTTGCATGTAATATTAATTGGCGAGCGAGACACTTACAGGGGTAACATAATTGAAAATCGGGGATTTATAATAATATGTTTGGACATACGTATGTCATTTTGTACTTTGACCTTCTCATATTTTGTGTTAGCTCGTTGTTCGACCCTGTCCCAAACTTCACTAAACGGAATCCTCCAGTTTAGCGATCATTACCCGTAATCTGTCAGTATTTACTTGAAAATTCTTTGTCCACTAGAGTAACTACAAAGCTAAGCCTTGTGTAGGTATGTTCAGTTGTGTGAAAGTATTGTGCCTTTACTTAGCTAAAGAATATCACAAAAAAACATGGAAATAATGCTACTTTTTTTTTTTAATGCTAACTGTTGCAGGGAGTGGCTACAATAAGAACCCAATGGAATTTGCTTAAAATTGTTAAAATTAGGAGGAATTTTCAATACCATATAGCATGTTCAATACTTTGCGTATAATCTTTCAAAAGTCTAGTCCAATGAAATCAAACCAATAATATAATATAGTTACTTGAACTCCCATGCTTGTATTGCTGACTATTGTATAACAATTGTATGTATTTAGTGGCAATAGTTTGTGGAGTTTTTCTTGGAATTCTAAATGGGTGTAAGTTACATAAAAAATTTAGAAATACGAGCTTATTCGTAAATATACCTTTTTCAACAATGTAATTAGTGTATCTTTTATTGTAGTGGTAATGTTTTATTTTTTAATGTTCATGTATTAGGTTTGGTTAGACATAAACTTAATGTGATTGATTTGAAAAATGCAATAAAAAATCGACATAATGATTACAGAAATTAAATGAATGAATAAAAAAACTTAAAAAGGGACTAAATTATCATTATTATGATAAAAAACCTCTATAAAGTATATAAATCAGATTAAGAACTTTTTTGTGTACATCATCTAGATTACTAAACAACCAATAGCTATTTGTATTAATTTAAAATCAAGATAGTGTACAGTACAATGTGATGTAATATTACTGGGTTGTGAACATTGTCAAAAATTAATTATTAGGTTTAATATCTGCTTCTTCCTTACAAGTGGATATGGCAACTACTGACTTTGTACAGTCATGTATTAACACAAGTGTGACATTTGTCTGTACTGTACAAGCCAGTGGTATTCTATGGACAGTTGGTTCTCTTCTTACTGGGAATGATGGACTTGTGCAAGTAGGATCTGGTGGAGCTCTCAATACAGAAATATCAGGAATGTTTATGCTAACAGCTGAGGGTGCTAGTGCTCCTAATTTTAGAAGTACTCTTCAAGTAATAGCATCTCCAGAATTAAATGGCAGCATGGTGGGGGGAAATTGATAAGGCACATTATTTAGCTAAGTATCTCATTTCTACTTGTATTTTAGTTCTATTGAAAATTCATCTATAAATTTAGACATATTAGATATTGGTTTCATATTTTAGTTTCCACTAGTCAAACTTTGTTTATCAAATACTACACAAGCATTTTAATCATTTTGTAATGGTCATCATCAGTGTGTGAATGATAACAATTTTAGTGAAAATGAAAAAAATGAGAAGACTTGTTTCTCCCTGTCAGAAAAAAAGAACAAAAATATGCAACAAGAATACAAAACATGAACAATGCAGATATATAGGATAAACAATTTTTTGTAATTCTTAGAGCGAGGCATGCGGTGAATGTGAAATATTAAAATGGCAACGAATGAAATGGACATTTTTTACCAATCGGCGTACCTGTTTGTTTTTTTATTGTGTGACAGCCGTTCTATTACGGAATACGGAATTTTTTTTGGTGCCTACTGTATGCACTTTTGAAAAACAATTGACAGGGGAAGGATTAGTAAGAAACCTAGCATTATATTATGCTTTGTACTATATTTTCCATTTAGCCATTCCTGTACTGATGTGTTGTTTCTCCAAATTTCACTGTCCATTAGGTTCTGTACATGCTGATTATAGTAAAGATCGAGGGGTTGGTCATAGTCTGTTGGAGAAGGAGACTGAGCCACATCTCTTAGAAGGGGTTGGTCATAGTCTGTTGGAGAAGGAGACTGAGCCACATCTCTTAGAAGGGGTTGGTCATAGTCTGTTGGAGAAGGAGACTGAGCCACATCTCTTAGAAGGGGTTGATCATAGTCTGTTGGAGAAGGAGACTGAGCCACATCTCTTAGAAGGGGTTGGTCATAGTCTGTTGGAGAAGGAGACTGAGCCACATCTCTTAGAAGGGGTTGGTCATAGTCTGTTGGAGAAGGAGACTGAGCCACATCTCTGAGAAGATCAAGCAATATGCTTCCATCTTCAGAAGATAAGCCATGCTTCTTATCTTTGACCCATTTCTCCCAGGCTTGTTCTCAATGGAAATCACAAAGGTAAATGTTACAAGCTGGGAAAGTAGTTTGAATGGCTTCAATCTCAGCTTCTGAATAGTCAACAATGAAGTATGGAGTGGTAACTCATATTTTCTGGTTTTGTATGTAGCATCCATAAGAGATATTGTATTGCCATACTTCACCATGAGAGTTTGATGCCAAAGCTCTTGGTGAATTACAAAAGGGTTTGTTCAAGCTTGTTTGATTCACTTCCTTCAGAGGATTCTGTATACGGATGAAAATAAAAATGAGATTAGGGTTCTCTTTTTCCCATTTTTGAACTTTAAGCCTCAAACTTTCTTGATCAAGAATGCTCAATTGACAAGCACGCTGAGCTAAATATATGTTGTTGTGGATATCAGCAGATGTTGGGTCATATGCACGATCAGTTACATCAGGTTTGATATCTACACATAAATTATGTTGCACGTAGTGCTTCAAGGCCAGTTTCATTTTTTGTACCTCTGTTGTACCTTCACTTACCAGTTCATATATTTTCTCGATGAGTTTGAGATGTACACACTGTGCATATGATGCAGCACCATTAGTTTCATGGTATGCATGGTGCTCTTCTTCTTCAGGCAAAATTACATAATATTTCTTAATTAGATTTAATGGTTTGTGGTTAGCAATGGAATCTCTTAATTGAAATAAGTTATCTTTCTTTTTCTGTTTTAGTTGTCAACACGATAGAACTGAAGTCTCTTCTGGACTTATATGGAACTCTGGATATATAGTAATGGAATATACTTTAACAGATCCTGTACAACCTAATTTCCTGTGCCTTGTTGATGTATTCGATTGGACGATTGTTGTTTTGTTATAATAATGTTTGCCATATTGGCAATCCAAAGTTTGAATTCTTGATGTTGTGAATGGAGTATTATTAAATTTGATATTATTTTTCTCTTTCAATAATGTGATCCCAAAATAGTTTGAGTACCTATTAAACAATTACATGGGTAGAAAAAAACAAAAAAAAAACAAAAAAAAAACAACAGACAGCAAAAAAGGAAGGTTATATGGGAACTCCTGTTAGTACATAAGGACTTTCAAACATATTTGACTTTTTTTTTATTCAGGATAAAGCTCTCAAGGTGAAAGCTTAATGGTGGCTACAACAAAAATAAATGGGATATAGTTCTTAACATTAGCATAATTATACTTCTGCTTATGTGTTCCTTCCCAGTGGGCTTTAAAGTGTCTTTTTGCTGTGATGACCTGGTTCCAATGCACGATAGAATGGCTACCTTGTGCATTTCTAAAATTTCTTCAGCATTATCAACTATGCCAGCATATTAATTTGGCTTTGTACAGGCAAGTGCACAGACTGCTCTCAGATTCCAACCAATGTCCCGCCAAATGAACCAGGGAGTGGTCGGGACTATGCGCGTAAGTCTGGGTAGGCGTAACTAGTAGGCGTGGTTTAACGTCACATCCGCACTTCCACCCAATTAGCGGAATGTTGTTGTTCGAGTTGTAATAATAGACGTCCGACGCCCAACCGTTTCAGGTCCGTCCTGGAATACCTATGTCGGGAAGCACTGTGGCTAGGGGTGAAGGTACTCTCCTCGTGATCGTGTACAATTAAGTCTATTTTGTTGAATAAGGAGTCTGTTCTACCTGGCGATTTATCGGAGATTTGATCATGAAGCTTAATTATCAAGGTAAGTTAGCTATAGGTTTGGTATTTTCTTGATAGTTATAGATTAGATGGTTTCTGGGCCAGTGGTCAGGCTGTGGCCTAGCTTTATTACATATTATTCATGAACAAAAAATTGACATGGAGGCATGTTTGAACACTTTCATTGCAAAATAGTGATAAGAAAAAGATAATTTGAAAACTCTGAGAGAAAGTACATATCTACTTGGAAGTGGGACATCTATCTGTATTTATACAGGCAGCACATATGACCACTCCTCAGAGACTCCATCCCCAGCTGTCTAAAATAAGTATTTGACTTCAAAATTTTCTGTAATTTTTTCAGTATTTTTTTTTGTAAATAACTACAAAAAAATAGAAGCACATACACATCCAGCTTCCCGTAATAACATGGAATTTAAACATGCATTATGCAATATGGAATTCCCCTTTCAGTTACGCAATAAATCCACATGTGCATTTTTTGTTGATCTTGTTGTGTGTGTGTTGAGGAGGAGACAAGTGTTAAGTAGCTTGCATTCTTGTCTATTGCTGCTCATAATGGTAGTGACATTCAGGAATCTGACACTCAGTCTGCTGAAGTCTCTGTTCCTATACTGATCACATATAAAATACTTCCTCCAGCCCTGTAAAGTTGCTACACTGTAAAATTGGACAATGATTTTTATATTTTATTGAGGTTTCACATTATATGAGACCTAATCAACTGATGGCACTTACAACATAAAATTAGCTAGCCTAACTCGCTGCAGGAATTCTAGTATTGTATCCAATATTTTTTAATTCATTGATTGTTCCCTTATAAAGTTGCTTTAGTTGCGTTTTAATCTACATGCTAAGTATAGGAGGTCAAACAATGATATATGATGCTATTTATTAGACATCAAGCACACTATTCTTAAACAGTAATGAAGTTGAAATTAGCAAGGTTTTACCAAATTGTTATGTAAACTTTTCTAAAGTGCATGATATCATCTGTACTAATCTCAGGATTTAAGATAAAATATCGAAATATTGGACAGGACAGGATGTGAACTTCTCAATATTCAGAGGTGGATTCGTATGCTGCATTGAGAAGTTGTTTAAACTTGAAAATTAGCTAGTTAAGGCTAGAATAAATAGTATGGATGTCAAAATTTAGATGAAGTAAATATTAAAATATTATTGTAAATACTCAGCATTAATTGTGTGGTCAATTAATATCATAAGGAAGAGATATTTTGATTAATAACTTCATAAGTTCATTATATTGATTAAAAAATATTTTACCAAGTCAGAATGTAGTACGGTCATGGTAATAATAAAAATAATAAGTTGTATTTAATACTTCATGCATAATTATAAGTGTGTAGAGTCAACACTTAAATTGGTCTTTCTAAACTCCTCAGAAAAACACAGATTAATCCATTTAGCCATTGTAACAGTTTGCAATCAAGGTGTTGAGGTCAATACTCCTACTGTCTTGTGATATATCATAGTAAGTATGCCACTATTGGCATAGACAGGCAAAAGTATGCACCCTTCTGAAACATTACCCACATAACTTACATGTTTTAAGTATTCCAAGGAAAACTCCATGGCAATGGCCGCAACCCAACGAATGCTAGGACCGCTAGCTGACAGATGCCTGAAACTCGAAGGACCACTCTTCCGTCTCAGAAGGGAATCTTGCGCAGATAATAGCTCCCTGTGAGAACCCCGAGTCATAATTGCTCCCACAAAGCAAAAAATATATATGTGGGTTGGCTCAATGTCATTTGCAAGACGTTCTGATGAGAGCCAAACGCCACAAAACAAAATTGAACTAAGTTTGGAAGACAACCCCACAATGCTAAAACTAGAGGACTGCAGTACAATCACCACAATTTTACATCTTATTGTTGTACACAAGACATGAATTCCAATTTATGAGAGTGTGAATGTGGTTGATACTTGTGGGAAAAATAATGAATATGATTAATGTTCACTAGTCCAGTGGTCACCCTGTACCAGCAGTACAATTTCAATCATTTGTCTGGGGAAGCCCAGACACTCCATGAAGAATTTTCACTAAATATACACTTAAAAAATCATAAACTAGTTGAAAAAAACATAGATGTGTTCATTTTTAAAAATTTATATATACAGCAAGTTGAATATAGAATGTCCGTTTCAACTCAATAACAAACTTGTGCCATCAAGCACCAGAGGTTTTAAACCCTCGGCATTATTGTACACTAATTTTCTAATACAGAAGATCAAAAGAATAGTGCAATTTTTGTGGCCACTTAAAAGAGCTACTTCTTTAAGTGTAATATTAAGTTATTGTAATCATAACTGACCACATGCTATCTATGCAGAAATGATTCTTGGACAGTGTAACATGTGCATGGAAAAGACACTGTAACCTGTCAATTCATGAAGTTAATGTAACGTTGATTTAAAAACATGCTGCTCATTGCTTTACATTTTTATTTTGAATAAAAAATTCATCGTAAATATGTTTTTAATTTTCAAATTTCAATTATTATTGATATTGAAATGCCATTATTACATTTCTATGTTAATTGAACTTGTTATAGATTTCTATGATTTTTCAATGTGTATTTAGTGACAATTCTTCGTGGAGTTTTCCTTGGAATACTTACGACATGTAAGTTATGTGGTAAAATTACAGAAGGATGCAATTACTTTCTTGTATATATATATAATATTTCCCAACTAATGTTATAGCTTGTGTACTAAATCAACACAAATTTGAAATGCTGCATGAAGAATGTCAGTAATCTGAACTTCCATTATTTGAACGCTTCAGTTAACTGAACACCCAGAATCTGAAAATAGCAGGTGCAGACATGAACAAGTACTTGACCATGCCCCTTCATTAGATATTTTACACTACATTAAAAAAAGTTTTGTGTTCAGTTATCCAAACATTTCAGTTATACGAACACCTCTCAGATGTGTTCGGATAACTGACATTCTACTGTATTAGCATCTAGACAGCTAAGCTGTCAGTGGCTAAAATTGGCCAATGTATTTAGAAAAGGTCTTCATTTCTAAAACTACCATTTTCAAAAAAAATTATAACAAAAAAAAAAAGAAGAAAATATCAGGACTTATCTGCTAAATAAATGCCATGATAGGCCAACACTGTATCTATTGGGTGACAAATGACCCCACCCATGCTACCAAATAAAACACATGCCATTAATGCTAATAGAAATTTTTTTCCTAATAATTTAATTAAAACTTAACCAGATTTTTAGGCTTGTTTACTTGCTGTTAGAACGTGGAAAATTTGCTAATTTGATAATTATTTCAGCTGAGAATGACTAAACCATTTATGCTACTATAGAAAACATACACCATTTATGTTCTCATATAGAAATAAATACGCATATTAAAATGTTACCGTCTACAGGAAAACCGGGCACAACGCGGCACCCTTTGAAAAAATTATTTTTGCACTTACAGAGTTGTCGGCGTCCAAATATTGAGCTCTCCTAGTTTTATCGTCATAGCTTAAGTCGTTCCCACTATAACAGACCTAACCGTTCCCTTCCGTCGGCTTGAAACAATACATTTTTAAGAAATCGATCGATCTTTTCTCGATATTTACGCACGCCGCGTTGTGCCCGGTTTTCCTGTAGACGGTCACAAATATAGATCATTTATACCCACTTAATTGATTACTTTTGCCCACTTGCCAGTTACAATAGTAAGACAAATTATCTGCATTAAGATTTTTTTGATAATCTGTTAGAAAAATTTAAAAATGTGAAAGATTTATAATCAGTACTTTATATTATTATGTTTGTGCAATTGCTGGATTGACTACACCGAATTTATTATAGGTCTATCTTGTACATGTTTTCAAGTTGGTGTCGTGTATAGATTTGCCTCGTATTACATATTATAGTATGTAGGTATTAGTCATTACAAGTTATTCCATTACACTTTTAGGTGTATATTCTTCATCTTTACAAGTAATTCTGACAGATACTAACTCTGTACAGTTTTGCATCAATAGAAATGTTACATTTGTCTGTACTGTACAAGCATCAACATTTCAATGGACAGTTGGTTCTCTACTTACTGGAAGTGATGGAAGAGTGTCAGTTGGAGTTAATGGAGCTCTCAATACAATAGCAACAGGAATGTTTACACTAACAGCTGAGGGTGCTAGTGCTCCTAATTTTAGAAGTACTCTTCAAGTAATAGTATCTCCTGAATTTAATGGTAGCTTAGTGAGGTGTGCTAATAATATTGATACAAACATCAATGAAGAAGTCACGTTGATAACTCATGGTAAGTTTCTGTACAGTTACTTATTATTTTTTTTACAAAAAGTTAAAGTAAATGCATACATTTGCTTCTCTGTCTGTTGGAGATGTGTGTATTAAGAAATCCAGGTATTTATTCTTAATCAGATAGACAAATAGCACAATCTATGCTTGATTTATATTTTAATTACTTGTGATGTTGTTATGTTCCTTGTCTTTCCAGCCAATAAAACTAGAAACATTCTATCACATGTTTGGACATAGCTGCAGACAAGTGAGCGAAGCGAGTGAGAATTGGACATATGTATGTCATTTTGTACATTGACCCTTGTGTTTTTTGCATTAGCTTGGCAATTGACCCTATCCCCATACTCCACTAGGCAGAATCCTTGGTTTATCGATATTTACCTGAGTCATCAATTGTATATTCGGTTGTGTCTGAATTATCTGCTTTTTTGAGCACCCAGTTAAGCATTTGAAACATGGAGTGTATTTTCTATTTGTATTAGAGGAAGTGGTAAATTATCTTGACTCCTGCGCAATTTGTCATAGTTAAAGTTTACGCAACAGTTGTTCCCACTAAAAAATCTATTGACCAATAGTCATATCACTAAAGTAAGTCATGTGTTTGTATATCCAGTGAACAAGTGGGTGTGAATGTGTAGAGTGTTACAACTACTGTTCAGCTAAAGAATCGTAAACAACTACCAACATAGTAGCAGTCGCTGCCTTTACACAGTTTTTTCAGCTACTACAGTAGTAAGCAAGTCCCCTTTCAATGTAAACTATAAACTCTGCTATAATTCCTTACAAAATCATTATTTTCAAGTCAAGTAGTTGTTGCAAGTGGTTAAGTTGGTAGAATGCCTTTTGTCAATAACACAGGTCATTTAGATGAAGCTATCACTGATGTAGTCAACGGCTACATAGCTGTTTATAGAATTAGATAGACTGAATGGTGCCTTCTAAAACAGGTGGACAGGATCTAAGACATTAATTTCAGGAAAACAGTAGCCTTATTGTAACTTTGGTATATCGATTTTGGTGAAGGAAAAACTCAACTTTTATCAGATTCTACCCTGTTTGAAGTGCTTGTGCACAATGACTTGCTTGCCATTTGTGCTGAAGCACATAGTTATTGTGCCTGTCAGACTATACATAAATGTATATAGGTTGATCTTATATTAAAATATATTTCTTGTAACGAATGGTTATATCAGTGAAACAAGAAGATCTCTCCCTGTCAGAAAAAAAGAACAAAAATATGCAACAAGAATACAAAACATGAACAATGCAGATGACATACACTTAACTGGAACAATCCATTCAGCATATGAAAAATATATACACAAAAAAATAGAATCATTACACACAAGCAAATAAAACATCATTAATTCAGATTCAAGTGTTAGACTTTATCCAGTGTGGTGTGGGATATAGCTTTGGATTGTTTATGTGTTTAATCTAGGTACATGTAGCAAAATGCTAACAGACAAAAATAGTATCTTCAAAACTCTATGATTTTTCTTAGCTTCTTTTCAAGATGCTAAGGTATTACAATGCAATAATAAAATTATATCTCTTGCATAGTTCATACACAACATTAGCAATGGCATAAACAATTTCAATTCAATGGAAAACTAAATGCCAAACTGTGCTTCTAAACACCAGAATATTCTATGGTAAAGATATACATTTATTTCTGGAAATGTGGTTCAAATTTTAATTTTCACATGATTGCATTAAGTATTCACGGCTGACATATTATTATAGAAAGAAAGAAAATAATCTTAAAAATAATAATAAAAAATAACCACAGATTATAAAATATAGATGGACCTGATTGCAGGGTATACAAGTATAATGTATTTTAATGAGTGTAGCATGTATTCCAGATTAGTTTAAACTGAGAATTATCAAAGGCTAAGATATCTTTGAGGATATTATGATTAGATATTCATGGCAACTATTGATGGAAGACTGTTACCATAGACCTAACAATCCCTCAACTTTAAGTTTACAAATAATGTGTTGTATTGCCTTACAAAGCAAGTCTGGATAGGGAGTAGTTTGGGATCATTCTCCAAACGTTTTATTGAACATTTATTATTAGTAACTACCACATCAAACATTTCAATGTTTTGTTTGTGCTTGTGCATTATTATAGTTACCTGTTGTTGTTATTGCTATGTCTTAGTTGTTTCATTTGCTCTTCATTATACAATATTTTCACTAAACAATAATTCTTAAGATGAAATTTACAGTCTAGAGCTTACACAATCCAACAACAACTAAGGTAGCAGAAAAAAGGTTCAACCCTTATGAAAGTAAAATTGACATTTTCTAGTGGCAAAGCTATCAATGTGAGAAGCTAATAGCACCACTATTAGGTGGAAATTTTACAGTAAATGTCTGCAGCTTGAATAAATATTATTTTTCCAGAAAGCTGTTTATTGTATTTCCTTTAATTTCATTTACTCTTATCTTGTTTATTGTATATTATTGTTATTATTTTCTTTTAGTTTTTACTAGTTTAATAATTTATATATTTTAATTGCAATTTATATTTTTTGACTTACAGTAGGGGTAAAAAAAAAGTTCCCACAGTGACCAGACTTTATAGCAACTAACAGAAAAATAGTCTCTAGGGTAAGGAGACTGACTTTTTATCAACCGACTATACAAGTCATCAGCTGCTGAAAGTCCGTTTATTTTTTTTGAAACCATTAGCAGCTTATAGTTTTAATCTGATTTTGCAGCTGCTACACATCAAGCAGGTGCTTCCCTGTACTTGTTTAACCACAATAACTGAAGTGCTCTAGAAGGGTTCTGCCCCTAACTATAAAAAAGTCATCGCTAGAGAAAAAGCAGTAAAAGGTAGCTACAAAAATAAAATTGCCAAAAAAGTCAGGGCTAATAGTTGCAAAAAAAAAATCATGTTAAAAGTCAAAGGTCACTACAAAAATAAAATTGCCAAAAAAGTGTGCTGAAAGTTGCAAAAAAAAAAAGTCTTACATACAGACTTTAGAAAGTCTTAAAACTACTCAATTGGAACTTATTTTGACCCCTACTGTATCATTTACCTTTAATTTTTTACTACTTTTAAATTAATTTCGTTTCTTTTATTTGTGTTTTTTTGTTTTGTTCTTCTTTTTACTTTATATTTATTCTTTAGTTTATTCAATTAGCTATTTTATTACATGTCAATTGGCTGTAATGATTCAAAGAACAGTTACAGCTCCAGATCAATTACCACTAGCATTCATCATTTCTCACTTAAGCTTGCAGATTTGTCTGCAGTTTGTATTAGAATATTAGTTGGAACAATTGGTCAACTAGGAAATTCAATGATGAACACTATTATAAACAAAGGAATATCTTATACTAATTAATATTTTTACTGATAAAAAACTGGTTCATGACTAACACTAATACAAAACAAAATATACCTTACATCCTTAGATTAGTTGGCATGGAATTTACCTGATCTGTAGATGAATGGTCAGCAAGGCTTACTTGGTGGTAATCATAACAAGAATTTTTCAGTGTGTTGTTTTCATAGTGTATCTATTGTTAACGTTCCCATTTTTTAAGAGTTTGTATAAGAGTTTGTATAATAGTGTAATTTTGTATTTTTACAGAAGTAAAGTATGATATTTATAACTTAACCTTTGTATTTATAGGTGTCCCTGACGCAGCATTGTTGGATAATATTCAACCATCCGAACATAGTAATAATAATGGATGGTTATTCAATTTTGAAATCATACAAAGTGGCATAGCATCATCATGTGTTATTAAATATAATATTACTATCACTGGATGTAGTCAGACTTACACTACACTAGTGGATGTTACAGAGTTAAATGCCACATATAACACTACGTCTGTTGGTGCATTACCTATGTGCTGTGAGGAATATGAATTCAGAGTGTTTGGTGTGGACACAGCCAATAGAGAAAGTGAACCAGTTACAGTGCATCAATCATTAGATTTTACAGGTATGTAGTTAAATAAAGATTTTATCCAAAGGCATGACAATGTAGAATAATACAGAGTATTATAATCATAAACATAGCTAGTGGTAGTAGTGATATAGTCCTACATTACTACATTCTGAGTCTATAATAGCACAATTTGAATGACTAACTGAATGTCCTAAGCATTCCTGCAGTACATATAAGAGGCATATAATCACTTAAAAACTTTATTAAGTAAGCTGCTGCTACATGTTCATTATTTCAGAATGAGGTAAAGTTCTATACTTGGTTGTTGATTCAATTTGGTCCATGTTGCTGCTCTTCAATTTATTCAAGTAATATTAGTGTAATCTGCTTTATTTTTTTTCTCTACCATCATACTAAAATAGTTTTAGATTTAACTACTACTATTTTTTTTATGATTATCATTACCTATTTGAGCTCATGCTAAACTAAGTTCACATACTTAATATGTTAAATAGACAAATCAAACAATGGTTGTTGTTGTTTTTTATTTTGGAGCAGTATCATAGGAACATTCATTCTACATAGCACATTATTATTCAATTTTATATAATAAACTAGGTAGCTTTTCTGGAATATTTTCTGAAAATCAAATGGCTGGTGGAATTATTGAAGTTACTATTCCTCCTCTTCTTGGACCTCATGTTACAGACTATTTATACACATATGAAAGAGAAAGTGGAAGGATTTCTGATACTTGCAACAGATTCACTTTAATGCAAAACAATAGAATTGTTGTTATGGACCCCTGCATGGATTGCAGTATTGAATTAACACCTGTAATATGCAACTCAAGTATATATCTCATTTTAAGGAAATTTTCCGTGAATATAATCATAAGAAGGCTTTGTAATACACATGACATAAATGAAGCAAGTACTAATCCTATGGTAAACCAAGTGTCCCAAACATGTAATACATGCATTTGGAGCTTAAGTATTGTGACTACAGTAAGCTCTCTGATAATTGCTACACTTGTGGCCATAATTATTACATTGGCCTGCAAATTGAAGTAAGTATTGCCTTCATTATAGAGACATTCATGGTTTTACTAGACTAAGGGATGTGTAATTATCATATTTTTGAACTGTAACCCTATTATTAGGAATGTTATTAAGTATACTGCCATTTGTATAACACATAAATTATAGTTGATGCTGCATTTGTAAATACAATGGTTTAACCCTTAAGCGCGCAGCAATACATTTTAAAGTGCAATTTTCTATAATATTTTTAAGCGTGATCGCTGGTGCTAACACATTTTTACTAGCGCCATCATTTTCTCCGTATTTCAGAGTACGTAATGATTGCGTTTCCATTCGTCTAAATAGAATAAAAATATTTTATTGAAAAAGTTGAAAATTGCCGACAAAGAAGGCCGAGGCTGTCGACTTTATCACTAATTTACAGGAAGATTCGTTCCATTTGGACTCTAGTGATAGCGAAATAGAGGAGCTAAGCCATGGACATGCTTCTGCAGAAGCTATAGAAGCTGGTACTTTCGCCAGTAAAAGGTATTTATCCAATAGTGAGCATGGTCATTCAGTGGTTAGTGAAAGTGGTGACTTGGAATGGAATGTAAATATAATATCTAGTGATGAACAACAGTGTGAGTGTTTAGATGAAATTTAAATAAATCATAGAATTTGCCAATCATAGATTTCTTCTTTTCCAGCAATTGTGATGAACTTCAACTAATTCTTTGGAAATAACGAGATACTTCTTTGATCACTTTTACTACAAAGCAAGATAACAACATGACTAACATAATAGTTAACATAGTAGCTACCTATTTCTAAATGTTTCATACACTTATTATGTATCCAACTGTAGGAAAAACCATGCTCTTTCAATTGGTAGTATTGGTTTATATTTTAGTTAAAGCTTTGTTGAGATAAATATTGTAATATAAAAATAACCAGAAGTTTTTAAATTAAACAATTTAATTAGGGGCATGGGTAATATACCCTCACGAGTTACAAAGATCATGAAAAAGTATGATTTTGTGAATCTACTGATATTTTTGTTTTATTTTTTGGTTATGTACTTAGCTTGCTATGACAGAAATAGTAAGCCTACCCATTTTAGCTGTTTTGAAAAACACCCTTAAGGGTTAAAGTGCTGAATTTAGTATTACTAAAGTATAATAATACATCTATTATGTACTGAACATAGAAAATCCATTAAAGTAAGCAGGATGTGGCTTAAGGCAATATTTTCTCATATCGCCAGTAAGAGTGGTCACATTGGGTTATTTATATGCCCTCTACATTATACTAGTGTTTATTGCACAAGTTACTATTGTGATCGTGCATGTACAGTACATAATATATATTTATTATCAGGGGTGATGGAAGTTGTTTTATATATAGCGATGAGCATCATGTACATCACATTTTATGAAACCATTTAATAATGTAATTCACTACCATAGATACAAATATTATATCTACCAATGTGATTTAGCTCAAATTAAATAGTTCCAAAATATATATTTTTTCATTATTTTGCAATGCAATATTGTCTATGAGTTTTCAGCCTATACATGGTTGAAAATGTATGTTCAGCAGTTGATAAAGTATCTGAAATAGTTATTATAAAGCATTGAAGTTGGTATATTTCAGATAAAATGGTCTTACTTATTTTTCAATATGTGCTCGATTTCGTTCAGACTTGGTCATTTTTTTAAGGATTTTCCATAATATATGTATGCTGTAAATAATCTGGGAGAATTTGCAATTGAATTTAAATTTTTCAATATTTGAATCTTTAAAGTACATTATATTATAATGTCAGAAAGATCAAACATGCCATTGAATGCTCCAAACAGTGTATGTTCTCAACAACTGCTGCTATTGGCATATCTTGTTTTTTTTCTGAAATCTAGCTGTATTTCTCTTTTTACAGTGTCCCAGCTTCAAAATATTGCTGTCTATGTAAAGACTTGACATCTTATATTTGTGAGCGTTACTTCCACCATCGAGTCTTTTCGGCATTTGTCTGTATCAAGGTAACAATGGCTCTGAAGTTAGATCTTTCGATTTTCTAAAAGCCTTCTATAAAGCAGCTCAAAGGTCTCTTTTTGACTATCCAAATAGCTAATTTCTAAGTTAGCACTGTGTATAGCATCTTATATTAAAGTATCACGTGACTGAAGAGTGACTCACAACTGCATGCTCTATAGCAGATATTATCAGATATGATACGTTTAAGCCATAAAATGACTGCAAAAATCCAGCAACTTTCACAGCATATTCATCCTTAGCAGTGTTTTGTATTTCTATAATTTCATGAGCGATTCACTGACTCTGGTACACAGAGTCCAGCGTATAGAGCTATACAATCTTTATTAAGGTTGACCAGATATTACTGAAGCTTCCACATTACTGCATTTTAACAATGTAGAAGAAATTGATGGAAAAAAGTCATTAACTTCTTCAGGCTAAGACTGACATTCAAAATTTGAATCACAACTACTTTCAGGTAATTGCATTCTGTCAGGATCACTGTGGATTTTCAAGACTGTATGTGACAGCACTTGGGAAAAAGCACCATTTGAGTAAAAAATTGAAAAATTAGTTATTTATACCATCTTGTAGAGCACTTTCTCTGGAGTATTTTGATACCAAGATTATAAGCAGGCACCTGCATGGTTCACTATAAAATTGTATTAAAACACTAAATTAGAATACCTATGCTAGACTTTCAGCAGGACCAACAACTTTCTCTTCTTTCTCCAAGAAGTTAAAGACATCTGGTAGCTATATCATGATAACAGCACAAAATTGCCCACTCAGTTCTGTAGTTGGTACTGGTCATTGTGATAAGCAGCTGGATCTTATTGGCTTTGTAAATCAAATTAAGTTCATGATCCAATTAATTAATAAATAACATGAAAATTAATTCTTAGTGTTGTTACACATACAAGGTGTAATATGTATATATTATGTGCCTTACTGTGGCCCCATGCCCCCCCCCCCCCCAAGCAATTTATCTGGGAGGGTCAGTCCCCCCTGCCCCCCCATTTCCATCAACTCTGATTATTCATTCGATACCTCAAAATATAACTTGTCTAATTTGCTGTATTTACACTTGTGCTGTGGCACTCGTGTATATACCAAGCCGACTCGTGATATTCCCCTGTATCAAATAAATAATATATATATATATATATATATATACATTACTTGTTGTGCTTGGAGACAATATTAATGTACTCATTTATAGGCTAAATAAATTGTTGTAATTTACAGTACTTTATTACTATGTTAAGCATGAGGATATTATTATTTTCTTTCAAACAAAACAGCAAATCCAATCAAGTCATGCATGCACAATAGTTTAGAAACTTTTAGAATTATCCTAATTATTGATGATTGTAATAACCATTGTAGTAAGTATATACTTGCTCTATATTGAACAAAAATCTTTGCTTAATGTGGGCTTTATATAATGAGTAGATTGTTTAGCTCCACATTACTGAATTCTATCCTGTTCGCATTAGTCTTGGAGTAAAGAATTGTTTGCAAGTCATAATAATTTACTGGTAATAATATGCCCTAGCCAGCTAGCTTAGTGACTACACTTGAAACACCTGAGACAGAGTGAAAAAGTGACAATTCTTCTACATTAACTTTTTTCTAAAACTTCAATTACATAAGTGCTTCTGTTTTTTACATGCAGATCCAGTGGAAGTGTCTTTAAAAACGACATGAAATATGATCAATGTGAACTGCAACAGAAAAATAATCAGAAGAAAGAAGTTCAGGATGAAGGAGTAGTAATGAATGAGTGCCAAGCCTATGGAAGGGTACAAGTTAGAACTGATGTCATTCCTAGTACTTCACGGGATGTGATAGAAGTACCATGTGTTTATGAAGCTATATAATAGATTTTAATGAAGTACTGCACAAGCTTGTTTTATGGTGTAACAGATTATTTGTAGTAGGCAGAATAGAATTAATAGTTGAATTTATTGATGATAGCTTACCAGCATAGTATTGTACAAACATTTATTAAGGGATAAAAAGCATTCATTTAAAGTACTATTCCACACTCACAATGCACTTTTATACATTGTATCATATAGGATAGTACACTTATGAAACATTTTACACATACTATTTTTTGATGCATTTTAGAATATTTTTTAGAGTTAACAAATTTAACGTGAACAACCTTGATGTAAAGAAAATATTGTAATAATTACAGTGCATGGGGACACCAGGTTGCTGATACCGTCCCACTGAATGAAGTGTGTAGTGTAGTTTGTTCTTCAGAAGCGCATATTACTGAGACGAGGTAGCTGAATATATCATTTCAGTTCATTAAGCTATATTGGAATATTATAATCTGTTGTAACTTAGCAGTCATTTTACAGTAAGTAACACTACAACTTTAATAAGAGAATAAGGGATAGCAAGTTAGATAGATAGGATCACCCCCACCTAAAATTATGTTCGTACCCATTCAGTGACTTAAACAATGTTGTCATAAGTGAGGCCAATAAAAGGGGCAATAATTGATATGTTAAGTTAGGATGTGAATCAGACTAAGAAACAATCAATTCCTAGACCACCATATCACTTGAAATGATGACCATATGAGTATTAGTTAATAATTCATTAGTGGAGCCAGGTTGGTGTGTCTGGAATGGTGTACTCATGATTATATCGGTCAAGAAAAGTAATTGGACTTATATGTAACCAAGGACAATAACAATGGATAAAATAACTTGTGCTACTTTCATTCCTAATAATAATGCTAAAAATAGCACATCAAGCACCACTGTGTGCCAGGATATTAGCTAGTCCTAAAAATACCTTGAAGTAATGAATCAAAATTACTGCATATAACAACACCAAAAACGGCAACAATAATATTTACTACTCAACTACTACAACTATGTATAGTGCAAGGTAAAAAGTAACAAGTTAAGTTAAAACAAGCAAAAGTAACTGAGAAGTTGTGAGATGAATTGTGACTCTGTATGACTCTGTAGACACCAGGTCTACAGAGAGATACGGTGATTTGCCCGGGTGTCCAACATTTGATCTGGCACCTCTAAGACACTGAATGGCAGATCTTGGTAAGGAGAATGCTAGCATGCAGTGTAGCCAGGACATGGTGGTGCTGTAAGACTGTTCCCACTGAAGTTAAAGGAAGGACATGGTGGTGCTGTAAGACTGTTCCCACTGGAGTGAAAGGCAAGATGCAATTCTTTTGTAGAAATGTGATGCTTGATGGGCCATTCCACCTGTGGCTGAAAGAACAAGAGAAGTGAAGTTAGCATGCTCAACTTATCTGACTCGTAGGTCATATGATCTTTTTTTCATCTTCTCATGAGCTAGCTAGCATTCCTGTATGATGGAGCATAGGGATTAATAACTCACATCTACCCCATGACATCCATCCCATAATCCATTACTGCAATATCAAGTCGATCATAATCTTCTTTGTTTGCTACTACTACTACTACTATTACTATTACTACTATTGGTACTACTGCTACTATTGCTACTATTGTTAATACTACTACTACTATTACTACTATTGTTATTACTACTACTACTACTACTACTACTACTACTACTACTGCTGCTGCTATTACTATGACTACTACTACTACACCTCCTACTTAATGATTCCAAGTTGTACTCTATAATGCACTGCTGAAATTAACACTACAGCTATTAGCAACAACTGACTTTATTGCTGAAACTTCCCAATCCAGAGGAAATTCTGTCTAGAACAATACAAACTAGCTCACACATTTTTCTGCAATGATGACAGCCTCACTCACCTTGTCTTGGTCTATATAATATGTGATATACTTATGAGATTGCCTTAGCCAAGAAATGTGGCTTGGTTGTTTGGTACCGGTAGGCATACACATACTTGCAGGAATTCTACTGTCATTTAGAAGTTAACATCATTATTGCTACACGTTATACGCAAAACCTTTTACGACTATTTGAAGTCTTACTGAACTCTATACAGCATTCTTGAAAGGGGTGGAGAATACAGCATTCCTGACAGGGGTGGAGATTCTGGATATTCAGTCGACTGTGGTTGAATTGACAATTCGTTCAAGATATAGCTTTAACAAATTTTTTTTCACTAGAATGAATTTCTGACCACAAATTTCTACTTGATTCTACTGGCGGAATTAACGGAGGGAATTAGATAACCCCGCCCAATTGGGGAATGTTGTCCGTGTGGAATAGACATTCGATGCCCAATCGTTTCAGCTCCGTCCCAGAATACTATTTTTTTGGGGGCGGCATTGTTGTAAGGAGTGGCGGCAATTTTGTAAAGAGTGGCGGTACCGACTTCTTGTCGAGTACAAATAAGTGTACCAGGTTGAATAAGGCGTTTGTTGTGTTAGAGAGAGATTTAGCTTGTTGAATTTTGTAACTCATAACAGTATTAGACCACAGTTTGGTCGAGGATTATGAAGCTTAATTATCAAGGTAAGTTAGCTATAGGTTCTGTAATTTCTTTTAAGTGGTAAAATAAAGCAGGGCCAGAGTACATAGTCAGGCTGGTCAGACTAATGGCCTAACCACTTTTTTGAGAACCAAATTGTTATGTAAAATGATAGGTGTGCACATTGTTCGGGTTCAACTGAACAAGAGCTGGACTCTATTGACTTAGTTGTTATTATTCATCTATCTATTATCACCGTTGTTCAGTGTATGTCGCCCACAGTTCACCTACCTGGGGCCTAGTACCTCTGGTATTGATCGTCGTTTGTTGACGTATCTCCGCCCCTTTCTTACCCACTGTAGTTTTATGTCATAGCTACCCTTATATGTTGTAATCACCTATTACTCGATGTTCCTAACTTTCGCATGAATACCAGTTGCTGGCAGAAGCCTCTGTCAGGCTGTTAAATATAGTGCGCTAGTGCTGGACCTGGTCCTTCGAGATTTGAATTATTAGCTGGTTTCACACATCACACCATATTTTTGTGTGTTATTGTTGCAAGTGAGTCACACTTAATGTGGTGTGAACTGCACACCTTTTGGCTTACAGTGTAATAGTTTGTTTTTTTAACAAGGTGTTGAGATCAATATGAGTAATGTCTCATGAGATATAGCACACTGAAAACATTAAGGTATTCATTAATGGAGTTTGACCAGTGGAAAGCCTGTTAAACATACTAGAATGTATTTTAACGAATATATTTGAAACAAAGCTATTGACATACTAGTTGCATTCACAAGTGATGTAATATTAATTGGCGAGCGAGCTTAGCGAGCGAGACACTTACAGGGCAAACACAATTGAAAATCGGGGATGTTTGTTTGTGTATATGTTGGGACATACGTATGTCATTTTGTACTTTGACCTTCTCATATTTTTGTGTAAGCTCGTTGTTCGACCCTGTCCCAAGCTTCACTAAACGGAATCCTACGGTTTAGCGATCATTACCCGTAATCTGTCAGTTTTTGCTTGAAATTTGTCCACTAGAGTATATAAGAAGCTAAGCCTTGTGTTGGTATGTTCAGTTGTGTGAAAGAATTGTGCCTTTACTTAGCTAAAGAATATCACAAAGAAAACGTGTAAATAATGCTACTTGTTTTTGTTGCTTTTTTCAATTCTAACTGTTGCAGGGAGTGGTTACTATGGCCTTGAAGCCCCTTTACCTTATACACGTAATTTAAACTTGATTTTTTCTTAGTAGCTTGTAGTGTTGAAGTTAAAATTAATTGTTTGCTCGCTCGCCATTTGTGCTCAAGCACATCACTAGTATGCAACAATAAGAACCCAATTGACTTTGCTTAAAATTGTTAAAATTAGAAGGAATTTATCTAAGAAGTAATTTCAAAGTTGCTACTTTATTTTTAAATTTTCAATACCATATAGCATGTTCAATACTTTGCGTATAATCTTTCAAAAGTCTAGTCCAATGGAATCAAACCAATATTATATAAAGTTACTTGAACTCCCATGCTTGTATTGTTGACTATTGTATAACAATTGTATGTGTTTAGTGGCAATAGTTTGTGGAGTTTTTCTTGGAGTTCTAAATGGGTGTAAGTTACATAACAAATTCAGAAATATGAGCTTATTCTTAAATAACCTTTTGCAACAATGTAATTAGTATATCTTTTATTGTAGCGGTAATGTTTTATTTTTAATGTTCATGTATTAGGTTTGGTTACACATAAACTGAATGTGATCGATTTAAAAATGCAATAAAAATCGACATAATGATTACAGAAATTAAATGAATTAATTTTAAAAAAATTAAAAAGGGACTAAATTATCATCATTATGATAAAAACTCTATGAAGTATATAAATCAGATTAACAATTTTTTTTTGTGTACATATAATTATTTAGATTACTAAACAACCAGTAGCTATTTGTATTATTTTAAAGTCAAGATAGTGTACAGTACAATGTGATTTAATATTACTGGGTTGTCAACATTGTAAAAAATTAATTATTAATAGGTATAATATCTGATTCATCCTTACAAGTGGATATGGCAACTACTGACTTTGTACAGTCATGTATTAACACAAGTGTGACATTTGTCTGTACGGTACAAGCTAGTAGTTTTCAGTGGACAGTTGGTTCTCTTCTAACTGGAAATAATGGACTAGTAGGATCTGGTGGAGCTCGCAATACAGAAACATCAGGAATGTTTACACTAACAGCTGAGGGTGCTAGTGCTCCTAATTTTAGAAGTACTCTTCAAGTAATAGTTTCTCCAGAATTAAATAGCAGCATGGTGAGGTGTGCTGCTAATCTTAATGCAAACAATAATGAAGAAGTTTTATTGGCAATTCATAGTAAGTTCTTACACTGGAGATTATTTGATAATTACTTAAAGTCAACGAAATGTTTACCGGGAAATTCAAATGTTTTCTTAAAATCTGAATTACATCATAATTATTAAATATTATCTATATTATGTAATCATAATTATAATTAATAATTATTATAATCACATAACTATTAAAATATTTCAAAAACAGATCAGATACAACAGCTAGATTATCACAAACATAAAGTAAATCACAGCTTTCAACTATTCTTGTGATAAATTGAAGTTGTTAATTGTCTTGTAGGCTTAATTGGGCCTATACACACAATTTTAGACTGTAGGAAGTTGCTGGAGTTACTAGTATTATAAACACTGCCTAGCTATTACAATAAATTATAATCTTCCAACAGAACAAGCAATCAATTAGATAAATAATGTGCCTTATCAGTTTCCTATCACCCTCCCAATTCTTACATATGTTTTTAATTATGTATTTAATAAAAAACATATGTAAGAATTGGGAGGGTGATTATTTGCCCACGTGATTATTTGCCCATAAAAACTGGTAGCTACGCAGAGCTGAAAGCTTTGCGTTTCTTTAACGATTACCCAAAAAAAAAGCACAATAAATGTTTTAAATATTCATCTTTAGTAAGTTCATGCCTATATCAACTGTTAATTGTCAGTAATCTCCAAAATTAGAGTGTGACAGACTGACAATCAGACAAACAGACAGGATGACTACTATAGCCCTCTCGCGCATGCGTGTTGAGAATTGGGAGGGTGATAGGAAATTGATAAGGCACATTATTTAGCTAAGTATCTCATTTCTACTTGTATTTTAGTTCTCTTGAAAATTCATCTATAAATATAGACATATTAGATATTGGCTTCATATTTTAGTTTCCACTAGTCAAACTTTGTTTGTAAAATACGCAAGCATTTTAATCATTTTGTAATGGTCATCATCAGTGTGTGAATGATAACAATTTTAGTGAAGATGAAAAAAACTGTCCTGAGAAAACTTGTTATGACATAACAATAACAAAATATTTAGTCTCTCACAGAGTGTGGCTTAGCTGGGGTTCTTAGTCTCACACAGAGTGTGGCTTAGCTGGAGTTTCTAGTCTCTCAAGAGTGTAGCTTATTTGGGGTTCCTCTGTGATTCCTAGTCTCTCACAGAGCGTGGCTTAATTGGGGTTCCCAGTTGCTCACAGAGTGTAGCTTAGCTGGGCTTCTAATGATGATAAACTACTGTGGAACAATTTTTACTGTTACAGAAATGAAGTGGGAAGCTACACAAACTATTAGAATACATTGTAGGAGCATGAATTAGTTAATAGGTGAAGTCATAACATTAATCTTGCTCGTGCTCATTTAACAATGGTAAACAGCTTAAGTAGTGGTTAAGGCTGAATCTAGATGTGTAGTTGATGAGTTTGTAAAACTTCAATTGATTCACTTCACACTCTTCTAACAATTTTTGTTGTTGATTTGAATACATCTGTATTATATAGAATAACTTGGAACAATTAATTAACTAGTAACTTATGAATTAGCACTATAAATAATTATAGGGATATTTTATACTTATTAATATTTTTACCATGGTTATCACTTAATCATGACTAACACTAAGCAAAAACAAAATTAGTTTACATCTCTAAATGAGTTGGTATGAAATTTACCTCACCTGGAGATGAGTGGTTATCAAGGCTTGATAACTTCATATGTAATCATAGCCAGAACATTTTCAGCATGCTGTTTTCACAGTGTAGCCATTCTCAATATTCCCATTACCAAGAATTTGTATGAGAGTTTTATTTAGTATTTGTGCACAAGAAATATATGACATTCAGTACTTTAACTTTGTATTTATAGGTATCCCAGATGCACCATTGTTGGACAATATTCAGCAATCAGTACATAGTAATAATAATAATGGATTGGTATTCAATTTTGATATCTTACAAAGTGGCATAGCATCATCACGTGTTATTAAATATAATATTACTATCAGTGGATGCAGTCAGACTTACACCACACTAGTGGATGTCACCGAGTTAAATGCCACATACAACACTTTGTCTGTTGGTGCATTACCTGTGTGCTGTGAGGAATATGAATTCAGAGCGTTTAGTGTGGACACAGCCAATAGAGAAAGTGAATCAGTCACAGTGCAACAATCATAAGATTTTGCAGGTATGTAGATCTGGATGTTATTATTGGTTGAATACAGATTTGATCCAAAGGCTTGACAATATTAGCATAACTTAAAGTATTATACATAACTTAAAGTATTATACATTATTACATTCTGTCATTAAGTCTTACATTATTATATTCTGAGTCTATAATAGTATAGTTTAAATGATTAACTGAATGTTCAGAGCATTCCTTTAGTTCATATAAGAGGCAAAATCAATTAGAAAACCTTATTAAGCAAGCTACCACTGCATGTTCATTATTACAGGTTGAGTTAAAGTTCTATCCTCAGTTGTTGATTTAAATTGATACATTATAATAATCTTCAATTTATTAATGTGATGCGTTTGAGTAATGTATTTTTTTGAAGCACAATAATCTGATTTAACTCTTGCTACTTGCATTATCACTAACTAATGGTGCTCAGGCTAAATCAAGTCCATAACTTATAATGTTGTTTAATAATCAACAGAGATAATAATTAGACGAACAAAACAATGCTTTATTATTATGAAAATATAGTATAGCTATTGAAGCACTTGCTATGAATAACACATTAAATATTTAATTTTATATAACAGCATTAGGGACATTTTCTGGGATGTTTTCTGATAATGAAATGGCTGGTAGAATTATTGAAGTTACTGTTCCTCCTCTTCTTGGACCTCATGTTGTGGACTATTTATACACATATGAAGGAGAAAGTGGAAGCATTTCTGATTTTGGCAACAGATTCACTTTAATACAAAACACTAGAATTGTTATTGTGGACCCCTGCATCGATTGCAGTATTGAATTAACACCTGTAATATGCAACCCGAGGATAAATCTTGCTTCAAGAAAGTTTTCTGAGAAATTAATGATAAAATGGCTTTCTAGTATGTATAACATTAATGGATCTATTACTAATGCAATGGGAAGCCAAGTGTTACAGCCATGTGATGCATGCATTTGGAGCTTAAGTGTTGTAACTACAGTTGGTTCTGTGATAATAACTACACTTGTGACCATAATTGTTATTCTGGGGTGCAAACTGAAGTAAGTATTGCCTTCATTGTGATATTAGTTCTTCTCTTATAGAGACTTTCATAATTTTACTTGCGGGATGCATTATTGTATTAATTTGAAGCCGCAGCTCTATTTTTTGTAATTTTTATTTCAGTAAATTGCCATTTATAAATCACATCAAGCATAGTTGGCTAGTTTACAGAGCTGTTAATATATTATTTCCACTATAACCAGTTGAAGAATATTGTTAAAATTACATAACAGTTTATGACAGCTAGTAATAAACCGTTGCTTCAGGTTATAGAAAATTCTGTAAACCTAAATATAATGCATTAGGGCATTAAATAATATGATTTAAACAATGTAGATGCTAATTTTGCAGTACCCATAAGTTTGGGTGTGATGGTATTATTTTTTACCATATGCAATATTGGTAAAGACAATGTTTATAGTGTTGAAGTTAGAAGTGTATGCAAGTCATAATAAATTAAATGTTATACTCTGCTAGCTTATTGACTACACTAACACCATCATAGATAATAAATTCATCTGTTCTGCTACATTAATTTTGTCCAACAGCTTCACTTGTATAGTGTCTCTGTTTATTTTAGCAGAGCAAATAAAAGTGCCTTCATGAAAGACATGAAATATGATCAGTGTGAACTGCAACAGAAAAATAACCAGAGGAAAGAAGTTCAGGATGAAGGAGTAATAATGAATGAGTGCCAAGCCTATGGAAGGATACAAGTTAGAGCTGGTATTTCTAGTACTTCACGGGATGAGATAGAAGTGCCACGTGTTTATGAAGCTATATGACAGACTATCAAGTAATAATGCATAAATGTAATAAAGTGTAACATTATTATGCTTATTTGTGGCAAAGTTCAATTTTTACTAAATATAATTGTATAGTAGTTGAAAAATAAACAAGTTAGAGTAAGCAACCTGGATGTGCATAAGGTATTATAATATTGATTACGGTGGGGTTAGACAACAGGTATATATTGGTACTTCCCCATGCAGTATAGTCTATTCTCGAGGAGCATAAGAACTCATTGATTATAGACTTTTATTGACCTGTTTTTGCTTAATATTAATATTGCCAGAACTGGCTAATACAAGGTAGATAAGGATTTCATTTTAGTTTAGAATTAATGAAGTATTGTTTGATATTTTTAAGCATTTGATTTTATGAACACAATGTCATGTTCGATAAGGGAATAAAATGATAAGTCTAGATAGATATGACCATAACCATCTAAAATTATTTCTCTACTCTCCTAATGACTGAAACAATGTTTTATATATGAGGCCAATGAAAATTTTGTAATAAAGCAATAGCAATAATAAGTATGTAATGTTGTAAGTCAGCCTTGTGTGATCATCCAATAATAGGGATATTAACGTAATTCATTGTAAGTTGTAATTTTATTTTACAAATACTTAGTTGTGTAATATGGGACCTTCTCAATTATACAGCACAAGTCAATTGAAATTGATAAAGTAATCAGCAGCTTCAATAAGCTCATTAGTAATCAATGTGTATAATTAAAGTAATAAACTATTCGTTTTGTACCTTCATTTATCAGCACTTACATGCCTTTATATAGATACACCATAAAGTGCAAAACAACGATTATAGTAGATGCAGTCAGAAAAGAAGGAGCTGCTATTAACAAAAACTGCATATAATATTAGTTAACAAGTTTTTTATACTGTAATTAAAGCAGCAAGGAAGGCATTAGTTTATGAAGTGCATGACACTGAAGAAAAATTTCCTTGATGAACCAGTCAACTTATAGTATAACTGATAGCTGATAAGTGTCTTCAATGTTATATGCTGGTTTAGTATATCAATCATCTCGCCTTAGATGTTGGATCATGGATAATAATACTTGTAATTACTTACTGGACAAATGAGAAGGAGTACTGTAATTGTTAGAAAAATATTCTTTATTGTGTACTCTTCTTTTGCCAAGCTTTGCAGTCACACTGCCCAGATATAGATGGGCAACATCTGTTCAGGAGTCATAAATTCCTGAGCTGGAGGTTGGTACAGGGTCGAAGGACAGAGCCATCACAAGCTATTCTCCTAGCTTTAGTAAGTATTAGTTGCAAAATTGTTCTCACTCTCATCTGTGGTGACTCACCTTCACTTCCAATGCAACTGACGGCAATGTAGAAGTTCTGTAAGTCTTATGGGTGTGTGGGTGTGCTAAAGCCATGCACATGACTTTCGTAAAGTCAGAGGCGAGTTCTCCCGGATTGACTTAACGATCTGAAGTACGGATGTGACGTTAAGCCATGCCTACTTGGTTACGCCTCCTATATTAATGGCACACTACTCATACATTATATGCTCGGCCCTTTTTTGTTGCCAAGGGAGTGAACATAATGAAGCCTTGTTGTAGATGGTTCCAGTGCTGTCAGGAAGTAAGCCTGGAATGCATTCGTTTATAGGCGAGTGTATGACTGTGAAACAATTGTAATGTTAACAGAGTTAGAATGATTACAACACATCATGTACAAATAATATTGTTTGGCCAGTTAAAATAGGTGGTGTGTATGGTTCTGTGTGTGATATGGCATCATAGTGGCATCGATCGCTGTGTGCTATTTCCAACTTATCTTGTTTATTAGCTGGTGGAAAATCATGTAAACTTGACATTGACCCAAGCCCAGGGATAAGTGGTGGAAAGGCTGTCCATCGGCATTCATTAGGAATTAAAGAATCTGAAGCAATATAAATAGTCTTCTGAAATAATGTAGCTGCAGCTGCTATTTCTAATTGACTTCCCCAAGTTCCTGGTTCTTTCATCTTCAGTATATGTTCCTTCAATGAGAGTCCCTCAATAGTCCAACCATTGTACACTTCTGGGTGGGATGTTGCATATTCTACTAGTGTGATCCGAAGGGTACTGTGATGTATTAAAAAGTTGCTTGGAATGGGACCGAAACAAACGGTTTCCATCAGGCTGTGCTCTGTCTAGGCGTCTACCATGTGTTCTCAAAAATGTTATCATTCATACAGAACCATGCTGCTCTTTATCCTATATAAGTAAGTAAGTATATATATAAAAAAGCCACCATATTAATCCAGTTTATAGTTACCTGTTCACATTTTCTCCATTTGCATCCTTGTTTTAGTTTCCCTGGTCCATTGTACTTAGGTTTGTCTGCACAGAACTTGCACTCACCACAATCTTTCGCCTTGCATCCTGAACACCGTCCAACAACTTTTACGTTTCCTCACTAATGTAGAGTATTTTGTAAACGATAAATAAATGATTGAGTTAGTGAGTGTGACTGCATTTGAGTGAGTGTATACATGCAAGAGTGAGTGTGTGAGTATGTCAGTGAAGTAATTATTCTAAGTAATCCGTTTATAGTCATTGGTACTATTTGACATTAACAAAATGTTATAGATAAATTACTGCAAATAATGGTACAATAAAAGTCCTTAAAACACAATGTTATAGTTTTAGAAGGTGCAAATTGATTTCCACACTATTTCAACTTCTTTTAGCTTACGATACTTGGGCCGTTTTTCTTGAGCCATTTTTCACCATCGAAAATATAAAAAATTGTCAATTTTATACCTGTGCAATTATCCAGAATGTTACCAGCTGTAGTTTTATTTCCTTTTGATGCATTATGCAACTTTGTGGCCTTCTTTCCAACACAATTATGGTATCTCCAATCATTTTTGGGTTGTCCTCGCATAACTGATTTTGGTACTGCCTTGTATTTTCTACAGACTTTTTGAGCTCTCTCCCTTGCTTTTTTTCTAGCTTCTGGCCACAATATCAGTCCCTATGATTTTGTCAATTTCCCCTTCAATGTGATGATTATTTCTTCTATTTTAGATGTTACTTCATGTAAATCATATGGGTTGGTGCAGCTATATGTCATGGACACCAATACCCTCAATGCTGTTCTAGCTAGTTCACCTTCTTGCTTAAGTGATTGTATCACTGTCTATAATGAACAACATCATAATTAAAATCAAAGAAGTTAAATTTAGTGCTAACGAATAAGTAAACAGCTCAGCCAATGACTATCTGTTATAGTTTCGGCTTATTTTACTGAGTAATATATTTTGTATTGTGTAATAATTTTTATTCATGAGGGCGGTCAAGTCTACATGACCATGAGAATGAAAATCTGTTGAGCATGAGAGCCTTCAATAGCATATGAAATTTGACACGACACGATAATGAGAAGAGTGAAGTTTGTTAAAAAGACTCAAACAATTTAGATGTTGTAAGACTTTCAATAGACACAACCCTTAATTGTTGTTCAACATTATTCCTTACCTTATTTTCAGGTAATGTAGGAAGTGTAGTCACTTCTAAATCTCTGGGTTCATTCTGGAGGATGACCTTGACAGATGGCTGAAAGTAGTTGGAAACTGCAACATGATCTGTACTGAGGTAAGGACTGCTCAGGTAGCTAGCAGGTAGACTATTCCAATTCCACTTGGGATGGTGAGCAAATATAGCAAAAAATGTTTGCATGGTAAATTCCAAGTGATCCAGTCATGACATGAGCATCATGGTTGAGTGAACGTCACACCATGATTTTTTCCACTAGTTCCCATCACTGAAAATATGCCTCTTTCATCATCAATTAAAGTTATATCTTCACTTCCTTTCCAGGCAGTCTTTGGTCTATTATGTAAATAATCTGGCATTATATGTTCGATATTTGCTACTTTGTTAATAATTCAACAAAAGGTATTTTTGGTAGCTGTCAGGTAAAAACAACTTCAGTGATTAGTGTAATGATAGAGGAGAGCATCATATTTTTCTTGCGAGGCAAGTAATGTTACTTGAATACTTTGTTCAACGATTCTGGACCATTGTTAGTATTTACTGCAGAGTAAAATTCTGTCTTGAAATGTCTTTACCCAAAGCTACAACACATATAATTCATAGTTATGTACACAAAAATAGTTATTCTTGTAATCAATTGTAGTACGGTGTATCATAATCGCATGCTACTAATGGTGCACTTCAGGAGTAAGCATACAAGGCTCTTGGTGAATGTACAAAAGGGTTTGTTCAAGCTTGTTTGATTCACTTCCTTCAGAGGATTCTGTATATGGACGAAAATAAAAATGAGATTAGGGTTCTCTTTTTCCCATTTTTGAACTTTAAGCCTCAAATTTTCTTGATCAAGATTGCTCAATTTGACAAGCACGCTGACCTAAATATATGTGGTTGTGGATATCAGTAGATGTCGGGTAGTATGCACGATCAGTTACATCAGGTTTGATATCTACACATAAATTATGTTGCACTAGTGCTCAAGGCCCGTTTCATCTTGTCTCTGTTGTACCCCTTCACTTACCAGTTCATATATTTTCTCTATGAGTTTGGGATGTACACACTGTGCATATGACGCAGCACCATTAGTTTCATGGTATGCATAGTGAACTTCTTCTTCAGGCAAAATTACGTAATATTTCTTAATTAGATTTACTGGTTTGTGGTTAGCAATGGAATCTCTTAATTGAAATAAGTTGTCTTTCTTTTTCTGTTTTAGTTGTCGACATGATAGAACTGAAGTCTCTTCTGGACTTATATGGAACTCTGGATATATAGTAATGGAATATACTTTAACAGATCCTGTACAACCTATTTTCTGTGTGCCTTGTAGATGTGCTTTTTTTGGATGATTGTTGTTTTGTATATAATAATGTTTGCCATATTGGCAATCTAAAGTTTGAATTCTTGATATTGTGAATCAATATATAATATATATACCCTGGGATATAATCAGAAGAAGATTATAGCATCTAATGCTGTTGTAAGTTTCCTAACTAGTACCTAAATGAATGGCTGTTATTCATCCAAATTAACTTTAATTGACTAAGCTAAAAAAAAATCCCTCACAATTAAGCATAGCACTCTGTATATGTATTCTTACTGTAGCTTTGATATTGTTATTGAAGTCACAAAAGTATGATTAATGTAGTTAGTTACTATTCGTATTCCACTCAATGAGTTAGAGGTGACATTTTTGCTATTACTAATATAAATCTGCTAGGTGACACGAGGCTATTGTAATTGGAAAAATGCCACGCTTATCTTTCAAAAGCATGAACTGAGTAGCTGTCACAAGGAAGCAGTAGAAGTAATGATAACTACTCCTGCAACATCTCCAAATATTGGTGAAATCTTATCAAGTCAGCATGCCATTTCAAAGGGAAAAAATATAGAGGCCCTACATCAAATATTCTCTTCTATTAAATTTCTTTGTAGGCAAGGCCTTGCCTTACGGGGTGGGGTGATGGTTCTGAAAAGGATGGTAACTTTAAGCAATTGCTACTTATGAAGGCTGAATTTGATTCAAACTTACAGGAATGGATGAAGCGAAAAGGATATGTGTATACAAGATATTCAAAACGAAGTTATAAAGATTGTCGGAGTCAAATTGCTCAGAAACCTATCTTTATATCTTCAGTGTTCCCCATTTCTTACAGTCATGGTTGATGAGACGAGAGATATATCAAACAAGGAGCAAGCTACTGTTGTCATACGCTGGATTAAGGATATTGAGGTATATGAAGAGTTTCTTGGTCTTCATAGCCTTCCGTCAATTGACTCTAATACTATTGTTTCTATGATTAAAGATGTGTTAATTCGAATAAATTTGAGTATAAACAAGCTCCGAGGTCAATACTACGATGGCGCAAGCGCCATGAAAGGTCACAGAAATGTTGTGGCTAAACAAATTAGTCAAATTGAACCAAGAGCTGTGTGCACCCACTGCTATGGGCACTCCATAAATTTGGCTGCAAGTGACACATTGAAGGAGTCTAAACTTATGCGAGATGCTTTGGAAACTGTCCACGAAATAACTAAGCTGATTAAATATTCTCCACGAAGGGAAGGTACCTTTAAGAGCATCAAGGAACCTGGAATTTGAGTCCTATGTCCGACCAGATGGACAGTTAAGGCAGAGTCAATCGCATGTGTTCTGAAAACTATGAAGTTTTGCAGAGTACATGGCAAGAAACATCTTTAATCACAAGTGATAGTGAAACAAAGACCAGAATCCGTGGTGTATCAGCACTAATGGAGATTTTTGACTTTATTTTGGTGCAATGCTTGGAGAGATGGTTTTAGGCATGCTGATAATCTCGGTAGCACTCTTCAACACAAATCAATCTCAGCAGCTGGAGGCTAGGAGTGTGACTGTACAGACACTGGAGAGCCTTCGTACTGATCAATATTTTGACCTTTTTTGGATGAAAGTGAATGAGTTTGTTTCATTCAAGACCTTAATGAGCCACAATTTCCTAGACAGCGCAAGAGACCTAGAAGGTTTGACGAGGGGACATCCAGAGAGGACTTTCATGAAACTCCAAAGGAATACTACAGGCAGCTCTGTTTTGAAGCAATTGATGTATACTTGTCAATTGTATTCGTGAACGTTTTAATCAGCCTGGATACAATATATATATATAGTACACTTGAAAGCATGTAAAAAAGAAGACTTGGAAGAAGAATTGCGTTTTGTTTGCGCATTTTATAAAGAGGATTTCAGTTAGAGTCTTGTGTGCACAACTCCAGATCTTCGCTTCACATTTTCAAGAAGTAGAAGGTGCACTTGATAAAATATCTATTGTCGTGTGTCCATCTTCTGTTGTAGACACACCTGCTTCCGCTTTAGGCCACACCCACTCCAGAATGCTTTTGCTTGAGACCACACCGACGTCCTGGCCAGACTTGAAATTTGCTTCCTAGGCCTTGCCTTCAAACCCTATTTCCATTTTCCGAAGCCGTCGAAGTGCACAGACTGCTCTCAGATGTCCCACCAAATCAACTGGGGGAGCATAAGTGTGGGTAGGCGTAACTAGTAGGCGTGGCTTAACGTCACATACGCCACTTCAGATCGCGAGTGAACTTAGTGATACCGATCCCCTTCAAAAAAACTGTCGCGGAAGGAATTGAAACCCCGCCCAATTAGCGGAAAGTTGTTGTTCGAGTTGTAATTATAGACATCCGACGCCCAACCGTTTCCGGTCCGTCCTGGAATACCTATGTCGGGAAGCACTGTGGCTAGGGGTGAAGGTACTGACCTCGTGATCGCGTACAATTAAGTCTATTTTGTTGAATAAGGAGTCTGTTCTACCTGGTGATTTATCGAAAATTTGTTGTGTTAAAGAGATTTAGCTTGTTGAATTTTGTAAGTTATAACAATATTAGAGCACAGCTTGGTCAAGTATCATGAAGCTTAATTATCAAGGTAAGTTAGCTATAGGTTTGGTATTTTCTTGATAATTATAGATTGGATGGTTTCAGGGCCAGTGGTCAGGCTATGGCGGCCTAAACACTTTATTAGATGACTTTACATATTCATAAACAAAAAATTAACATGGAGGCATGTTGGAACACTTTCATTGCAAACAGTGATAAGAGAAAGATAATTTGAAAACTCTGAGAGAAAGCACATATCTACTTGGAAGTGGGACATCTATCTGTATATATACAGGCAGCACGCATGACCACTCCCCAGCTGTCTAAAATAAGTATTTGACTTCAAAATTTTCTGTAATTTTACACCATTTTCAGTAATTTTTTTTTGTAAATAGCTAACTACAAAAAAATAGAAGCACATACACACACAAAAATGTTTAAGTAATAGAATAACTGTCACAAATAGTTTCAGACTGAGTGTCGGAGTCCTGAATTTCACTACCATTATGAGCAGCCATAGACAAGAAGGCAAGCTACTTAACACTTATCTCCTCCTCAACACAACAACAAAAAAAAGATCAACAAACAATGCACATGTGGAATTATTGCGTAACTGAAAGGGGAATTCCATATTGCTGTTTAAATTCCATGTTATTATGGGAAGCTGGAGTCTCTATTCCTATACTGATCACATAAAAATACTTCCTCCAGCCCTGTAAAGTTGCTACACTGTAAAATTGGACAATGATTGTTATATTTATTGAGGTTTCATATTGAATGAGACCTAATCAACTGATATCACTTACAATATAAAATTAGCTTGCCTAACTCGCTGCAGGAATTCTAGTATTGTATCCAATAACTTTTAATTCATTGATTGTTCCCTTATAAAGTTGCTTTAGTTGTGTTTTAATCTACATGCTAAGTATACCAAGTCAGAATGTAGTAAGGTCATGGTAATAATAAAAATAATAAGTTGTATTTAATACTTCATGCATAATTATAAGTGTGTAGTCAACACTTAAATTAGTCTTTCTAAACTCCTCAGAAAACACAGATTAATCCATTTAGCCATTGTAACAGTTTGCAATCAAAGTATTGAGGTCAATACTACTACTGTCTTGTGAGATATCATAGTAAGTATGCCACTATTGGCATAGACAGGCAAAAGTATGCACCCTTCTGAAACATTACCCACATAACTTACATGTTTTAAGTATTCCAAGGAAAACTCCATGGCAATGGCCACAACCCAACGAATGCTAGGACCGCTAGCTGACAGATGCCTGAAACTCGAAGGACCACTCTTCTGTTAACTCAGAAGGGAATCTTGCGCAGATGGTAGCTCCCCGTGAGAACCCCGAGTCGTAGTTGCTTCCACGAAGCAAAAATATATATATATGTGGGTTGGCTCAACGTCACTTGCAAGACGTTCTGAAGAGGGCCAAACGCCACAAAACAAAATTGAACTAAGTTTGGAAGACAACCCCACAATGCTAGGACTAGAGGACTGCAGTACAATCACCATAATATTACATCTTATTTAACACATGACATGAATTCCGATTTATGAGAGTGTGAATGTGGTTAATACTTGTGGGAAAAACAATGAATTCACTAGTCCAGTGGTCACCCTGTACCAGCAGTACAATTTCAATCATTTGTCTGGGGAAGCCCAGGCACTCCATGAAGAATTTTCACTAAATATACACTTAAAAAATCATAAACTAAAATTATAACCAAGTTGAAAAAACATAGATGTGTTCATTTTTGTTAATTTATATTTATGGCAAGTTGAATATAGTTATTGTAATCATAGCTGACCACATGCTATCTATGCAGAAATGATTCTTGGACAGTGTAACATGTGCATGGAAGAGACACTGTAACCTGTCAATTCATGAAGTTAATGTAACGTTGATTTAATAACATGCTGCTCATTGATTTACATTTTTATTTTGTATAAAAAATTCATCGTATATGTTTTTAATTTTCAAATTTCAATTATTATTGATATTGAAATGTCATGTATTACATTTCTATGTTAATTGAACTTGTTTATATAGAAGTCTGATTTTTCAATGTGTATTTAGTGACAATTCTTCATGGAGTTTTCCTTGGAATATTTACGACATGTGAGTTATGTGGGTAATATTACAGAGGGTGCAATTACTTTCTTGTATATATTTCCCTACCAATGTTTTATCTTGTGTACTAAATCAACACAAATTTGAAATGCTGCATGAAGAATGTCAGTAATCTGAACTTCCATTATTCCTCTCAGTCCCAATGTGTTTGGATAACTGATATTCTACTGTATTAGCATCTAGACAGCTAAGCTGTCAGTGGCTAAAATTGGCCAATGTATTTAGAAAAGGTCTTCATAACTTGTATATATATAACTTGTGTACCCAACCAATGTTATATCTTGTGTACTAAATCAACACAAATTTGAAATGCTGCATGAAGAATGTCAGTAATCTGAACTTCCATTATTTGAATGCTTCAGTTAACTGAACACCCAGAATTTGAAAGTAGCATGTGCAGACATGAACAAGTGCTTGACCATGCCCCTTCATTAGATATTTTACACTGCATTAAAAAAAAGTTATTGTGTTCAGTTATCCAAACATTTCAGTTATATGAACACCTCTCAGTCCCAATGTGTTCGGATAACTGATATTCTACTGTATTAGCATCTAGACAGCTAAGCTAAAATGACAAATGACCCCACCCATGCTACCAAATAAAACACATGCCATTAATGCTAATAGAAATTTTTTCCCCAATAATTTAATTACAACTTAACCAGATTTTAGGCTTGTTGACTAGCTGTTAGAACATCGAAAATTTGCTAATTTGATAATTGTTTCAGCTGAGAATGACTAAACCATTTATGCTACTATAGAAAACCCACACAATTTATGTTCTCATATAGAAATAAATATGCATATTAAAAATTAATCATTTATACCCAGTTTATTGATTACTGTCTCACTCTCTTTGCCCACTTGCCAGTAACAATAGTAAGACAAATTATCTGCATATTTAAGATTTTTTTGATAATCTGTTAGAAAAATTATAAAATGTGTAAGATTTATAATCAGTACTTTATATCATTATGTGTGTGCAATTGCTGGATTGAGCACACCGAATTCATTATAGGTCTATCTTCTACATGTTTTCAAGTTGATGTCATGTATAGATTTGCCTTGTATTACATATTATAGTATGTAGGTATTAGTCATTTCAAGGTGTGTCTTCTTCATCTTTACAAGTGATTCTGACAGATACTAACTCTGTACAGTTTTGCATCAATAGAAATGTTACATTTGTCTGTACTGTACAAGCATCAACATTTCTGTGGACAGTTGGTTCTCTACTCACTGGAACTGATTTGTCACCAGGAACAAATGGAGCTCTCAATACAGAAACAAGAGGAATGTTTACACTAACAGCTGAGGGTGCTAGTGCTCCTAATTTTAGAAGTACTCTTCAAGTAATAGTATCTCCTGAATCTAATGGTAGCTTTGTGAGGTGTGCTAATAATATTGATACGAACATCAATGAAGAAGTCACGTTGATAACTCATGGTAAGTTTCTGTACAGTTACTTATTATTTTTTTTTACAAAAAGTTAAAGTAAATGCATACATTTGCTTCTCTATCTGTTGGAGATGTGTGTATTAAGAAATCCAGGTATTTATTCTTAATCAGATAAATAAATAGCACAATCTATGCTTCCACTCAAATGTTATGTTTTACCATGTTAAGTAAACTAATTCAACAATATATTATCTTGATTTATATTTTAATTACTTGTGATGTTGTTATGTTCCTTGTCTTTCCAGCCAATAATACTATAAACATTCTATCACATGTTTGGACATAGCGCAGACAAGTGAGCGAAGCGAGTGAGAATTGGACATATGTATGTCATTTTGTACATTGACCCTTGTGTCTTTTGCATTAGCTTGGCAATTGACTCTATCCCCATACTCCACTAGGCAGAATCCTTGGTTTATCGATATTTACCTGAGTCATCAATTGTATATTCCTTTAAATTAGGCTGTGTCTGAAATATCTGCTTTACGCAACAGTTGTTCCCACTAAAAAAATCTATTGACCAATAGTCATATCACTAAAGTAAGTCATGTGTTTGTATATCCAGTGAACAAGTGGGTGTGAATGTGTAGAGTGTTACAAATACTGTTCAGCTAAAGAATCGTAAACAACTACCAAATAAACATAGTAGCAGTCGCTGCCTTTACACAGTTTTTTCAGCTACTACAGTAGTAAGCAAGTCCCCTTTCAATGTAAACTATAAACTCTGCTATAATTCTTTACAAAAACATTATTTTCAAGTCAAGTAGTTGTTGCAAGTGGTTAAGTTGGTAGAATGCCTTTTGTCAGTAACACAGGTCATTTAGATGAAGCTATCACTGCTGTAGTCAATGGCTACTTAACTGTTTATAGAATTAGATAGACTGAGTGATGCCTTCTAAAACAGGTGGACAGGATCTAAGACAGGCAAACGGTACCCTTATTGTAACTTTAGTATATAGATTTGGTGAAGGAAAAACTCAACTTTTATCAGATTCTACCCTGTTTGAAGTACTTGTGCACAATGACTTGCTTGCCATTTGTGCTGAAGCACATAGTTATTGTGCCTTTCAGACTGTACATAACTGTATATAGGTTGATCTTATATTAAAATACATCAGCAGATAAATGCTCAGGCCAGTTGAATGAATAGAATAGTATGAGCTCTGATAGAATTGAAATTATCATGTTAAAGATATGGTACAGATATGTAATGGACACCTTTGTATTATGCCCACATTGTGACAAAGATAGAAAATTTCCAGGAATATCTTAACACACAAAGTATTTAATTCACTATTGAAAAAATAAAATCAAAATTTTTTAACATTGAAGTTATAATAATACATTACGGTGTCAAAAACAAATACAAACAAATTTTAATCCACCATATCATCCAATGATTTGACAGGAATTTTAAGTGTTTGAAATGTAAAGTGATGAAAATAAATGCCAAAGAATTTGTAGATGAAGCAATATCACATTTATCAGTTACCAAAAAAAACGACAACAAATAAACTAAGAAGGTATTTCACAAGGAAGGAAAGAAGAAATATCAGAACAAATTCAAAGGACACTTAAAAAATACTAGATTATCCCATACACTTAATGAGTGACTGACAAATTTGAAACAATAGGATGGCTATTGAAAGGTAGCATGCAAGCACAACAATAGCATATAAAATACTTAACTAAAGAGTAAAGAAATCACAATCATTACAACAAAGAGAAATGTATAGTTTATAGGATTCCTTATATTTCTTGTAACGAATGGTTATATCAGTGAAACAGGATGATCTCTCCCTGTCAGAAAAAAGAACAAAAAATATGCAACAAGAATACAAAACATGAACAATGCAGATGACATACACTTAACTGGAACAATACATTCAGCAAATGAAAAATATATACACAAAAAAAATAGAATCATTACACACAAGCAAATAAAACATTATTAATTCAGATTCAAGTTTTAGACTTTATCCAGTGTGGTGTGGGATATAGCTTTGGATTGTTTATGTGTTTAATCGAGGTGCATGTAGCATAATGCTAACAGACAAAAATAATATCTTCAAAACTCTATGATTTTTCTTAGCTTCTTTTCAAGATGCTAAGGTATTATAATGCAATATAAAATTATATCTCTTGCATAGTTTATACACAACATTAGCAATGCCATAAACAATTTCAATTCAATGGAAAACTAAATGCCGAACTGTGCTTCTAAACACCAGAATATTCTATGGTAAAGACATTACATTTATTTCTGGAAATGTTTTCATAGTGTATCTATTGTTAACGTTCCCATTTTTTAAGAGTTTGTTTAATAGTGTAATTTTGTATTTTTACAGAAGTAAAGTATGATATTTATAACTTAACCTAGGTGTCCCTGATGCACCATTGTTGGATAATATTCAACCATCAGCACATAGTATTAATAATGGATTGTTATTCAATTTTGAAATCATACAAAGTGGCATAGCATCATCCTGTGTTATTAAATATAATATTACTATCACTGGATGTAGTCAGACTTACACTACACTAGTGGATGTTACAGAGTTAAATGCCACATACAGCACTATGTCTGTTGGTGCATTACCTGTGTGCTGTGAGGAATATGAATTCAGAGTGTTTGGTGTGGACACAGTCAATAGAGAAAGTGAATCAGTTACAGTGCAACAATCATTAAATTTTGCAGGTATGTAGTTAAATAAAGACTTTAACCAAAGGCATGACAATGTAGAATAATACAGAGTATTATAATCATAATCATAGCTAGTGGTAGTAGTGAAATAGTCCTACATTCTGAGTCTATAATAGCATTATCTGAATGACTAACTGAATGTCCACAGCATTCCTGCAGTACATGTAAGAGGCGCAATAAATAAAAAACTTTAGTATGTAATCTGCGGCTACATGTTCATTATTTCAGAATGAGGTAAAGTTATATACTTGGTTGTTGATTTAACTTGGCCCATAATGCTAATCTTCAATTTATTCAAGTAATATTAGTGTAATCTGCTTTATTTTTTTCTCTACCATCATACTAAAATAGAATTAGATTTAGCTACTACTATTTTAGGATTATCATTACCTATTTGAGCACATGCTAAATGAAGTTCATAATATACAAATCAAACAATGGTTGTTGTTGTTTTTTATTATGGAGCAGTATCATAGGAACATTCATTTTACATAGCACATTATTATTCAATTTTATATAATAGAACTAGGTAGCTTTTCTGGAATATTTTCTGAAAATCAAATGGCTGGTGGAATTATTGAAGTTACTATTCCTCCTCTACTTGGACCTCATGTTACAGACTATTTATACACATATGAAGGAGAAAGTGGAAGGATTTCTGATACTTGCAACAGATTCACTTTAATGCAAAACACTAGAATTGTTATTATGGATCCTTGCATGGATTGCAGTATTGAATTAACACCAATAATATGCAACTCAAGTATATATCTCATTTTAAGGAAATTTTCCGTGAATATAACCATAAGAAGGCTTTGTAATACACATAACATAAATGAAGCAAGTACTAATCCTATAGTAAACCAAGTGTCACCAACATGTAATACATTCATTTGGAGCTTAAGTATTGTAACTACAGTAAGCTCTGTGATAATTACTACACTTGTGGCCATAATTATTACATTGGCCTGCAAATTGAAGTAAGTATTGCCTTCATTATAAGTTAGCACTGTGTACATCATCTCATATTAAAGTATCTTGTGACTGAAGAGTGACTCACAACTGCATGCTCTATAGCAGAAATTATCAGATATGATACGTTTAAGCCATAAAATGACTGCAAAAATCCAGCAACTTTCACAGCACATTCATCCTTACCATTGTTTTGTATTTCAATAATTTCATGAGCGATTCACTGACTCTGGTACGCAGAGTCCAGCGTATAGGGCTATACAATCTTTGTTAAGGTTGACCAGATATTACTAAAGCTTCCACATTACTGCATTTTGGTTGCATAACAATGTAGAAGAAATTGATGGAAAAAAGTCACTAACTTCTTCAGGCTCAGACTGACATTCAAAATCTGAATCACAACTACTTTCAGGTAATTGCATTCTGTCAGCAACACTGTGGATTTTCAAGACTGTATGTGACAGCAGTTGGGAAAAAGCACCATTTGAGTTAAAACTGAAAAATTAGTTATTTATACCATCTTGTAGAGCACTTTCTCTGGAGTATTTTGATGCCAAGATGGTATTAATACACTAAATTAGAATACCTATGCTAGACTTTCAGCAGGGCCATCAACTTTCTCTTCTTTATCCAAGTAGTTAAAGACATCTCGTATATCATGATAACAACACAAAAATACCATTCAGTTCTGTAGTTGGTACTTGTCACTGTGATAAGCAGCTGGATATTATTGGCTTTGTAAATCGAATTAAGTTCATGATCCAATTAGATAATAAATAACATGAAAATTAATACTTAATGCTGATACACATACAAGGTGTAATATGTATATATTATGTGCCTTACTGTGGCCCCGTGCCCCCCCCCTCCCAAGCAAATTAATCTGGGAGGCTCAGTCCCCCCTGCCCCCCCATTCCATCAACCCTGACTATTTTTCGATACCTCAAAATATAACTTGTCTAATTTGCTGTATTTACACTCGTGCTGTGGCACTCGTGTATATAACAAGCCAAAGGACTCGTGATATTCTCTTGTATAAAATAAATATATATATTGCTTGTTGTGTTTTGAGACAATAATGTACTCATTTATAGGCTTAATAAATTGTTGTACGTTACAGTACTTGTTACTATGTTTAGCATGAGGATAATATTATTTTCTTTCAAACAAAACAGCAAATCCAATCAAGTCATGCATGCACAATAGTTTAGAAACTTTTAGACTTATCCTAATTATTGATAATCGTAATAACCATGGTCTCTACAGTGCCTATGCTCATGCATATGGTCTCTTGTAGTAAGTATAATATACTTGCTCTATATATTGAACAAAAATCTTTGCATAATGTGGGCTTTATATAATTAGTAGATTGTTTAGCTTCACATTACTGAATTCTATCCTGTTCAATCCTATCCATAATAATTTACTGGTAATAATATGTCCTAGCCAGCTAGTTTATCGACTACACTTGAAACACCTGAGACAGAGTGAAAAAGTCATAATTCTTCTACATTAATTTTTTTCTAAAACTTCAATTACATAAGTGCTTCTGTTTTTTACATGCAGATCCAGTGGAAGTGTCTTTAAAAACGACATGAAATATGATCAATGTGAACTGCAACAGAAAAATAATCAGAAGAAAGAAGTTCAGGATGAAGGAGTAGTAATGGATGAGTGCCAAGCCTATGGAAGGGTACAAGTTAGAACTGATGTCATTCCTAGTACTTCACAGGATGAGATGGAAGTGCCACGTGTTTATGAAGCTATATAATATATTTTAATGAAGTACTGCACAAGCTTGTTTTAGTGTGTAACAGATTATTTTGTAGTTGGGCAGAACAGAATTAATAGTTGAATTGTATCACAGGATAGTACACTTATAAAACATTTTACACAATATTTTTGATGTATTTTAGATTTCTTTTTTAGAGTTAACAGATTTAACGAGAACAACCTGGATGTAAAGAAAATATTGTAATAATTACAGTGCATTGGGACACCAGGTTGTTGATACTGTGTAGTGTAGTCTGTTCTTAAGAAGTGCATTATACTGATTGACTATAGACTTTGTGACCTTTTTTTTTCTTACTGAGACGAGGTAGCTGAATATATCATTTCAGTTCATCAAAGTATATTTGAATGTTTAACTTTATTGTAACTTAGCAGTCATTTAATAATAAGTAACAATTCAACAACAACAAAAACGACAACAATATTTACTACTACTACTACAACTATGTTTAGTACAAGGTAAAAAGTAACAAGTGAAATTAAAACAAGCAAAAGTGACAAGAAGTTGTGAGATGAGTGACTCTGTATGACTCTGTAGACACCAGATCTACAGAGAGATACGGTGATTTGCCCGCGTGTCCAACACTTGATCTGGCACCTCTAAGACACTGAATGGCAGATCTAAGTAAGGAGAATGCTAGCCTGCAGTGTAGCCAGGACATGGTGGTGCTGTAAGACTGTTCCCACTGAAGTGAAAGGAAGGACATGGTGGTGATGTAGGGCTGTTCCCACTGGAGTGAAAGGCAAGATGCAATTCTTTTGTAGAAATGTGATGCTTGATGGGCCATTCCACCTGTGGCTGAAAGAACAAGAGAAGTGAAGTTAGCATGCTCAACTTCTCTGACTCGTAGGTCATATGATCTTTTTTTCATCTTCTCATGAGCTAGCTAGCATTCCTGTATGATGGAGCTTAGGGATTAAAACTCCCACATCTACCCGTGTTTTTTCATGACATCCATCCCATAATCCATTTACTGCAATATCAAGTCGAGCATAATCTTCTTTATTTTGCTATTACTACTACTACTACTAGTGATGTGCTTGAGCACAAATGGCGAGCGAGTCTAAAGACTATACTATTTTTATATGAATGATCTTGACTTCTAACACTGAAGCTACTGAAAATAAGGTCCAGTTTTTAAATTTCGCATACACGGTAAAGGGATTTCAGTGCCATAGTAACAACTCTCTGCAACTGCTTGAATTGAAGGGAAAAAAACAACAACAAAACAATACACATTATTTAAACGTTTTCTTTGTGATATTCTTTAGCTAAGTAGTGGTTGTAACACACAAAGTTTTGACACAACTGGACATGCACCTACACAGACTTACCTTAGCGGTAGCCTAGTGGACAATGTATTTTCAAGTAAATACTGTTGCGCACGGCTTATAACCATGACAAAGAGCGCATTGACTTACCACTGCCACAAACTCGAATAGAAATGGAAGTCCCTTAAGTTTTCAAGTTTTAACTGCACCCGCAAAAGAATTCAAAACGGTAAACAATACAATTTCTAGGGTGATACGGGTACTGATCGATAAACCAGAGGATTCTGTTTAGTGCAATTTGGGACGGGGTCGACCACATAACTAACACAAAAACGCGAGGGTCAAAGTACAAAATTACATACGTACGTCCAAACATATATACAAATAAACTAGTGGTGTGCTTGAGCACAAATGGCGAGCGAGCCTGATAGTTAGGTAACATAAAATGTTACTATGTTTTAGCTTACTTCATGCAAACACTATAATAGCAGTTATGACATTTGATTTCAGCAAACAAATACAAAATCACTCTCTCACCTTATTAATGGTAACTTTTGTAGTATTAAACATCAACAATTCTGATAATCTCAATCACCAGTAACTCTTGAACAAGCTCTCAGCTACGATAAAAAATAAACCAGTGTTATTATTTGTAATTTTAGCCAACAAATATGGAATTACTACTTACATCATTCTTGAGTATTGATAACTTCTGTAGCATCAAATTGAAGTTACTTTGACCACCTGAATTACCTTGAATTCTTGACAACAAGCTCTCACCTACAAAAACAAAAGACAATCAATTTTAGCACACAAATACAATATTACTTTCTTACCTCATTTTCTTGAGCAGTGGTAACTTTTGTAGTACCAAATTTGAGCCAATCTGACTATTTGAATTTACCAGTCACTGTTGACTAGCTCTTAGCTACAAAAAAGAAAGGCCAGAGTTAATTTTGCATATTTAGCTAACAAATATGGAATTGCGTACTTATCTCAGCTTCCCTCGAGAAGTAGTAGCTTCCATAGCATTAATACTACGGCATTCTGACTACCAACGGCTCTTGACAACCAACAACCGGCACCCCGTATCCCCCCATAAAACGGCGAAGTTTTGAAATTAAGTCTGGAAAAGGGTCTTCAATGCCATAGTAACCTGTCGAATCAACTTTTTATGTCTTGAAAACAAGCGTTTTAGCAGGAATTTTCTCATACTTTGGAGCTTAAGTATAAAGTAAGGTTTGCTTAATGCTGTAGTTTCAGAATAAACTGGAGTGAAGCCTAAATAGCCGTGTTTTTAGGAGAAAAACGTTCCCCGCGCGCGTTTAAAGAGCATACGTACCATCCATACATACATACATATATATAACATATACCCGATTTTGCATTATCCACCCCTAATACTGTCTCGCTCGCTTCGCTCGCTCGCCAATAAACATCCCCGATTTTTTCATTTTTACCCCTGTAAGTGTCTCGCTCGCTACGCTCGCTCGCCAATTACTAATATTGTTAATACTACTACTACTACTACTATTACTACTATTGTTACTACTACTACTACTACTACTACTCCTACTACTACTACTACTACTACTACTACTGCTATTAGTACGACTACTACTACTACACCTACTTAACGATGCCAAGTTGTACTCTATAGTATATCATTGCTGAAATTAACTCTATAGCTATATACACTCATACGAAGCAACACCTGGATTTATTGCTGAAACATTCCGATCCAGAGGAAATTCGGTCTAGAACAATACAAACTAGCTTGCTCACACATTTTTCTGCAATGATGACAGCCTCACTCACCTTGTCTTGGTTAACATGTGTACTATATATGTGATATACTTACTAGAAATTGCCTTAGCCAAGAAATGTGGCTTGGTTGTTTGGTACACATACTTGCAGGAATTCTACTGTCATTTACAAATTGCTACACGTTACACGCAAAACCTTTTACGGCTATTTGAAGTCTTACTGAACTCTATACAGCATTCCTGAAAGGGGTGGAGAATACAGCATTCCTGAAAGGGGTGGAGATTCTGGATATTCAGTCGACTGTGGTTGAATTGACAATTCGTTCGAGATATATTATATTTAACGATAACCTATAGCTTCTCGAAAGCATTAGGATACAGAATAGTCAAGGATTATGAAAATCAGTTATCAAGGTGTGTTTCTTACATTTTGCTGTCTTCTAGATAGAATTAAATAATCACATCGCAGAGGCGCAGGAATTTTGATTACTGGCATTAAACCTAGCAATAGCCAGCAGATCCAGTACAAAATTAAACGTTTTCTGTTTTTGTTTGTTTATTTTTACCTGAGAAGCTAGCTATTCAATTTTGTGTTGTAATTACCAATTTAGCTATACTGTATTAGAAAATGGTAAAATATCTAAACCATAAATAAAGCTGATACTTGAACAAACACATTTTATGGCCTGACCCTTCATCAGAGCTAATCCCTGCCTCACTACATAGAAACTCTTGGATATAATCTCTATTTTTCTGAGCATGCTAGAATGTTATAAACCAACATTCTAGAATAGATAATGCATATAGTTCTGGTACTCTACTCATATGCGTGTGAAATCTACTTTTATGAACATGTAGCTAATTAGATTAATTTCTATGGCACTAATTTAATAACAAATTCCATATAAAGACTTCAGCTTTTCTATGATTTCAGCACATAGGAATAACAAAGGACAAATAACTAATTTTTTTCACTAGAATGAATTCCTGACCACAGATTTCTACTTGACACCCACTTAAAATGCAGATAATTATTTTGGCGGACAAGATTATTCATTGACGATACTTTCCAACTCTGTTATTATTGATGCTCCCAACTATAATATTTGAATTAGAACTTAAAAAAGTAGACTGCCACATTGTACCCAGTATCTCTCAATACTGTAATGTACATCCCTAAGCTATTACTATACTACTATCATGCACGCCAGTGTATTCTTGTAATTTCCATTAAATACTTGTATGCAATGTCATTGTCTAGTATAAATTATATAATCATGGTACCATTTCGTGCTGGCATACTCTTGGAAGATGATTTCTTTAAATAATAATCAGGAGTTGGATGATAATAGCGAAATTGCAGCATAGCATGCACTCCCAACTTGTACTCCTTTTATTAATATTGTAGCTATAACCTACAATATAATGTCATGTGATGTTTAATTTTGTTTTCAGTGACAATAGTTTGTGCAGGTTTTCTTGGAATTCTAAGTTGCTGTAAGTTGTATGACTGATTTAGAAGAATAAGGTATTGTTGATATATAATATCTAACTTATAATAATAGGAAATTTTTCTCTTTTTAACAGTCAATATTTTTAGTTATAACTTAACCCGATGTTTCGACTTCTTGCCGAAGTCCTCTTCAGGGGTCAACTTAGGTCGAACTCTCCGTGGTGATATAATAACACAAAGTAAACAGCAAGATTCCTGGAGGGCATGCTACTGTTTATTATATCCTAGAGGGTGATTTGCACGCAGCATGGACAGCCAGCATCCTTGAAGCTCTAAACCTATGTCTCTATTAAACTTGTTGTTGTCAGGTGTCATCTGTATGTGTAGAGCTTCCTTGATCTTCAACTCACGATTCTTACTGGCTCTGTCTACAACTCTTACCTCTTCCCATTTAATGGGGTGATGTTGCTAAGTTAAGTTATACTTAAAAATATTGGCTGTTAAAAAGAGAAAAATATCCTATTATTATAATTAATTAAAAACTTTATAAGTAAGCTGAATAATTATTTAAGCTGAGAATGACTGAATCAATAACTAACTTGCTATGCTTTTATTATATTAAATTGGTTAAACTAAAATTGAAGTTATTAACTCTAAAGTAATGATATTATGTTTTCTGCATCTAATTAACCAAAAAAGTGTTCACAAGTTATTAGTAAATCCAAATTGGCTATCTACGTTCTGCCCTCTGAAAACATAGCCCTGATTGCCCAAGAAAAAATAACTGTGGCTAGCTATAACTTCAAACACACTACTACATTTTTTTTTCTGTCTGATCAGTTTGCATGGTTTGTTATGAAATTTGCTAGTCCAGGAGAAGAATTTGTTTTCTCTTATTAACAAAACACCATTGCTTAAAATACCATTGCTTTTTATTATGGCTATCTCATAAAATTTTTCTTTTGCAGAAAATTTATTATGAGCTCCAGTTTTGCGTCTAGCTACGTATATAATTTGTTAGGGGTTGCAATGACAAGCACACTCAAATTTTGTGATCTTCAATATTCTAAATGGGAAGCAGCAATTTTTTCAGTTTTCTTTATCTCTAGAGTTATCCAAGTCTGTTTCATTTATCTAATCATTTTGTATTATTTCCGAAGCAAGAACAGTTGTTCTTTAATACTACACAAATTCATTTATAACTAATACGTTAATACTTAAGTAATATTATTTTTTTGAACTTATCATAGCATTGACTTTAATTTAATCAGGACATTTCAATCCCGTAGGATCTTCATCAGTTAAACAAAGGTAATAACTGAAAATTGAAAAACTGAACACATGATGCATTTAGCTGGAGGATATGAGGATTTTTCGTTATCCTCTTTTACATATCCTCCAGCTAAGTACATCAATTGTTTAGTTTTTCAATTTTCAGTTAACTGATGAAGATCCTACGGGATTGAAACGTCTTGATTAAAATTAAAGTCAATACCTACGATAAGTTCAAAAAAATAGCATCATTGTTATCACTTAACAAGTTGTTCTTGTGGGACCCAAAATATGCTTGATAAATAGTTTTAAGTCATAATTATTGAATATTATTAAATTGCTCTACTCTCCTAACTGAATTTTCAGGGTTCATAAAATATATTAAGAGTATCATCAGCTACAAACACTGAATTACTGCACATTTTAATTAATTTGCTAATGTACCAGGGCCAGAGTGCATGGTCAGGTTGGTCAGGCTAGCTACAGCCTGACTACTTGGTTGGGATGACTTCAGGTATTCATGAAGAAAAAAGTGACAATTTATCTTGGGAGTCAAGTTTGAGTACTTTCATTGAAAACAACAATTACAGAGAACGATTATTTGGATACTTTGATTTAAATACATTTTTTTTTCATTTTGGTTACTAGCTTTGTAATTCATTGTCATTATTAAAGCACACATCTACTGGGAAATTGGACATTTATTTGCACCACGACCATATCCTATTCTTACTTGACTACTAAAAATAGCTTTGTTCAGCCCCGTAATTTCATAAATGCCCAGCATTCAATAAAAGGCAATGTTTAATGCATGTATTGGGTATAATAATAATGATGGAAATAATTGTGATAATCGTTTAAAAAATTTATATTTTAATATCCAAAATTCTTTGTTGTCCCTCAGTTTTTCAAACTAATCCTGATACATGTTTATCACTGCCTAATTTCTGCATATCTATGATTTCTCTACTGTAATCTTGTATGCAATATTTAAAGCTGTATTACTCAATGTGATGAAATACATTATCAGGTATTTCTTCAACATCCTTACGAGTGTGTTTGGATAACACAGACTTTATTCAGTCTTGCAACAACATCAATGTTACATTTGTGTGTAATGTACAAGCGTCAACATTCCAATGGACAGTTGGTTCACTACTTTCTGGGAATGATAGAGTAGTGTCAGTAGGAGCAAGTGGAAATCTCAATACGGAAACAATTGGAACGTTTATACTGACAGCTGAAGGTGCTGGTGCTCCTAATTTTAGAAGTACTCTTCAGGTAATAGTTTCACCAGAATTAAATGGTAGCTTAGTGAGGTGTGCTGATAATCTTATGCCAACAATCTATGAAGAAGTCACATTGACAACTCCTGGTAAGTTTCTGTATACCAGTGGTCTGATTGTTAATAGTTTAAGTAATTTCTAACCTTATATGAACAGAATTTGTACAGTGTTTTCTTACAATTAATAACGTAATAATAATTGATTTGTTGTTAAGCTTTTAAGATGCTAACTCATTTAATGATGTTAGCTGTTTTCTTGGTTGAGTTTGATTATTATTGAGTTTTACATTATAGTATTAATTTACATTTTGATGCAACCAAGTAATATTGTCACTGCTAAAACTTGAAATTCTCCAGTTAATCTATTGAAAATATTTTGTTTTTAGATCCATCCCATTTCATCATTGTTATGCTGTTTATTTGTAGTTACCATTAGTTTCCACTCATATACTACAATTTTTTTTGTATAAATTAACTAGTCAGGGAATAAAAGCCGAGGTGTAACTCTACATAATTAAAAGTAAAGTTATGGTCCGTGAATGTATTTCATTTCACAGGATGCAACTGTGCCCAGTTTATATACAAATTGCCACATATGTATGAATGGAAATGGTTAGCTGGGCTTTACAATAAAAGAAGGAACTACGTAACATTAATCTAGAAATTCCTAAGCATGTTTTCACAAAAGAAGCGTACCAGTAGGCTTGCATAGATAAGTTAACACTCACATTTCTATTAATTTTGCATTTTTGCGTATTTTTTGCTGCAATGAAGAACTGAAGCTTAGTTTCTTAATAATTCTCTCAATAATGAAAGTGTATAATAAGTATGGACACAGGGAAGCAATGATTAACTAGATTTGATATCTTATTGAGATTTTACTTTCAATGCTACATTATTTAATGAGATGACACATTTTATATTAATACACTAAAGTGTTCAACATAAGTAGAATGCAGCCATTTTTGTAAGCTATGCATAAGTCCTAGCAATTTGCATTCTTAATAATTAAGAGTGTAGTATAGGCTTAGTGGTGTAATTTTGGCTATGTATGTTTTTTACACAGTAGAACTTTAAATATTTTCTTTTTGCACACATAAACATACACATTTATATATTATGTAGGTTTTCTAGATACACCATTGTTGAGTAAAATTCAGCAATCAGTACATAGTAATAATGATGGAGTTTTGTTTACTTTTGACATCATACAAAGTGGCATAGCATCACCATGCGTTATTAAATATAATATTACTATCAGTGGATGCAATCAGACTCACACTACACTAGTGGATGTGACAGAGATAAATGCCACATACAGCACTTTGTCTGTTGGTGCATTACCTGTGTGCTGTGAGGAATATGAATTCAGAGTGTCTGGTGTGGACACAGCCAATAGAGAAGGTGAACCAGTTACAGTACAGCAAGCAGTGGACTTTACAGGTATGCATTATATATTTATAACATATAATAATGTAATATAGTTATGTGTGTATCATGTCCAACCAATGCTATCTCCTTCATCAGAAGAGATAAATATCCGATTGTTTCATTACTTATGGCAATTGTACTTGTCAGTTTCACTGGATTGCAGATAACTGTGTTCCTGCTTTCTACTTTGGCTATCTTCATGCATTATAGTTTAAATTAAATAACTTAACTTAGGTCTTATCAAACTATAAAAAACATTATTAAATTGTAATTTGAGACCCGTTTGGTAATAAGTATGGTGACTGCATAAGTAGTTCTTGTTTGGTCAAAGACATTTACTTCAAATATCTGACCATATATATGATATTAATGCTCTATGGGCAATAGCTGACTATACTGAAGTTAAACTGATGATAAGACTCGCTAATCATTGTTGTGTATTATGCTACTCTGAGTTATATATACATTATAACTAAGAAAATACTCAAAGTACTCACACCTCTAGCTAGGAAACGAAGGGTTAAGATTATTGCTAGCTAGCAAAGACAGGTGTAATGTTGCAAAATAAGTCACTGTATCACAAATTCTTGCATAAGTCTCCGGAATTGTTGTAACTTGTATGCATTTGAAACTTTTAAGATGGAATTATTTCTACTACTACCTTATTCTGTGATACTTATTTCTTTTTCTCGTAGCACTAGGAAGTTTTTCAGGAATGTTTTCTCAAGACGAAAGGGCTTATGGAATTATTGAAGTTACTATTCCTCCTCTTCTTGGACCTCATGTTGTAGACTATTTCTACACATATGAAGAAGAAAGTGGAAGGATTTCTGATAGTGGCAACATAATCAATTCAGCACAAAAAACAACTATAGTGATTATGAATCCTTGCAGGGATTGTATAATTGAATTAACAGCAATATTTTGCTCCTTCAAGGGAACTATTATGTCCAGAAAATTTTCAGTGGGTATAATGACAGGTAGGCTATTTGTCAATCTTTCTATAAACTGAGCGACCATTCAAATCAAAGATAAGTGTGAATCAAAATTCTACTTTTTTTATTATTAAAGTATGAATCTAATTCTATTTTTTTTTATTCTTTTTTGGAAGGCTGATAAATATCCATGGCCAATTATGCAAAGCTGGACAGTTGAACTATCACAATGCGTGCATAGAAATGATGAGATAACAACATTACTAAACATGATTGCTCAGCATTAACATTACAGGTTCTGGTCTCAATATTATTTTTCACTCTGTAGTCATAGACAACTGTAACTCCCAAAATATATTCGTAGGAATTTGTTTTAAAAATTTTCTCTTTAAATTAACATGAAAACAAGGTAAATGAGTCAGCACTAATTAAGGTGTCGCAGAGTCAAGTGACCACCCAAGTTGAATGATACTGATTATTTTATCTTCCATGCTATTTTTTCATTCTCTAAAACATTTTTTTGTGACCACCTACTTCTCTCCTCCCTTATCTCCCCTATTATCACATGAAATGTATAAGCAGGCGACCTCAACCATCCCTATTTCTTCCCTTGTTAAAAGTGGTCATACACTCATGCCATTTATATAATATACTGCACATATATTATATTCACTATGAGACTTGAAACTCAAATGATGTTTGTTATGTAGAAGACATGCAGATATAGTATAAAAAGCTCTATAAAATGGATTTGAAAATAGGTGTTTTGTATTTAAAAATCACATACATAAGCTACATCATAGATAGCTGCTATAACATTAGAAACACTACATTGAAAAAAAATTACTAACTAGTAGTTAAATTGAAATGTGAATTTTTCCCTCTTACTTATAGAAGTGTGTACCATTCAGCATTCTAAGCAGGTCCCAAAAATGTGAGTGATCCCTGAATGCATTGTCTCAAACAAAAGCATTAACAAAATAAATGTACCCAAATAATTGCAATTAAAGGGCTGCAGAGATGTATGAATAGCAGAACCAAATCTGAGGAGGTAGGTTCAAATCCGTGGGGGGACTAAATTTGCTATGACATCTGCTGGGTAGGCCACGCATTGTTCCATGAGGGAATGACAGATTTTATTATAATAGAAAACTAGGATATAAATGGGAAGTTATAAAGAGAATACAATACCAATCAAAGGTCGACACGGACATACATGCATCAGGCCAGAGTAGTCAGAGTGGCTTAACAGTAATATATAGTGCATGCATAGTTGTAGCTATACATAGTGTTTGTTACTGGTAATGTAAGACAAGATTAAGTCAACACACAAAATTGTTGGACTGTATAAACTTAGAGTCACAAGTGGATTAAAACATAACATAAGAAAAAATCAATGGAGATGATGATAAGGAATGTGTCATATGTATCACAAATTCTTCTTTAACTGTTTTTGATATTTTACGTGTATATTACTAATGACTATTATTGGAACTATCTGTCAATTTTTGTATTACCATTAGTTTCAGATTTCTACCAAACATTTTAATTTTACATTTTATAGTTTTTTTACTTCAATTCAATTTTTTTGTGTATTTAATCTCAGATTTTAGTTTATTTAAATTTTAGGTGGCAATTTTGGTTATACTTGTGCTTAATTTAATAAATGTTGAATAGTTAATTATTTTAGTTATTTCTTTTATAGTTACCAGTGTGACAATACATTTAACTTCAATATAAGTATAAAAAATTCTTAATACTAAGCATATTAATTGTCATATTTACAGTAGCTAACTGGTGTATTTTTTAAATAATTTTTTTGTTTTTGTTCACTTAGGGAAGTCATAATAGTAACTCTTAAATCCAAGATATAAAAATATGAGCAAAAAATTGCACTATGTCTATGTAGATATAACTCTTAATTAGCTAATTTATAGTGACCATTTTTGGTAATGCTTTTGATGAATTAGTAGTCACAACAGGGACATGAAAGACACAGCATATAATATATGAGGCATATAGTGTTTAATTAATCATTGATTGGACAGCCAAAACATCATATTTTAACCACTTTTAATAATATTTTCTAACTTGCATGCAAAATTATGGCATTAGAATGAAACTTCCATGATATCATGATACTTTGTACCATACCAATAATGTAATTTCTTTAATTATGTGCATTTATGGCTGAGTATGTTTCTGAAGCATCATGTACTCTCTAAGCACATAAGAGACTGGTTTACTTTGACTGAATAAATCATAAATAGAAGTATCCTGCAAAAAAGCTTTAATCAAAAAATTTCGAAGTCTCAATTAAACATATTATTTATACAGTTTCATTGACAATTGTCAACATTACTGGAATTTTATTGCAGAAACTTCTTGGTATTTTGACTTTTAGTGAGAATTTCAGCATAAGTTTAGTCACTGGTTAAATTTTATAATAGTTAACTGTCTGTATAAATGGGGAACACTGCTGAAATCAATGTAGTATCATTCAATGAATTTTAGTGGACGTTATTATGTAAAATCTTTGTACAAATTTAATTATGTAGCTATTATCTTAGAAATGTTCTGATTGAGGCTCAATACAGACACACATAATTCAATAATAATTTAACAACCAGTTGTTTTAAAGAAGTATGTCCTACCTGGTAATAAGATCTAGTGGAGCTATAGAAGGAGATAATATAGGTATTATATTATTACAGTAATTGTGGTATATTCGGTATCATTATAATGATAAGGCTACTCGTAACATTCAGGTATAAAATATATTTTTCAGTCACTGCATCCGTCTCTACTGGGGTGACTGCAATCTCTCCTACCATATTACCAACAGGTTCTTCTGGTGGACAATCTCCTGGAGCTATTGCTGGGATAGCAGTTGGTGGAGTTATAGGAACTGTAGGGCTATTCTTAATATCTTTGGTTGCCCTAGTTTTATGTAAGTGATGTTAGTAGCAGAAATGTTTCATGAGGATGTATTGGGCTTAGGAATATATGCTGGTCTGGTCAACTAACATAGGTTGAGTTGTGTTTGCATTATGATAAGGTACCGTGTATTCTGTATTACTTATGAGTTTGATATTTTAGCGCCTTGTTTTTTGTTCAGAATGAAACTAATACACTTGAACTCATTTAAGCCTCAGTCAAATAGCTTCACTCAAGCACTACCACCTCTCTATTGATAACTGTGACCTCCTTTGACATATATTATAATGTTATTGCAGTTTCATATTTAGCAACAGGTTTATTTTTATGGGTCTAAAAACATTGATCACTTGCTCGATTGATGGAGTTCATCATGATCTTAGTTTGTCTTACCCACTTGCAAAAACATTTAAAGATTTTATCTAGAAAACTGTGACAAGTCAGCTTATTTTTTCTGTGAAAAATGTATTGCTTTACCAGAAGATTTTATAGCTCATTTTTTACTTTCATTATAATATTAGAAGGAAAAATATTGCCCACCCCAAATAGGAACATAGGTAGCAACTTGAGCTGATGAAATTTATTGTGTAAACTGCTGCATTTTTTTAGCTATTTAGCAAATAATTCAAGGATTATATGAAATGTTTCTCATTCTAATTAGTAATAATTAAATATATTTCAACATGTCATATTAATAGTAATATTATATATAATTGAAACATTTTCACCACAAGAAATCTACATTATTATTATATTTTTTCAAACTTTTTTTCCTATTTATTATTGGTAAGGAAGTACCAGCATTATACCATTCAATATGTATAGGTTAGACCACGATGTGAAAGTCAGTACGAAGCCCTAGGATAATGTAATTTCCATATTTACTGGACGGAGTGATGCCACTGACATGTATCATGGCTTTAGGTTTTAGGAAACACGTAATCTAATTTTTGATTTGACAGTTTGCTTGCTCACATCTCTTAGAAGGCAAACATATATTCAACACAAATTTAGCAGGCTGATGGGAGGGTTTGAATGACCATGGTACAAACTATGAAACAAACCACACACTTAATGTAGAAATACAGATGAATCATTTATCAGCATTACATGAAGCATGGTTTATGCACGTAAATAAATGTATATAAATATATACATATTATATATATATTACTTATTACATGAGTCATAGAGTGATTATGGCAAAATATTTCATGAGCTGGCTAATTTATTTTCATGACCCAGAGGTGAGTGAAAATAAAGTGTAAAAGTGAAATATATTACCATATCACTCTGACAAGTGTAATAAGTGGTCTATTCTACACAAAAAATAATTCCTTCAAGAAACCAACTTTAATCCTATTCTCATCTTGACAATACCTTGAGGTGTCCTTGTATATTAATTATTTCTGAAATGTGATGTTTCATTGCTTAGGTTACATCAGGAATCGGCACAATTCGGTTGTTAGGAATCATCCAGTAATCTTGACATTTCCATTTGTTTCTTGTAATCAAACTTTAAAGATACACGACAAGTCATGATACATAAAAATGGGAATTGTCAAGATTAACTCTAGGAATTCTCACCCTTTCTATATATTAATTGTCTTAATTATTTCTTACTGAGTTTCTATATTTCACGGAGAATTTTTTTTAATCATTGACTGAAAATAGTAGAAATGGTATAATTACAAAATGTAAATGCATGAATGTTGTGTCACACAAACCAGCAATTAGTTAATGTTATAATGTTCTTATGTGATCTGTAGAAGAATCTGTTCTTTTGGCATTCCTCAGGATGGCATTCTTCAGGACTGCATTTTTCAGGATAGCAACTTCAGTTTCATTTATATTCTGTACTTCCAATACTATTCACTAGAGGTTTAGCCTGTATAACAATTAAATGATTTTATATGCAAATCATAAAAATGTACAGTTTATAAACAGACATCAAAATTAGTTGCATTATTTTCACATTAATTATACTAGCCAGTAGCCACAATCACTTTTTATAGTCTTCACAACACTTCTACAAAATTTATAAAAGTGATAAATTATCATGGTAAAATCTTCATTCAAATGAAATGAAATGACAGAAAATAGTGGCAGTACTGTTTTAAAGATGCCCTTTCTTTATTAATATTCGCAATACCATCATTTACCCACAATTAGAATGGACTCACTATTATAAATTACACAATTCACCCAGAATTTTAATGCATATTTAATCCACAAGTTGGATACTTTACCAACAATTTTGCCCCAGGTGCCTGATTTTAGTTTAGGCCTAAAATGTTTGTCAAATTCACTTTATGATGCCCATATAATGTGATCCAACAGTTTACATAACTCTGAGTGTGCATGCGTAAGCATCTATTTACCTGGAGATCTCTATGACAACTTCAGTTATAGAATTGTGTTGGTCATAACTAGGTTGAACTATTACATGTTAGCGGAATAACGGGATCAATAATCAATTCCACCCTCAGTATTTAATAATGGTGTACTTGAATATAATCGAGCGAGCTGTCCTTACAACATTATTATGCAAATAACTTCTTTTCAAACCTTTAAATTTTATATTAATGTTTACATTTAAAAGTGAGAGCTAAGTTTGAGCAACACCCTTGCATAATAATAAATAGTTTATTCTATTAATTGATGACAAAAAGCAATGTTTCCTTCCAGGTTATGCGCAGGAAGGAACTTTTGTTTATTTTAGGTCTTCAAACCAAATACTTATTTCAGGTTCAGGATCGCCACTCATTTAAATGATTGACAGGTTCCTTTGATTTTATGAAATGTTTAAAAAACTTATTTATTTTGTAGCTCAGGCAAAAAAACAATGGTGGCATGTACATTACAAGTAAGCAAACTAATAGAGTATCACTAAATCTTAATTGTGCATGTATAAACAATAGTTTATGGAGTTTTTCTTGGAGTTCTAAATAGTTGTAAGTTACATACTTGATATTTGTTGTCTTCAATAAGTCCCATAAAGTGTGTTTAGTTCTTGAATGCAGTTGACCTATGGAAGACATGTTAGATATGTTAGAATGTATATTAATGAATCTACTTGAAACAAAGCTATTGATATTAAACTAGTCTATTATTGCAATGAGAAGTGATGTAATATTAGTACAACAATAAGAACTGCTAACTATGGAATTTAATTTGTTAAAATTATGAGAAATTTATCAAAGAAGCAATTTCAAAATTGCGACTTTATATTCAAATTATCAATATAGTGTAGCATGTTGAAGACTTTGCATATAATCTATTTAAAAAATCAAGTGCAATGGAATCAAACTAATATGCCTTATGATAAAACAACCACTGCCAAAGATAAGTTCCTCCTCCGTAAGTACAAATTGAATTGTCCTCTGATATTAGGATTAATGAACTATTGTCTACTGAAATCACTTTATGAGCAGAACAGATGAACTCTAATTGCAGATCGTCTTGAGACTGTTGCTATAAGAGCAAAACAGATGCAACTTCCGCAGATCATCTTGGGAGTGTCGTCATTAGTGGAGAACAGATGAACTATTGCAGATCCTCTTGTGACTGTCATTATAAGAGCAAAACAGATGAACTATGGCAGATCCTCTTGTGACTGTCATTATATGAGCAAAACAGATGAACTATGGCAGATCCTCTTGTGACTGTCATTATAAGAGCAAAACAGATGAACTATGGCAGATCATCTTGGGAGTGTCATTATAAGAGCAGAACAGATGAACTATCGTAAATCCTCTTGTGACTGTCATTATAAGAGCAGAACAGATGAACTATCGTAAATCCTCTTGTGACTGTCATTATAAGAGCAAAACAGATGAACTATTGTAAATCCTCTTGTGACTGTCATTATAAGAGCAGAACAGATGAACTATCGCAAATCCTCTTGTGACTGTCATTATAAGAGCAGAACTGATGAACTATCATCAGTGTAAGGATGGTTGGTCTGCAGCAAAACCAACACTCATATGAAAAGTGTATACACTCACCGTTTACATTAATTGTTAATTAATTGCAATTGCAATCAAGTATAATTCCCTCATACCAATAAGTGAAAGTACTCAGACATTCCTAATATATTAGACTAAACTGTTCCCTTTTGTAAGCTTATTCAATACATTTTTAAGAAATCTTTTTTTATCAACGTTCACATGTGCTGTATTGTGCCAAATTTTCCCGTAGACTCAAATATCATTTGCTACAGCAGAAATGACATTTTCTCCCAATTAATTTATACTCTCCTAAGCCTACTATGGATAAACATTTCCATAATTATTTATTTTTCTGTTGATATACAAAACTGATTGATTAACAAAATTTTAAATTTCTATAACAACTGTAAGTTGCTTCTAAAAAGCTAAGTGTAGTTCATACATTCAAAGTTTTTCATTCCATGTGAATTACTCTTGTGTCTGTGATAGCCACACCCCCGTTTACCTTATAATTGCCCCTCTCCCTAACCCTACCCCCCACACTTTCATCATGCTGTCTCTGCCTCTGATAAACATATTGTATCATGGTTTTCATTAATATCACCTACCTTCAAATAATCCTTACTTGAGCAGGATACTCCTAGTAACCCCCTCGAACGTCAAATGTTACGTATGTCAGTCATGTTCTACCGCGGAATAGAGCAATATCGTTTTATTTTTTTAACTCGATGCTGGCTGGGAAAACCCCATAGCAATCATATATCACTAAATAGACCAAGAGTTTGGGATGCCCACAGCTGTCAATCAAGTCAGTTATTATACAGTGTAGTGGCAGGTAGCACCTGTAATCTATGCAGGCCCGGAGCCTTCACTCAGAAAGTGGAAACTCCTCCCTCTGACCACACCCAATTATTAATGTGAAAAATATTATGTTCAATTATTGTATGATAAGATAAGTTTCGACTCTTCTTAGAGCACTGAAAGATCTTTCTGATGAATAATTTGTTGCAGGCATTATTAATATAAGCTGCAATAGCTTCATAACTTCATTCAAAAGGTTTCTATGAGAACTTGATAAGGTTGTAAAATGATCTTTAATATCAAAAATGGTTACTTCTTGATCTGCTAGTAATTTTGGATTGAAATCCACACCAAATGTAATAAGTTGAGCTCTTAAAACATCTTTGTTAAAATCATTTTTGTAAAAATCAGTAACAACCTGAAATTCATCTTCATAATATTTTTCACATTAATAATTGGGTGTGGTCAGCGGGAGGAGTTTTGGCCTTACCACTTTCTGAGTGAAGGCTCCGGCCTTCATAGATGACAATCTTCCTGTTTACTAGCCTTAATCAATAATTGTTCTAAATTACTATAAGTTTTGTATCCAGGTTGATCAAATCTGTGAATTAAGCAATTTATAGCATTGTCTAATGCTTCAAAGTATAGTTGCCGATAAAAATCCTTTGCTGACCCAGGATAGTGACCACTGGTACTTCCATCTTCCAATCTTGCTGGTCTCCTTTTTCTTCGTGGCAAATGTGGAGGTGAAATATCCATTACATCTGTAAACTTTAAGAGTTTTCCCCAGAATAAATCATATTGCTTATCCTAATGAATCTGTTGCATTGTAGTAATTACCAATTTAGCAATTTGTTGAGCTTCAGATGCTGAAGTTGATTTTGCTTGAATGGTACGACTCAAGTTATCTGAATGACGTAAAATTAGTTCACCAAGGATTGTACCAAAAGCAAAATCGAAACTCTGCATTTGAGAGATAATACCGCCAATTCTGGCTTTCATTTCATTGTCATGCACAACAAGCAGAGCTTCATCCCAAGTATCCATCAAAGCTTCATAATTATCAATTACACTTTTAAGAGAATTTGCTCGTACAGTCCATCTGGTTGGGCAGAGCAGTCTCATTCCTGGAGACTGAAAACCAGAATTCTGGTCATGTGCTCGTTTTAACTCTCTAAATATTCCATCTCTACGTGGTGAGTATTTTATCAATTTCGTAATTTTACGAGTAGTTTCCAGTGCCTTACAAACAGGCTTTGAAAACTTAATTGCGTCATTCATGGCCAGATTGATGGAGTGTCCATAACAGTGAGTATAAAGGGCTCGCGGTTCTTCATCCATAATAATCTTAGCCACACCTCCTCTTGCTCCTCTCATTGTGCTTGCTCCATCATAGCATTGCCCTCTGATTCGTTCCATTCGAATGTTCATCCTGCATAGAGAATCCTTTAAAACAGTAGCAAGGGTTTTAGAATCAATAGAGGGTACTTCAAATAATCCAATAAATTCTTCGTTTACATCAAAATTGTTAAGGGAATGTATTACAATGGTGACTTGCTCCTTATTGGAAATATCTGTAGCCTCATCCATCATCACGGTAATAAATGGTGATAATTTAACACTTTCATAGATATCTCTCAAAATATAAGTGGCCATAACCTTTAAAATGCTATTTTGTATTTCATGCGAAGTATATTTATTCATTTTTTTTCAAACCAATCATTAATAAGTGGGTCATCCTCTCCCTTCAATTTCAGAACTTGCATAAAATTACCATCTTCTTCTTTTCCATCACCTCGCAGTGGTAAACCTTGTCTAGCTAAAATTCGAATAGAAGATATGATCTTCAATAGCATACTTCGATTCTGCTCGTTCTCCTTCATAACTTCTCGTGAAAGTATTTCAGCAATATTACCTGTGCTGGCGGGCAATGTGATGGTTACTTCTACAGCTTCTTTATAACTTGAACTGAGTTCATGCCTTCGTAACACACTGGTTCCATCTTTCCAGTTACTAAATCCTTTAGAAACCTAAAGAAATTGTACTGGTAGCTACAATAAATAACAGGGTAGAATGAGCTACTTACAAAGGAAGGATCAGCACTGCTACTTCTCATCTTCTTCTCTTTAAAGGCAGTAATGCAGATATGGCAATATCCTACATCATTAACTTCATCATAGTAGTGGAGAAAAGGCCCTGCTTGAACCATGCACCTTGACAAGATCTCCAAACTACAGATTTCCTTCCAAATGGTCTCTTTGGAAAAACAAAAGACTCTACAGGATGGTGAGGAACTGGAGGTAAATCAGGTAGAACAAATTTTTGACCAAAAGAAGCCATCTAAACACTCGTATAATCATTCGGTTGTGACAAAGCAAACGATCGCGGTTGTACTTTACCGGGTAACGATCTTTACCATATATTGATTTCTGAAAAGTGGTACGGCCAAAGCCGTTTTGCAGCCGTAGAGGAGGCGCCAGCCTTGCTATGCAGTACATAAGCAAAAACATGCAAGAAAACCGCCGTAGCTTCTTTACGTAGTGTGTATGTGATGTTGTGTCACATACTCTTGAAAGTCCCCTGCAAATACTTTCGTATTGCAGTCTGTAAACTGAGTTCAGCTACTTGATCAATGACTGTACTGTTTATGCATACTTGCTTGGCATCAGGAATTGTTGGTTGGCCATTAACTTCGTCAGTGTGTTGTTTTTGTTTGTTATATAAAGCCTTGCTAAGTGCAAGAAGGAGATCACCATTACTTCTATGTAAAATGGTACCATGCTTCCTGATCTTACATGCACAGATGGTGGCCCAATGCAATTTTAATATGGCTCAAAACTCATCTAGAGGTAACAGAAATATTGATAGTGTCATTACTAATTTTGTTTGTAGTGGCCAGGTCATGTGCCGTTGTATTGAAAAAAAGCATGGGCCGTAGTTAGAAGCAAGCTTTCTCCTTGTAGCAACAATTGTGCTACAAATATACAAGTTTTGTGCATTGCAGTGTCAGTGTCAATGACATCATTGATGCACTTTACTGATTTTGGTTAGTTGTTCATAGAAGTGATCAACTGGGACAGGTGAGTGTCTGAACTAAACAGGTCGTTATCTTTAAGAATTTCAAGTTGGCACTTGTAACATGAAAAGCACACTTTATTATTGCTTGAAATATTTCCCTCAAACCCAGTATGCTCAAGAATATACTTGTTGATCACTTCACTGTTGGGGCAAGCTCGCACAGGAAGATTGCTTATGCTGTTGTTGCACATAGGGCAATGTGTTTGTGGTTTAAACTGCTTGTTCTTTGCCACAAAGTAGTGATGCGTGCACAAAGGAAATGGTGTAGGAATTATACTGGGAATATCAAGTCCTGATGCAACTAACTGTTCCTTGCTAATAGTATGAGAATAATGGATATCTTTTGCATGTTAGAATTATACACTCATCTTTTTTTTTTCCTTTTTCAATCTTGGTGTAAATACAGGATTTCTTACCACTCGAGATACGTCATCTCTGCAAGCACGGCAGATTGGACTGTGCTCATCAATTCCCATGGACTGGATGTACTGCTGTGATTGTTTATCCTTCCAACTAGGATACTTGGATGTTCGGCCATTTGTGTTATTGCATAGACCACAAACAACACCTTGTTCTGGTGTGGGAAAAGACAGTCTGCGAGCACTTCTTCGCTCAGCCAGTGCTAGACTTACAATTAACATTTTATATTTATATAATTATGTATTCCCTCAATATCTAATTTTGCTTATTAAAAAGCCAGACTACAATTACATATAGACTTACCCACACTCTAATGCTCCAGTCTCCACACTAATGCTCCAGTTAGGTTTACTTAACTGACCATGTGTGGTTTGAGGTGTGCTTAACGTGGCTAGTTCAAGTGGGAACAGGGTCACTTTTTGATATGTTGTAGATAAAGGCCATATAAAAGAGTTTTTTAAAGAGAGTAGGCCTTATCTACTGCAAAAACGATTTTCGGACTACTACTAGATTAGGTGGTGCAACAATCGGTGCAGACTATATACTAGTTGCTTTTTGGATTTTTTAAAATTTCATTCATAGGTATAATAAAAAATGATAGTAGTGCCATAATATTGTAAAAGATAATAAGGGATTTGTTGTGTCATGAAGCTAGTCCGAGTAAGTAACGGTTGCAAATAAAATTACATAGCGGTCTATGGACTTCCGGTCAATTGGCGAACTGACTATGGCTGAGAAAAGAAGATCACCTGGAATATATTTTACTTAGCTATTTACTTCTGATTATGTGTTGTTTGGTTCAGACTTGTCAAGCTATGAAAAAAAAGCTATTGGTATAGATGAATATAAATTTTTAAAGTCCATTGTTATCACAATAAGAAATCATTTTAATATTGGACAGTCAATGGAATAAAAATTAAAACTAGCATTAGTAGCTATGTATATTTAATTAAGCATTCCTACATTTCTCAGTGTTCTGACCCTTCACATTTTAAAATTATTATTTGGATGCTTGTGATGTGTAATGACTTTTTGTGACTTTAGTTAAGGCTGTAATTTTCTTACATCATTAGCTATATTTTAAGTCACTTTAGATAATGATAACATGATTTTGAAGTGTATACCTTTACACTTGAAATACCATATCAAAGTATGTAGTGGTGTTATGGATAAAAGTGCAGTGAAGTACATTTGTAATAAGTTGTTTATCCCAACCCTAACCAATAGCTAATTATTGGATTATTTTATTTTTTAATCAAATAATGCCAGTTGGTACTGACTATCACATTTGAAAGAGAAGTGTGCACACCATAATAATTTTCACACATTTATTGCTGTTACACACTTTCTTGAATCCCACAGCATATTACTCTGACCATGCTTGCAATTTGGATAATATATACACTTGTCTTCAACATTACACCTTGTATGTCATTCCTGTATCAATGAGCTAAAGAATTTTAAGTAGTACCATCTTCCACATCAGATTCCTCCATAGAAACAAATATTAAGGACAATGAATTCTATGACTATTAGATTTTGTATTTTATGTTATTGATCAGTGATTTCAATACTTTGATATGACTAATATGGTAGAGCTAGATATCAAGAAACAGAAGCAGCTTCATAAATTTTGTAATTCTTTTTGGGCACTTCATAAATAATCTTGAATGGGTGTGGGAGTGATTATGTTCCATTCATAGCTAATCCAGACAATGGTACCATTATATATTTCATTCAAATTAAGCCATCAATTCATAAGTAGCTCAAGTCTTGCAAAATGGTCACATGTCGGTAATAAATGTATTTTTGGTTAACTATTACAAATACAGTTGTATCCTAACATAAAATAACTGGGCATTAAGACATTTAAAGGATGTTTTTGGTTGTACTACTTCAGTTAGCTAAAGTCATGATAACGCATGAATATAATAGGCAATAAGCTTGCACACGTTGATTGTAGCTGCAGCAAACTTTTCTTGGCGTTTCTTTTAATGAAAGTCTAAGAAGCCAGACCCTTTACCAAACCTCTGCGCGTAGCAGTTAGGTAAAGGATGGCCAGTTCAATGTGCGTGGTCAAGTATGTATAAACAAAACCAAAAAAGCAAAATAAACGAGCTAAAGAAATCCCCAAAAATCGTGAACTATTCTCTAGTTGCAGGGGCGGCGTACTTGAGGTTAGTAAATGGTAATAGTTGTATTCCAGCAAATAGTAGCTAAGTAGATACTAAATTAGCTAGCTAGCTAGCTATTTAGCTGAGGGCAGTCATTGTCCAATAGACAAATAAGCTTACCGAAGTAAGTGTCTCCAGCCAGCATTAATTATGTATAATGTGTTGCTGACGATCTTCTAGAAGAACCTGTCAGATGTATAGTATATGATAGATTTTACTCCTAGAATTTCATAGCAAAACTTTATTGCAGTGTATAAAAATGATATTTTAGCTAGCACAAAAAATATATAAAGTATACACAAAACATGACAGTCAAAGGGGGCCTTCGTCAATGTGTAGGTACGGGTGATGATGCAAGTTTGATGCAAGTTTAATTTTATCGTGAGAAGTTTATTTGCGGAATTATGTAGTATCTTCTAGGGGTGTATAAAGTGATTCTAGTAGCAAGAGGGTTAGACTAAATTATGTATTAGCACATAATAACAATAATAACTAACTACACAGGAAGTAGTCTCGCACAGCAAGACCCTTTACCTAACAGCTGGTCTGGTGGCATTAGTACATGTACCAGTTCAATGCCCTCCAGATCTCAGGGAGAAGTTGTGGTTCCAGTCGTGGTTGTTAGTAATTTAGGATTACGGCAGCCACTCAATCAGCTCTTTTTCACTGTCCTGAGACTTCCCAGTATGTACTATAGTAGAGGATAGGGCAGTGGAACTTGCTGCAAATAAAGTGAAATGCAGTGGGCATTGAAGTTTATCGTGTGCGATATTTTTTTTTGTTTACATAAGGGTTTAAGCACAGAGCATCGGTGAAGAACTAATTACGTTCCTTTTGAACTGGTACTATGTACTAATGCCACCAGACCTTTTCCCAGCATAGCTGTTGGGTAAAGGGTCTGGCTACATGAGACTACACAGGAAGTTTGTAGCTATATATGTTTTACATTTCAAATGAGCTACTAAGGTTGATGATATAAAAGTACTCTATTTTTTGAGTTCATTAAAATAGAGTATACAGACGAATCTAAGAGTGATCAATACTTATATACTAGCTTTTTAAATAAATGAAAAACCTTTTTTTTTTTTTCATATTTGTAATCATAAGCAAATCAATATTAATTGATTATATATTAATGATGGTGCATGAACAAGTTATATTATTCATGAATTGCTAAGTAGACGTTGCTGTGTATTGCTATCAGGTGTAATCAGGTCTTCAATAGAAAAACTTAAGTTGTTTTAATGTTTCATTTTTCAGTGAAATGAAGTTCTTGTTACTGTTATGTGGTGGAATTTTTTTAAGCCTTCATGAAGCATGTGAGTTTCATATATATAATGCTTATAGTACTAGTCAGCATGCAATATGCAGAGATAATTCAAGAGCATGCATAAGTATTTGTATGAGCCAAAGGCGAGTGAAAATACATGTGTGGGAGTAAATATCATCCTCATATTGTGCTACAAGTATAATAAATTGTATATTGTGCATTCAATATTTTTGTCTAAACAGGAGAACATTAGTGCTTTCAAGTTTGTCATTCAGCGGGGAACTGCCATACATCTGAAATATAATTTCATAATTTTTTCTCAGCCTTCTTTTACTCATTAGATGTATTCTCTCTCTTTCACCGGCTTTTTTTAGACAGTACAGAATTTAAAAAAATATTTAGTCGCCACCAGGAATTAAACCCACAACTGCTTGCTTAATACACTAACACTCTGCCACTGAGTTACGACAACCAGCCAGCAAACGAACACTCCAATTCTGTATTTGTACTGTTAAGGGATCTTGCTATATTATTTTTAATTTTGTATTGTTAAAAAAAAAAGAATTTTCATTGGTCTGTTGAGAGTGAGTACAACCAAAGTTTGATTTGTAGGATTGTCAAACCTTAAAACCATGTTGATGTGCAAATCAATTATGGTTAATAATTGGTATTTGTGATAACATCATTTTATTGAATTTGTAATTCCTTCTCTCAGTGTAGATTTCTATTATACAATTAGATAGTAATTTAGGTGCTGTCATCACTCTATCACCACTGTATTTGTGTGAAGGTGGAAAAATAGAATGATGTATGTGATAATAGTCACTGTATTATCACATACTTCATTTTATTTTTCCACCTTCTCACAAATACAGTGGTGATAGAGTGATGATTCAGTGAATTCGTGGAAAACAGTATAGTAGTTATTGCAAGAAGGGTCACTCGAAAATAGACCACAAGAAGTGTGTTTCATTTTGTTTCTGCTGCCTTCAAACAAAATGTGGTGGTGATAGAGCATGATATGATGTGAAGTCCTCTAGATAAGATTTTAAACCATTTATTTTCAGTTTCACTTGACTGGAGTTACTGTGGATCCATTAATGTGAGCTGTTTTCACAATTTCAAGAGAAATAGATATATTTTAATACCTATAAGGATGATGATTATTTATCACCTTATACTATTCGTACACATCACTGAATAATGCCGAAAAAAATTGAATAAAAGGATGCTACTCAGATATAATCTGAACACAGGCTCTTTTTCATGGTGATACCACTTTAATTTTGTTGAGGATACTAGTGATGTGCTTGAGCACAAATGGCGAGCGAGCCTAAAGACTATACTATTTTTATATGAATGATTTTGACTTCTAACACTGAAGCTACTGAAAATAAGGTCCAGTTTTTTAATTTCGCATACACGGTGAAGGGATTTCAGTGCCATAGTAACAACCGTCTGCAACTGCTTGAATTGAAGGAAAAAAACAACAACAAAACAATACACGTTATTTAAAAGTTTTCTTTGTGATATTCTTTAGCTAAGTAGTGGTTGTAACACACAATGCTTTGACACAACTGGAGATGCACCTACACAGACTTACCTTCGCGGTAGTCTAGTGGACAATGTATTTTCAAGTAAATACTGTTGCGCACGGCTTATAACCATGACCAAGAGGTAAACAATTCAATCTAGGGTGATACGGGTACTGATCGATAAACCAGAGGATTCTGTTTAGTGCAATTTGGGACGGGGTCGACCACATAACTAACACAAAAACGCGAGGGTCAAAGTACAAAATGCCATACATACGTCCATACATATATACAAATAAACAAACATCCCCGATTTTCAATTGTGTTACCCCTGTAAGTGTCTCGCTCGCTACGCTCGCTCGCCAACTAATAAGAGATACAGTCGAACCTCCCTACAACGGGACTCCGAGAAGCGGTCAGACTCTCAACAACGGTCAGACTGTTGGGAACGGAGTATTTTCTGCATGTATGTAATGGATTTTTTGACTCCAAGTAACGGTTGACTCTCTACTCCGGACAACGGCCAAGTTGTGTGCCCCAAAATGTAATGTCTTGTACAAAATTTACTTCTTGGGACGGCCAGTTAGCCACATCCAACTTATTGATGCCGCCATTTTGCCTAGCCTTTCAATTTTAGCTTGCCACGCCTAACTAATTTATGACTTGTGTGCCTTTCAATTTATTAAAAGACATAATATATACTAAATGAATGCTAATACTAATTTTACATTCATTACAGATGTCCCTCTATTAACTAGTTCTCTCATTCGGCAGACATAAACAGGTGGGCCGAACACGCGGTAGATACAGGGCACTTCCAGGCCATAACCGGCGCCTTTGTTCACTCTCTCTCCTTGGACCACAGCGTGTGCTATCTACTGGATCCACGTCAACATGCAATCAGAGGAAACTTGAATTGAATTCTGGACATTGAGTGAAAAAGAGGAGCCCTGGACTGATCCATGGACAGATCCATTTAAAAGAAGCTTGTTGCTTTTACCTTTAAATGTCCTTTGGGTTTGCCCCAGAGGAAATCAAAGACTTTCTCTCCTTTAAGAGAATACTCTCAGAGTTTCTCTTTGAAGGGGTCATATAAGGTTTTATATACACCTTTGATTTGGTCAATTTACTTCGGTTGGATAGGATTACAGACACTTCAGTTGTTCTCAACAACTTCACAAGTAGAGGTCGAGGCCTTACATGAGAGGGGCTATATTTACCCATTCTCGTGCAATATCTAACAGAAAGCTTAGAGATATCAGGCATAATACTGATATCACTTGCTTTTGATCACTGTCTAACCTAACCTGACGTGAAGTTCCTTGAAGACATTCATCAATATCGTATATCACTAAGCTAAACTTACGTTCCCATATATTTACAAATTCTGCGCATCTTCACTTGCACATACAGTTTCTCTTCTCTTTACTGTCATTATGGAATCTCATTCCATTCCAGCTGACTGGAAGGTACACAAATTATTTCCTCTCCACAAGAAAGGAAGTGTATCTGAAGTTAGCAACTACAGGCCTATTTCTCTCCTAAACATTTTTCATAAAGTACTTGAATTAATAGTCTACTCTAAGATAATAGATTTTATATATCCTAAAATTTCAAAGACACAATTTGGTTTTATCAGAAATAGATCCACTCTTCAACAACTTCTTCTATCATATACTTTAGTTTTCAATTCTGTGGAGTCAAAGCGACACACAGAAATTGTGTTTCTTGATTTTGCCAAAGCCTTTGATTCAGTCCCCCACAATGAACTTCTGTATAAACTTTGGCTAACTGGCATTACTGGTCCTCTTTGGTTATTTTTCAAAAGATTACTAACAAAATAGAAAGCATTTTGTTGAGGTTGAAGGGTGTAAATCTGACTTACTTCCAGTCAAATCAGGTGTACCCTCAAGGTAGTGTACTTGGACCTGCTTTTTCTTATTTATGTTAACGACATACCGTCCTCTCTGCTCTTTTTCGGCTGTGTTTTTATTTGCTGATGATGCCAAAGGTAGGTATTAGGTATTTTAATCTCTGATATATAGTTTATCTTGGTCTGTCCACATCAAAGAAATATGCAGCAAAGCTTATCGGTCTCTGTATTTAATTAGGCGAACAATTCCTTGCACATCACCCATTAACATTAAGAAGTCCCTCTATCTATCACTTGTAAGATCTCAGCTGACCTACTGTTCCCAGCTATGGTTTCCCAACAAAATACAAGACGTTATCTTATTGGAAAGAGTTCAACCGCGTGCAACTAAATACATTTTAAATAATTATAATATTTCTTATAAATTAAGACTTATTCATCTCCTACAATTACTACTAGACCTATTATTTTTGGTTAAATGTCTTAAGAATCCGTCTGATTCATTTAATGTATTTAATCATGTCACTTTTCATTCTGGGTCCACAAGATCTTCATCTAATCCAAAAAACTCCGAAATAAGGTCAAACTCTCTACAAAGGCCAAAGGGTTCGTCCCCATGCATGGCTGTTGTTCGGAGGTTCGACTGTAGTAGTATCAGTAGCTAGTAGTCCTTTTAAATTTGAAACACTTTACTATATACACGATTTTCACCTAAGAATGTCTCACTCATTTCACACACTTGCCAATTTATATATAATCTTGCCAATATGTTTTTACATGTTTATGCATGCATTAAATGTGAAGGAATTTTTCCTTGTATAGGTATTTACTTGGGTCAGTTTTTTTTTTTTCAATGAAACAAACAAAAAATGGTCTGGTATGCTCCCAGTAGTTTCTAACTTATGTGGGCCACCTTCTACCTTGCTTATGTCAATATTTCAAATGAAGTTGCCCTTCATGTTGTCTGAACATGAATGGTTGTTGCTGTGTTTAGTTTGAATGTTTGCAAGTTATGAGGCTATTATATGATTATTTTTTCCAGTCAATTTGAGGAAGCATTTTCACATCACATAGAAAAAATGTCCAGTGCCTGCCACATTTTTCTTTACATCATTTTTTAGATTTAAAATTCATAAAAAATAATATATGCATGTATAGTCAAGGAAAAATGAATTTGCTGTATTTAACTAATCCATCAGTTAATTAAATTCAAAATACATGCCTTTACTTGCCTTTGTGGTCAAATTAACTCCACACAGTATTCAATAAGTTTATACTATAGTGAAAGAAATGAGAAATTATATTTTGTATTATTGGTTGCCTAAGGATTTTTTTAGAGAAATCATCTGTCTCTGTATATGATGCCATGATTCATACTTTCTTATTGTTTTTTTTTTTAATGTATGGCTAATTAATATATTCTGCCTAGTGGGAGATCATTGCCACCAATTTATTTTCTGCTGCTGTGATACTTATATAATATCACACTTTTTGATACAGAATATTGACTCGGTTATTATATTAATATTATATACATTGATTTAGGATTTTAACATTTTTTATTACTGATATGGTACGAACAGGATGATTGGTGAAGTTAGTAAAACAAACAGTATTAACCATAATACTTCATGTAAAATTTTGATTTTGATAAGTTGTTTGGTTGCTTTGTAAAATTGTAGATGTTTCTGCTACATTTTTACAAGTATTAGTTAATGGAACACACACTAATCAAAGACAGTTTCCTGTTGGTTCAACTCTTACATTAGTCTGTACTGTACAAACATCAGTATTTCAATGGAGAGTTGGTTCTCTTCTTACTGGGAATGATGGATTAGTGGCAGTAGGAGCTGGTGGAGCTCTCAATACAGAAACAAGTGGAATGTTTACACTAACAGCTGAGGGTGCTAGTGCTCCTAATTTTAGGAGTACCCTTCAAGTTGTAACATCATCTCAGTTAAATGAAGCCATAATAACTTGTTCTGACAATCTAAATTCAAACAGAAATCAAACTGCAATGGTGACAATAAAAAATGGTAATGAATAATACTAATTGTCTTTGATGTATATGAATAATGTTCCTTGTTAGCTAAATATATTTATGGCTACAATGAGAAATAAAACTCTAATTATATTCCAAAGTCAAGACAGATACAAAATAATGTGATGCATATTTGCTGTGATTAATGTTAGTATAATTTTTCATCTTCTACTATTATCCTCTAAGTTTAATTCTAGTACCATTAGTAAGGAAGTAAATTCCTGAAAGTTTGATGTTAGAACATACTAAAATTTTTATAATATTATGTATAATTAATTGCATGCTATTTGACCACCAATGTGGCAGTAATTTTGTTTTCAACAAAACGGTTTAGACAGATAGCTTATAATACTGGAGCAAAATCTATAATGTATTTTATATATTTTACAATTTTAGTAACATGTACAGTTTCATGTTTATTCAATGAAAAGTAGACGGTATAGTGTAGTGTGGGCTGTTGTATCCATAAGATTACATCATACAAGTTCAGTGCTTGTTGTATGTAATAACATTCATTCTTAATTTATGTATATCAACACATATTATTTTTATTTATGTATGACAATACAGATTTACTAATACAAGTTAATAATCAAATCATTATGAAAAGTCAGTTTTGTATTAATGAAACACTGACATTTGTCTGTACTGTACAAGCTAGTGGTATTCAGTGGACAGTTGGTTCTTTTCTTACTGGAAATGATGGACTAGTGGCAGTAGGATCTGGTGGAAATCTCAATACAATGACAAGTGGAATGTTTACACTAACAGCTGAGGGTGCTAGTGCTCCTAATTTTAGAAGCACTCTTGAAGTTACATCATTTCCTGAGTTAAACAACACTATGGTAGCATGTGCTGATAACCTGAATCCAAATAATAATCAAACAGCAATGTTAATTATATATGGTAATGATTATAATAGCTAAATACATTATATTATAAATAAATAATATAGTTCATGTGTGATATGTCGATATAAGTACAAGCAGGCTATTTATGAGCTAGAGAAGAGTAAAAATAAAGTCTATGAGTGAATTATCATGCTATATCACACTGACAAGTGTAATAAGTGGTTTATCTTATGCTAGATACTGCCTCTGCAGTTGTCCATAAAATTTATAACTCAGCTGATATTTTAGCAATTTCTGTAACCCCCACCCCCTTCCCTCATGTTAGATACTTCACATAGAGTAAGGTAGCTGTAAAAACTGTAGAATTGGTAAGGTAGGCTGGTTGCTATAACTCCTAGCTTATTTGCGGTAATGAGTTTGTGAAATTTAACATGTTTTTCTCTCGTGTGATATTGTGACTCATCAAACTATTCACAAACCTAAAAATACTATTGTGGAGATATCTAGCAAATGGTAAATATACATTATATATATATATAAATTATAATATATATATATATATATATAATATAGCTATAATACATCATGGAATAAAATTAAAGATGCAATTTTATTATTACTTTATAAATGATAAGTTTTAGGTTGCCTGCAAAATAAAAAACAATAGTGTTAAGAATTTTTTACTGAAGTATTCACAGAAAAAAATAAATTATTCCACGTAATGATGAAAAAAGTTATTCTAAAGTAAATCAATTACAATGTAATATAGACTAATATTTTGTGTGTCACCATGGACAGCAACTACCACAATTTCCTCATTTTTATTATCAGCACTGTGGATGTTAATTTAGGAATAGTTTTTGAAAAATATAAGTAATAGGCACATGTAGAAAAGAAACATTTTAATTGGAAGTTTCTACATAAATTTAAATTTGCAATTTTCACTAAACAAAACAAAGGTCAATAAATCCAATGATTGAGCTTTCAAGAATTGTAACCAAAATATTTATTATTATTGTCTGGATGGCTTCACTCTCTATTATCAGTGTTTAAACTACACCATACTAGTTTTAATGACATCTCTATCACTACTATAATCGAAGTAATATATTTTTGTATTATACTATTAGTACTGATGCATATAATTTAAAGGTGTTTATTTCTTTATCCTCATATAGTACATGTTTTGTTATAGAGGAATATAGCTATATTTCCGACTGTCATGATGGATATAATAAAATATTGGATTTCACTTGACTTTAACAATCTATGCCTATTTACAATTAATAATGACAAAATACATGATATTGTTAACTTTACTAATGTCTTCCATTTTGATATTTGAAAACTTCCTTTTCAATAGAATTAGAACTCTTAATAGTACTGCTCGTAAACTGACCATTCATCAATGTATGGGGAAAATCACCATTCAATTGATATCGCACAGGGAAAGTGAAATAGCATGGAAACTAAGTGAAATACCACGTTAGCCAAGTGAAATAGTACCTTAACTGTAGCCTTGGAATGACTGAAAACGAAGATCCAGTGGAAGCTAATCCAGAAACATGGAGATTGTGGGAGTGAATGATACAGTGTAGCTACAGTGCAAATGAAGCTGGCCTACTAATTAGTGAGTGATAGCACTCGTAAAGCTATTGATATAGCATGAAACGAAGTTTTCAATCACGTTACTCGTACTTTTAATCCAGAATCGTACTATTACTTAAATCTTTTCACTATACCACTATGGTTAAAGATGTTCACCTCTTGTCATTATACAACATTCAAGAGTTTAAGTTTAGTATGTCATCTTTTTGACAATAATAACATGTGTACAGATTATTTCAATATGCTACAATGATATTAATTACAAGTAATTTAGAAAATTTTAGGTCTGCTCATTGTCTCTATTTAAAAAAATTCTAGTTAATACTGAAAACTACTATGTCTATTTGGCAGACACTTAGTCAATTCAATATGCCTGTTGCCTTTTCACTTATTACTTTGACATTTGAATGTCGTTTCAATTTAAAATACAAAATTATTTCTCAACGGCAATAACATATCCATCCATAAAGTACATTATATCATGAGATAATTATAACAATGATCATGTGAGATAACAACTTTTGGGTGAAAGATTACATGACACAAAAAAATCATAATATCTATCGCAATAAAAAAAACAACAACAATTCAATATCAGCACTAAGCAATACATTCTTGGTATTATTATTGTATCTGCACAGTTTTTGTCTTGTAGTTAAGTAAAAGTCACTCATCATTTATTTCTATAATTTGATGATAGGAGCTTAATAAAATGATTTTTGACAATAGAGACTATTGCTAACTTTTTAAGCATTATGCTGTTTTTGTTTTGATATTAAGACACATAATAATGTGTTCTACTTGTATTTTTGGAGGCAAATTTACAACAACTCAATGCTTACGGTGTTATCATGATATGTATGTCACATGTAATTATGTTAACAAATTATTTTTTTACTGTATTCACAGAAGCACCATCGATTTCAGTGGATCCAGTGATAATAAATACTCTCAACAACTCTACATTAGTTTTGAATGTATCATTGTCTATGGCATCACAACTATGCTTACAATATATCAATGCAAATTTATCATGGATGAATAATTTGAGAAGTGTACAAAGCTTTGTAAATATCAGCAACTCTTCAGTATTTATTTCCTTCAATGAGCTTAACATATGTGACTACATTTACTATTTTAATGTAATTGGTATTGGAAATGTAAATACTGAAATAGTGTCTCAGAAAATTATTGTATTAAATGAAGGTAACTAATTAATTTTTTCCATACTACTATAATAAATTAGTTAAGGCAATTTTATTATAGTATATTACTTGTACATAATAATGTGAATTATTCTTTGTAGGACAACCATCAGCTCCTCATATTTCAAATATTTTGTCGACATTTCAAAATAATGATTTAATATTCACATTAGCAATTGATCCGCCCAATAGAAATGCAGAATGTGTTAAAATATACAACATTTCAGTTATTAGTGAAAATCAAGTAAACACAGTTCACGTTCCTGCTAATGGTTTTGTTAACGTTTATGTTAACATAAGTAAAGCAATACTTATAGGCTTTAATCCATGTCTGGCTAATTATTCATTTCAAGTGCAAGCATCCAATAGTAAGGAACGAAGCAATATATATGAAGGAGTCTTCAATTTTTCTGGTAAACTATCTATTTTCATATTACTTTACACTATATACATTTTGTAATATATGTTCTAATACTTATACTTATAAATTGAATGATTGAATATAAGCACTTATGACAAACAAGCTAGTTTATTTAATTTGTAAAATAAGGACTAAGTAAAATATACTCGTGTATAATGTCATAAATACATAATGTACATGGAGTCACACCTAAACTCATAAGTACAGTTGTGATAGTTTCAGGTAAAGCTGTGATTGTTTGGCCTATAATAGAATTATCTTAACTCCATCACTATGCCTATCAAGAATTACATAAAATAATTTTGAATAAATTATTTCAAAACTACAGTGTAAGCATTAAAAAGTTTAAATTTTAATGATTCCAATTTATTAATATGTTATAGGGTACAAGAGTCTGTCTTGTCTTACTCAAGAATCTCAACTTTTGCGATGGTCTATTCCCAATGAATTAACCACTTGCATTTCCAAACTATATTACTCCTTGCACTATAGTGAAATATCTGGATTTCTAGATGCCAATGCTACTACACTTTCGCTGGACATGTTAGATATTTCTAGTCCCTGTAATGTAGATGTGATTACTATCACTCCAATATTTCATGTGAGAAGTGATCCCATTTCTACTGCTAGTGTAATGGGAGTCATATCTAAAGGTAGGTATGACCAATGTTAGTTTACTCATAATTATATATAAGTATTTTTTTACTAAATTTTGACACATAACACTACAAAACTTTTAATACATTGTAACTATAATTATGCTCATGCTGTAGTGCTTTCGAAGCAACTGCATAGGTATAGGTGATCAGTTACCTACAAGTAATCAATGAAATGGGATCACCATGTACCGCTAGCTATATAGCTGAAGTTCCACTAGTGAGGGAAAACTTCATTAAAATACAATTTAATGGTGCTGTGTTCTAAATAAGTTTACAAATGACTGTTGTTTTTACTTGCTGGTAACTTATGAGTATACAGCAAAATATTGTAATTATAACTTGGTCTCAAAGGCACAATATGGTCAAAATGCAAATGCTATGGAGAATTTGACAATTATTAGGGGGAAGCTAAAAATATTACGGAGTAGCTTGCCACCCTCCCTTCTCGACTAAATAGAAAGCTAAGTAGAGTAAGAGTCAGTTATTAAAATGGTGCTAATAAAACAGGCTGTTCTATATGAATATTATTATTGTAACGCTTTCAAATTAGAAGCCAATAAAGTAGTCACATTCTTATATTTATTGACATATTTATGAGATAATATTATACTTAGAGCTGAGAAACTGAAGTTGTTTCAAAACATTTTACAGAAGATGCGATCTCCATGAATAAAGGAAGTTTTAACAAATATATTCATTTTTTTCATGTAGTAACACTAAGTGTTAACTCTCAGAGTCAGACACATGCATAGTACTTCCTTGTAATTGATTAATCATACTATGAATAAGGAAAATATAGCAATGTAGGTGTTAAGACATACATTAAAGTGTATTGTATTCGATCATTGAAATGACATCTAAACTATCAATCCAGTTTCAAATATATAATGTATTTAGGAGAACTATGTCCATCCGGATTGGATAGTGCAATGCAGAATTGCAAATATGAGTCATACATAGGGAGTTTGACTGCCATCTCCATATTAGGCTCCCTAATTATTGGTGCAAGTATGCTTGTGAATTTTACTCTCCTTTTCAAAGTAAAGAAGTGAGTTATTATTACAAATCATAGAGGCAATTGTTATTTTTTGTCATTTATAAGTGATGTTCAAATACATTAAAAAAATTATTTATTTATAATATCTTTTTAGGTTACGTCATTTACTAAAGTCTGATAATGTTGTTACAAAAGGCAAATCCAAATGTGATGAAAAATATTCGGATAATTCAGATGTCAATATGGTGGAATGTCAGGCATATGAAACAATTGTAAAAGAGAAAGCATCAGCAACTACAGAAAGAATACAAACTGAAGCTGTTGGTGTTTATGAAGCTATTTGACAAAGATCATTGCTTTAGTTTGAAACACTGTAGTAATTGTTGCAACTCTTTCGGAACAAAAAGTAGCTTGTAGTTTTTGTAATGACTAAATCGGATTCCACATAGTCATTTTTCATATACAATTAGTTTGTCATAAACATGATGTGTGAAATATATATCAGAAGAAATGGTTTACAAAATAGTTCACACTATGCTTAAAGTGTTTTCCTGTTAAACTTAAGGCCATCAAACATGGGGAAAGCTGGATGTAATTAATACAGTATTTATGCCTAATTGTACGCCACCAGGAAGCTGGCATACACTTGCAAATCACTGCAACTGATAGCAGTGTAAAAATAATGTGCAAAATACTGAAGCTAGTTCCGACTTTAACAAAAGTATCTTTGAGGGTGTAATCTGTAATAATTTTAAGTGCTAGCAGTGCATATTCATTGTCACAATAGGTAATAGTAAGGGTGTTATTTTTGTTTCATTTATTGAAGGCTATGAAAAATTATGAAATTATAAAATTAGCAGAGTAAAAATATTCCACAAATAAAGACTTTTTTAAGAAGGAAACTTTTTGTTTGTTAAGTAAGAAACTGTAGAATAGAATTACCTTATCAGTATTAGCTAATACAGAATGAAAATGTTTAGATTGTCAGTTAGTTGTCGTAGCTGAGTGACTGAACAATTGTGCATTAAGTAAGTGGTCGTGGATTTGATCCCTGGTAACAGTCAAACATTTTTTTGTTCCGTATTGTTGAATAAAAGGTTGAAAAAATAGTGAAATATAAGTCTAAATCTGTAAAATCCTATGTGATCAGGTATTGTAGACATATTATATTTAGAGAGAATCACTGACCAAAAAACACAAAAAGTTAAAACACCAAACGTTTCAGCTATGGACTGTAGCCTTCATCAGTGGTAATGATTCAAAAATACATAACTAGTTACTATGACAGGTGAAAGCCTAAGGGTACCAGCCGCATGAACTAACACACACACACACACATACACAATGTCATTAATGCAAGAACATGGTACATGTTAAAGCACTTGGTAGTAACCATGAGTCCTGAGGGTTAGCTATTTGGTTTTGTTTGTATGTTTCACTAGGCTACTATAAACTTGAGGCAACAATCCTTCATCTTTGTTGATCTTGCTCCCTTCAGTTTTAATGTATCATGATTCCAAATAACGAGGGTATAACTGATGGCTGAAGGCTAAAGTCCGTAGCTGAAACGTTTGGTGTTTTAACTTTTTGTGTTTTTTGGTCAGTGAATCTCTCTAAATATAATATATAAATATTAGTCTAGCACATATCTACTGGTATCATTGTGTGATTATTTCACCATGTTACTACAACTTTTTATCTTGAAAATGTGAGGCAGCTTCTTATACTCAACTAAAGGGTGTGACCAGTTGCGCTATCCTCGTAGCTTCATTCAGGGAGTATCAAAGAAGATCAAAAGATCAAGATCGGATGAACAACCAGTTGCAACAGTAGTCCTGCCGTATGTCAAGAATGTTTCGGAGAGTATAAGAAGAATTTTGACTAATTTGAATGTGAGGACATGTTTTAAATCACATAAGACTTTAAGAATTATTCTTGTGCATGCAAAAGGCCGAGAACAGATGATTAAAAAAACTGGAGTGATTTACCAAATACCATGTGGCACATGCAATGAGATATATATTACACAGCTGGGCGTTCTCTAAAACACAGAATGAAGGAACACCAAAGAGCTCTCACTTCATGGGATAACATTTATGTGACACATCTGCCGTAGCAGAACATGCTATCAAAACAGGGCACACCATTGATTGGAGTGGTATCAACATAACATTTTTGTAAACATTGCCGTTATTTACTAGCATTCCATTATTGTATTGCATATTATCATATAATTATAATTGTTCTTATTGTTACCATTGCCATAATAATATTATTATTAACAAAAAAATTAAAAATAATAATAAAAATGATAACAATAAAATAACGATAATAATAATAAAATTGTGGGGCACCTTTGAGTTTGAGGATGTAGGCTTTATAGCTACTCGGACTGCCCTCAGAAATGCATAACTGCCACCAGAGTCGATCTATATTATAGCTGATACTGCACCCTCAGCAGTAACTAAATCAAATACTCCTCCAATGCTCAGATGTGAGCAATTAATTAATAGCATGCATGAGATGTGTGAAGGTAATTACAACCAAAGACTTATTGAGTGTAAGATAGTGTAACATAAAAAAGAAACGAGGCACTGACTGTGCTCATTAGGTGAGAGCACACTAGCTAAGAGAATGTTTTAGAACAGTTAGGTAAGTTACAGGTGTGATTATGCAATGTGTGATATGATAATATCTCTTTATTCTTCATTCTCTTATTGGCAGCCCCACAATTATAGTGACAATAAATATTATTATCATGTACTGAACTCAGGTACTCCTTGGTAATAATAGTTTTTATTTACCATGAAAATTTTATTATGAAAACAGATTGGACTTACCATTGCATCCCCTTTGGCATTCTAAAAGTTTTATTGGGGTTAATTCCATTTTCTGTTTTCATAATAAAATTTTCATGGTAAATAAAAATACATCATTTCAACATATCCATATGTGTTATTCTTTTATCTATTAGTGCATTACTACTATTATTATTGTGTGTCTTAAGATGCTGTGGACATTGTGAAACTAGGTATCTGTGTTGCTGTAGGGAAGCCAGTATTGATTGTACAACCAATGAGTGTTGGTCCAGCAAGCAGGGACTGAGTCGTCAAGTCTTGATTTGCAGTACCACTTGATGAAATACTAGAAATTGAAGGCTCAGGCTACCTGTATGAGCTCAAGACATACAGAGCTAGAGAAAGATCCATTTTAGTCAGGCCAAGAAAAGGTGTGGTCATGGGTGTGGCCAGTACACAGAGATATGTAATGAAATGTGCCACTTTTAACTGGACATGCGTTTTAATCAAATGACAAAGAATTACATAGCAAGTAACAAATGGCACCAGACGCCTCTGGAACCACTTCCACATCACCAGCCAACAGCTCAGCCAAGAGCAAACCGAATGAATTGCCGCCAGTTATCAAGTGCCCTCTGTGCACAGACAAGCACATATTAGTATATCACCACAGAGAGTTTGACCACAGTTGACCGCTAAAGAAGTAGAAGATGCCGAGGAATACATCAGAAAACTTGTCAAACAAATGGCACCAGACGCCTCTGGAACCACTTCCACATCACCAGCCAACAGCTCAGCCAAGAGCAAGCCGAATAAATTGCCGCCAGTTATCAAGTGCCCTCTGTGCACAGACAAGCACAACTTAGTTCGGTGTCAACCCTTCACCCACTATGACATAGACAAAAGAAGCAAGTTTGTTTGGGAGAAGTGATTGTGTACTAACTGTCTAGGAGAAGGACATGGCTACATGCACTGTCCCTCCAAGTACATCATCTGCCGAACATGCCACAATAAACTCCACACGATGCTGCATCGAGAAAAGTCCACCAGAGAAGCCACAAATGCAGTCCTTTGTGTCAAAGTTCAACCACATGATGTGGATTCAGACAAAGCTGACAGTGACGTGACATTCGTGGAGACAGCTATGGTGTTAGTGATGTCAGGCAGCGTCACACCAGAGCCAGAGTATTGAGATCAGACGTTAAATCACTCTGACAAATGTGTTGCCTTGTCACCTTTGAGAAATAATGTCACTGTTCCTAGAATTTGAACTGAAATAAGTGCACAATGCAAGTACATGGAGCTTTAATTTACATGCATTTGTGTCCTTACATCTTGCTGCATCGTATAGCAGTTGTTGCAAGAGCTTAACAGCAAACACTAAGACTATACTACTACT
>WLWD01002228.1_pt1 | contig 85834 bp, 70 predicted proteins | sample 6712731 | NCBI WGS metagenome assembly WLWD01 (sample SAMN12718690, study PRJNA576275) | sponge metagenome | isolation source: marine sponge | host: Mycale hentscheli | place: New Zealand: South Island, Marlborough, Capsize Point | collected 2014-11-01
CTCCCTGCCCTGGACTAATCACACTCCTTGATGAGGTAATGAAGTTGTGGCTGGTCACATGCTGTACACATGCACTCTGCCCGTGCATACACACACACACACACACATACAGTAGCAGGTGTGCTACATTGGCCTGGGAGTTCAGGAGCGCATGAATAATGACATGTGTAGAGTGGGCCTCTCCTTGTGGGTGGGTGGGTGGGTGGCTCTTTTCAGACATAATAGGGAGAAAGAGAGAGAGAGAGAATACAAGATGGGCATAGAAAGGTCAATTTCAAATAATGTTAACTTAGATTTGTTTGTCTGTTTACTTATGAAATTACTTAATGTATTGAAGGCAGTGGTAAGAAATTTAATGACAATACATGCATTCTGGACTGGCCTAGCTAGCCAGCCATTCTTTGATCTTCATATAGTGGGGGTGAAGGCTGGATTGATAACTAGTCAATTATACTAAGGTAGAGTAGTGAGTGTTTAGGGATATGATGTGTGTGTTTGTACAGTTCCTCATAACATCCCAATCACACATCTATACATACACACATAAATATACACACATACATACATAAACACACTCTAAACACTCGCTATGTTAGGGAAACATCAAGGAAGGATCCTGAGCATTCAATGATTAACCTTTGGTATTCTGCACTTGATGTGCCCTAAAAATCCTATTTCTAAGAAGTTGTCATGGTAGGTATACACAAATGCATCTAGTACTATAGTGACTTTAAATGGAGGAGTTTATACAAATTTTGTGTAAAAACTAGTCCTGAGTTTATCTCGCAAAATACATGTCATAGTGATCCCCAACGTACAGTTGTGGAGGTGTCCAGTAGACTGGGTCAGAGAGGTCATGTGAGGATGTATTTGGGGCTGGCTGGCATTGATGTGCTAGACTCTGTTAGTTTAGAGAAATCCTCGGCATGGGTTGTGTACACTCAGTCTGGATGGGACCTAATCACTTACTTTCATAACGATTGTTTGTTAAACTTGCAAATCATTTCACGTGAAAACAACTCACTTGTAGGTGTGGTAGGACTAGCTAGTTACACATGACTCCACATTATTAAGTGGTATATACTTAGTGTGATTCTTTCAACTGTTTTGCTATTAGTATTTGTAATTCTTTTCATCTGTTTGCAAACTGTTGTACTGTTCCATTATCAGATCTAATTACATGTACTATAATTTTGGCTTTATTTATATATTTATTTGCTTCACAGTCACCAATAGATCTTATTTGACTGGCCATAGAGTATCTCGTGTAACCCACACACGTGTGCGAATGAATCTTCCAACTCATAACATTTTGCCAGAGAAGGGATGGAGAGAAATATTTGCAGCTGCAATGTATGTTCATTACATCTACCAACTCAAGTTTGAAGTGTGATTTAAAAATTTATCACTTTGTAGAACTTGTTATTCTGTACTTCCTAGTAAATGACACAAAGTGGTGGTGGTTCATAGACCTTTATTCATTCCTCTCAGGATAGCTCCAGGACTGGTAGTTTTATTTTTCTTCCCTTGGGGTTCCATTGACAATTGTTTTTGTTAGACGTGTGATTAGATTGTGGGTTGACTGGTCAGTGAAGTGGATAAGTGTGTGGGCGGGTTGGAATGTACTTGTAATGGCTTCCTCAACACCAAGTCAACTTGGACCTTATCATGTGCATCTCAACTGAGAGTGTGTGTGTGTATGTGTGTACATTTCAAATTGAATGGGAAACATTATGTATGAATGATTGGACCAACTCTGATATCAAGAGTCTGAACTTATTTTTGTGGTTGTGATCAACTTATCCTAGAATTAAGTATTTATACCAGCTTCAGCACCTCATCATCATTATGTGCACCTTGGTTAGGCTGTGTTGCTCTCAAGTAACTAGTAGGCTTACAGGATATTGTGTAATAGAGGTGAGGGTGGGGGGATTCCCTAGTTTGCATTGATTCTGCAATACCTGGGATATGAGTACATGTGTGTCTACATGGCTAATGGCATGACATGCCTTATAAGGCATACACAATGTAATGTGTGTGTATATGTATGTGTGACATAATCCGTTACAAGCTGTCATAAGGTGTGGTGGTGTGCAGATTTTAATCATCTTGACCAACTCTGACAACAAAAATAACAAACAAGAATAATAGCTATTATATCAAGAAATGCTGTAACCGTGAGGAACCACATGTTTGGTAATCATTGCTAATAATGTCCTGATAATTTAAAGTGACTGAACTGAACATGTTTAGTTCTATCTTTGTATCCTAGCTCCATTACCACTGTATTTACATTGACAGCACTTTATTGGCACGGGCAATAACTCTTACATAAACTACGTATACATACGTAGCCCAATGTGAATCATACGCTCAGAGTGTTTCAATGACTTGGAAATGTCCCTGAGGCACATGTGATATGGACAGATATAGTGACTATATGTGTGAGGGATTGAGAGACTGTAAGAGTGGATTTATATGTGTATGTGTATGTGTTGTCTGTGCAGCCCATAAATATTGGTTTCCTGAGTGGCTAATTGAATTCATGAGGTATGAATGATGTTAAATCAACACTGTCATCTTGTAGGTGGGTGAATAGGATGCATTTTTTTTTTCAATTATTTTTTGTCTTTACTATCAGTATATATATATATATACCAGTATATTATTCTTTTTAAATAAGTACTATTGTATCATTAGAGATGATATTGTATACTAAGATGAAATAAATAAAAAGACCAACACTCTCAAATCTTCCAATGACTTCTGTTTAGAATTTGGGTGATTGCATATCTCAAGAGATGTCCAGAATGAGTAGATTGAAGATGAAATGTCATGTGCCAAAATTCTGTACTTTCTAGCTTTAGTAACGAATGGCTGTACGAAGCCAGTGAGGCTGGAGCATGGAGCATGGCATTACTTCATGGTCTTATGGATGAGTGGAAGACGTTTCAAACACCAAACATTGAAAACATTGTAAAGGGTTGCCTCACACACACACACACACACACACACATACACACACACACACACACACACACACACATTCTCCTTCAGACATGACTGGTGGCATTTATCCTAATATTGGTGAATGGTTGTTGTCCTATTAGTTATTAGTATTTTTATTATTTTATTTTGTGTGTGTATACAGGCTGGTTTATCTGCTGATCATTTAATTGTATCAAAATATATTGGATATAATGTCAACATTTTGTTACTTTTTATTTCAAACATCCTGTCTTATTTACAATAATAATAGTTCATGTATTTAATGAAGTTGTAAGACATACTATAAATACTGATGTTAACATTGATTGCTATTGCCCTTAATATTGGTCATTTAATTGGGCACAAATTGAAACACTTGTTGTGAATGAACTAATCTATAGCAACAAACAAAAAAAAAATTAATAAAAATACATATAAAGCCACAATCCAGCTGGATTTGAATTATACCACATGTGATAAGGAATGAACATGTTGCACAATTCTATAAAATTACTAGCCAATAAACACTTATTTTTGGTGTGCAAGTAGTTTATGATGGTTCACCAACACACACATATTCATATTCAGGGATTTCTCTCCACCTGCACTAGACTGGGCTTGCTTTATCCCTGCCTAGCAGCCTGCCACTCCTTATTTCCATAGGGGAGGGTGGGGCTCCGCTCAGAAATGTTTAAAAATAGTTTTCTTCCTTTTATGTAATTAAGCTTGCGCGTTCTATTTGCGCCTCCTCCCTTTCGTAACTGAGAGAAGACGGTCCGAAGTTGAAGAGTGAAGAAAGTTTTCTTTGTTGTGAAGGTGATTTGTTGAAAGGAGTAGCTACGAGTATTCTGAACTGAGCGAGGTTGGATACAGATTATAGCGAGGTAAGCCTAGGGTGTTAAATAGGTGAAGTACCGTCCCGTGGTGCATTTTTGTATTGAAATTATTATTGTTAGTTGTCAAGTGTATAGCAACAACGTACTAGTGTATTGCAACTATGTTTTAAGCTTACAAACATACAAAATGAATGCTGATGAGTTTTACCACTGAAACACATCAGTTTTGATTTTCTATGTGTGCCTTTAATTTGAGAAGGGTGGGGGCTACTTAGAAACTACGCAACATTTGGAGGTGTTGTCCAAAGGAATATAGGTTGGATATGTTATATTGTTCTTAAAGGCCCTAAAATAGATCTAGTTTTCTATTTTGTTGTGTATACATAATAGTCAGATTAGGATACTGCCAGTTTGCTGCTTTTAAGTTGAAGAATAAGTTGCTGCTGGTACAATTTCCCTCAAAGCACATCCCTCCCAACCCTCTGTTACACCTGACTTCTGTGATATGTTTGTCTACCTCAATATATCTTGACAGCTACAGCTTCATAAATGTTCTTGTGGCTAAAACCTCTATTTTATTTACTGACTCTCAGCACGCATGCGCGAGAGAGTTATAGTAGTCATCCTGTCAATCTGTCTCACTTTGATGTTGGAGTTTACTGACAATTAACCGTTGGTTATGTATGAACTTACTCTGAACGAAAATTTAAGACCATTCATTGTGCTACTTTTTTTTTTTTCGGGCTAATTGTCAAGAAAACACGGAGCTTTCAGCTCCGCGTAGGTACCAGCTTTTGTGGGTAACCCCCCCTCCCCCTTCCCAGCATAACATCATAATCACGTGAGCAAATAATTTCTTACAGCCCGCGGTGTAGTTTGCTTTATGCTCAGGGCAGTTAGTTGAAAGAAGTGAAGTTTCACGTTGAAGATGTATACCAGTGAGTGTTTCTGGCCAGTTTAGCTTTTTCTCTTATGAAGACAGGTTTCCATGTACATTTTCATTGCTCGAGCAATATTGATGCCTGATTAAAATAGATAATAGATTCCTTGTTCTTTTGGAAGATTATTTATTGTAATAGCTACAGTAGGAGACAAAAAAAAGTGTCAAATTCTGTTCCGTAGTAGTACGGCCGTAAAACGGTAGTTTTTATTGTTGCGTTCCGTACCGTTTGGAAACAACGGCCGACACTGTTTACTAAAACGGTTAAGCTTTTCCATCGATTCACAGATATTTTAACTCTTCCATAGCTATATCAGCAAGCTAAGGCCTTGTATCGACCATTAAACGCTACGGGGATAGTGCAAAAAAGATCGTACAAAAATTTTACTTGCTTCAATAAAACTGCAGACTGAAGTTCCAATGGGTACAGAGCTATAACGAGGTCCACATTTCGTAGATCTTCTGTTAGCTACCGATGGAGCTCCAGCAGTAAAAATCTAAGCCCAAGGAGGCCCTAACATTGAGAAAACGTCGATACTGTACGATGGTCGAACTAACAATTCTCCGCGAGACAACTTCAAATAAGACGGCTTCAATTTTTTTGAACTCGAAATACTCAGCCTCTGGAGCCTGTAAACAAAAAATTGGAATGTTTTATTGGATAAACAATTTTTATATTTCTTTGAGCGAGACATACGGTGAACAAGAAGATTAAAACGGTAACACGGTCTAACGGAACGGTCGTTTTTTGTTTTGTTTTTACAAACGGTGTACCGTTATTTTTCCCTTTTTTTATCGTCCGATGGCCGTTCTACGGAACCTACTGTACGTAGGTAGTGTTTAGTACCGCTGAGGGTTCGCACCTTTGATGCTTCATTTATTTTTATTTTTTATTTTTATTTTTAGCAATGGCATGTGGTGTCTAACAGAAAACTTACTTAGTGCTCTTGCATGTATCAAAAATATTAGCCTAATACGTGCTAATTGAAGTGGAGGAGACAATATGCACTTGCACTTTAGTGGACACATTTAAGGAGAGATCACCTCATTTGTATAATATAATTCACGTTAGTCTTTTCTAGCATTAGAATAAAATTTAAAATTAGTGTAATATTTTTGCAAGTTGTAGAGATAAAGTCAACAGTTTATATGTATGTGGTAGTAGTGAACAATATTTCGGTGTTAAGTTGTTTTATTCGGCGTTCCTGGATTTAATCGGTTCAGTGTTGTCAATTTTGCATACATGTCTGAGTTTGCCTATGAAATCTTTTTGTCCTTCCTAAACTGTCCTCTATCCCATTTGGACATGAACGACTATCCCATCAATTCCTTATGTCCTAAACTTAAAAAAAAAAAAAGAATCTACTTCAGTTCAGTCTCATCAGTGCACTCTTTCTACAGTGTGTCCTGTCCCATGTAGGACTGGCAGGATAGTCCTATGGAATCCCATGTGTTCAACTGACACACTCGATCCTATGTGTCCGTCCTATCTCCTATCCCACCACTTTTAAGGGCAACCTTGGAGATCACTGCAATTTTGGTGAATAACTTGAAGCTTATTTTTAGATTAAGCCGTCATTTCTTTTTTATATTTAAACAAGGCTTTCTACTTAAAAAATATTGAACCCGTACGGGAAGGTTAAGTTTTTTGTATTTGTCTGAAAACGGAGATCGAGAAATTTGTCCGAAAATTTCAGGATGCCGAGCACCCAAATTTTTTGTTGCCTATGAACTTCAAATACTCAGAATAGAAGGTATGAAGCCTATAGAGAGTCCCTCTGCATTTTGGAAGAATATGGATAAAGTTTTTCCTACCGGACACATCAAGAGCACTCGATTGGGTTCATTCCTCGGAGTCTCTTCGAAGCCTGCTGTAAGATGAACTGGTTCCGGTTCATTTTCAGGCTTTTAGAAGCTTATTTTGCTTGTTTTAAGTCTATAGCTACCTACAGTAGGGATCAAGAAAAAGTTCCCAAAGCGGAGCTGTAAATACATTGAAAAGTTGCTCCTACGTAATTTCAAAATCGCCCGGTATACGTTCTAAAGTCACCGATCGGCAGAGTTACAGTGGAATTACGGCGTAAAAAATGCTCACTCTCCCCCGCTCTTAACGCTTGTTACGCGCGTAAATAATCATTCGCCCACTCCGTGCCCCGCCCAGTCACCCGTAGTTTGACACTTGTTGTAGCCGTTTCTATATTTTAGGCCAGCGAGCAGTCAGAAGGAGAAACGACGCCGGCTAGCAAGTATTCCATCGGAGAATCGGAGTAGGCTAGTGAGCAGTCAGGAGAAACGACGACGACGATCAAGTTGCGGAGTGGCGGATAACACGAGTAAAAGAACGGAGCAGTTCAAACTGTAGGGGCACGCTGGAAAAATGTCTTGCTGAGGCGCGTATATAATTATCTAGTAATTAATGCTTACGTTAGCTGCAAGGATCTTACCGCAAAAATTGCGCGTTTACTTTACGAATTAGCGGTGGCGTCGTCGTAATACGGAGTAACTACGGCGACTTTACGCTATCTAACCGCTTGCCGACTTTCTTTTTCAACTCGGTTGAATAGCCGCTCCATTTTGGAAACTTTTTTTTTTTACCCCTACTGTAATTTATATGCCTGCCTTTTTTGTTTGTGGATTTTTGCAGTTGCTTTGCGGAAGAAATTCAAAAATCAAATTTGAATTCTAAAAGACGCCCTAAGTGTTGAAGAAAGTCGGCAAGGAAAGGATGAAAAATGTACATGTGTGTGTGGTATAGCTGCAGCAAGTACAGTGCTTCCAACTTAAAAGAGTGATTTTTTTTTTTTAACTACTGTATAGAACCTCATTACAGTCATTTAACATACACATACCTTTCCTTCATCATCCCAATAATGTTTCCAATAGTAAAACTGCCTGCTTAGGGAATGGAAATTAGATAACAGCACTTTTCTCATTCAATCTAATACATTTTACGCCTTTTTTTTTTTTTACGTCAAGATTTTGCGGTAGTTCGTCATTAAACGTAGCTAGTTAACGAGTCGAACGGTAGTTTCCCTGAGCGGTAAGACGGGACTTTCCCTAACTGCAAGTGGCTGTATGGATTCTCAGTGTTCTACTAGCAGCAGTAAGCGAAGGCGAAGTCAGTCAAATTGTTGGCTGATAATACTAACTTGGAGCCAAACTAATCCAATAGGTCATCTTTTTCAAGAGCTGAAGGAAAGCTGAAGGAGTTTTACACTCCCAAGGCTTCCAGCATTCGTTATTCTGACAACATTAGGGCGATGCAGTTGGAGTCGTACGGGTTATGTGGCTCCAGACAGCAGCTAAAACGCTGGCCGTGATAAGCAGTAGCGCCGTAAAACTTAATCCCGCGGGCCTGAGATATAACTGTAGCTAAAGCAGCCATATCCGTGCAACAATTAGCGGTAAACTGACGCCTCTCGTGCCTTTACGACACATGTACCCATGCGCTGTTTTGTGATGTCACGTTTATGTGTACTAAAGGCCCACAACCCGCTCTAAACGTCATCATTTGATGACCCTTACCATGCGTTGAATGTTTTTGATGAAAAACAGTCACAACTCACTTAATTTTCAAGGTATAGCTACCAATGTTATACATAATAATGTTAAGGTAATTTTACATCATGTGTCATATGTATAGAGATATAACTCCATAAAATTCATAAATCCCAGACCACGAGTTGTAGTTCGTGGCTAGCCAAAAAAAACACTCACACTGAATTCTGCCTTCAACTTCCTTGGGTATAGTTAGCGAACTTACTCGATCTATTCTTACTCGATCTATTCTTAGCAATCCCTTGTGGTCTGTTATATATCTGAATCCTGGGTTTTATTTCAGGGCTGGTTTTATTCTGGCAGGTCTCTCTTTGGTGGTGGGTTATCAAGTTGTGGCCAATGGCTAGTAGAAGAGTCAGAGGAACAAAGAGGAAACAGCAACTTCTTGCTGCTAGGCACGAGAAAAGATGTAATCCCAGTAGAAGTTGATACACACAAAAAAATAGTTCTAGCTACCTTAGCTACTTGTACACCAACTAACAATACTGTCTGTCATCTGACAAAATTACTGGCAAAATCCTAAATATTCAATTGCACATCTGAGGAATTATTGACTCCTGTTGTAGTACATAATGTAACTATATTTTTTACAAAAAAAAATTGCAAAATTGAGATTAAAAAGTTTGTGTCAGGTTTATTATTGGTATCTCTGATGTAATATCACAGGTCCTGAATTGGAAGTGGGCGTAGGTCCATCTGTGCCAATGAATGCCGGTTCGTCTGTGCTAGCAAGCACAGGTCCATCTGTGCCAATGAATGCCGGTTCGTCTGTGCCAGCAAGCACAGGTCCGTCCGTGTCAGTAAACACAGGTCCGTCTGTGCTAGCAAGCACAGGTTCATATGCACAATTCAGCGTAGGTCTGTCTGTCCCAGTAAGCAGCACAAGTCCATCTGCACCAGTCAGTGCAGGTTCCCCTGAAAGATCAGGCATGCACACATATGAAGCAAGCACTTCCCCCGTTGTTGGTGGTACACTTATGGACTCGGATCTAAATCCTGCAGGTACTGCTGAGGTGCATTGGAACTTGTACCTACAATTGCATTCAATAATAGCAGAGGTAAATATATTTGTGGCACAAAAAGTAACAGGATGTCTAGACAAACTTCACATTCAGTCGCCTAGCATGCAAATGAAGAAGTGGTTAGCTCAGAAGACCCTGTATACCAATGCAGCACTACTCACCAGATCCCTTGGAAAGCCCAGCATCACACCAGCACAAGCCAAGAAGTTAGTCACTCAAGGCTTCGATCTCCACACTCTATTGCTTCTCCGTAGAACCAGTGATACCAAGGATGCCTTCGTTGCCTCCCTGAAGCAGAAGGGAGTCAGGAGCAAGCCGCTCGGAGAGAAGTTGTACAGGGCGCTCTGCTCAACTTAGAAGTCTCAGCCCGGGCGCCTTCTCTCCATTTCGTTGTCTGTGTTTATTTATTTTTTCAAACGGGCTCTTTTCAGAGCCACTGCATTCCAATAATCCGCGCGTATTCCTTACCTGCCCGAGGAGGGCGGGGCTGAAATTGACAAAATTGTGCGAGGAATGATTGGCTTGTTCTGCATGCTATTTCTGGCCATAAGTACGGAATGGGGGTTCAGAACCGTTCTATTTTTGGAATACAGGTACAGAAGATAAAAATTAAAAAAAATTACAGAGGGAAATTTCGTAATAACGGCCAAAAACGGATATATTTAAGGAAATGGTCGCCACAAAAATAATAACAATGAATAATTTGAAAACTAAATTGTAAATCGAAAAAAGCTTCTGTAATTTTGTCGGCGGTGAGTTCCAGAGTCCGTAGAGGGTGAGACCCCCAACTGTGGAGTTGAATTGTCGGGGATATTTTGCCATTTATGTTGGAGAATGTGACAGCTTATATCTGCCATAGTAGTTGCTTTGGACTTCTAATTTCTGGTAAGCCAGCTCCTGTGATAGTTTACTGTGAGGTCCACTGTATAGGATAGCCTGCAAAACTTAAGAAATATATAAAAGTAGGCCATAGCAACATAATTGATTTAGTTAATTGATTTGCGTGGGTGCATGCGTAGGCGGTGTGCCAGCACCCTTAAACAATTTTTTCTTAAAATTTTTAATATTTTGAGATTTAAATTTCATGTGCCCACAAAATCAAGCTCATATGAAACTTTTGGTATTAACCGATTACACGCGAATGACGCAAATATGCGTCAATTAAGAAAAATTGATAACCGCGGAGGACGCAAAAATGCGTCAAAAAATGCGTCTTCGCGTCCATTTCGCCCTACAGCTTTGTGGAGTCAAGGAAGCCACCGATCACTATTGCAGACGATTCTATATTGTTGTAAGTATATTTTAGGCTTATAAAATACATAGACTGCCATAAGAAAATGTTGAGTAAATTTTGTCACAACAATAAGACTTCTTTCTGATAAAGTATAAATTGAAAATATATTTCATAAAATAATAAAGGTAACAGAATAATTTTTTAGAACCCAATATTACTTTAGCTATAACTGCTCATGATAAAACAAGTAGAAAGCTATCTTGGCAAGTGGAACACTGGCACTTCAGCATCCTAGTGATGAAGACGTTATTCTTGACCTGGCACAGCATGGCAGTGACAAGGATGGCAGTGACCAGAATGGCAGCAACTCTGATGGTAGTGACGAGGAGTTTGATGACAGCAAGAATGACTTCAGTACTGATGGGTGTAGTGACTGCAGCAGTCACTAGATGGTCAAGGACTCTGACGAGAGAACGGAATTGATGATTCTGAAAGGTAGCGATTTCTACAGGAATTTTAACCACATTCTTTATAACAATAAGTAAAAATAAATATTGTTATACAATAGGTGAGACTGCAGGGAGCCCTCTGACATATACTTCTAGTATGCTATGACCAGTTGCACTTGATAGTAAGATCACTAACTATTCTGTCAACAATGCAGCCTACCAGCACATCAAAAGTAAAGACACCTTGGAGTACCAAACTGAATACACTAAAATATTCTATCATTTATTTGTGATGTACATGTTTTCATGCACAAAAGCCATAAAAAGCTTCTCTGTTCACAAAATTTATAACAGATTGCTCAGTTCAAAATAAAACACACCCTAAATAAATATCAACAAATTCTTCCTGAATGTAAGACAGATGTGTGCAAAAACACTTTATCTTACCTCTATGATCAAGTAGCAAACTGCTTCAACCATGAAACCATACTTCCAACCTTACTAGTGCGCTTACTAAGAGCCTCAGTGCGATGCCATAAATGTTTTTGCCAAACGGTGCGAGTACTTTGTTATTTTTAAGTCGGGAACAGCTCCTTAGCGTCGAATTTATGCTTTCCCAATAGCCTAGAGCGTACTCTATCGTTCGATAATACTGTCCCCGAGGCAATCTTCAAACGTTCGTCTTCTTTCTCTCGCTTAGTGTCACCCTCCCACCAAGCAATCAATCCTCTGAGTCTCGCGTGCGCCCGTGACCGCATTACGTAAGGCGCAATTAAAATTTTTATTCGCGCGTAATCGGTTAAAGTATCAGTATGCCAAGTTATAGAGATAAGGACAAATAATTTCTCTTTTTTCAGCTTAAACACTTCCAAATTCACTGTCTTGAAGCCCCAGTTCCATCACCTATAACCACAAAAATAACCACAAACCCACAAAATTGTTTTGTCTGTATGTTAATATGACATTAATGTATAATACTACGAAGTTTTAGCTTTCTATTACACATACTTGAGAAATTATAGCAGAATTAGCAACCATAACTAAAAAGCTAAAAAAAAAAAAAACCACTCTTTAAGCTGGAAGCACTGTGCATGTGCTAACAAATTGTGTGCCACTCAAGTGTAGTTTGAGATGTGCACAATATTCATATGCAGCACATGTGTAGCATATGCTAGAGTTTTTTTTTTTGCACTTAGCTACAGAATATTCGCTGCATGCAGGTGGCAAACTATAGATTTTGTAAGGGAATAGCAATTTTTCTCGTAACAGCCTATATTATGTTAAATTACAACTTAACCTGACATTTTGAGTAGTTGTCAGAATCTTCTTCAGAGGTCAATGTGGTTGAAGTCTCCATGATGATGTAATAAACAATATAAATTACAAAATAACTGGTGGGCACGCTTTCTCTTTAATGTACATATGATATAGTTTATCTTGGTGTTTATATTGTGCTTATTTTATCACCACTAAGAGCTCATATTTCACATTTTGAAAGTTTGTTATTATTATTACTATTATTATTATTATTATTATAGAGCAATATGAAGGTGTTATTTGCAGTTTGTGGGATTTTTTTGGCCAGCACTTTATGTAAGTTTCAGTACCTTTTTGTGCTAACATAAAGTCACATACATGTACACTATTCACTGTAAAATATGCAATATTTTTTCTTTTACGTATAATATTCAACTATACAGTTAGATTGAAATAATATTCAACTATACAGTTAGATTGAAATAATATTCAACTATACAGTTAGATTCAAACTTTCTCACTTAAAGGGGTCTGAATGAAAGCAAAGGAAAAAATGTGAAAAAGTCTTAGTTGTCGCCGGTGATTCGAACCTAGCCACCAGTGCTCTAACCACTGAGCTATGACAACCCTCGACTTTCAAGACTGTCACATTTTTCCTTTATACTGTTGAGTAGTACCACTTGCTGCAGTCTCGTACTCAAACGACCACCAATTATGTGCCGTCAGAACACCTTTTCGGTGTTGACCGGAAAACACCTCCCCCTCCAGAGAGGAGCCATAATTTGTGGATTGAAAAGGCAATTATCATCACAATTATCAAGTTCTGACCCTTCATAAAAACTAGATTGAAACTCTCTCACTTAACCCTTTCACTGGCACAAGTGCCTATAGGCGCTCAAGGATGACGTAATGCGGGAAAAAATATTTTCCCGATAAACGCTAAAGCTTAGCTGCAGCATCCAGAGCACGGCTAATGTGTTCTATAGCATGTATTTTTAGATTAGAAATAGCTACTATGTAACTAAGGTAGTCGGGCTAAAAATAAACTTAACGTTAGTTCGAAAAATGGCGATAAATTTGTCTGCAACTGAGGCGGTGGATCTTGTCTGCGACGACGTTTTCGACTGCGAACTTGAGAGGGAAGGGGCACAGGAGCTATATAGCTACCGCAGAGGTACTACTGTCCAGGATAGAGAGTTGGACTTGCTCGATAGAGCTGTCATTTCATTGCCAGTTGAGGAAACTACTAGTTTTCAACTTGAGAGCTACTAGAGCACTGTAGGTAGCGAACATACCAGCAGCTATGTCTAAGAGGATATGGAACTTGATATTCCAGGTAAGAAAAACAGCTATTTACACAGTATATTGGAAGAAAAAAGTAAGAAATAGTTTTCCCGGGAACATGGCGGTAAGTTTTATTATGCCCAATAGCTTTCCCAGGAATATGGCGCTAATTTGGTCACAGCTGTAAACTCTTTTCTTACAAAATCCCAGCAATGAGTAATGATTTGACTTAGCCACCTTTGCTCTCTGAATTACTTTGGACTTCCTATTCATTCAAAGGATGATGTCTCTACTTCTGCAAGGTCTGAATATTGAGATGATGGTAATACTGATTATGTTGAAAACATGAAGAAAGGTTGGCAAAGTATTGAATGGATGAAAAAGGAAGAGTATGAGTAAGAATGTGGCTAGAGAGAGGAGTGGGTGTGTGCAGAGGACTGGAATTGTTAGTAAAATATTCTTGTATTCTTGATGTTCTTCTGCCCAGCTATTGCCCAGCTACCATTCACGCCTCTCCTGGTGTCATCAGTGAGCAACAGCATTGCTGGCTGAGATAACTGTCTATTATAACAGTAAAAAATATCTAATCACGCACAAACAATTGCTAATATTGCACTGGAAGCATACAGATCACTTTGTTATGATATAGTTACATTGTGGTCCCAAAAACCACTTTGTGGTTTGTTGCTAAGCAACCAAATTTGACCAAAAATGTTGAACAATACATGTACTTTCACGTGATATATGGTTGCTAGGTACTTTTTTGAACTCCTGATTTTATATTTATTTTTAAACATTCATATAGAAAAAATAAAATAACTGAATTTTTATCTGCCGGTGAGAGGGTTAAGGGGGTCTGAATGAAAAACAAAAAACAAACAAAACAACAACAACAACAAACAAAACAACTACAAGGTGAGAAAGTGGTTGAAGCCAGTGGCCCTGGTCGAATCCCCGGCGACAACTAAGATTTTTTCGCATTTTTCCTTTGCTTTCATTCAGACTTCTTTACAGTAGGTGGGAAAGCTTCAATCTAGTTTTTATGAAGGGTCAGAACTTGATAACTATACAGTTATATGAACTGGAATTTATGGGTCTCGTCTGGTAAAACTACTGTTTTTGGTTGTTGTTTGTTTGTTTGTTTTTATCCATAATACAACAGGGGATGTCCCAAGTAATTAGAACTTAAATAGAAAGTTATAGCTTTATAATCAGTTATATATATTTATTAAGCTTGTTTCCGAGACAATTGGATGTCCTTTGAGTCTTCTTTTGTCTTCATTTTTACTTTGTAAATCAGTTTCTTACATCAAACTAACCCTTTCAATGCTATAAAGGTTTTCAACTTTGGTTTGGCAATTTTCATTTTTTATCAGTGATTTAATATTGTGTTCCTATAATTTTGCCACATTTCCTGTAGTACAAAATAGAACGGAGAGCAATGGATATTTCGATTTTTTTTTTTTAATTTAGTTTTTATTTTTATTTTTTATACTTAAAAAAATATGGCTATTGGAACTCTTACAGTTGAATGGTTGTTAGCCCAACATTTTTTTTGTTGTTGGCAAGGTTTTTGAAGTTCAGAATCCAGCAAATGTAACGTAAATAAGCCGTACACTCAGTCTAGAAGCTCTAAGCTGTCGGATATTGGGCTTATTAAGTTAGTACCGTTGAAATAGGATCTTCTCTGTGGTGATGATGCATAATGGTACTGCGCGTAAATTGCCATTAAAAATATATATGGGAAAACTTGCTGTTCAATTGAAATCATACGCTAGCCTACTATTAGGGATCAATAGCATGGTTACCTGTGCATACTAATAGCACAAAATGACATGTTTCTTCGGATACTACAACATTAACCAATTCTTACTTTAAACTTGGGCCCAAAATTATGAGAAAATTCCTGCGAAAACGCTTGTTTTTCAAGACAAAAAGTTGCTGCGACCGGTTACTATAGCCTTGAAGACCCTTTTCCAGACTTAATTTCAAAACTTCGCCGTTTTAGAGGGGATACGAAGTGCCGATTGTTGGTTGTCAAGAGCCATTAGTAGTGAGAATGCTGTAATATTATTGCCTGGCAATTGAGATTATCAGAATGGCAGATGTTTGATACTACAAAAGTTACCATTAATCAGGTAAGAGAGAGATTTTGTATTTGTTTGCTGAAATAAAAGGTCATAACTGCTATTATAGTGTTTGCATGAACTAAGCTAAAACATAGTAACAATACTTATTTTTATGTTACCTAACTATCGGGCTCGCTCGCCATTTGTGCTCAAGCACACCACTAGTTTATTTATATATATGTTTGGACGTACGTCTGGGGTCAAGCCTGAAAAACCATGTTTTTAGGAGAAAAAAGCCACCCACGTGCGCGTTTAAAAGGCATACGTACCATCCATACCAGGGCACAATATAATTTTTTAAGAGTGTTAGGTCATTTGTCAGATCGTTTTTCAAAATGTCAGATCACAGAGAGCAAATGACAGATCAGAAAATAAATGAGAATTGTTAGTTTACAATAATAATGAAATCAATTGTAAGTTGGTCCAGGATAATAATGAAAGAGAATTGCTGGTTCTTGGTAATACAAGAGAATTTTGTTCAAGTAATAATGAATACAAATTATAAAAAAGCTTTGTCCCTGTTATCTAATGCTGTAGACAGAGAGGTTTCTTGATCTTCTTCCGAATCACTGCTGCTTAAATCTTGCCCATCAGGCACTTTAGGCTCTTCCTTCTCATGCCGAGGTCGATACTTCTTGCGCTGTAATTGATTAGTCCTTCGAGTTGTGCGACAACTTCTCCACCACAAATCCATAGCATGAGTGGGGGAAAAATCGGACAAGGTTCTGTTAGCGGTCTTGAGGAGTTTTAAAGAAGGGAAAATTTGTTCAACTCTACCATTAGAAAATGGCAAACTAAATACTAGCTCACATAAAACCAATACACTGGGCCATTTTGCAGCATCAGGACAAACGTGCAACAAGTACCACACCTTTCTGTATTTTGTACTCTCGAGTGAGAGATAGGAGCGAACATAATCTACTGCATCTTCTATTTCATCCTGGAGAGTCAACAGACTGATTTTTTTGAGATTCCAATGGGCATTTAAAAGCTTTAAATATGTGCTCCAAAGCTTTTTTCAGCTCAAGCATCGATACATCATCATCTTGTTCCTGAGATGACCGCTTCATCCAAGATTGTGTCACAACAAATACCAGTAATGAACGAAGGAGGCTTAAATCTGACCATTCAAGACGGCTACACAAGTTTTCTTCTAATCTAGTCAAGTCTGCCAAAGCTTCTGTTTTGCAAGTTTGCAAAAATGAGGGAGTTGTAGTTCTTCAATGTTGCCCCTTGATAAACATGTTGTCCATTTTCTTCTTGAATGATTTGAAGAACTTGGCCATTCAAATGGATCCACCTCCTTCAGAAACTTCAAACTGTCGATGCTCTTTAAGATCTGTTTTATTCCATAGACAATATCAAGATCCTAACCTTGCAAAGTCAAACTAAGCAAAGAGGGTGGCTTTAAAATCTCAACATACAGTGCACATCCTACGAGGTTATTTCCGTCTGACCACTTTCCAAGATATCCAGCAAGGCGTGCTCTGTCTACACTTTTTAAAGTTGTGTCTTCCGATAGTGCTGATAAATGACAGATATATGCACCATATCTGTCCACAACTCTTTGGAGTGCTCTTCTTTTGTGCATTATCCACCTCGAACCTTGAGATCTTATAGGAATGTTTCCTCCTGGTGGAAACTCGAAAACCTCTTTCAATTCTTCCACTAGCGAAATTAACTCCCGAGATTTTTTTGGAGACTTCTCATAGAGGTAGTATATGCGAAGAAGCATTTTCTTGAATATTCTTGAAAAGACTGCTAACTAAACTAATTTTGGCAGCCAACTCTAAGCGGTGGGCATAACACCATGACCAATAGAGCCATGGAAGTGCTGCTTGCAATTCTTGCTCGATACTGCTGTGTTGAGCAATATTTACTGATGCTTCATCCGTGCCACCACCTACAAGAATTGGCTGCATTTTAAGCACTTCATCAGCATCATTTAGGTTAGTAAGTCCAATTCTCTTCAGACTGCCACCCAAACATTTCGTTAATCCTTCTGAATCAGCTCTCTGAGGATTCCCTATTGAAAGGTATCTAGCAAAGGACTTTATTTCAGTGCTTGCTTCGTGTTTACCACAATAAAGAATAACTACTAATTCATCCAGTTACCAGAATTCATTGTTCCATCCAGCAGGACACTAAAGAAGTGTTTTTTCTGAAAAACTTTGTAAGAAAATTTGCCTCTGACTTTGAGCTATGTAATGGACAAATGTTCGTGCAGAAACATCATTTCTGTATGCTACACCAATGGCAACTTCATGCCTGCTCTCCAACTCCAAATTTTTTGAATACTTCTTAAAGGGTAACTGCGGTGAAAAAAAAAAAATTCTGCAAACATCATAAATATAACTCTTATATCATGCTAAAACATGGCCCAAAACCATTTGACCCAAAACTGAGTGGATGCTTCAAAATAGCACCTTTATTTTCAGCTATTTTGGTTCATTAATTTTCACTTCCTGTTGTGGGCGTGGCCTCGCGATGACGAGGAAAAGGTTTCCTGTCTACCCACATTGGCTGGACTATGGATACTGAGAGTGCTTCTAGCAGCCATAGCAGTGCAGAGAGTGATCCCAGCAGTTCTGAGGTTAGCTTAGAATATGATTTCTCCTCCTTTACATCTGAAGCTGGAAGTAGTTGTGATCCTGAAGTGCTTACATTTATGTATGAGCCAGTAGTAGCCTCAGCTAGTTCCCATAGTGAAACTGAAGAAGACAGTGAAGACAGTGATTCTGATGAGGGTGTTCACCCCAGGCTTCTTAACTTAGATTGATAAGATAGTCACTAGCAGCTATTAGTGGTTATACCAGTACATGGTATGTGTGTGTTCTCCAAGGTGTTTTCTACCACAGTTGGAGATGTCCCAGTCTTGAGTCCGCCAGCTAGCTCATCCCGGTATCTGGGTCGTCGGTAGCCAAAGGACGGATATTTTCCTCGCAGCATGCTCTTTCTTCCATAATAGTCCCGCGATGACCAGATCTGCCTTAACTTTTCAGCTTTTCTAAATGGAGACTCATCAGTTCCATCTCGTAGCAGCAACAAGGTCTCCTGGTGAAAGATTCTGTGCAGAACTCCATCAAATAACTCGTGTGCTGCATCCTCTGGTGTTTTCCATGTGCTCTTTAGTCTGTTTATAGATGTCATCAATTCCTTTGTATACGTCTCCAAATTATCATCAAGTCTAGGCCTCTGAAGCCTCAACTGTTGCACCCATCCTCTTCAAAATATCAGACTTTACTTCAGCAAATGAAGATGTGGCTCCCGGAGAGATCTCCCGATATGTGGCCAAGGCTTTTCCTGTAAGAAGCTTCCGTAAGGTTGGAACCCAGTAATCTTCAGGTTGCTTAGCCTCTTCTATAGCCAATTCAAACATTTCCAGGTAAGATTCAGCATCTGTACTATCATCCCATAATGGAATTTGCTGTACAATATCTCTGCTAATTCGATCTTGACGTTCTTTTACCCTGTCATTCTCTCGTCTCTGATTAAAATCCATCTCCAATGCTTCTCTTTTCTTTCTGTTTTCTTTCGATATCTCAAAATGTTTCTCTTCATAATTCCTCCTACTTTCTTCCTCTTTAGCCCAATGCTGTTTCTCAGCTTCATGCTGAGCAAACTGAGCTTCTAACTCCATCTTGGCTAATTTAGCATCTTCTCTAAGTTTATCCAGTTCCTCACGTCTCAATACTGCTTCCTCCTGTCTGTAAGCTTCATTCTTTGCCATAGCTTCCATCATGAGTGCCATTGAAGCTTGTAGTAACTCCATTTGCTTAATCTCACTTGTTGGACCAGCTATCGTAGATGCATCTGAAGCCATGGAACCCGAGTCAGACCACTCTTCATCTGATTCTTCCCTTTCTTTAACATTCTTTGCTTTGGCACCTCCTTTTTTAGTCTTCTTTTCTTTCCCAGAACCTGACATTTTAATCTCTCGAGTGTGGGTACTTTTCTTGCTAGCCGCTGCCACCAAATGTGGGTCTCCTCTGCTGCTCAGGTACTCCCAAGTGCTGAGAAAACCACACAAGGAGAATCTTCTCGGTTTGCCCAACCTGACTAAAAACCAGAGAAATTTAGGTTTTTGTCTTATCCAAGTAAAGCAATGGTTCATGAGAAAATACTCTGTGACTGAGCTAGGCACTAGGGTGAATATATCCAGGGCTCAGCCCATAGAAAAAGTGACATAAAAATAACGGAGACACGTAACTAATACACAACAAAATGAACACACAACAGACACTAGTTGCTAAGAGCACACATTACAAAACATGCAACAGTCATAGTGACTGCAGCTAGTTATGTGAAAGTTCATTGGGATTTGACATCCAGGATGAAGCACTATGCATCCAACTCCTTCTGAAGTAGTTTTATCCACTATCTTAGAGATTTCTTTACAACAGATTCACTCTACTCCAGTGGGCATTATTATGCAATTTCCACATGAACACCTTGGAGAACAGACACACACACCATGTACTGGTATATCCACTAATAGCTGGTAGTGACTAACTTACCAATCTAAGTTAAGAAGCCTGGGATGAACACCCTCATCAGAATCACTGTCTTCTTCAGTTTCACTATGGTGAGCTACTACTGGCTCATACATAAATGTAAGCACTTCAGGATCAGAACTACTTCCAGCTTCAGATGTAAAGGAAGAGGAATCATATTCTAAGCTAACCTCAGAACTGCTGGGATCACTCTCTGCACTGCTATGGCTGCTAGAAGCACTCTCAGTATCCATAGTCCAGCCAATGTGGGTAGACAGGAAACCTTTTCCTCGTCATCGTGAGGCCACGCCCACAACAGGAAGTGAAAATTAATGAACCAAATAGCTGAAAATAAAGGTGCTATTTTGAAGCATCCACTCAGTTTTGGGTCAAATGGTTTTGGGCCATGTTTTAGCATGATATAAGAGTATTATTTATGATGTTTGCAGATTTTTTTTTTTTTCACCGCAGTTACCCTTTAAAAGACAATCCTTCTTTTGCAAGAACATAGCAGACATCAAACTTCTTGCAGAGTCTCTCTCTTGTAGTCTGATCAATTTTCAGAACACATCGAACAAGTGGAGAGTCACTGGTTGAAACTGATGAGCTGCTTCGGGCTCCAACTTCTTTATTGAAACGCACCATAGCCGCTTTATGTTGACTACTGCTGGCATGGTCCACCAACACGTTGCTAACCCTATGATTCATAGAGCCTTCAATCCAATTTCGAGAAAAATTCTTCAACCCAGCGATGGAACCTTCGTACTTGCGGCATACATAGCACCAAATAGTAGAAACTGACATCTTGTCGTCTCGATCTTTGTCGCAACGCAACCAGAGTAAACTATCGTGATCGCGATTATATAACGACTGCCACTTACTAAAAGTAACGATTCTGATCTGCCGCTTCTGTTTCTTGACTCCGCTGGAGCTCGAACTGTGGGTAGGACTGCTGGTAGCACTGCTACTACTAGCTACTTATTCCATTTTTCCACCCTTTGGGTTACAAGGTTTACAAGTTTTTGCGCATGCGCAAATTAACGACCCGCCACAGTGACCGGTAAGATGCTGAAATGCTCGGTTATTGGGATATTTTGAGCGGTGAATGACCGGTGACCGACCGTAATATTGCGCCCTGCATACATACATATAACATATACCCGATTTTGCATTATCCACCCCTAATACTGTCTTGCTCGCTCCGCTCACTCGCCAATAAACAAACACCCCCGATTTTCAAGTGTGTTACCCTTGTAAGTGTCTCACTCGCTCGCCAATTATGCACAAGTTCTAGAATTGAGCTACACAGCTTACCTGACTTGAGAGGTACAGTAGGAGTCAAAAAAAAGTTTCGAATTCTGTTCCGTAGAACGGCCGTCGCACAATAAAAAAACGGTACGCCGTTTGTTGAAAAACGGCCGTTCCGTTCGACCGCGCTACCATTTTAATCTTTCTCGTTCACCGTATGTCTCGCTCAAAGAAATATAAAAAATCGTTTATCTAATAAAACGTTCCGATTTTTTGTTTACAGGCTCCAGAGGCGGAGCTTTTCAGGTTTAAAAAAAATTGAAGCCGTCCTATTCGAAGTTGTCTCACGGAGAATTGTTAGTTTGACCACCGCACAGTATCGACGTTTTCTTGCTGTTAGGGCCTTCTCGGGCTTAGATTTTTTACTACTGGAGGTCCATCAGTAGCTAACAGAAGATCTACGAAGTGCGGACCTCGTTATAGCTCTGTGCCCGTCGGAACTTCAGTCTGCAGCTTTATTGAAGCAAGTTAAAATATTATACGAGCTTTTTTGCACTATCCCCGTAGCGTTTAATGGTCGATACAAGGCTTTAGCTTGCTGATATAGCTATAGAAGAGTTTCTAGCTAGAAAATATCTGTGAATCGACGGAAATGCTTCACCGTTTTTTACCGTTTTAGTAAACAGTGTCGGCCGTTTAGTCAAAACGGTACTGAACGCAACGATAAAAACTACGGTTAAAAAAACTACCGTTTTAGGGCCGTACTACGGAACGGAATTCAAAACTTTTTTTTACTCCTACTGTACACAGTCTTTACTAGAGCTAATACTAGCTCTGTTTTCTAACTCTGACCTTTCTGTGTATTCCACTTACCTTACTTCTTCCAACTCCATCCCTTCTTCATCATCCTGACTCGACTGTGTAAGTGATTCCTCATAGCAAGGCTAGACAGTGCTCGAGAAAGCAGCTTTCCACTTCATTTCACTTAAAATCACTGTTATTCTTCGTCTTCCAAAAGCTTAACAACATCACGAGCGGTAAGCCTAGAGGTGAGAGAATGGTAAGATTTTTCGGGGGTGTGGTCCTTATCAACCTTTGGGCTATATTGAGAAATAAATAGGACGGTAAAGGGGCGTCTTTTTTGGCATCGTTTGGTATGTTTTGATCGTGACAAAGTTGGACGATCGATTTTTTAATGAATTTTTAAAATTATCAGTATTGCGGGTGCTTTAAAGCGCCTGCGACCACTAAAGGGTTAAGCTTTTCCATCAATTCACTGATACTTATTCGCTAGAAACTCTTCCATAGCTATATCAGCAAGCTGATGCCTTGTATCACCTGTTAAACACACTACAGGGATAGTGTAGAACATCTCGTACAAAAATCTAACTTCCTTCAATAAAGCCTGCCTTTTCTAACACGGACTTTCCGCCTCAGGAGTCTGTAAACAAAGATCTGGACGTTATATTGGATAAACTTTTTTTTTCTTAGAGTATGGCATATGGTAAACGGAAAAGGAAAAGATTAAAGCAGTAATGCTGTCGGATAAAACGGCTGTGTTATACCAGATGGCATACTGTTTTTGTTTTGTTTTTAATCATTCTACGGTGCTAAGTCTTAACCTATTTTGGCGCCTACTGAAGGTTAAATGGTTGAGGAAATATATATAAAACAAAAAATGCTATCGTGATGTGTGCTCTCATTTTACTAAGTTCCTGTGTATATATAGTAGGGGTCAAAAAAGAGTTTCCATAGCGACCAGACTTTTTAGCTACTAACAGAAAAATAGTCTCTAGGGTAAGGAGACTTTTTAAAAACTTTTAGCAACCTAGTTTTAATCTGATTTTGCAGCTTCTACACACGGAGCAGGTGCTGTCCTGTACTTGTTTAACCACAATAACTGAAGTGCTCTAGAAGGGTTCTGCCCCTAACCTTAAAAAAGTCAGACACAGAAAGGTTGCTAGAGTAAAAAGTCGCTGCAAAAAAAAAGTGGCTAAAAGTTGCACAAAAAAATTGTGTTAAAAGTCTTCCATACAGACTTTAGATAGTCCTTAAAACGACTCAATGGGAACTTTTTTTTGACCCCTACTGTACATGTATTATTATGAGTAATAGCACTGAGGCAAAGCTGAGTGTTATTCAATCGCTTTACTAGTGTTATTGATCCCTAATACCACAGGTTACCTGTGCTATCGTTTGCTAATAGTAGGCCAGCTTTTTACAAAGTCATATGCAATTGTCGCACCACTGTATCGTTTACTCACTATCTCCTTATTTCAGGACTAGCTTCCACTGGAACTTCGTTTTAAACGTATGGCTCCTCCTAATCTGTTGAAAAACATTCCGTCTAATATGGGTAGAGCTTCTGTGGTAAAGAATGACGTTGTCTCCAATTAGAAACTCCTTAAACTGTACATTTCCAAGGTTAACTGCGTGCACACTTACCTGTATTATTTCACGTATCTACAGTAGGAGTAAAAAAAAAGTTTCAAATTCCGTTCCGTAGTACGGCCGTAAAACGGTAGTTTTTTAACCGTAGTTTTTATCGTTGCGTTCCGTACCGTTTTGACTAAACGGCCGACACCGTTTACTGAAACGGTAAAAAATGGTGAAGCATTTCCGTCGATTCACGGATATTTTCTAGCTAGAAACTCTTCTATAGCTATATCAGCAAGCTACGGCCTTGTATCGACCATTAAACGCTACGGGGATAGTGCAAAAAAGCTCGTATAAATTTTTAACTTGCTTCAATGAAGCTGCAGACTGAAGTTCTGACGGGCACAGAGCTATAACGAGGTCCACACTTCATAGGTCTTCTGTAGCTACTGATGGACCTCCAGTAGTAAAAAAATCTAAGCCCGAGAAGGCCCTAACATCGAGAAAACGCCGATACTGTGCGGTGGTCGAACTAACAATTCTCCGTGAGACAACTTCGAATAGGACGGCTTCAATTTTTTTTAAACCTGAAAAGCTCCGCCTCAGGAGCCCGTAAACAAAAAATCGGAACGTTTTATTAGATAAACGATTTTTTATATTTCTTTGAGCGAGACTTACGGTGAACAAGAAAGATTAAAATGGTAGCGCGGTCGAACGGAACGGCCGTTTTTCAACAAACGGCGTACCGTTTTTTTCCCCGTTTTTTTATTGTGCGACGGCCGTTCTACGGAACGGAATTCGAAACTTTTTTTGACTCCTACTGTACCACGGTATTTCATTTGGTTTCCACTTCATTACCGTGCTATTTCAGTTAGTTACGTGTTATTTCACTTTCCCCGTACGATTTCAATTAATTCCCATACATTTTTTTTTTATGGGAAACTCACGCGCTGTACTATTACATGTAATAGCCAACATGAATTTATAATATATATATATATATTCTAGGATATATGCACCACATGGTTATTGGATTCACAGTTTTATAAATGTATTGTATATGTTTATAATGTGTGTTTCCATTTTTAGGTGTATATTCTTCATCTTTACAAGTGATTCTGACAGATACTAACTCTGTACAGTTTTGCATCAATAGAAATGTTACATTTGTCTGTACTGTACAAGCATCAACATTTCTGTGGAAAGTTGGTTCTCTTCTTACTGAAAGTGATGGAAGATTATCACCAGGAACAAATGGAGCTCTCAATACAGCAACAAGAGGAATGTTTACAATAACAGCTGAGGGTGCTAGTGCTCCTAATTTTACAAGTACTCTTCAAGTAATAGTATCTCCTGAATTTAATGGTAGCTTAGTGAGGTGTGCTGATAATCTTAATACAAACACCAATGAAGAAGTCATGCTGGCAACTTATGGTAAGTTTCTGTAAACTTACTTATTATCACGTAAATTTTTTTATAGTCTAAGTACTTAAAAAATAATTGGTTTGTTCCAGTGACTGTGTGCAATGAAACATCTAGGTAATTGCTGTTGTTGTTGTTTTTAATCAGATTAATTAACAACACAATTAACTTTTTTTTTTAAGTGATGCTTAGCTGTATTCGTTCAATAGCTGTTGGGTTTTTTTTTTAGTTAGACTATTCAACTTTAACAGACTATAATTGATCTAAGTGTTAGCAAATATAATCCCAAATATTATCTTACCTGCATGTAATAGGAATAGGGAAAAAAAAGTTAGATTTGATTTACCTGATGTAGCACTATTGCGTAGTTTTGTTTTAGAGAAACAAGTATAGCTGTTTACAATATTAATTTTAGCTAATTACTTTCTTACTAATATTTTCCTGTGTAATTTTAACTCCTGCACTACCTAAAAGCCCATTTAGTTGTTCTTACCAATAAAATAGTCAGCATCTCTAGACAAGAAGCTCTCACAGCTACTAATACATTAATATTAATGACGAAACAATCATTAGCTGTAACTTTAAAGTTAAAAAAAAAAAAAAAAATAGAGAATCAGTTTAACCAAAGACGAGGTTCATTTACTGGTGTAGTATCAAAAAATCGCCAAAACTGCATTTTAAGTGGAAATTTGTGGCTCTCCCTCGCCACCAATAACAGACCATGTACCATTCATTCATATCTGGGCAATTCCGGTGTGACGGACATACAATTCAGACACTTTATTGGGTTGTTATTATAAACTAGAAGATTAATTCTAAGTTCATTATAATATAATATATATATACTGTTAAGGTCTGACCTAAATTAGATGTCAATCAAAATATATCCCACTTCCATGTTTCAGGGGAAGGGAAGGGGTTACTTACAGGTGCTTGACGGACGTATTCAGAAAAAGTAGAAAACACTGGTTAAGAACATTCACAGCTAAAACACTGTGAAGTTACTGGGAGTGTTTTTCTAATTTTTTTATTATTCCTCTAACTTATGTATACACAGAAGTAATGTTTGATATAGAATTTTTTATTTATTTTTTAATTTAGTAGTTTAAAATAAGTTATTAAATTGTGTGACGGATGTACACAATATCGTGACGGACGTACATGTGTGACTCCAGAAAAGAAAACACTGAGCACAATGACAGACTACATGAAAAGATCGAATGTTTTCAAATACAAATTGTCCTCGACTTCCGGCAACAGTTGGTAGGTTAATAACTCGCACAATTTGTGCTGCTGGATAGAAGATCTTGTCTTCAGGTCTTGGCCACTTCCAGGCATTGGCACTCTTATGCATGACAGCAAGTCTTTCAACAACTAAATGTTGCTTATGAGGAGATGGTGGATGACTTTGCTGAAGCCATTTCATGACTTTCCCAAGGCTTGCTGTGAGTGATATGGTGTTTCCTGGCTTGTGGTACTTGCTGTGGTGCTCACTGATTTCATAGACTTCTTTGCTCGATAAGCTTTGATTCATCTAGTTGCTGTTCTGACATGCTTTCTCTTTGAGCTTTGCGTTCGCATTTCTTTCGTTCCCGGTCTCTCAAGAGTTGAGCTTGGTGTAGTTCCGAATCAGCCCATATCTTTGCCCTTCATTTCACTTGTCTTTCTTTAGCAGTTGACACCATGTCAGTGTGGTGGTCAATTCCAGCTATAAATTTGCTTATGCTAAACAATAATTAAAGTAAATTGTGGTTGTTTCCCTAATCCATGTATGGTGTAGCAGTGTAGCATGTAGCATCACAACAGATCTGACATTATATAAGAGTGACTGGTGAAGATTGTTTGAATGTGACGAACGTACAATAATACAGTACGTCCGTCACACATTTCTTGTGAGTCATGGTGGTTGTGGTCTCCAACTAAAATGTGAAAGTTCTACTATTGAACTAAAAAAGAAAATGAAATATAATTACTGCGCAACTTGATGTGAATGAGCTATCTAAAAATATACTTTTTGTGTGACGGACGTACAAGATTAATTATATCCGGGAACTGCGAGCTGTGAAATGTTAAAAAATATTTTTGGGATATTGAACCACCTCTAAAGTTCCAAGATTGATTCAAAAATATGAAAAAGGGAATTAAAATGTATTTCTATTACATGTAGGAGATTCCAAATCTAAACCATCCCTCATACCGTGCTGAAATACTTTAACCGATTATCGCCGAATTACGCGTTTCCGCGTCAAGCACGAGGGTGCTTCACAGCGCGGGTTACGCATTTTTGCGTAACCGCCATAGTACCCACTTCAATTAGCTACCAGCAGCAATCGCAAGTGTTTCAAGAGCTCCCACAACGCCGTAGTGATTCTCCTGTGAGGTAAGTGTAAGGGATGCAAGGTCTTAATGACCCTTACCATAGAAATTTTATTATTTGTAGATTGAAATTGTAGCACTTTGTGTATAAAGAAAATCAAAGTTAGCTATAACTAATAGACAAAAATATTTATCAATATTAATATGATATAAAGTTGTCAATAAAATTTAAAGACTGCCAAGAAGTCTTCATAGAGGGCAGTGATGAAGAATTTTATGATCTCAAAGAAATAGAGATAGAATAAGGCAGAAGACTTCTCAGGTGTAGAGGTCCGTGGCCAAGAAGTCTTCATGGAGGGCAGCAATGAAGAATTTGATGACCTGGAGGAAATAAAGGTTGAAAAAGGCAAGCTATTTTAGCTTCGTTTGTTCATACACAGAGAGTTATATAGATTTTGAACAACACTAACCACAAAAAGGTCAAGTTATTTTTGCATGAGAATACAGACTTTCTTCCTCCCAGTTCTCCCCTACTTGAAGGTGCCCATAAAATGGATTTCTTAGGAGAAAGTTTCTCAGGTATGAAGAGAAGGATGTGCAATCTATGTCAAGAACAGTAACAACAGACACATCATTGTACGGTACAGTGGTGATTATGGGGTGTGGCTTTGTCACCATGGGAGTTCAATTGGACTGCTTCATAGTATTATCAGAAAAAAATCCTAGAATTGCAAACACAGTAGTCTATATAATTGCTTGTTATGTTATATATTATATGTGACAGGCTCTGCGAAAAGGTACAAATTCGCGGTATAGTAAATGTATGGTAACAGCCAAAAAGCCGAGTGCTACTTAATAATTAAAAAAAAAAATTTTTTACCTCACAGTAATCTTTGGTCTTTCCTCTAACTGTGCGCCAAATTTGAATGCTGAATTCCACCAACTAGTGACCAAACGAAGCGCTTGAAAAACCTTGCTTCAACTAGGAATTTATGGAGAAACGCGTGAACGGAAAGTACAATTTAATGTTACGCGGAGATCGCACGGAAGAAATACGGAAGGTAAGGGAAATTCCCCCTTGATTAGGCGGCAGCTGCTTATTACTGTTACGGTTTCTACGGCTATACACTGAGCTTTATCTTAAAATGCCATCTAAGAAAGCACTTAACTGATGGAAGTGTTATCGTGCATGTTTAGATAACCACACCCCTTGTTGATTAAGCTTAGAAACCACACCCGTACGTGACACGGATGTATCACGGATTTTTTGTTCAAAACAGGAAGTTTACATTGAAGTCTAGTTATCTCGGTTTAAACGTTTCTATCCCTTAGTAGAAAAAAGTGTTGTAACTCAGCAATTAAGGACATTCAAGTGCTTCTTTTGGTATCAAAATAGAGGTAATTTCCTGGCCTTCTATCTGATAATATAAAATCATTTTTCATTTTTTAGCCAATTTGTACCTTTTCCTAGAGCCTGTCACATATTATCCTAGTTTATGGCTCACACAAAACAAATAAACAGCCAAAATCCATAGTTGCTGAAATATTTCAAAAAGCAAGCGGCTGGTGAACATTTAAAACAACAATATATAGCTATGAAACATGAGGTCTTAGCCTAAACTTTTACAATACTGATGCTAACAATGGTATACTTACCTTGAAGCTTGTAAGTTTCCAATGAGTGCGCACTTCATACGCTTCAAACGCCTAGAAACTAAACAAAACTTAGCCCGCAGGTAGAGGAGGGCTGTAGCGTCAATCTGTTAATACATTGCCGTCGGTTACTTCGAAGCGTATTGCCTCTAGACAAGAAAAAGCTCAGGCGGTCCAAGCCTCGAGGTGACGGTCACGATTTCTTGTAAACAATTTCGGAGTACGCACACGTAATCGCGAATTTAATTTCCGGCGTTAATCGGTTAATGAGCAACTCTATTAACAAGCACTGTAACTCCTCCCCCTTTTATCGTATTGAGTTAAAACTTTCAGTAAATGAAAATTTCATTGTTTGGCTATTAAATGATGTATAAGAACATGATCTAAACCTTTTTTTTAATTTTACCCCTTTGGTTGACATTTTCACAGAATTGCCCATCTGTATATATAGTAGAATTCAAAATAATGTGCCTTTCCGTAGAACCCAACAGGTGGGTGACTGCGCGACCGTTTCCTAAAATACGGCAGTAAAACGGTTAGCATTGTACCATAAAACAGGTGTTCCTTTTAATTATGTAACCCTCAGCGCACATGAGAGGGTTACAGTACTCAGTTTGTCTGTCATTTAGTCATTCTATCACGTGGATATCAAAGATGGCAGCCTCCTGAAGATTGAAACAAGCATTAAAGTGTTGCAGTGAACTTTTTAAGGGTGCCCTGCCACCGGAAACTGGGGCGTGTAACCGCAAATTTACCCTTTTTTTTTGTTGCTATGTGTTTATTTTTCTGTGTACTGTGGGCTTACTCCTTTGCTGCGGATGGAATGAGCACTAACAGAGGACTCCAGTAAGCTAGATTTGAAGAATGAAGACCCACTTGGGACTGAGATACAGCTCTGCACACCAGCTACTATTCGACGTTATACCTATGTGGTCGAAAGAGCTACTGCGCTATTGTTATTGATGTTTTGTTTTGTTTTTGGGTTTTTTCCAGCGATAGCTCTCGAGTTTCTCCGCAACATTACCGAGCCATATTTTTACTATCTATATTTTTATTTTTATTTTATTTTTTTGTAAATAATAAAATTTTCACGTTATTTTGCTCACGCATTATTCTATAAAAGTATCTCTGTAACTTTCTTCTAAGGTGAGTATGCTGCTTATGCACAAAGTTTGGATTCAATTCAATGATCCAGTTCCACGAAATATTGATTTTTATTTACAAGTTGACAACTGATTCGCAATTTCACCACGCCCCCCTAATCGTTGAGCTCTGTAAACATGCAATTTATTGGTAAGATAAATCAATTGACTTGTGGTAGCTCTAAAGAGAGCCCAGATGTAAACAAGAAATGCAATAATGAGCCATCAGTTGGCAGTTGTGACGTTGTAAATTGTTGGTCCTCAATGACTTCACAAGTACAGCCTCATTCCAATCCCTTACTCTGCAAGTATAATATAAGAATGTTATTTGAAGTGACTGTTCAGAATAATGTACTACAGTTAGTTCTGGGACACATTTGTCCTCATGGTTCACGGGAACTGGTAGATTTTTGGCCAACCAGACATCTCACCCACTATCCAGTGTACTTGAGATGAATCTACTGAGCCATTCTGCAAGGTTGGGTGGCATTGGGATGTTATTGCCCTCAAATAGTTCTGATGATGACTTCAATGCATCCTCAGTAGTTAATGCACCACTTCTGGACCCATCAGGATCCCCTTACTCCTATGTAATCCTACCCGCCCAACTAGCAATCCAGACAGAAATCCTGTGCAAGAGATAAAAATGAAAGCAAAGGTTGGCCGATGACATAAAGAATGAGCCTCTTCCCTCGATGCAGAGAGCCGTGAACTTGGCAAGGGAAAAGGGATCATCAAGCTGGCTGACAGCATTGCCAATAGAGGAGCATGGATTCTCACTTCACAAGGGCGACTTTGTGGATGCATTGGCACTCAGATATGGCTGGACCCCTTCCAAAATCCCCACAATCTAGCTTCACTGTAGAGCATGTGCTATGCTGCTCAATAAGAGATTCCCTATTACATATAAAACACAATGAGATCTGGGATATCACAGCAACGTTGCTCACTGAAATGCATAACAATGTCTGCATAGAGCCTGATTGTCAGGTGGTCACATCAGAAGAAGAACAGCCAACACTGCCAATAGCGCATGCCTAGACATTGCCATGAATGGGTTCAGCGGAGGACGTTTTGAAAGGACATTGGTAGACGTGAGAGTCTTCAATCCCCATGCTGCCTCCAACAGAAACACTGCAATAAGTTAGTGCTACACCAAAGTGAGAATTAGAAGAAAGAGGATATGAACAAAATGTGTGGGAGATTGAACATGCCACGTTCATACCACTGGTGTTATCTGCAAGTGGGGACCTCGCCAAGAGAGCAAACAACTTCTACAAGGTTCTAGCCTCCAAGCTAGCTGCCAATTGGGGCCAACCGTACACCCAGATTTTGAACTGGCTGAGTTGTACCATCTATTTCACTTTACTCTTGTCGTCAATCCAATGTGTTCATGATGCTAGATAGGCCATGCACATAGGAAGTTGCCATTTGATCTGGCTATCTCCGAGGCACACATTACCAGCCAATAAGCAATCATGTCTGGACTAATTATATTCAATATTTGTAAAAGCCGCTTACGAATTACATCATGTAATCTTTGCTTGTCTATATCCTTTTCATTTCTTAACTTTTCTTAAAAATTGATCCATGCAGTAATTGAGAGCTGGCCTCTGGGATCGGGTTGCAGGCAGTTCTGCGTTGTTATACTTAATGATTAACGACCACAGGTTCCTATGGCAGGGCACCCTTACGATCGTAAGCAATCATTGGTAATGGCCCTATAGTCACGCAGCAGTCACGTGAGCAAATAATTTCTTTGCTGCCTGCAGTAGTTTTGCATTACACACAATTTTCAGCAGGTTTACCGGAGTGCTTGTAGTTTCCCATTGAAACTACGTGAGGTTAGTGTCGCTTGTACTGTATGTTAATTAAGCTTCTCTTATGAAGACAATATTAAACATCTACAGTTTCATGGACAGAGTTGCATATTGACTTGCTCAAGCCTTATATATATACTTGCATGAACATACGTATTGACATATTCATATTCATGCTACGTTAATTAAATTATTGTTTTGATCTTTGTAATCGCTACCTATTGTATAGTAACGCTGAGGGTTCACACCCTTGGTGCTTAATTTGTAACTGCTGTTGCCTGTCTTTCCACAACAGAACAGTTCCTTATTTTTTCTACGGATGTCAAGTATTCTGGGGCGACAAATATTCTGGGGCGACAAATTCCGATGGCCGATTGTATCCACACTGCTATGAATGGTGTCGCTGCCGTGGATGGTGTCTCTGCTGTAAATGGTGTCGCTGGTGTAAATGGTGGCGCTGCTGTGGATGGTGTCTCTGCTGTAAATGGTGTCGCTGGTGTGAATGGTGGCGCTGCTGTGGATGGTGCCGCTGCTGTGGATGGTGGCGCTGACTGGATGGTGTCGCTACTGTGAATGGTGTCGCTGCCGTGGATGGTGTATCTGCTGTAAATGGTGGCGCTGGTGTGAATGGTGGCGCTGCTGTGGATGGTGTCGCTGACTGAATGGTGTCGCTGCTGTGAATGGTGGCGCTGCTGTGGATGGTGGCGCTGCTGTGGATGGTGTCGCTGCTGTGGATGGTGTCGCTGCTGTGGATGGTGCCGCTGCTGTGGATGGTGTCGCTGACTGAATGGTGTCGCTGCTGTGAATGGTGTCGCTGCCGTGGATGGTGTATCTGCTGTAAATGGTGTCGCTGGTGTGAATGGTGGCGCTGCTGTGGATGGTGCCGCTGCTGTGGATGGTGGCGCTGACTGAATGGTGTCGCTGCTGTGAATGGTGTCGCTGCTGTGGATGGTGCCGCTGCTGTGGATGGTACCGCTGCTGTGGATGGTGCCGCTGCTGTGGATGGCGCCGCTGCTGTGGATGGCGCCGCTGCTGTGGATGGCGCCGCTGCTGTGGATGGCGCCGCTGCTGTGGATGGCGTCGCTGCTGTGGATGGCGTCGCTGCTGTGGATGGTGTCGCTGCTGTGGATGGTGGCGCTACTGTGAATGGTGTCGCTGTGTGGATTGAATCGCTGCTGTGGATTGTATCGCTGCTGTGGATGGTGGCGCTGCTGTGGATGGTGGCGCTGACTGGATGGTGGTGCTACTGTGAATGGTGGCGCTGCTGTGGATGGTGTTTGATTGTGGGGTGTAAATCCACAAACCCAGGAGTGACAAATTGGAAGGACCAGCTTAGAATGAGCAACATGCACACCTGTCAATGTGCACAGTCTAAACCAGCTAAGCTAGACTCAGTTCATCAACTCAACTTCAGAATAGTCAAGAATCAATCATCAGAATAACAACTGGAAAAAAAGGTCCAAGGCCTCAAATCCATGTGTCAAAGTGATAGACTGAGCATGCTCAGAAAATATGCACAAAATAATGCACAACAGGAAATGAATGAAATATTAAGTGATTAAGCGTGTGTTTGGTGTAGACCCAAACAGTGTCGCTACTGTGGATGGTGTCGCTGCTATGGATGGTATCGCTGCTGTGGATACAGCAACTAACTGGTAGTGGTCTTTTTTTCTTATTATAAGACTCCTGTATTATTTGCTGTTTTTTACCCACCGCAGGATATCAAATATACAATGGAATAACAAAAACTTTTTTTTTTCTTTTAGCCAGTAAAGTACTGTGTTACCAGTGACAAGGGAAGTAGCAAAAAAAAAATCCAATTTCTCTTGCACTAAAGGCAGCGTCTTCCTTACTCAGTATCATCTTTCATCTGGCGGTTTATATTAATACTATGCGTCAATTTCTACTGTAGTGCGCGATCAATCCAACCGTTTTGTTTCTCATGAAAACGGTACAATGTTTTAGAAAATAGTGTGGCCGTGATACATTCACACTTTCGACAAGAATTGGGTAAACTATACTATTACTGCATATCAGAAGAATGTGGCTCGTAGTCCAGATGGGTGTGGCATGTATTCCAGATGGGTGTGGCTCGTAGTCCAGATGGGTGTGGCTCGTAGTCCAGATGGGTGTGGCTCGTAGTCCAGATGGGTGTGGCTCGTAGTCCAGATGGGTGTGGTTCGTAGTCCAGATGGGTGTGGCTCGTAGTCCAGATGGGTGTGGCGCGTAGTCCAGATGGGTGTGGCTCGTAGTCCAGATGGGTGTGGCTCGTAGTCCAGATGGGTGTGGCTCGTAGTCCAGATGGGTGTGGCTCGTAGTCCAGATGGGTGTGGCTCGTATTCAAGATGGGTGTGGCTCGTATTCAAGATGGGTGTGGTATGTATTCCAGATGGGTGTGGCATGTATTCCAGATGGGTGTGGCATGTATTCCAGATGGGTGTGGTGTGTATTCCAGATGGGTGTGGCTCGTAGTCCAGATGGGTGTGGCGTGTATTCCAGATGGGTGTGGCATGTATTCCAGATGAGTGTGGCATGTATTCCAGATGAGTGTGGCATGTATTCCAGATGAGTGTGGCATGTATTCCAGATGAGTGTGGCATGTATTCCAGATGGGTGTGGCATGTATTCCAGATGGGTGTGGCATGTATTCTAGATGGGTGTGGCATGTATTCTAGATGGGTGTGGCACGTAGATGGAGGCTAATTTGAAGTATATACCAAACCGCTCGTGAATGAAGTAATTACAGGGATGTCAGAATGGGTGCAGCAATTTTTTAACGAAAAGGGAGTGTTTATTAATTTTTCTACTCTTTACTGGATCTCGTGGTCGTTGTCGAACTTGGGCTTTCGAAACGACTTCTGCTGGGATTAAAATGGTTAATATCGAGCCTTTCGGAAGATTTTTTGGAAACTCCAAACCAGCCTTGTCCTTCGTTTACTATTTCAAAGCAATCTTTGGACAAACCAACGTAACTCAGTTGCAAAATGGCCATTTTTGCACTATTAGCTAGGAGTCTGCCCATTTAGTTATTTGCCACACATATACTTGAAAATGTTTGAAGAAATAAAGCTGCTGTATGACTGTCACAAAAGACAGGCATTTGTAAGTTTTAATTTGTTTGTGATTGTGTTGTTTGCTTTATATGTCCAAGTAGCTATATTAGCTATACAATATACATACACTCAACATAATATAACTGTGCTTGAGCATAAATGGCAAGCAAGCCTAAAATTACACTATTGTTACCTTAGGTCAAAAATGACATACGTACGTCCAAACATATAAACAGACTAATATCCCCGATTTTCAATTGTGTTACCCCTGACAGTGTCTCGCTCGCTTTGCTCGTTTGCCAATTATAATGTAACGCATTATTTATTTTACATGAACCTACCGATTGTTATAAAAAATATTTTACTTTGTAATAATAAAAAGAATCTTAGTAAAAAGAGATTTTTCATTGGTCTGTTGAGAGTGAGACTGTAGCATAGCAGTACAAATACAGAATTGGAGTGTTTGTTTGCCAGCTGGTTGTCGTAGCTCAGTTGCAGAGCACTTGTGCATTAAGCAAGCGGTCCTGGGTTCGATTCCCAGTGGCGACCAAATATTTTTACTACTACTATATTTTTTTTTTTTAAGTGTCAAAGAAAGAGAATAAATGTAATGAATAAATATTACAAATAATAATTATAAAATCAGTCTACATCAAGTTGAGATAGACATCACACAAAACTTATTTGTTCTAATTATAATACTTATATTTTACAGGACCACCATCCATTTCTCCTGAAGCAAATGTAGTGGGTCCTCTAAACAATTCGATGTTAAACTTGAGAGTACCCATTACTACTGCATCAATGCTGTGTTTGGAAAACATAACTGCTACTTTATTCGCCAATAATGATAACATTACAAGTGAAGACACAAAATTAGTAGGAGTCACTGATCCCTCTTCAAATATTTCTTTTAATGGACTCAACTTCTGTAATTACATGTACAATTATTCTGTGATGGGAATAGGATTTCTCAATACTCAATTAGTCAATGGACAGATTAACATTTCTCCCACAGGTATTTAAATACTGTCCTTGAGTTGTTGTTGTTTTATTGTTTGTATGCTGATCCAATAAACATCATTATACCTATGTATATGTAGATCATTAATTCGTATGTAGTTTTTGCTACTGCAGTGTATATGTTTTGGCATAGATTTAGAGTAATTGGAGTTAATTTTATGTAATTTAGAGCATTGTACGATACAGCAGTCTTCTGAAGATATTCCTTGTACAAGTTCTTACTTAAATATTCACTAAACTCAACCTTACATAATGGGGCTCTAATTCAATATCACTCATGTATTTTTTCTCTTAGTTGTTCTTAGGAAATGTCAAAATACCACTAAATTGCCCAAGTGCACCACTGAAAACATGTGTTTGTTGTTATTGTTGTTTTTGTTTATTATAATTTCTTTCATATAATACTAAAGAAAGAGCAAAGAATAGGTGGAAGTCTCCTTAAACCTAACTTTAACCATAAGCCATACCAGTTTTAAGTTTACTCTGCTTGATTGATAGCATTATCACTGAGTTGAAGGCAGAGATGCTGAAAGCTGTACAGGAGAGTTTGCTGATGTCTTCTTTTTTTTTCTTTTTCTTTTTTTTTGCAGCATAACTTTTGGTAACTTTTTATTAGTTATTTTCAGGACCACCATGGAGTTACAGAATCTTTGGGAAATGTGGGTGTCCTTAACTCTGATTTTTTTTTACTACTCTGTGACCACTACTTTAAATTACACATTCAATCACCATTCTCTTTTTAACAGCCGAAAGAGAAAAAAATCTGCAATTATTTTAATATTATTATTATCGTTTATTGTTAATACTGTTATGTTGCAGCTAATGTTACACTTATTAATGTAACACGTGAAGGAGATAATGTCACAATTGCAGTTGATGTTGTATTTGATGTCTGTCCGGATTCAATGGTCGTAGTTGTCAGAAGTAATGGAGATAACCGGACGATTGAAGTCGGGAGGAATCAAATTTTACAATATACAGATACTTCTGTCTCACTTGAAATCTGTACTGTGTATATAATATTAAACTCTGGATTAAGTTTTCAAGCTGGTACTTTTGGATGTGACAAAGGTACTGCATTCTCAGAATTCGTGAATAATATAACTTTTAATTAATGGCTTTGTTGTTTTGTTTTTGTGTTTTATGTTTTGTGTGTTTTGTTTTGTTTTTCTTTTCTTTTTGACTAATCTTTTTACAGACTAAAATTATGAAAATAAAGAAAGCCATAGATTCAAGCATGCTGCATACATGCATGCATATTAATTTCCAATATATAGATTGTTGTAAGCTATATGAGATACTTTTGTCAATGTTCACTTATTGCTCGAAATGATCCAGTTAGTGTCTATAATGCGTTAAGGTTGACTTTGTTAAGTTATTGCTTTAAAATAATGTATGTGGTCAATATTTTGTCACTAGATAAATCACCTGTTTCATCACCTGTGTCCGTTTCACCTACAGTGACTACAATTCCTAGTATGCCAGGCAGTACTCCAGGTTCACTGTCCACTGGTGCCATTGCTGGAATTGCAGTGGGCGGAGTAATAGTCATCGTAGCGATACTAATAATACTTTTGGTTGGCTTGTTGATATGTAAGTTGCATGATTTTGTATTAGATTAACTATGGACCTGTACAAGAATGTTATATTTATTGCTTCAGTGGTGCTGCATAGTAAACAGGTCTCAATAGAGATTTTGTGTGTGTGTGTATATATATATATTATATATACAGTAGAAGACAAAATAAAGTTCCAAATTCTGTAGAACGGCCATCACTGAATTAAAATACTGGGAGAGAACGATACACCGTTTGGTAAAAAATGGCCTTCCATTTGACCGCGTTACCATATTAATCTTTCTTGTTCACCACATGCCTCGCTCAAAGAAATTTAAAAAAAATCGTTATCCAATAAAAGGTTCTTCTTTTTTTTGTTTACAGGCTCATGAGGCGGAGCTTTTTGAATATAAAAGAATTGAAACCATCCTATTCCAAGTTGTCTCGCGGAGAATTGTTAGTTCGAACACCGCACAGTATCGATGCTTTCTTGATGTTAGGGCCTTTTAGGCTTAGATTTATAACTACTGGAAGTCCATCAGTAGCTAACAGAAGATCTACAAAGTGCGGACCTCGTTATAGCTCTGCCCGTCGGAATTTCGGTCTGCAGCTTTATTGAAGCAAATAAAATACGAGCTTTTTTGCAGTATCCCCGTAGCATTTAATGGTCTATACAAGGCCTTAGCTTGCTGATATAGCTATGGAAGAGTTTCTAGCTAGAAATATCAGTGAATCGACGGAAAAGCTTAACCGTTTTTTACCGTTTTAGTAAACGGGGGTCGGCCGTTTGGTCAAAACAGTACAGAATGCAACGGTAGAAACTACCATTTTACACAACAGAATCCGGTACTTTATTTTGTCTCCTACTGTATAAATTAATGGCCAAAGTTTTAAAAAGTCTATGTTTCTACCCCCAAAAGCTACTTTCCTGCATCCTTAGATACCCTCTATACTATCCTCAGTCTAACTATTATACAATGTAGTGGCGTAGGAATGGGGAGTGGGGGAGGGGCTTCGGAGGCTGGAGCCCCCATAATATTGAGGCATAATTTAACGAGGAAATCTCTTGCATGAACTCCTTTAAACCACAAAAAAATAGCCCTTGGAGCCCTCCCTATACCGAAACATCTTCCTACACCACTCCGAGGGCAAGTTGTTGTTTTTTTGTTTGAATGTGTTAATGTAAGAAATTTCCTCATTAAATTGTGCCACATGCTGTGGGGAGGAGGCTTTGTTAACGGTTGGTTTGGTCCAACACCTCTTATTGAAAACCTAAATCAGGTTGTTCAAGCGCACCATTGTAACTGTGTGCATACTAAAAGTTCATGCATATTCACTAATATAATGTTTGTATAAATATAATATTTCAGGCTGCAAGTCTAAAAAGTCAAAAGATCCACCTACAAGGTAAGTTCTTCGTATTTTATATTTCTTGTTGTTTCTACCACTTTTTTTCTTTAAGTATTCAAAGTTATGTTTCTCTGCATACTAATTGCCCACAACATAGATGATTAAGGAAACATCTCTTTGTATAGTACTTCAGCAAACAAAAAAATGAAAATATATATTGGTATAGTATTGATTATACATGTAATTACAATGTACCTCTATGTTGAACGCTTAATATACTAAGTAATACTACGACAGTTATAAAGATTTATTTTGTTCATGTAATTACACATAAGTGTGTATCACTTGGCTTCGGTTGAAGATGGGAGTAGTTACTGCCAAAAACTTTGTTTATAAGCACGATATGTTTGTATATATTGCAAGTATATGATTCTGCAATGTTTGAGCACCCTTAAATAGTATTGTGGTAGTAAAGTGATTGTCAATATAATTTCATAGTCAGGTTGTATTGATCACATACGTTATGGGAAGATAATTTATTAAATATTCATAAATTTTTAGAGGTACGGTTGAGATGAAAGAAAAGTTGGATTATAATCCTGACGATAATTTACCGACATATCAGGTATGTTGCATTGAAAAATGTATGAGGTGCTAACTTCTAGGATTTATTTTCATAAAAGTATTAGAAGCCTATTAATACTTTTGCAGATCTCTATATCATTTATGCTTGTCTTTCTATAATTCAGATAATTTTGTAACTAGACAGCTGTATACATTGAATAGATGTTTGTTTGTTTGTTTTTTGTTGTTGTTTTTTATTTATTTGTTTTTTGTTGTTTTTTTTTGTTTATTTTTTTTTTTTTTTAACCCTGTGTGTAGGTAAATGCCTAATAGCATTACAGTGTCGTTTTTGGGGTTAAAATAGAATGGCCATGCTTGCTATTATAAACTTTTTTACTGCCAATAGCACCATATGGCGAGAGCAGCAATCAGTTAGCAATTCTTTCAAATTTCTTGTCTATCTCAGAATTCTCTTACTAGATGGTGAATAAAGTGTGCACTCTGTTGAAACCCCACAATAACTCTAAAGCTGTCAGAAGTTGAGCTTCAGTTAGAACAGTTAAGTCAGAATTTTTTAGCTCTTCTCTGTGCAGCCAAAAATTATAGCAGTGAAGGAGTTGATGGTTAATGAGTAGACAAAGAATTTTACTGAAATAAATTCTAAACAATTAAGTTTACATAAAGAACAGTGTGCAGATATGTTACAAAAACATATACCAAGTTGTTCACTTCTGACGGAAATCTTGAAAATTGTATTTAGTGGTAATTGACTGTGCTGTTCCGATTATCAACATCACCAAAACAATTTTATACTGAAACTAATTAAAAGTGTAGAACTTATCTTAATCCCTCCTACTGCCAATAAAAAAATGACTATCCTCAGTTATGTCTTACAAAGACAATGTGTTAGTTTAAGGGCATGTTACGTTAAAGTAAATTGGGTTTGGTAGTACCATCATTATATATTTGGTACATCAAATGAAACAATAGAAGGTATTATTTTTATTTAGTTAGTTTTTCCATTTATACTTTTTATTATAACATGTTTGTTATATATCTTTTAGGCACCAGAAGCAATTAAGAGAGAAGCGGCATCCAACACAGGGGATGTGTACACTGTACCTGAAAAGAAAGGGAATAAATCCAAGTCATCTAAGCCAGCTCAAGATCAGCCAACGTATTCAGTTGTTGACAAAGGGAAGAACAAGAATGATAATAATGTTAGTTGGAAACTATATTGTGAGACAGTAGTTGTTGTTGATTTTGATGACACTATTATTTATAACACTAGTGACACTGTTGTTGTTTTGTTATCCATAGCTTGTTTATGCTGACCTGGATGTGAAGAATCCAGTTGGTGGTCGTTCCAAACGTCCTCCTCCTCCTCCTGGAGTTTCAGAGCTTGATGCTAATGAACCTGTGCTTTATAGTTCTGTATACTAAAGTGTATTTGTCTTTGTATAGCTATATTGGTCATTTCCCCCTCTTATTTTAATTTTTTTCTCTCTTTCCTTTGTTGTCGTTTCTGTATTTTCCTCTTGTCCCTTCTCACACATTGTGCGGTGTGATGCCATTCTTTATTGTAGGGCACTGAACATACATATACTACTTTTGTTTCTTGTATTGATTTGTTTCGCTATGCACGAACCTTGCACCATAATTTTGTAATAGCTTGTTATAGTAATTTTAATACACTGAGTATTTATAGTAAACTTTCATATTATTTGGAGTAATCCGCTTGGATATCTCAGATAGTAATAATATTGTGGATAAACCTTATTGTTTATCTACACTAGCCAAAGTTTAATCATTGCAAGCCAATGATTATTCTATAGTGGCCAGAAGTAAGTGGTTTGGTAAAGGGTCAGCTATGCATTTTGAAATTAATACAGTGTTGGTTGAATGAAATTCATTTTCAGTCTTCTAAAGCCAGATGACTGTTAGTCCTACTTCAGTACTTAAGCATTTTGCAAAGCTTAAAAGAAATTTAAGCTTGCTTGCTTTTTGGAATCCAAATGTAAGATGTCAAGTTCAATCTTGGGTGGGACGGGATAAATGAGATGACTAGTAGGGAAGGATAGTTTTTAAATTTACTCTCAGCTTCCCCCACCCTTCTCAATATTTTTGCATGCTGTGTCTGAACTTGCTTTTGTAAAACATCTAAATTTTCTGGTAGGGATATGGCATATCAAACCATTGTGCATCTTTTGACTAAAGTATCAACTTGGTAACTTTAAACTTATAAGTCACTCTTATTGAAGCAACAATAGCTAATTCTCATGGACCTTCTTGTGTTGTTTGTTGTTGTTTTTTGTTTTGTTTTGTTTTTTCAAGATGAACTCTATGAAGCAACTTATACGCCGATCAATAGTATTAAATTATTCTCATGAAGTAGTCATTGTGGAACTAACAAAGCTATAATTTATCCACATAATTTATGTGACAAGTTATTATGACACATTTACCTGGCTAGATAGCTATATTATAACTCAATTGATTTGGTATTTCCATGACAATTGTAGAGAGCTTATTTGCATCCCTACGTATGACCACAATAATAAACTTGTAGCTACCTGGTCTCTTGGAGGCTTAATAAAGTGTTACACAATATGATTCATACATTCAACAGTGTTCCTTGATCTAGGGAAGGAAGCACGGCATCTGGAGAATCACTTGGCCCAAGACAATGGGGCTGCATATAAAGATAGCTCAATTGACATGTTCATTACTCCATACCTAGTTATTACCTGCAGTACAAAATAAATGTCTTGGCAAATATCTATTTCATAGCTTGACTCGCGTAAAACAAAGTGCTTGTCTAGTTAAAGTATGAGGAACCCCTCAAATAGTGTTCATGCTTTCTTCTGAGATCTCAGTAGGTGCATGTGCCAACCACAGCAGTAGTTACTGTGGTATGCTCAGGGAATGAATTTTATGCACTCATCTCCAACCATTGTTGACACACTATCACACCCAATTAATGCAAATTTTATATGGAAGTACAAACCCTTGCCATTAATTAGCTACTCCAACTGTTATATATTCACTTTAAGATTTGTTCAATCAGAGCACAAATAATGTTAATTCTGATTGTCCAGACAAAGATATATGTTTCAAAATGACTTGAAATCTCAGCACCAATTGTTTGGATACATGACAGAAATTTTTTTTTTATGATTAAGAGATAAAGGTTTTTTGTTTTTGTTTTTTATAAACTGAAAGTTGTGCTCTATTTGTAAGCTTATCCTATTAGCTGAGGAGATTAACATAAAGTCCAAGGGCATATCAAAATAATCTGGAACTTCTACTGAGATTAAAGGTGTGAATTATTTATTCAAATTTCAAATGTCTTCTGTAAAGCGTACAGCAATTAAAGTGTATTGCAGCCCGTAGAGTGGCTCTGAAAATAGTTAAATTTACCTGAGTCATTTCATAACTTTACATAATGGTTGAATTTCTTCTATCATATTTTGCACTCTATAATGTAGTTATGCCTGATAAACTTTTTTGTTGTTGTTGTTTGTGGTTGTTGTTGTTTTGCTGCAAGAGTTTGCACTTGTACTTAACCTCTAGTACCTTACAACTTCACATTCACTAGCTATATATTTGGCATTAGTTATAAATGAAAAAGACAGAAAAGATATAAGTTGATTTTATTTGAACATGTTCTTCTTTGACATTATACATAGGTGGACCTCTCCATATTACTGCATATGAGAGTAGTAATCATTCATCATTCTTGTTAACAATAGTCCCTCCTATTGGTTCTGAAGAATGTATCAATGAATACACAGTATTGGTGCGTGATAGCAATGGGCACAATGCCTCTCATATTCTGCCAAAAACTGACCTCGTTAATAACACGGTTGAAGTTGGACATTTATTTCGTATGAATTTTCAGTCGTGTCTACTAAACTACACATTTCAAGTTAGTGCTTATGGATTCCTTCCCACAAGTGCTGTTGCAATAGTTACTTTTGAAGGTAAGTAGTAAATATTATAGCTATTTGTTATATTTCTGTGATGTGATCAAAAGTAACATGTTAGCTTATTATGTAGCTGCCTGCAAATGTGTAAAGTTTTTTTACAATGTCAAAGAAAATATACACCTGGGTGAAAAGTACATGTTGTCATTATCCATGCATAGCTCTATAATTATAGTTCTATATATATAATATAATTATATATAATAATATTATTATATATAGCGTAAGCCGCCAATTATTGACCGGTACATATTATCGACCATTCCCACTTTTATTATCGACCAGCATAATTTACGGAAATGCACGGTTATTCACGGGTAGTGATCCAGAGTTAGTCACAGTGGCTGTTGTTTTTTTTGAGTGTGTGAAGTGTTAATAGTTTGTAGTTGCTGTTTTGTTACTGTTTCTCAGGTAAGAAAAGGAATAGGTGGTTGAGTTTTGAGCGTTGATTTATAGTTTTGCTACGGAAAGAAAAGAATAAAAAGAACTCCACCGCGTCAGCCACAGCGTGCTTCTGGGGTGAAAAAAAGCATCCCTACTCGCAGCACAAGTAGTGGACCAATATGCAAATGGAAGCTGCCATGAATGCTGTGGTGGACTCTACTGCTGAATCAATAAACTCCGCTGCCACGGAGCATGGAGTTCCTATTACTACCCTTAAGAACAGACTATCAGGTAGATTAGTTCATGGAACAAATTCAGGTCCAGTACCATACTTAAGTAAAATAGAAGAAACTGAACTTGTCAAAATATCTCTCTGATACCAATAAAGTTGGCTATGGTAAAACTAGCCGGCAGGTGAAAGTCATTGCAGAAAGAGTGGCCCTAGAGAAGGGGGTTCCTCGCAGTGCTCGCATTAGTGATGGCTGGTGGCGCAGGTTTATGCAGCGACACCCTCAACTGTCTCTTCGCACTGGAGATGCTACAGGATATGCTCGAATGAATGCCATGAATAAGGAAAATATAGTGGCATACTTTGATTTACTTAACAGTGTGTTAAATGATAACAATTTGAAGGTACATCCTGAGCAAATATATAACCTGGATGAGAGTGGTCTTCCCTTGAATCCCCTCCCTCCAAAAGTTATTGCATTCCGTGGGCAGAAGAACGTGCGCTATCACTGTTCCGGGTCAAAAGCACAGATTACAGTTCTTGAATGCTGCAGTGGTACTGGACAGGTTATTCCACCCTTCATAATTTTTAATGCTAAAAATTTGAATCACCTTTGGACACGTGGTGAAGTGAGTGGTACACGCTATGGATTGAGTGAGAGTGGGTGGACTAATCGGGAATCATTTCTGGGATGGTTAGAAGAGCATTTTCTCGCCCATGCTGTGCCGTCTCGTCCTTTGTTGCTCCTTGTGGATAGGCATAGTTCACATTATGATCCAGACTCTATCCGGTGTGCCTGCGACTATTCTGTTATTATCTTCTGCCTCCCACCTCACACTACCCATGAGGCTCAGCCATTAGATGTTAGTTTTTTTGGTTCCCTAAAGAAAAACTGGAGCAATGTCTGCCATGATTATATTCAAGCATCACAGGGGAAGCCATCACTAAATGTTAATTTTCTCAACTTTTTCAATGGCACGGCTCAAGTCTTGTTTGCCTGAAGTGATTTGCAAGGGCTTTAAAAGAGCAAGCATAATTCCATTCAACCCAGAAATTCTTCTGAAGCATTGTCCAAGAAATGATGATGCAGTGGAGATACGGTGCAAATCACAAAGATAGTGAGTCAATCAATATTGACAAGTACGAAAGCAGTTCCCCTTGTGTGGAGAAGAACAATAGTGAGTCCCCTTTATTTTCCACTGAAAAAGAAGCTCTGTCAGCATCGATTTGAGGAAGGCTATGATCTCCATGATGATGAGTACATTTTGTGGCTACAAGTAAATCATCCAGAAGCCTTGCCAGAAGAATCAAGCATCACAGAATTCTTTCCTGACACTCCAATGCTTACACTACTTGACAGTGGCACGTCTGATAATATTGTCTCTTTGACATCAAGGGGATGTCTACCAAGCAATGACAGCTCAGGATCAACTCTGTCTTCTAGTAGTTTTGATAATAGTGGTCAAGCTCCAGAAACTCTGTCTGGTGATAATTCACTTCAGAATAAAAGAATTGTGTACCCCTGGCGTAAATTCTCGTAATAATTCAGATCCTGTGATAGTTTCTCATATTCTTGCTTGTGAGAAGTCAGATGTAAGTACAGGTTCAGATTCACCTGTGACACCTAGCAGATTCAATAGTAACTCAAGTCAAGCTTTTGCCTTGAAGCGTTCTCCATTTTAGAAAGAGAAGAGATAGCAAGGAAAAAGAAAGAGGAGCAGGTTAAGAAGAAAAAGATGAGGGAAGATGCTGCATTGAAGAAAGCAAAGTCAGGTGGTAGGAAGTGCAACACCAAAAGTACAGGTACTACATCTGATGAATCAGTAGTGACTCGACCTCCATCCTCAAGTACTCCTACTTCCACAACCACCACATCACTCGGAGACGTACAAGATTCTTTTGACAATTTTTGGGAATGTACTTTTTGCTATGAGGAATTCTGCCAAGATGGAAAGGAATGGCTGCAGTGTGCTTGTAGCCGGTGGGTGCATGAACAATGCCTGGAAGAAATTGTCTTGGACGATCAAGGTGAAGAGCGATTTTGCCCATTCTGCATAAATCAATTTCAAGTATAGAGGTTATGCAGGAAGTGACGTAATAAATGTACACGCCCTACACGTGGCCATTTTGAGTGGTTGTACGAACTGCTATAAAAACGGTTCTGGTGTTACATTTTTTGGTTCCCTGAAGATGAACAGGGACGATTACGATGGATAGCTGTTGTAGGCTGGAAAGACCCAATACAATGAGTACACTTGGCTATGTAGAGATCATTTTGTATCAGGATGTTAATGTAACTATCCCTTGTCTCCTGTCGTATCGTAAGTATTTGCACACAATACAAGCCCTCTAAAACGGAAAGCTATCGATGGCATGGGTTTAAAAGGAGTGCTGAAGTGAATAAAAGAAGAAGAGAAGACACAGCGAGATTAGAAGCTGCCAAAAGCCAGGTACAGCTCTGTGATAATGGTGAAGTTACTGTGAACCACACACAGGGATAATGAAGCAGATAAAGAAGATAAAAATAATGAAGTAGATAAAGAAGATATGAAGATTTACAGGTGAACTTGTTTTAGCAGATTGAGGTTTTAATATTCATGAAAGTGCTGGTCTCTACTGTGTCAAGCTTCCACCATTTACTGGTGGAAAACCACAGCAGACAAAAAGTGAAGTAGATTTTTCTCGTCAACTGTCAAGAATTTAATTCATGTTGAACGAGTCATAGGCCTACTTTGTCAAAGTACAGTATATTTGAACCAACAACACCAATCAACTTTATTATGACCGGTGAAAAAGAATGTACTAGTCCAAAGATAAAATAGCTAGTCATTATAAGTTGTGCACTAGGTAATTTATGTCCATTTTGTTTCACCCTAATTAAAACCATTCCCAATTTTTTGTTGTTACGATGTTAAATAATGAAATGTGAATTTATAATATTTGGTTAGGGGAAAAATTATTCCAAGAAAAACATAGCTAATGAACTGTACAATAACAGAGTTTACTTAGACTTCAACTATTTTCCCCCATGCGATGACGGGATAGACATAGCCACTTTTCTTTAGGAATCCATTTCATCTTCAGGCACTTCAGTCGTATGAAACCATTCTGTTGGGCAATTACTATTACCACAGCAGATCATCTTTCCAGACTCTGCTTTCCTGCAGTAGCACCATAATCTAATGGGACCTTCCATGGTCACAATATTATCAGAAGAAAAGCTAGAATACGGATGTGCTGAAATAACTGTTGCTTCTTGGTGAACCATTTACCAACAAGGTCAGGTAGAAGCTCCGTCTCGATTAGTTCAATTGATTTAATAAATGCAATTGTTATGAAGGGTTCATCCAAATAGTTCATTGAACAAAGGAGTTGCTGGAGGTACTGTAAGCCTTTGTGAGTGACGCACTGAACACATTACTAAGTGGGAATCAGAACCTGATACTGCTACACCCTTAACGTTAGCTACCTAACCATTAGTACATGAAGGAATCAAGACTTTTATAAGCTTTCACGTTTCACCAGTATACTTACTAGTCTATTCAATGAGGTACCAAAATATATCTGGATACTTCAGGCCATATTTATCCCAAGGATCTTCAATAAATCCTTCCTTTTAGCTGAGGTAAGGGTCTTCAGGCTTCCAGCTTAGATAGCTTTTCGCTGTGCCGCATTTAAGCTTCGTCTAACGAGAAATAATAAGCAGAAAAGCCAGGTGAAGACATAATTAGCCTAGAATACGCCGCATGCCACTCAACGTTTGCCACTCAAAATGGCGATGTAGCAACTGTTGCTAAGTAAACGTCACTTCTACCACTTCCTGCATAACCTCTATAGTCTTTTTTTTGTCATACAACATACTACTACTTTCATACAACAAAATAATACTTTCATACATCATACTTATCTCAATTTATTATATAATATGGTGAAATATTACCTTTAAATGGTATTTATCAGCATTTTAGTACTAAATTGTGGTCAAAAGCGATTTTGCTCCCACTATATTAAATAATCACTACCATAGTTTTTCCCTTTTTTTCCCATATATAGTGTAATAATAACTATAAATTATGATCACAGTTAATTCTGAATTGGTACCTATTTTTTGGTATTTATAAAATAAATCGTCGATAATAGTGCAATACAAACTCGATGTGAAATCATAATATGTATCAGTCGTCGATAAATAAATTTGAGGTCGTCAGATACTAAATGAAAGTTGAAGCCCTGAAGTTTGCATTGGTGGAAACTCCGTCTCCATGCGACCTGCAGGCATGAAAATATGTTGCGTGTAAAAGTTCTGGTCGATAATTGGCGGCCTAGGCTTATATTTGGTTCAAAAGTTGTGTAGCTATGTGTGCGTTTGGGTGTATTTGAACAAAAAAAAATAGCGATGAAAAACTAGCTATTTTATGGGAACCCTTTTTTTTCTCCTTGTACTTCATACTATTCAGCTTTTTGTACCCCTTGTTGCTCTTTATCACTCTGACTGGTCTCATTTCAAATCACAGCTACTTGTATAGTTTGCAACTCTAGCATACCTTTTCAGCTCCAGATATATAGCTCAATTTCATCAAATGTCAACCTAAGTAAGTTAGATATACCTTAGAGTTATCAAACAGGTAGCTACATACTGGACAATTTAATTGAGTGCCTTTAGTGAGACTGAATGTAGCTATTTCTGACTTCATTCATTCAGAAATGTGATCCAACACTGTAAAAAAAGTGGTGGGAATATCCCACCAAACTTGGTGGGACAGCTTTGTCTCCACAGTCCCACCAAACTTGGTGGCAGAATCACACCAATATTTAAGTGTGAATGTCCCACTTTATAAGGTGGGAGAGTCCCACTATAATCAGTGGGAGAGTCCCACTATAATCAGTGTAATTTTCCCACTATAATCAGTGTAATTTTCCCACTATATTTAGTGTAATTTTCCCACTATATTTAGTGTATTTTTCCCCACTTTATTATATCAAATTAAATAGATAGAACACGCACACAATAGCATTTAACATAATCATGAAAAAATATGATTTTATCACAGAACACAAGTTTAAATGTTTTTAAGACAAGCTATAAAATGCTTGACTGATGCAGGTAATTTAGAGTTCTTGTTCAAAAATACATACTCCATGAATGCATAAAAATTGTTACACCCCTGGGGATAATGTATATTAAAACAAAAAAAAACACTTAACAATAGAAGCGGTATGTTCTCTATAGAAGTGCACTCGCACACGATTACTTTATCCACCACAAGGAAAGCTTGCTCCCCACTCCAACACAATAATGTAAGGAGACTTCTGTCCCTTCTTGATAAAGCCGGAAACATCACCCTGCAAAGAAAAAAAATCATTTGTCAATTATATCGGCTTCAAATTTCCTAAAAATAACAATAGATTATGCACAAAGCTAAGGCTTTTCACAACCATAAAACCCTGAGGGATGTACCCAACGCAATCCCAACACAATTTTGTAAGCTGAAAACCGTAAACAACAAACTACCTGAGGATAATAATCAAGTTAGAATATTAAGTGTCACTGGCAAATTCTGACTTAATGAAGCACCATAGGTGCGAACCCTCAGCGCCACTATACACTAGCTAGCTATTAAACCATTTCTCAGACCTATCAAGTATAAACAAAGGTGTGCAATGAAAACAGTAGATGTAAATGTGTCTTAATAATGGAATCCAACACACTCAGAGATAGTTTTAACACACAAGTCAAGTGCTTAACTTTTGAGCATAAAGAAAACTACCTTATGCTGAAAGAAATTAATAGCTCACATGATAACATGTGACAAAATGGGTGTTACCCACAAAAATTCGTACCTATACGGAGCTGTAGCTTCGTGTTTTCTCAAAAAGTATCACAACAAAAGGTTTTAAATTGTCCTTCAAATTAAGTGCAAGTAATCTCCAAAATCAGACAGACAGACAACAGATAACTCTCTCGCGCTGAGGATAAATAAAGGTGGTCTGACAAAGTGTCAGATTGTGCTTATACGAGTAAGGTGACAAGGTTAAACACATATGTTCACCTGGCAAAAAGAATTTTTCTTACATGCATTAAGTAGCTCAGATTTTTACGGTTATGACTTTATTTTAAAATTGATATTTCATGGTGTAATTAGCTTTAGGCTTACCTGGCTAGGGCAAATAATTTTTCTATAGTCTGCTTTGTGTCGACTGTCAGGAATTAGGCTAGTGACCAGAGCCATTGTACTGAGAGAAGTGTTCCAATCTGCATACAGGTACGAATAGTTAAACTCTAATAAAAGTGCACCATCAACAGTTACCATTTAACTGTATCTCAGCTTGAATAACGGCAAGAGAAGGCCGGATTCCACACTCAAGTTCCACTTGCTTGAGGACTTTCGGTACCCAATTCTTTTTCTACTGCTCCACAATAGAGCAGAAATCACGTACGCTTGCATGCAGGTGGCTGTGGCATGCCATCATCATCACTGTCAGGAAAGGCTATAATAATAATAATAATAATAATGAAGCACCAAAGGTGCGAACCCTCAGCGCTACTAGCTACATAGCCAGCTATTACAAAATAACCTCAGACTGAAAGAATAATTTATTATTTACTATTTTAATAGGGCATCAATATAGCTCGAGCAATGAAAACGGTTAATTGTCTGTAATCTCCAAAATCAGAGCGTGACAGACAGACAGAAAGACAAACAGACAGGACAACTACTATATAACCCTCTCGTGCATGCACACTGAGGGTTAATAATAAACAACAGTTTCACCATGTTATCTACACTTACAGTGGGCTCTAATTGGAAGAGCATCTCGGGATGATGACCCGGAGCTGCTCGTTTTCCCAGATTTCTTCCAGTTGCATGCAGGTGGCTGTGGCATGCCATCATCATCACAGTCAGGAAAGGCTATAATAATAATAATAATAATATAATAGTAATAATAATAACAATTTCACCATGTTATCAACACATACAGTGTGCTCTAATTGGAAGGGTATCGCGGGATGAAATAATAAAAACTAAATTTCACCACATGTGACAGTCTACGGGAAAATCGGGCACAACGCGGCAAGCACCAAATTGGACAATTAACAATTTTATGGTTTCTATCAATTTTTTACCAAAATATTTTTAATGCATATATGGAATGATAACCTCTGTCTCTGAGTCTGAGGATGGTACAGTGCATGTTCTACAGTACGACTGGGCGGAACACTTCCAGCCATACTTCAAGAGGGGAGCCTTTGATGGCATTACGTCATTCCACCACCTGATTTTCTCCTCAGGTACACCAGGCAAAGTTGGTTGTGAAGATGCGATGTGATGCTGAGGAGAAGACGCTCACCCTCCTCACAAAGAACCACCAAGACTGGAAGCCCCGTCCCGAACAGCTACCCGAAGCGATTGAGCCACCAGGACTGCCACAGGAGAGGCAGAAGTATCTGCATGATAAAATCCGGGACTTTGTCCCGGATGCATGTAAAGACATTGTCTGTCCTCCACCTCATACTCAGACACCTCACAACCATGACTCCACACTTTTACCATCGACATCTCCTTCTCCCTCTCCACCATCCTCCCCCACCCAAAATAAGCCGAAAAAGTAGAGCCAACTAATTTTTTATTAAAGTTCTTATTAACTAATCATAATTACGTCATGATACATACAATTGCAACTTACCTGTAACTACTATGCCAACAGTATCAAGATTCAAGCTAGAATATCCTTGTATAGCAGCAAGAACCCCAATAACAGGCTGATCCCGGGCATTCATTGCCTAGAAAAACACGAAAGAGAAGAAACGGAGAAAAAGGAGTAATAATGCAGAAAGCTATTACGAACTAACACTAGTACGAACAAACACTAGAACAAACAAACACTAGAATGAACAAACACTAGAATGAACAAACACTAGTACGAACAAACACTAGTACAAACAAACACTAGAACGAACAAACACTAGAACGAACAAACACTAGTACGAACAAACACTAGTACGAACAAACACTAGTACGAACAAACACTAGTACGAACATACACTAGAACGAACAAACACTAGTACGAACAAACACTAGTACGAACAAACACTAGTACGAACAAACACTAGTACGAACAAACACTAGTACGAACAAACACTAGTACGAACAAACACTAGTACGAACAAACACTAGCACGAACAAACACTAGAATGAACAAACACTAGAACGAACAAACACTAGAATGAACAAACACTAGTACGAACAAACACTAGTACGAACAAACACTAGAACGAACAAACTCTAGTACGAACAAAGACTAGTACGAACAAACACTAGTACGAACAAACACTAGAACGAACAAACACTACTACGAACAAACACTAGTACGAACAAACACTAGTACGAACAAACACTAGTACGAACAAACTCTAGAATGAACAAACACTAGTGCGTGTGAGCACACAGTGGTAATATTAGTGTGTGTGTGTGTGCACACAGTCGTAATACTAGTGCGTACACACAGTGGTATTACTAGTATGTGTGTGCACACAGTGGTAATACTAGTGTGTGTACACAGTGGTATTACTAGTATGTGTGTGCACACAGTGGTAATACCAGTGCATGTACACAGTGGTAATACTAGTGCATGTACACAGTGGTAATACTAGTGCGTGTACACAGTGGTATTACTAGTATGTGTGTGTACACAGTGGTATTACTAGTATGTGTGTGCACACAGTGGTAATACTAGTGAGTGTACACAGTGGTAATACTAGTGCATGTACACAGTGGTAATGCTAGTGTGTGTACACAGTGGTATTACTAGTATGTGTGTGTACACAGTGGCATTACTAGTACGTGTGTGCACACAGTGGTAATACTAGTGAGTGTACACAGTGGTAATACTAGTGCGTGTACACAGTGGTAATACTAGTGTGTGTACACAGTGGTATTACTAGTATGTGTGTGTACACAGTGGTATTACTAGTACGTGTGTGCACACAGTGGTAATACTAGTGAGTGTACGCAGTGGTATTACTAGTGCGTGCACACAGTGGTAATACTAGTGCGTGTGCACACAGTGGTATTACTAGTGCGTGCACACAGTGGTATTACTAGTATGTGTGTGCACGCAGTGGTAATACTAGTGTGTGTACACAGTGGTATTACTAGTATGTGTGTGCACACAGTGGTAATACTAGTGCGTGTACACAGTGGTATTACTAGTATGTGTGTGCACACGGTGGTAATACAAGTGCGTGTGTGTACACATTGGTATTACTAGTGCGTGCACACAGTGGTATTACTAGTGCGTGTGCACACAGTGGTAATACTAGTACGTGTACACAGTGGTATTACTAGTACGTGTGTGCACACAGTGGTAATACTAGTGAGTGTACACAGTGGTATTACTAGTGCGTGTGAGCACACAGTGGTAATACTAGTGCGTGTGCGCACAGTGGTAATACTAGTTGTGCACACGCACTAGTAATACCACTGTGTGCACGCACTAGTAATACCACTGTGTACACACACATACTAATAATATCACTGTATACACGCACTAGTATTACCACTGTGTGCACACACGTACTAGTAATACCACTGTGTACACACACTAGTATTACCACTGTGTGCACACACGTACTAGTAATACCACTGTGTACACGTACTAGTATTACCACTGTGTACACGCACTAGTAATACCAGTGGTATTACTAGTGCGTGTGCGCACAGTGGTATTACTAGTATGTGTGTGCACATAGTGGTAATACTAGTGAGTGTACACAGTGGTATTACTAGTACGTGTGTGCACACAGTGGTAATACTAGTGCGTGTACACAGTGGTAATACTAGTACGTGTACACAGTGGTATTACTAGTATGTGTGTGCACACAGTGGTAAAACTAGTGCGTGTGCACACAGTGGTAATACTAGTACGTGTACACAGTGGTATTACTAGTATGTGTGTGCACACAGTGGTAAAACTAGTGCGTGTACACAGTGGTAATACTAGTACGTGTACACAGTGGTATTACTAGTATGTGTGTGCACACAGTGGTAAAACTAGTGTGTGTACACAGTGGTAAAACTAGTGCGTGTACACAGTGGTAATACTAGTGCGTGTACACAGTGGTATTACTAGTGCGTGTGAGCACACAGTGGTAATACTAGTGCGTGTACACAGCGGTAATACTAGTGTGTGTGTGTGCACACAGTGGTAATACTAGTGCGTGCACAGTGGTATTGCTAGTGCGTGTGTTCACGCACTAGAAGTACCAGTTTGTGCGTGCACACACTAGAATACCAGAACGCACTAGAATACCAGTACGTGCATGAACGCACTAGAAATACCAGTACGTGAGTGCACGCACTAGAAATACAAGTTTGTGCATGCACAGATTAGAAATAATAGTATGTGCGTGCATGCACTAGAAATACTTGTAAGTGCATAGGTATACAAACTTTAATGAACACTTAAAATTACTGCTTGGATTAACAACAGACTTACTTACCTTTATCTTTTCTTTATAATTCCTACTTCCATAGAACCTCACTAGATAAGCAGGTAGCAGCAGCACCAATATTCTCAAAGCTAAAATAAAAGAAATAAAAATACAGCGAAAATGGCTACCAGCAACAACCCCGAAATAAGGAAAGACTTCCTACCCTTTCTAAAAGCTGTTTCCGTAACAAGATAGCCTATCACTACCAACATAGAACTACAGACAGGCTCACTCACCTTTGCACAGTAGACAAGAAGACTACTAAGAGAAGACAGTAGTAGAGCTTTCGTTGTGCTCGGTGGATTACGCGTGGTGTAACAAGCAATAGTATACGGATTGCGGTTGAATACGGAATTAACGCGGGCACGCCCTTTCTGTGTATTATATCTCGGAAACGGTTCGCGCAGTGGCTCTAAAACTTGGAGGAGTTTTCATAAATAAAAACAACAACAATAATAAGTGCTTCACCGCAAAAGTTATCCACACTTACAGTGAGTTATAATTGGAGTACTCGCTGATGGCTGAATATCACAAGTACTGGCTGGGGACAGGTCTGCTGAAAGACATAGCTAACAATACTCATATACAATTAGCCATACTGGCGCAGATCTGAGCACCTACCAGAATTCTAATTGCTGTACAGTATATATACAATTAATATTTGAACCATTTTCATGATTATTCACCATACTTGCATCAAGTGGGACACTCCCACAATGTTATAGTGGGATTGTCCCACCAACTTCATATTGTGTGACATCACACTGATGTCAAGTGGGACAATCCCACCATAGAGTGGGAGTGTCCCACCACCAGCATCATGGTGTGACATCACACCTAAGGTGGGAAACATGTTTGGTGGGATATGGCCACCACTTTTTTTACAGTGAACTCCAGGCTGTGAAACCTCTCTTAGTTGACATTCCATATAATGGACATCTCTCTGCAATGACAATAGTAAATGCACCGATGGGACTTACCATAACTAACAACTTCTAAATAAAGTACACCTCTGTATAGCTAATGGACACAAGTGATTGTTCCTCAAGTGCCCATTATTTAGAGATTCATAAGGTAGTTCATGGTGGGTGATGAACTCTAGCTAAGTCTCATATCCTGGTGCAATCCTGGTATAATGAAAGAGAGTAGCGTGAAACAGCACTAAATACATGTAATGTATTAGCTAGTATTTGTCACATGATTTATGATGCTTACTCAATCCTTGTAAATATACACATACACATGCACTCATCTATTCATTTTGAAGAACTTTTTTTTATCACAGTAACTAGCTATTATAACATGATGTCAAGAGCTGATGGTTCAAATCATAGCTTCTGTATTCTCTGTGTATTAGCTAAATAGCCTCCTGAATTTGAACCAATGAATGTACTGTAATTGCAATTTATGTAGGTATTGGCAGACTCTTCAATTTCATTTTTGATTTGGAAGATTATACTGTAGAGTGGTCAATTCCAAGTATATTTCCTAGCTGTATTAATACATACGAGTTTTTCTTTCAATACAGTAACTTAAAGGTAATTGTTAATTCCACTGACCGCCGCATTTCACTGGACAGGTTTAATTTAGACATGCTCACTTCATGCAATGTCGATATGCTTATTATTAGTCCAGTTATTCATGCAACTAGTAAGGTATTGGTGAACAGCAGTGTCAAGGGACTGGTTTCAGCCAGTAAGTTGCAGAAAATTGTTTTGTAAGCAAGAAATTTTTTAAAGTTAAATTTTATTTTTATTGTTAGGGAGAAAAGAAATTACAATAACTACAACTACAGAAGGTGTCATTTCTTTTGGACTTAACTACATAACCGGTATTGGGACAGTAACTGGAATATCACTTGCTACTAACTTTTTCACAATTACAATTGTAATCATTTTACTATCAAAAAACAGAAAGACGAGGTGAGTATAAATTTGGCTGTATTTATCTCAATACAAATAATACATTTATTTATACTGTCAAGGGGTACTGCTATTTACAGTTCAACATATCAACAAAAATTCTCTTTTTTGAAAGATTTTTTTATTCATGAAATTTTTGGCTCCACTAATATTTACAGGGTTTCATCTAGGATTTTTGGTTTGGGGGGGAAGGTAGCCTCTGACTTTACAGGTTCCACTCTTAGTGTATTAGTGTTTGATGATTTCTAATTGGTGCACAGTTTCTAATTGGTGCACAATTTGACCACAGGATACTGTTCACCAACTATAGAGAATCTTCATGTTCTGATGTTTTATCTGATCTTTTAACAAATCACACACTGAAAGCTGGCTTTCCAAACCTTGAACGTTTGGCTTCTCCCTGTGTGGTACTTCCATGTTACCACAGCAACTGTAGAAAGAAGCTTTAGTGACATGAAGCTTGTAAAGACAAGGTTGAGAAGCAGGCTCAGTGAAGAAACTCTTGATCAAGCTATGCGAGTTTGCATTGAAGGTCCTGAGAAATTAAGTTATAGAGAGCTAGAAACAATAGTAGAACACTGGAAGAACCAGAAAAAGCGCAGACTTGCCATTTAAACTTTTGCACACACTCACAATTTTTTTTCACTCACAATTATTTTAAGATGACATCATCTATCTGAATATTTTCTTTTGGGGAGGGAGTTGAGGAATTTGGGGGGGAAGTTGAGGACTTTGGGGGGGAAGTTTCCCCCCCTGCACCCCCACTAGATGAAACCCTGATTTATCACATAATTTCTTAACAGTATAATACAGAATTGGAGTGTCTGTTTGCCAACTGAATGATATAGCTCAATGGCAGAGCGCTTGTGCATTAAGCAAGCGGTCCTGGGTTCAATTCCCGGTGGCGACCAAATATTTTTAATTCTGTATTTTTTTAAAAGCCTGTGAAAGAGAGAGAATACATCTAATGAGTAAAAAAGAAAAAAAAAAGGCTGAGAAAGAAATTATAGCTAATAACATTTATTTTTTCAATTTTATGTATAAATAATAGACATACCTTGAGTTTATTACATGAGTCAGAGTGTGATATGACAAAATATTTCATGAGCAGGCTAATTTATTTTTCACAAGCCAAAGGCAAATCAGAGTATGATAAGGTGAAATATTTCAAGAGCAGGCTAATTTATTTTCATGAGCCAGAGGTGAATGAAAATATAGCCTGAAGGTGAAATATCTTGCCATATCACTCTGACGAAATAAGTAGTTAATTCTACCCTATATATCTTCAATACTATAGTTTGTACTAGGACCTTAACTCACACCATATTATAAAGTTAGCTGTAGGGGTTCCCTAAACCTGCAGTGGTTGGGTAGGCTCACCAGAGGATTGTAGCTATAAAAGAAAAGTGGTAAACTTGGTCAGTAATGCTACAACTAGCTACAAGGGCTTGAGCAGTATAGAGTGAAATAACAACCATAAAAATGTCATTGTGAAGATATCTAGGGTGGAATAAATATTATGTATATATAGGCTGTACATTGAATACCATGAAATATCATGAGTCTGTCCGTAGTACTGGCACAAGTGTAGGCACAAGTGCCAATACCCTGACAGATGAGTGATTTTTGCGGCATTCAATGTATAACCTATTTATCATGTACGCATGCGCTAACTAGTTCTTAGCAAAAACATTTTGAAACATTTCACTGAATTACTAAACTTCTTATCAAACATTATGGCTGAAGATGCTTCATTACTGGGGTTCTTCAATGATGTATAGTCCTTAAAATGAATTGAGATGGAATTCGAACACTAACGGGAACTCATCACAGACAGGATTGATGCTAATCCAGTTCACGACAGAGGACAAACAGATTAATCACTGAATTCTGTATGTTTAAATGATCAAGAACTGGAAAATTTTGTTGACTAACCAATATTTATAATACAAAACAGAAGGCAATATAAGATTTGAGGAACTTGGTGCAAAGTCAGTTAGGCAGTACAGAAAAATAGGCGAAAAAAAGGGACATTTTTTCTGTAAAGTGAGGAAGAGTGATAATACACTGTACAAGCCAGATACTCTCACTTCATTTCAAAGAAGTTTAGACCACCATTTGTCCCAATAATTACACAAGGTGTACAGTATCCACGGAGACACCAAAATTGCATCCTTATGGGAAAAATTGAAGCAGCTCGATTGGTGACTTGTCTCACAAAAAATAATGTACCAGAAATTCAAATTATTCAATTAGCTGGACACAAAAATCTGCAAAAGTCTAAACAGTTACAAAAAGGCCTCATTAGAACAACTAAGGGATATGTCTGGTATCTTAAGCTCATACAGGATGCCTGAGCCTTCAATTTCTAGTACTTCATCAAGTAGTACTGCAAATCAAGACATGATGGCTCAGTACTTGTTTGCTGGAACAACACTCAGTGGTTGTATAATTAGCTAATATTGGTTTCCCTACAGCTACACTAACACAGTTTGACGATGTCCACTGCATCTAAAGACACAATAATAATAGTAGTAATGCACAGATAAAAGAATAACACATATAGATAGCTATGTCAAAATGATGTATTTTTATTTACTATGAAAATTTATTATGAAAACAGAAAAATTGGAAATAACCCCAAGGGGATGCAGTGACACTTAGAGAATAAGGATGTGATATAGTAAAATATTGAGTAGATTGATTTGTATTAGTATCTAAGGGAGTACCTGAGTTCAATTACATGATATATATATATATTATATATAATATATAGGTTAAGGGAAACTACTGGAAAAAAGAATGATTTTGTGAAGACTAAAGATCGTAACATCAGCAGCCATAACATTCAGGAAGAAGAGGGCAAGGTTGTAATGGATTCTTGTTTGGCTTATGGGACTATTAGCATGTCAAATAAAAATGGGAATACAGAAATGGAAGGCTACTACGACAGAGTCTAAGAACACAATAATACATATACGGACTAAGCTGTGTTAGTTTTTCTTTCTTTTTTTTTGTCTATCATAGTAGATAGCTAGTTGTAACTGTTCGCAATATATATATAACTTAATTTTTTTTTATTGCTAACTCTTAGGTAGTAATATTGTCACGAATCAAAGTAGTTAATTATGTTGAGCTCATCCACACATACACAATCATTTTGTATATTATTTTTTTGAGTGTTTCATTGAAATAATGTTACATGAGATTAGTAATACACATCTGAGCAAAACAAAATTATTATGTACTTATTAAGTAGCTAATACCCTTTATCTATTTATATATCTATATGTATTTCCGTCTCTCTGATCGTCTGTTCATCTGTCATTCATCCATAGTATAAGTTAGGCTCTATAATATAACGCATCTATAACATAGTATCTAATATGAAATAATAAGAATACACCTCAGTTAAAGGTAGCATGAACTTAGCTAATCATCATTTTGGATTTCATGTGCAAGGAACGGTAATATGTTTGGACTGACAGGGTCCTCACTATTTGTAAGTGTAATGACATTGGACTCTGAACTATTCATTACATTTGTCACTGTTGTGTACAAATGACCTGCTGACCTCAAGATTTTGAAAGTTATCACACAATAGTAGTAATTTTTAACTTATACATTATTTTGATCATTTGCTCAATGTTGCTTCTAAAGAATAGCTGGGAAAATGTTACGAACAACGTAGCTGGACTTATATAGAGTAGTGAAGGAATTTTCATTAAAGAAAGTGCAGATTCATGTGAAAATTGTGTTACATTCATATCTTAAATTTGAAACCACCACTGGTACTACATGTGATCTTAATAGCTAATTTGTTGACCACCATAACTGTCTCTGATGAGCTGTAGTGGCTAGTTTACTTCTGCCTCAGACTCATCAGACATTGCTAGCTAACTAAAAGAAGCCCATAGCCAAGACTTACTAAGCAAACCAAGCTCAACTGTTTCCCTATATACATCATCACTAAGCCCCGCCCACAACACGTGGTAAATATTATCTTGGTTATATCTCCAAGGTGAGGATTTCTCAAATAGTAATTTCATTGGGTTATATATTGTACACATAAAACTATCATAAATAAAAAAATTGGGAAATATTTTTCATCGTGCTTGCCTTTTAAATTTTAAAATGATATTTGCAACATTAAAAAAAAAGAGAAGTCTTTCCATTATAAACACAATGGCAAATTATTGAATTGTACTACTATTACAATGAAGCATCATAGAGTTAACCCTCAGCACACACACATTAATATGCAGTCTCTCTTATTATGAAAACTTATACTTAAGAAGTACAGGTATAGTGTCTGCAGAATTGCAAGCCAGATATTATAGGCAATCAGGGTTTTTTATTGCCATTTCTGACTCATGTAATAAGTACTATATAATATATATAATGCAAATGATGTGCTTGTGCATGGCAGAAAAGCTAGCCTATATACACCACAATTGTCTCTTGTAATCTCCAAAGTGTATATTGTTTGAGTCAGGGGTTTGTAGACATAGTTACCTGCACTGTGCACTAGAATCTGACACAATCTGAGGCAACATAATGTTGATATGACTTTTAGTCCTTTGTGTACTGGCATAGTAGTACCAGCATAGTAGTACCAGCCTTTGCGGATTTGCTGAAAATTTCTGCATCACACGCCTTATACAAATATAAAATTGTAGCCACGCTACAAAAAATATTTATTCAAATATTAAAAATTAAAAAATATATTTTTGTTAAGAATACAACACAGTGAAACATTAGAGAGTTATTCAATCAGAAGTGAATTGCTACCTGGTGTGATCTGATTGTCTTTTCATGAGTGATTTGTGCTCCAAAAAAGGAATAAAAAGACAATGAAGCAATGATCGCAACAAAAAATCCAAATCTTGATCATTAAAACTCCGCAGTCATATGAATTAGTTTGTTTTGGGAAATTCTGCAATAATAATAAACCTCAGTCATCTTAACTACTCAACGTAATATTCAATTAAATTTGAAGGCAGACTTTTTTCAAAAGGTTTCCAATGTTTAAACGTAGCTACTTCTTTTAAACTTCTTTAATTTGTATGTGTACACTACAGAATGTTAAAAATGTACCTCTTTTGCATACACATCTTCCAATCCAAATTCTTTGGGTATACATACTGTAGAAACTGACTGAAAATTTTGTGGCTAACATATATAATTATTAATCTTGATGTAAAAAAATGACTTTATCTCAGCTACAAATGTTTGTTCTAGCACTCATCAACCTTAATAACCTACAGAAAACAGGAGATACAGTACCAAAATGGGGAGAGAAAAAACCTTTGCAAGATTGGACCATCTTCTTGCTGATATCTGCATACTACTTCCATCCAGTGAAAATTTATGCAAATTGAAATTGATCATTTCTTTATACTTTTTATGTCAGGCTGCAGATGAATACAAGAAATAAATGTAGCACTACAATAGATATAAATAATTGCTTTGACCAGAATTTTGCTCGCCACAGCACATGCATAATCAAAATTTCTTCTCAATCGTTCATAGAAATATGAACTAAATGGGTAGACCTTCTAAAGTAGCACACCATATAAGTGGAATAAACAAAAATAATAATAATTAAAAAAACAAAAACAAAACTTCCCATAACCATCTTTTTGAGCATAGTAAAGAATTCTTGCTAGAATTCCATTAACTCCCTTTATTAATAAAGTAAACAATATTAAATGCATTGCCAAGAATTGGAACTCTATCAATTGCAGTGTTAAAGGACAGAATTTTCAATTTGTTTTGCTAGCAACAATATCAATAACTTAGTCAAAAGAAAGAAGATAGAAAAGTGGAACTTAATTGCCGGAGTGCATAATTTACTTCATTACAGAGCCAATTCCTAGTAGGTTCTCTAATCCACCGAGAATTCTGTCAATGACAGCACCATCAATAAGGATGTTTTTCAGTTCCGCAGACTGCCGGCAAATTAAGCTTTGTGCTACTCCATAAGCCATACTAAATCAGTCAAATTAAAAGAACTACACCTGAAACCTTTACCCATGCATGTGGATTGGGTGTGATTTCCTTGTTACCTGAGGTCAGAAAATTTTCTAAGTCTAAAGTAAGTAAAAAAAAAATTTGCCCTGTCCGGCCATGGTATATTGTTCCATTCATACTGCCTATGCAACAAATTACTTCTCTATAGCTAATTATTTTTATTGTTCTGTTTAGCCCAGCAAATCCTATGTTATGGAACCTTTCTCATGTGTTCTTTCTATAGCCATCACAATTTATTGGAAATTTTTTTGAAGTATATTATTATGTGTTCAGCCAATAGAATTATTAATAATTATTAGGTAACACTATTTTACAGAATGAAACCCATCATTCAGGATATTTCATTGAAAAGATTGAGTTGATCATCATAAGTCATATTTCCATATATTTACAATTGTGACAACACTACTGTGCTAGCTATATTTTCAAAAGCGATGCATTGAAAAGTGTTACAACTCTCCCTTTAAAAAAAAAAAAAATACTAGCAAGTACCCCACCACACAGTGGCGCTAGACGTATTTCAAAGTAAGAATGCAGTAGCATAAGTTATCTTGCTCAGTTATCATTATCTGTCATTGGTTAAGCTTAAAGAAGTTTCCCTCTACTGCTCTCTTTTTTCTGAACTATCTCAGCTTTTCTTATCCCCCACTTTTCCTTTCTTCAGCTCTTTTCTACCTCTCCTGCTTCTGAATGCTCTGTCCTACTATCAAACGTATTATTGGCGAGCGAGCGAAGCGAGCGAGCAACTTTAAGATGTAGTCTATGGAAATCCTGAATACGTCGTCCGTCGTCGTTTAAACGCGTGCGCATTCCAGAAGGAGTACCATTCTTTACCCTTTACCAATTGTTACTTTATCATGAGGAGTATCATTCTTTACCCTTTACCAATCATCATTTCCCCCTTTACATGTCATTACATATTCTACTACTAATAATGAGATGTGAATTCAGATTTGGCAACCTGTAGGAAGAAAACCAATGCAAATTCAAATCAAACTACCCCAATGCAATTGAAAGTGTCAACATTTCCCCAGAACCTCGCTCGCCCAACCAATGCTACACGAGCATTTTCTAGTTATATAGATTATTTAAAGAGTTCCATAAAGATTTATCAATTTTGAATCAAAATTTTCTAGCTACAAAACTACATAAAAATATTGAAAGTCACTGATCACAAAACAAAATCAAAAATAGCATAGACTTAATTTTTCCTAGTATAATATAAGGTAATTTGACATGCAAGAAAAAAAATATGCATTATACAACTTCATAAACTCCAGTGTTGTCTGCCTGCCTCTGTAAAGAAGTTATATGCCCACCAGTTTGAGCAGAAACTTCTCCGTATGCTACACAATCTTCCATTATTACTTCTCTATCATCTTGACTTCCTTCTTTTATACGTGACATATTTATATTTTTAAGCATCAATTCGGTGTCCAATTTATGCTTGCTATTATTATTGTTATTTTTTATTCTCCTTTGTTGTGCTCTGTACAACATACAGCCATACTTTTATCATGAAAGAAAACGAAGATAACTAAATAATATGACATACTCTAAGGTAACATTATTATAATTATGTTGCATATATTAATTATCTTTGAATTAAATTCTCTCATAATTATAGCTAGCTTTTTTTATATAAAATAGACATTTTTTAAAGATTTAATATTATTTATCAAGATTATTAGTATTGCTATATTATTTCCATCAGATAATCTTAAAAACTAATAATTACATTACATCATCAAAATATACTGTTCTTAGAAACAACAACAAAGACAGTGCAATACTATAGACACTTTGATGACTGAACCTGTTCTTGCAGCCAATATACTATTCGTAGTATTTTTATGTATAAAGATATGTAGATTAAAATAAGCTCAAAAATATTATTGGGAATCTACTTTTCAATTAATCATTATGTGCATGTATATATAGCTAATATAATACTCATGAGCCCTTAAAAAATTGTGCACATCAATACTATATACAAAAAAGGAGTGCTAACAAAGCAAACAGTTACTTTATTGTGTATCCTTGTGCTATGATAATAGATACTAGTACAGTAAATATTACAGTACTAACTGCTACTACTCCAAGTAATCCTCCTACACATGACCAGCATTGATATGGCTGTGAAGGACTATCCATGTAGTCTGTCATTTCATGAGTACTGGTCACAACTGCATCAGCTGTAAACATACAACAATTTTAAGTTTAACTAAATATATAATAATGAAAAAAGTACCATATTTTGTATATTGAAACAGTTTTTTTAATCAGAGTAATACACTAACCCTTAACATTGTATTATTTGAGATTAATAGACAATTTCTTTATCAAAATATACATGTACTAGAGTAGTTCTCTGCAAGTATGTTAATTCAATGCATTAAGTATTCGAATCTTCAAACGATTCTAATTAAAAATAAATGCATGTGAATATAAGTGAATGACTGAACATAAATTGGGAAGATGAGAAAGGAATTTGTATGCTTAATAATTTCAGTATACATGATTATAGCTAGATACTTACTTTAGAGTGATAAATGGGGTCAAAGAGAAGGAGGAATGTGAATGATGACTCGTTTTTGTAAAGATGATTGTAAAAAAATTGTGCTAGATGAACATTCAACAACATCACTACAGCTTATGGATTTTGATATTTTCTGGTTAATGCATTAATTATAGCTGCAAAATAAATTTCAAGGCACATTTCTTTATCATTATTATAGTCCACAGTATTTACTATTGCCTATAAGGGGGCTACCACCCTCTTTATTCCATAGCTATGCCTTATAATTAGATAGAGGTATTATTAAGGTAAAGCATTGTAAAGTAAATAAAAAATTGTTTTACTATAACTGTTGTTATTATGATTACTCTTATTATTATTATTATTATTATTATTATTATTATTATTATTATTATCATCATCACCATTATCATCATAATAATTATTAGCTGCTTAATATTATTACACCTAATTGCAGGGTACAAAATGGCAAGAATACTTCATCTTCAATAAGCTGGAGAAGCTCCTTGCAAGTAGTCAAGATTAAGAATAATCAGCTCAAAAATAAAGTATGCATTTATGTATGCATGTATGTATGCATGTACTTATGTGTGTATGTATGTGTTTGTGTATGTATTGTATGTATGTATGTATATATGTATGTATGTATGTATGTATGTATGTTGATATGTACGTATGCAATCATATGTGCATGAGAAATGCATTAGAAGCCTTACAGATTAGCTACTTGAGCTATGACACAAAAACTTTGAGGGATATTGCTTGATATTTTGGCTATAAACTGACAACACTGATTCTATAATACATTTCTACTTAAATTTTAAGCACAAATCATTTATTGATGTCAAATTGTAGTAGTGATGCATAAATATTAAGTGATGTGCTTGAGCATATATCAAAGAGTGCAGAAACGCTCTATATTTAGGATTGAGTATTAATTTACCATAAAGACAAAATAAATTCACTTCTCTCACAAATTGACCTTTAGGCAATCGTACCAAATAATTCATAATTTATCACTCTCAAGTTTTAAGTAATACATACAATTTCTAAGCCTTTGAAAGTAAGAACTCAAAAAATTTTCAAAAATATTTATCGTTTTTGCTGTAATTATATGGCAATTATCACTCCTTATGATGGGTACTTTTAAGAGTGAGCCTGTACAATATTCATTCATTACTTGCATCATAAATCATTTATGCATCACAATTATTCAGATAGTGGACTCACATTTTCTAGTATAGTGTCCTAGTCAGTAATAATGTGGTTTCGCACTTGGTGGGTGACCACAAAAAGTTATTAAATACAATTTTACCACCTATAATTATTGATTAATTGTTGTATCTTTAATCACCACAATTTCTTGAGGCAACTTAATTAACAATTGTACTTGTAATGACTACTTTTGCTAGCTATGTAATTGGTTATCGTAATGATTACATTGCTGATATAATCGTAATAACACAATGTTCCAAAGCTGTGAGCATGGCCATACCTTTGTCACATTCAAAAGAACCAGCTCCAAAGATTAATCCAGAGTTTAATATTATATACACAGTACAGATTTCAAGTGAGTCAGAAGTATCTGTAAATTGTAAAGTTTGATTCCTCCCTACTTCAATCGTCCGGTTATCTCCATTACTTCTAACAACTAGTACCATTGAATCAGGACAGTCATCAAATACAACATCTACTGCAATTGTGACATCATCTCCTTTACGTGTTACATTAATAGGTGTAACATCAGCTGCAACATAACAGAAATATTATAATATTATAACAATAATAGAACTTCTGCCAAAAATGGAATAAGTAATTATGTAAACACTAGCAAGTACCCCACCACTTTGTGGTGCTTGATGTACTAAATTAAGAATACAGCAGCACAAGATATTTTATCAATGATTGTGATCACATAAAACCAGGGACAATATGGTACTTGTTTGGATCTCAATAATGTATAAGAGAATGCAGTGAACTAAATGTTATGGTCACTTCCATCAGTAACAGTTCACATTATGGCTAAAATATGAAATTTGGAGAACTTCTAACATGGTTGCCAATTCACATGTATATAAAAAAATGTTTTTTGAACAGTACTAGACTGTAGCATGCTCACTATGCCCAAGTACACCATTAGTGTTATTAATGGTGTGTTTGTGCATAGTAAGTAAGCCACAGTGTAGCTACTGTTTAGAGAACCTAAATACTTAGCTTTGACGAATATCATTGGAGATACATTTTATTAAAAATAACACACTTAATTTAAAAAGGTTATGGTTCAGGTTTTTCAGCTAAACTCAGTGATAGTGCTTTTAATTATGCACTGTGAAAATTGACGTGTTTTGGATACCCAGTTTTGATGTAACAACGTCTTGTATTTTGCATGAATAAATGGGTGCCATCAAGTTCTCAGTAAGATATTCATATCAACCGATTGGAAAATTTATTTTATGCTAAATTTGTGTGAAATTATAATATTATATTTATGGAATGAGAAAGAATGATAATATAAAAGATGTTTTCTGCAATGTAGTTTAGCCATTCTAGGATATTAGGTTACTTAAAAATTATCACAGTTAGACAAAAGGTACTTTAGCTCTATTTTGCGAACAAACCAATACTTATTCCAAAATAGAGCTTACATTATTATTTAATCCCTAGTAATTACATGTACATAGCTTCTAATTACTAAGAACAAAACAAATCATGTAGAGACAACAAAAAAAAGTTGAAATAGACTCTCAACTGTAGTATGAATCTGTGCCTTATGATTAATTGATGTGTACAATTAACACCATTAGAAGAGTATTGTATTGCATAATCCACTAAACAAAACTGAATAAAACTACAACGATAAGGTTTATTTAAATAATGAGCCATAAAATTCACTTGTTTGTGGGATTAAAATAAAAATAAAAACAACAACATCTTAAATACCTGAAGGAGAAATGCTGACAAGGTCAATGAACCATTCAGTGTTGAGGAACCCCAATCCCATCATTGAATAATTTGTACATGTAGTATTATTAAATTTAATAAAATAAAATAAACTGGTGATTGTTTCAGTACAAATGGCAATCGAGTCATGGTGCACAAGTAATTCATACAAGACAGAATCTGATAAAAATTGACTACAAAATTTTTATACAAAGCAATGGCGTAGGAAGTGGGGCTGAAGCAGCACCTCACAATTATTTGGCACAATTTAAAAACGTGATTTCTCACATGAACATTTGCAAGCCACAAAACAGATGCCCTTGCCCACCCATGCCAAAACATCTCCTTAAATCACTGTAAGAGTAAGATTCATTTAGTTTGCCATAAGTTAAAGTCTCAGATCCTGCTCACATAGTTTTAGGAGGCATCATTCAGGGGGCAGGAACCACCTAGATGCTTTCCATGGGATGCAGGGGGAATTACAATGGGAATATATGGGATGGATTGGTGGCTAGTCCAGGATCTCACTTAACAGGTTTGCTTGTTTGTTTCTTTGAAAGATCTACAATCAATTATAAAGTTTGCAAAAATTATAATTTGTCTAGCTTAAAATTACACACACACACAAAATACATTTCTCTGACTACTTTCTGGAAACCTTGGAACCCCCCTGCATCCCCATTGTATGTCCACACATATACAAACAAGTATTCTCAATTTGACACCACTGTATAGTGTCTCGCTCACCAACAATTTTAAAGAATGTACTAATTAACACTCTTTGAAACATACATAAATGTATTTACATACATAGAAATATAAACATATAGCAAATGGTGTGCTCATGTAAAAAACTGTCTGAGTCAGAGTTTGCTACAGCTCTTGCACTACACACTCAGAATTGGACTAGATCCCAGGCAGGATAGTGTTGTGATACCTAGTCCTTCGCACCTTGGCTAAGTAACGTCAGTTTATGAAAGTTACACCCCAAGGAGCAGCTACATCATCATTACATAAATTTATGCTTTATGTACAGTAGAACCTCTAAGTTGTGGACTTTAGAGATCTTAAATACCCAACAGGCACTGCCTTAATAGTCATTAGTATGAATCAATCAAATGAAGAAAACTGTCTTGTCCATTGAGGAAAAAAAAAAAAGATCAAATAATTCACTAGCAACAATAGGAGAATTAGGAGTTTTGAAAGAGCATCATTTGATGGGTACCAGGCAGAAGATAATGAAAATTATGACTGAAATTTGTATGATTTAAAAAGTTATACTGAATATACCAGGCCAACACTAACTTCATCCATTGTATGGCTATGGCGATTTAAAGGTGCAATCTAAAGCAGTGGCTACAGTGTAAAAAATAAATAAATTAATTTAAAAAAATCAGAGTTACGGACACCACCATTTACCATAGATTCTGCAACTCCATGGTGGTCCTGAAAATATCTAATGAAGATGTTACCAACAATTATGCCGAAAAAAAGACATTAGCAAACTCTCCTGTACAGTTTTCAGCATCTCTGCCTTCAACTCAGTGATAATGCAATCTATCAAGCGGAGTAAACTTAAAACTGGAATGGCTTATGGTTAAAGTTAGGTTTAAGGAGACTTAACTTTTTCTTTGTTCTTTCTTTTGTATTTTATGAGAAAGAATTATAATAACAAAAACACCAATAACAACAAACAAATGCTTCTAGTGGTGCACTTGTTGCCATTTTCTAAGAACAACTAAAAAAAAAAAATACATTGAAGCAATCATAAATGAGTGTTACTGAATTATAGCCCCATTACGTAAGGTTGAGTTTAGCAAGTATTTAAGTGTAAAGTTGTACAAGGAATAGTGTAAAAAGATTGTTGTATTGCACAGTGCACTAAACTATATAAACTAATTCCAATTACTCTAATTCTATGCCAAAACATACACACTGCATCTACATATACGTAGGTATAATGATGTATATTGGATCAACCTTACAAGCAATAAAAATAACAACAAATCAACGACAATATTTAAATACCCGAGAGAGCAATGTTGACCTGTCCATAGACTAATTCAGTATTAAGAAATCCTAATCCCATCACTGAATAGCCATACATGTAATTACAGAAGTTGAGTCCATCAAAAGAAATAACTGAAGAAGGATCGGTGATTTCTACTAATTTTGTTTCTTCACTTGTGGTTGTTGAATTCCTGGCTGATAAAGTGGCAGTAATGTTTTCCAAACACACTGATGATGCAGTAGTAATGGGTATGCTCAAGTTTAATATAGAGTTGTGTACAGGACCCATACATTTGCTTCAGGAGAAATGAATGGTGGTCCTGTAAAAATGAATACTATAAACAGAACAACCAAGGTAACATTAAAATGCTGTTAAAAAAAAAAAAATTATATATATTATATATATAATATATATATATAATATTATATATATATATATATATATATACATATATTAAGTGTGTGTTTGTCTAGGTATGTGGCTAAGTTGTGTAATGGTTGTGTTCTTGGCTCAGGGCATGAAGTCCTGAGTTCAAGCCCAACTCAGGCAATTTTCGATCTGGTTTTTAAAATGCCTCCCGCCAGCCCCACCAAGTCCACCCAGCTGTGATTGGGAACCTGGTATTTGCTCGAGTGAAAATTCAAAGCCTTTTCTCACAAAACAGCGCAATAGTCCAGGTGGGACTTCTGTGAGGAATGGTCTTTCTCCTGCAAGTTCCTAGCCCAGCTCCAGGAGCTTTGCTTGCACAGCTCACAGTGCCTGCTTACATCCTTGCTCTGCCAGGTGAGCGTGACCATCTAGTGGCAGCAAGTGAATTTTTATTTCTACATAGTATGTCCATTGTAACGATATTAACTTTATGTAAGTAGACCAATACTGATATAGTCATATTGCAGTCCAGAAGCCAGCAGTCTTTTCAATGCAGACACAGGAAGTGTTACATGGACTAAACTCTATTGTAAAAAATTTTAACCACAAATTTTCTTAATCTGTTGCAAGGTGCAAGTTAAATTCTGATTAGTCTTATAGCTTTTCTTCTTTCTAACAGTATAAGTCTTGTGTTTGGAAAACTTTCCTGAAGCTTGTTGTGGAAGTTTTTCTTGAGATCATCTAAAATGTCTTTATAGTCCAGTTGATATGTGCAAAATTTACTGGAATTGTGCCTTTGATGATTAAAGCATGAAATTTAGCACACAGTTAGAGTATGTCCTTGAGAATATTATTGGCTATAGAGACATTGTAGATTCATTCCGTGGGAAGTGTGGCATGTACTTTCACAATGATTACTATTGAGAACAAGAAATTGTTGCATTTAAATTGCATTATGGGAACAGATATTAAATATTGATTAGTAATCAGTGATTATTGGCAGATGTGTACCTCAAGGTGGTGGGAAGGTGTTAATACTCATATGATCCTGCCACATGGCATAAATAGCTGCTGCTTACAGAGAGGTCACACGAAAGGAGACAAAAGTAAGTATGAAGGTTAAGTATAGCTACAGCAAGCCACTGAGCTGTAAACACAGATAGTTAGGTCGGGAAACCATTTAAAACAACAGAACAAGCCTTCTCCATGTTAATATTCTAGTGTAAATAATAACTGTGCTCCACACAATGAAGATGGTCAGGATCACTAGACCATTATGGTTGTGGTTTAACCCTTTCGTTCCCAATCCCGCTTAAAAGCGGGTGAAGACCGGTTGGCTTCTCCGAATTTTTAAAAATAGTTACTTTATAGCTAGAACCTTCAGATTGCATACACAGGTGCCCAATGCGTTGGAGGAGCATCTAAAATAGCTTTCAGCCAGGGCTGCTTCGACAGTACCTCACAGCAGTTGCGTTTATTTCTTCCTCGGCAAAAAAAAACAACATCGGTTCTCCGTCGAATTTTAAAAAAAGTTACCTTCTTCACAGCAGCTTCATTTATGGATCCAGTCATCTCTTCATTTATGGATCCAGTCATCTCCAGAGCTTTGTAGAAGCAGCGAAAAATTGCTTGAGCCCAGTAGCCTTCCATAACACATTGAAACAACCGCTTCTTTGCCGACCAAGACTTTGCGGTTTGACTTACTGTCTTCTTTTTTTTTTTATAAAATCGCCAGTTCAACTGGGGGCCTCCCCATTACGTACAGGCTTAGGTAATGCTTATTACATCACAGGAAAAAAGTGAGCGCGTCGTGTGATCCAGGTAACTATGCAAAAAAAAATTTTTTTTTGAAGTCAATTTGGAAAGATGGCGTCTACCAGTTACAGTGCTGTGGAAAGGGTTAGTTTTATAATGCTTGATACTGACTCTAGCGACTCAGGATCAACGGAGAAGAGGGAGGACGACATTAGGGCTATAGGAGGCCCTGTTGTATCAGGGTGGTGGACCAGACCCGTCAACTCTGATACTGACAATGGAAATCAAGAAGATGATCGATGTAAACTTGTCTTTCTCTTGTCATTCTCTTGAAAACTAGCAAGCTTCTGTTGTGGAGAGGACTTATTTATAACTATATTGAGATAGAGAAAGCTGTTTAGCTATAATATATATATATATATTTCATTGAGTTTTGAGATTTGAAAGTGGGTTGTGGTTTGTTGAACAATTTCAAATTTTCAAAAAAATTTAATTTTTTTACCAGAATGTACTACTAGGACCAGATGTGTATGCAGTCACCGACCCGATTGTGAAGAGGGATTCTGAAGAAGGGATTGTGAAGAGGAAGCAGATAAGGCAACAGGAGGCACAGGAGCAGGTCTTCCATTGATGAAGGAGAAGATGCTGGACCTGGCGAAGTACACTCGGAGCCCCACCCCCCTCCCTCCCAAACAAAAATCCTGTATGAAACCGCATACAATACATCATAAAGTTGCAATTATATAGGATCATGAATAATTTGTTGTTTGTATTACAAATATCTTTGTTGTTGGTGTTTTTGTGTATATGAAATTGTTTTGTAGTGGAGCTCGACAGTCCAATGGCGTATGTTCCTTGTGGACACTCATAGATGTCTCCTACATGATCACAATCAGCACCACACACAACAAACAACATATTTTATTGTTGAACTAATATAATATTGGTATAAAGTACATCAAACAATATTATTTCTATTTTTTTATTATTATTATTGATGGGAAAAGTGGAATTTTTTGGGAAAAAAATTTTTTTTTTTTAAAGTAATAGTAGAGGGCCTAAATATTATTCAATTTTCTCAATCAAAAAATGAGGGGAATCCCAAACTCTTGGTCTATTTAGTGATATATGGTTGCTATGGGGTTTTCCCAGCCAGCATCGAGTTAAAAAAATAAAACGGTAATGCACTATTCCGCGGTAGGAGATTAGATTTTTCCCCGCGCGTCCAAACAATTCGGGAACGAGAGGGTTAATGTTGTAGTATGAGAAGAAACTGGAGTCAAGCCTAAAAAGCCGTGTTATTCCGTGTTATTAGGAGAAAAAGTCATCCGCGAGTGCGTTGAAGGGGCATACGTACCATCCATCCATACATATAACATATACCCAATTTTGCATTACCCACCACTAATAGTATTTCACTCGTTTTGCTCGCTCGATAACAAACACATATCCCCAATTTTCAATTGTGTTATACGAGACAGTGTCTCCCTCGCTTCGCTCCCTCAATTGTATATATCAAGCATTTATACTTACAATTAAGTCCATTTTTCTAAGTCTTTTTTATAACTTACACACATTTAGAACTCCAAGAAAAACTCCACAAGCTATGGTCACTAAAAACATAAAATAACTAACATCATAAAATAGTAGCAATACAAATCAGGGAAATTAAGTGAAGTAATACTAAAGAACACAGGACTATGGAACAATAAGAACTGTTAACTAACAGTGGAATTAGCTTAAATTCGAAATTAGGAGGATTTAATCAAAAACGTAACTACAAAAATAATTATTTTGCAATACAATAAATATCACATTCAACAATTTTAAGGGTGCTGGGACATAGCAACGCGCGCGCACCCGCACGCACCACAAATAACCACAAAAATCTGCCGTGCTCGCAATATTAAAAACGACCGCTAACTTAGCTTGCGCGGGTAATTCAAAGCTTCCCGCCCACCAATTGATAAAACTAACCGAGGCCCCGCCCCCGCTATAAGTTGTAAAGAGCGCAGCTGTTTGATATTGTATTTCTTGGCTTACTTTATCAGTATTGTTTCTCCTTAGAGCAGACACTGGCTCCCAGATTGTCTCCAAGCTTTGACAGGTAAATAATACCTCACTATAATGACTCCATTATTTTAATTTTTTATTCTTGTGCAAAACTTCTTCCTGATATATCACTCATGATTTTTTTTATTTTACAGTATTGTGATGACCAGTGATAATTTTTATGAATGTATATAATATAATGATACTTATTTTATATAAAAAATATTTTGAAATAGCCAGCTAAATATAGCTAGATGAATATTTTGTGATGTAGCTAGCTAAGTAAGGATGAATAAACAAATGAAGTGAATAGCTAAGTACAGAAAACTGTACACAAACTGAAACTGTAGAGTTTTCCAGCAGCAAAAATGGTTCACTAATCTATTACGGGTACATACACACACTGAATATGCATCTAGCTAGCGTGATAAAAGGCTTCCCTTACCTGACCATGCCGAGAAAAACACTATTAACAAGACTACAATAATCTCCTCACACTCGTTTCAGTAGGGCTTATCATCGAGAAGGAGAGGCGGCCAGAAAACTGGTTCGCTAACAGGTAGGCGCCCTAACAGGTAGGCGCCCGAAAGTTAGAGAGCACCTGGAACTCACTTTCCCGAGGGAATCAATTGAATCTGTTGTGGGTGTGGTTTGAATGCAATCAAGTCTCCGCCAAAAGATCGCGTGGACTAATTTTTAGTCCTGGAGTCTATTTTGTGTTACTTCTCAGAAACACTGCGTAGAAAGACTCCAAATTTCGTACACAGGCTGACTATGACCTTAGCTACAAAATGTTCGTTGCGATTTTTTTTGAAAGAAAAAAAATTCGGGCGCGCTGCCGCGAGGATCAAATGAGCACAATCAACTAGACAAAACAAAGCAGAATTGAGAAAAAGTACAACGAAGGTTTTGAAGACAATCAACAAATGTAGCAGTAGACGAAGATTGGGCTCGTCAGCGACGGCACCCGCGGAGGAGTTGTGGATTATATACTTGAGGCTGAGGAGCTCGTAACTTGAACGAAACAGGCTCCCAAGGCCCGTTCTTTTTATTTAGTTAGTCCATTAGCAGTACTCTTTAGGATCCACCCTTAGTTGGAGCTCTACAAACACCAAGAAAAATGTTAGTAATCCCTAGCAACCAAAATCCAATTATTGTGAACATTTGCGTGGGCGTTGTCCCAGCACCCTTAAGTGGCATGTAATTGCAATAATTAACCAGTTATCCATTACACTGATCTCATTGTGCTTACTTAATGGAAGAACATAGAGATCAAGTAAATTAGAACCTTTAGAAAGCTAGAAAGCTACTGTGTAATCTCACAAGACAATAATAGTATTGATCTAAAAAACAGATAATATTATCGAAGCTGTTACAATTGCTCAATATATTTACTGCACTTTTGGTGGAGTTTTCGAAGGTCAACTGTGATGTCAATTAGATAAGACGTGAAATTGTGTCAGACAACTAGAAAAGTGTCTGCTTGAGGTACTGATATAACTGTATACAAAATAGACTGAGCCTGCTCTACTGATTCATTTGTTCATCAGCACAATAGTAGTCTGAGCATCCTCAACAGAGTAGTTCTCTTTTTGACATCACTTGTTGTCAATCATTTCCTTATGGATGAGGGTGTCTCTACACACACATGTCCTTATAATTGTACCACTGTATGCTCAAACTGTCTAATCAGATTGCTCAATTCGTGGTGAATTAATGTCATACCCACCTCCTAGGAGGTGAATAAGTGACCATCCAATCAAAATTGATTTTTGTGCATTTCCTATAGCCTAGAGCCATAATATGATACAATATGGTTGCACCTCTCCATTTGGTCTGTATAGGATTTACACTATTCTAGGCCTTCAGCCCTCAATCATGTAAATCCCGTACCAGCCTCCATGGCATAGTGTAACCTATAGTTATGGGTAAAATACTAGATCACTATATTGTATAATTTTCACTGTACTACATACTGGCTATGTTATATATGGCTTTTAGTGAATATAAAACTCCCTTACTTCCAGTGTGAGAAGTCTATGGTCATGCAAGACTAGTGAAAACACTATGTGCGAAATTGAAATTATCAATCAAGTATAATATGAAAATACATAAAGCTACAATTTTTTAAACCTCCATATAAAAATCAGTGTCCAATGGTACAATGGAAGATGTTTTGGTATAGTAGGCATGTTTTTGTAGTTAAAAAGTGTTCATGTGAGAAATTTCTTGTTGAATTGTGTCTCAATATTATGGGGGGCTCCAGCCCCCGGAGCCCTCCCTATTCCTATGTCACTGTATTTTACTAGAGTTTGTTCTCTCTAATAGTCCTCTTTCTCTTGTAGTCCAATTTCAATACTAGTCCACCCAGGCCAGTGTGGTGACCCACTATCCACTTTCACTGCACTGATCTCATTTAAATTACTTGTAGCTGCACAACACACCTACCTCCTCTATGTTGCATCATACTACTACACATGCATTGTGCATGCTTAGCAGCTGGATTTTATGCTAACAGTTACATTTTATACTGTGAATAGTAAACGAGCCAGTGCTGAGTTGGGATGTTTGCCAGCCCAATTTCAAGTTAGGTATCTATAGAAAAGAAGATGACAGCAGCTGAAGTTCAATCTGAGAGGCCTAGAGAGGGATTGAATATGAAAGATAAGTATGATGTAATTGAGGAGACCAAAAGGTGAGGCTTTAGGTCTGAAAGTATAGAGCTCATTCTGACACCGAGTGAATTAAACTGAACTGGCAGCTAAATCTGGTGATACGAAGAAAACCATCAAGAAGATACCATGGAGAGCAAAATATTTGAAGCAGAAATTTCTTGAATCACCTGCTGATCTCAAGCGCCGATGCCCTACACAATATGGCAAGATTAAAGAACAAGTTGTTGCTCTCATCATTATGCTTCGCAACAGGCCAAAGCTGACTACAGTTCTTTTTTCAGTATGATAAAGGCTAAAGCTGACGAAGTGGCTAAGTCTTTAGATGAAACACAATTTAAAGCATCCAGTGGGTAGTGGAAAAAAAAAGAAAGAGGAGAAAAAAAAAGAGTTTCATCCCTTTACACCACCTTTGCAAGAGGATGACACATCAAACATGCTTATGAAAGTTTATTAATCAGAGACTGTCCGTAATAGTTCACCTTGGGATCCCTTCCCACTGGTGGACTACTAGAGAGTCAGGACTATAAAGAAGGCATAACGCCTATAAAAAACATACCTTGATGATTATGCTTCATAATCCTTGAGTAAGATAAGCTCTAATATATATCCTTCTTGCTACGCCTTTTAAAGTTAAATAGAGTAAATATCTGTTAGCATAATTAATCTCGATAGATCAGTAATCAGGTGAAGCAAACTCTCTATTCATCCACCTAGACTGAATTGTATACGATCACGAGGTCACTACCTTCCCTTTTAACAATACTGCCCCGAAGTAGTAGCTAATCTGAGCTGAAACGGTTGGGCGTCAACGAGAATGTCTATTTACACCGCAAGACAACAAATTCCGGCAAATAGTGTCACAGATCATGAATATCATTATAAAAATGCTGAGTGTATTGTCTCCATTGCTTTGGGCGTTCCATATGGGCGGAGTTATCCTAGCGGAGTCCAACCTCGACAATTTTTTTTTTCCAAATTCAGTTCAAAAGTAATTCGCTTCTATTAGCTTTCTAGAGTGCGCACGCCGTTACGCACTTAACCCAAAAACTAAAGAAATTCAAAATTTCACTTTGTCATTACTTGTATTGGAAGTATGCAGTCAGTTCGCCAACGTACAGCTCACGTGATTTTATAAGGCGCCGGTGTAAACAGAAAATGGGGCTGGTTTCCCGGTGTGTGAGAGGTCAGCTAGTTCGAGATTTATCGTCTTAACTGGATATTTTAGTACTTCGAAACTTTGGGGAATTGTGCAGGTAAGGTTATTTAACACTGGTGATGATTTTGTACCTGCAAGTGTGAATCATTTAATCACCTACTTACTACCAGGCCTTTACTGCTGATTGATTATGGGAACAAGTCTATTTTTTATATTTTACAAGATTAAGTGTCTTTGTTGACAGTTTTATTGAATAAAAAGGAGAATATATTGCGCAAAAATGCAGATCGGACGATTTCAATAGGACAATTGTTCTTGAAGCGACCACTGAAAGAGCACCTGTCGAATTCTCCAGCTCACCAGAAGAGGGAGCGACCACTGAAAGAGAACCTGTCGAATTCTCCAGCTCACCAGAAGAGGGAGCGACCACTGAAAGAGAACCTGTCCAGTTCTCCAGCTCACCAGCACAAGAGAGAGCAGTTGAAGATCCAGCAGTACTGTGGGATTGACCTAGCAATGGTAAGTTTAGCCGAGGTTGCACAATTTGAACTGTTGTTCCATGACAACTTGTAGATTGTCTTCCACAGTAATTGCGAGCATATCTATGCATAAAATCTATGTTGTCTGCTGACATGCTTGTTGCTGAATGACTCTAGACAGTGTGTCAAGTGATGAGTACATGCCTAGTCTATTTAAATAATTTAGTCGATCCCCCACAGCTGTCAATCAAGTCAGTTATTATACAGTGTAGTGGCAGGTAGCACCTGTCATCTATGCAGGCCCGGACATATCAAAACTTCTGTCAAATATGCTGTACAAAAATTACAAGCCTTTTGTAGCTGCACCAACCACAGAAATGTACTGTTGTCAATTGCAAGTCAGACCAAGTATAGATAATTTATATGGTTTTTTTCAATTCTTTCTTATTAGGTCTCAAAACATCAATCAATACGGTTAGATTCTTGTTTTTTACCTTCTATTCTTGCCTATGATACCCAGCACATTTGGAGCAAATCCACTACATCGCCGCATTTTATCATTTTAGTCGAGTTCTCCGAATTTAGCCTAATAGAATTTGTATTGCAATTTGCCGACTCAGCAAACAACTTGCAAAAAATCTTTTACTGCAATGGGAAAATCCCTTCATTACGGGAAGCATTAAATAGAGGTGGTTTTTAGCTGCACATTGATATAATAGTTATCCGTTGAATTGGACCGCTAACCACCGCACTTTGGCAAAATCGCTAGCTATATAAGGGAAAGCTGTGAACCTGTGTGGAATGACTCTGACATACAATATCAACAAGTAAGTTAAAGCTAAGTGGCATGATTGTTAAAGTTAAGCCTAAAAAAAGGCAATATATTAGGCTGGGTATAAGACTAGGTGAGTACCAATGTAAACTAGAACAACAGCAGTCTCTATACTGTCTACACTCAATTACAAATGTTTGAGAAAAGCTTAGTATTATAATTATTAGTAAGATGATTAAATTATTGTTGTAGCTATTTTCTTTGGAGTATCTCTCATCCTGGCAAGACTGGAGTAGCTACCGTCTTTTGATTTATCCCAAGACAAGGATGCTATTGTTGTCAAGTCTAACGAATTAACTCAAATCCAGTTGAACTATGAACGTGTTATTATGAAACTATTTAATCATTATTCAATACTTATTGAAGTGACTGGCGACATTCAGGCAACAGTAAAAACTAAGTTATGGAGGATGGGAAAGTTGTATTCAAGCTATGGGGGAGCCAAGCGTAAGCAACAGCTGTTGAAATGGCCGAGCACTTCATGGAAATTTGAAGTCAGTGAGGTGAAAGTAAATCATCAGCTCATAAACAGAAAAAGAAAACTGGAAAGCCAGTTGGAAGAAGAAAATAGCAAGAGAAGGAGACTTGAGAGTGAATTGAAGAATCTGAAAAAAAGTACAAAGGAACAGGCAACAGTTATTGCTCGACTGAAAACTGGACGATTGGAGAAAAGCAAAGGATCTTCATTACGACCATGGAATGAATGTAGTAGACAGCAGCAGTATAACAGAAAGAAAAATATAGCCAATGGAGTTAAGGCTGCTTTAAGTTTTTGTAGTGACAAGGGATTCAAGCCGTGTTCAATCGAAATTCTAAATGTTGACACAGGGAATCATGAAACGCTACAAATTAAGAATGCAATGTTTTCACACAACAAAGACAATTCTGTAAAATCAGTTGGTGGTGAACTTCATTCCAGTCTTTATATAAAGGATGCAATTTTGTATATCAGATGAAGCATTTCATGAAATATGTATGCTTCCCAGCCTTCCCAAGTCAGGTCAAGTGAAAAGGCTAGCACATGAAATGAATTCAAAATATGAAATACTTAACACACCGAATGGGACCATTGGAGTTCAGCAGTCACTGAAAAGTCGCATAGAAATTCGAATGCCTTACCTTGCAGACAAATATCAAAGAGAAAAACGGGCATTGACTTGTAGTAAATGTAAAGAGTTGGTCACAATCGTTGCACTTGTAACTAAAGTAGTTTGCATCAAATCATTATTACACACATTATTGGTCACTAACGTAGTTTGTATTCATGTTTTACAAAATAAAATCAATTTACACATAAAATAACTAATCAAAATATTTGCTTCACTCCATGATTTGATTCTGCTTTCTTTAAAGGTGGTAGATATATATCCTTCTCTGTGTATTCCAGGTAACTATGTCTGACTTTCTTTCTTAATCTTGAGGACATTCTGCAACTTCAAAAACATTTATAAAGAGCACACCTACTTAATGATATTCATCAGCTGTATTTACTGGGAGCACCTCAGCCAAACTACAAGCGAGTTGCAAAAGCAGCTGCTGCATGACTATTGTACCTATTTGACATTTTGCCTAGAATAGTTTTGATATGAGCCTTCACTCAGAAAGTGGAAACTCCTCCCTCTGACCACACCCAATTATTAATGTGAAAAATATTATGTTCAATTATTGTATGATAAGATAAGTTTTGACTCTTCTTAGAGCACTGAAAGATCTTTCTGATGAAGAATTTGTTGCAGGCATTATTAATATAAGCTCCAATAGCTTCATAACTTCATTCAAAATTGTTAAGGGAGCAAGTCACCATTGTAATACGTTCCCTTAACAATTTTGATGTAAACGAAGAATTTATTGGATTATTTGAAGTACCCTCTATTGATTCTAAAACCCTTGCTACTGTTTTAAAGGATTCTCTATGCAGGATGAACATTCCAATGGAACGAATCAGAGGGCAATGCAAGCACAATGAGAGGAGCAAGAAGAGGTGTGGCTAAGATTATTATGAAGAACCGCGAGCCGTTTATACTCACTGTTATGGACACTCCATCAATCTGGCCATGAATGACGCAATTAAGTTTACAAAGCCTGTTTGTAAGGCACTGGAAACTACTCATGAAATTACGAAATTGATAAAATACTCACCACATAGAGATGGAATATTTAGAGAGTTAAAACGAGCACATGACCAGAATTCTGGTTTTCAGTCTCCAGGAATGAGACTGCTCTGCCCAACCAGATCGACTGTACGAGCAAATTCTCTTAAAAGTGGAGAGAAAAAAAGCGTCCATGTGAAGTATGTTTATTCATTTTTTTTCTTCAACCAATCATTAATAAGTGGGTCATCCTCTCCCTTCAATTTCAGAACTTGCATAAAATTACCATCTTCTTCTTTCCCATCACCTCGCAGTGGTAAACCTTGTCTAGCTAAAAATCGAATAGAAGAAATGATCTTCAATAGCATACTTCGATTCTGCTCTTTCTCCTTCATAACTTCTCGTGAAAGTATTTCAGCAATATTACCTGTACTGGCGGGCAATGTGATGGTTACTTCTACAGCTTCTTTATAACTTGAACTGAGTTCATGCCTTCGTAACACACTGGTTCCATTTTTCCAGTTACTAAATCCTTTAGAAACCTAAAGAAATTGTATTGGTAGCTACAATAAATAACAGGTATAATGAGCTACTTACAAAGGAAGGATCAGCACTGCTACTTCTCATCTTCTTCTCTTTAAAGGCAGTAATGCAGATATGGCAATATCCTACATCATTAACTTCATCATAGTGGAGAAAAGGCCCTGCTTGAACCATGCACCTTGACAAGATCTCCAAACTACAGATTTCCTTCCAATGGTCTCTTTGGAAAAACAAAAGACTACAGGATGGTGAGGAACTGGAGGTAATCAGGTAGAACAAATTTTTGACCAAAAGAAGCCATCTAAACACTCGTATAACCATTCGGTTGTGACAAAGCAAACGATCGCGGTTGTACTTTACCGGGTAACGATCTTTACCAAATATTGATTTCTGAAAAGTGGTACGGCCAAAGTCGTTGCAGCCGCCGTAGCGGAGGCGCCGGCCTTGCTATGCAGTAAGCAAAGACATGCAAGAAAACCGCCGTAGCTTCTTACGTAGTGTGTATGTGAGGTTGTGTCACATACTCTTGAAAGTCCCCTGCAAATACTTCCGTATTGCAGTCTGTAAACTTGTGTTTACTGTTCAGCTACTTGATCAATGACTGTACTGTTTATGCGTACTTGCTTGGCATCAGGAATTGTTGGTTGGCCATTAACTTCGTCAGTGCGTTGTTTTTGCTTATTAAAAAGCCAGACTACAATTACATATAGACTTACCCACACTAATGCTCCAGTCTCCACACTAATGCTCCAGTTAGGTTTATTTAACTGACCATGTGAGGTTTGAGGTGTGCATAACTTGGCTAGTTCAAGTGGGAACAGGGTTATTTTTTATATGTTGTAGATAAAGGCCATATAAAAGAGTTTTTTAAAGAGAGAAGGCCTTATCTACTGCAAAAACGATTTTCGGACTACTTCTAGATGAGGTGGGTGCAGCAATCGGTGCAGACTATATGCTAGTTGCTTTTTGGAATTTTTTAATAAGCATAATAAATAATGATAGTAATGCCATAATATGTGGCTATTCAAAATAACTATTGTAAAAGATAATGAGGGATATGTTGAGTTATTAATAATTCATGAAGATAGTCCGAGTAAGTAACGGTTGCAAATAAAATTACATAGCGGTCTATGGACTTCCGGTCAATTGGCGAACTGACTGTATGGCTGAGAAAAGAAGATCACCTGGAATTTGTTTTTATGTTATTGATCAGTGATTTCAATACTTTGATATGACTAATATGGTAGAGCTAGATATCAAGAAACAGAAGCAGCTTCATAAATTTTGTAATTCTTTTTGTGCACTTCATAAATAATCTTGAATGGGTGTGGGAGTGATTATGTTCATTATTGTATCATAGCTAATCCAGACAATGGTACCATTATATAATGTCATTCAAATTAAGCCATCAATTCATAAGTGGCTCAAGTCTTGCAAAATGGTCACATGTCGGTAATAAATGTATTTTTGGTTAACTTTTACAAATACAGTTGTATCCTAACATAAAATAACTGGGCATTAAGAAATTTAAAGGATGTTTTTGGTTGTACTACTTCAGTTAGCTAAAGTCATGATAACGCATGAATATAATAGGCAATAAGCTTGCACACGTTGATTGTAGCTGCAGCAAACTTTTCTTGGCGTTTCTTTTAATGAAAGTCTAAGAAGCCAGACCCTTTACCAAACCTCTGCGCGTAGCAGTTAGGTAAAGGATGGCCAGTTCAATGTGCGTGGTCAAGTATAAACAAAACAAAAAAAGCAAAATAAACGAGCTAAAGAAATCCCCAAAAATCGTGAACTATTCTCTAGTTGCAGGGGCGGCGTACTTGAGGTTAGTAAATGGTAATAGTTGTATTCCAGCAAATAGTAGCTAAGTAGATACTAAATTAGCTAGCTAGCTATTTAGCTGAGGGCAGTCATTGTCCAATAGACAAATAAGCTTACCGAAGTAAGTGTCTCCAGCCAGCATTAATTATGTATTATGTGTTGCTGACGATCTTCTAGAATAACCCTTCAGATGTATAGTATATGTTAGATTTTACTCCTAGAATTTCATAGCGAAACTTTATTGCAGTGTATAAAAATGATATTTTAGCTAGCACAAAAAATATATAAAGTATACACAAAACATGACAGTCAAAGGGGGCCTTCGTCAATGTGTAGGTACGGTTGATGATGCAAGTTTAATTTTATCGTGAGAAGTTTATTTGCGGAATTATGTAGTATCATTCTAGGGGTGTATAAAGTGATTCTAGTAGCAAGAGGGTTAGACTAAATTATGTATTAGCACATAATAACAATAATAACTAACTACACAGGAAGTAGTCTCGCACAGCAAGACCCTTTACCTAACAGCTGGTCTGGTTGCATTAGTACATGTACCAGTTCAATGCCCTCCAGATCTCAGGGGGAAGTTGTGGTTCCAGTCGTGGTTGTTAGTAATTTAGGATTACGGCAGCCACTCAATCAGCTCTTTTTCACTGTCCTGAGACTTCCCAGTATGTACTATAGTAGAGGAAAGGGCAGTGGAACTTGCTGCAAATAAATTGAAATGCACTTAGGATTCATGAAGGGCTGCACAATTAAAATGGTGGATAGCTATATAAGAAAGCTTTGCTCTTTGATATTCATGACAACAAAAAAAAACAGGCAATTTTGTGGCAATAATAATGCCACTGTTACAAGCTAGGAGTATAAGCTAGTATGCTGTACCTTGCAGCTACCAATAAGTACTATAAGGCAGTTATGGCACAAGAGTTATTTTGTACAAGCATTTAGGTGTAGGCATTGAAGTTTATCGTGTGCGGTTGTTGTTTTTTGTTTACATAAGGGTTTAAGCACAGAACATCGGTGAAGAACTAATTACGTCGTTCCTTTTGAACTGGTATTATGTACTAATGCCACCAGATCTTTTCCCAGCATAGCTGTTGGGTAAAGGGTCTGGCTACATGAGACTACACAGGAAGTAGGTAGCTATATATATTCTACATTTCAAATGAGCTACTAAGGTTGATGATATAAAAGTACTCTATTTTTTGAGTTCATTAAAATAGAGTATACAGACGAATCTAAGAGTGATCAATACTTATACTAGCTTTTTAAATAAATGAAAAACCTTTTTTTTTTTCATATTTGTAATCATAAGCAAATCAATATTAATTGATTATATATTAATGATGATGCATGAACAAGTTATATTATTCATGAATTGCTAAGTAGACGTTGCTGTGTATTGCTATCAGGTGTAATCAGGTCTTCAATAGAAAAACTTAAGTTGTTTTAATGTTTCATTTTTCAGTGAAATGAAGTTCTTGTTACTGTTATGTGGTGGAATTTTTTTAAACCTTCATGAAGCATGTGAGTTTCATATATAATAATGCTTATAGTACTAGTCAGCATGCAATATGCAGAGATAATTCAAGAGCATGCATAAGTATTTGTATGAGCCAAAGGCGAGTGAAAATACATGTGTGGGAGTAAATATCATCCTCATATTGTGCAACAAGTATAATAAATTGTATATTGTGCATTCAATATTTTTGTCTAAACAGGAGAACATTAGTGCTTTCAAGTTTGTCATTCAGCGGGGAACTGCCATACATCTGAAATATGATTTCATAATTTTTTCTCAGCC